>Ga0308160_10000583_pt1 | contig 66689 bp, 61 predicted proteins | sample PhyFR1_FD_201036 | JGI IMG/M metagenome (GOLD analysis project Ga0308160, IMG submission 201036) | Phyllosphere microbial communities from UC Gill Tract Community Farm, Albany, California, United States - DLSLF.R1 | ecosystem: Host-associated > Plants > Phyllosphere > Unclassified | place: USA... | reverse complement strand
GTGCCGGTCGACCGGCACCGCGCCTCCTCTGCGTGGTCACGGAAGGGACCGCGTCGGGGTCAGACCTTGGAGCGCCAGTCGTCGTCGTCGTCCCCGGCCTCGAGCAGCTCGGCGTCGGGCAGGGTGATCGACTCGGTGGCCGGGTCGATGACGGTGCGCTCGTCACGGCGGTGCCGCAGCACGTCGTTGATGTACGACGTCAGCGCCTCGGCGATGGGCACGTCGCGGTTCTCCTGCTGCGAGCGGTACCAGCGGTGCTCGAGCAGCTGGTGGAAGACCTCCGCCGGCTCGAGGCGGCCGCGGAGGTCGCGGGGGATGGAGCGGACGACCGGCTCGAACACCCGGGCGGCCCACTCGTGCGCCACCATCTCCTCGTCCGCGTCGGTGTTGCCGGTGCGCAGCCGGTAGGCGTCGAGGTCGTTGAGCAGGCGCCGGGCCTGGTTCTCCTCCACGTCGAGGCCGGTGAGGCGCAGCAGGCGGCGGGAGTGGTGGCCGGCGTCGACGACCTTGGGCTGGATGCGCACCTGGGTGCCGCCCTCGGCCGTCTTGATCGCGAGCTCCTCGATGTCGAAGCCGAGGTCGTTGAGCCGCTCGACCCGGTCGGTGATGCGCCAGCGCTCCGAGCTGGAGAACGTCTCGCTGCCGGTCAGCTCCGTCCAGAGGCTGCGGTACTTCGCGACGATCCCGTTGCTGACGTCGACGGCGTCGAGGTTGTCGTCGAGGCGCCCGCCGGCCTCGAGGTCGAGCAGCTCGCCGGCGATGTTGACGCGGGCGACCTCGAGGTCGTTCTCGCGCTGGCCGTTCGAGAGCCCGCCCGGGTAGAGCTTGCCGGTCTCGGCGTCGACCAGGTACGCCGCGAAGGCCCCTGCGTCGCGCCGGAAGAGCGTGTTCGAGAGCGAGACGTCGCCCCAGTAGAAGCCGATGACGTGCAGGCGCACGAGCAGCAGGGCCAGCGCGTCGACGAGCCGCTTCGCAGTGTCGGGGCGGAGGGTCTGCGAGTAGAGCGCCCGGTAGGGCAGCGAGAACTTGAGGTGCCGCGTGACGAGCACGGGGTTGAGGGGCGAGCCGTCGACGTCGCGCCGGTTCGTGATGACCGCCAGGGGGTCGACGCAGGGGATGTCCATCCGCTGCAGGGTGCGGAGCATCTCGTACTCGCCCCGGGCCATCTCGCCCGAGGTCTCCTTGATCGCGATGACGTAGCCGCTGAGGTGCGCGAAGCGCACCAGGTGCCGCGAGATGCCCTTCGGCAGGGCCGCGATGGCCTCGTCGGGCCACTCGTCGAGGGGGAGGGACCACGGCAGGTCGAGCAGCGCCGGGTCGACGGTGGCCGAGGTGATGTTGAGGGAGTCGCTCATGGGTCTTCTCTGGTCGGACGGCCGGGGCGCGCCGGGCGATCGGGTGTGGTCGGGGGCGGAACGGACGATCGGCCCGCCGGGTCGCTCGGAGAGGTTCTCCTGGCGACGCGACGGGCCGATCGGGGGTGCGGGGGCTACGCGCTGACGACGGCCTTGTCGCCGAGGCGCTGGCCGCTCTCGGTGTCGAAGACGTGCACGTGGTGCGCCTGCGGCGTGATGTAGATCGTGTCGCCGAGGCCCGGGTGGTTGCGGCCGTCGACGCGCACGACGATGTCGACGCGCGCACCGTCGACCTCGGTGTGGCCGTAGAGGTAGCCGTCGGCGCCGAGCTCCTCGACCACGTCGACGGTGACCGCGAGGCCCTCGCCGGTGGTGTTGACCACGACGTCCTCGGGGCGGACGCCCACGGTGACGCTCTTGCCGTTGGCCTGGCCGACGGTGTCGCGGTCGACCGAGGTGACGGCCGTGCCGAACTTGATGCCGCCGTCGACGACGTCGGCGGGCAGGAGGTTCATGGCGGGGGAGCCGATGAAGCCGGCGACGAAGACGTTCTGCGGCTTCTCGTACAGGTCGCGGGGCGTGCCGACCTGCTGCAGGACGCCGTCCTTGAGGACCGCGATGCGGTCGCCCATGGTCAGGGCCTCGGTCTGGTCGTGGGTGACGTAGACCGTGGTGACGCCGAGGCGACGCTGCAGGGAGGCGATCTGGGTGCGGGTCTGGACGCGGAGCTTGGCGTCGAGGTTCGACAGCGGCTCGTCCATGAGGAAGACCTGGGGCTGGCGCACGATGGCGCGGCCCATGGCGACGCGCTGACGCTGACCACCGGAGAGGGCCTTGGGCTTGCGCGAGAGGTAGGGCTCGAGGTCGAGCAGCTTCGCGGCCTCGAGGACGCGGGTCGCGCGCTCCTCCTTGCCGACGCCGGCGATCTTGAGCGCGAAGCCCATGTTCTCGGCGACGGTCATGTGCGGGTACAGCGCGTAGTTCTGGAACACCATCGCGATGTCGCGGTCCTTCGGCGGCACGTCGGTGACGTTGCGGTCGCCGATGAAGATGTCGCCGCTGTTGACCTCTTCGAGGCCGGCGAGCATGCGGAGGGTGGTCGACTTGCCGCAGCCCGAGGGGCCCACGAGGACGAGGAACTCGCCGTCGGCGACCTCGAGGTCGATGGCGTCGACCGCTGCGCGGGTCGAGCCGGGGTAGAGACGGGTTGCCTTGCTGAACGTCACGGACGCCATGATTCGTTTCTCCTTCACCGGCAGGTACGTGCCGGACGATCCGTTGTGAATGGACGGTGATCAACCGTGTTGGTCGACGATGACCACCGCGCCTCAGCATGCCACAGAACGGTCCCTGGCAGGGCCCCCGGACGGGTGGCCGGAGGGGGGTCAGGGGGATGGTGTCCGGACATCTCCCAGCGCGCTCTCCTAGGATCACCGGGGGCCGGAGGCGCGCCACGTGCTCTCCGACCCGCTCCGCCCTACCCGTCTGCCCCTCAACGACGCGACGCCCCGACCCCCGTCGCGCATCGGAGAACCGCACCCCCATGACTGAGAACGACAAGTCGCTGACCAAGAACCAGCGGCGGGCCGCCGCCCGCGAGAAGGCGCAGCTCGCCCGGAAGAAGCAGAAGCGCCGTCAACGGACGAGCCGCTGGGTGCTGCAGGGCGGCCTCGGCCTGGTCGTCGTCGCGATCGTCGTCGGCGTCGTCCTGGTCATCACGAACAGCATCAAGCCGGCCGGCCCCGGCCCCGCCAACATGGCGAGCGACGGCATCCGCATCGGCCAGGACTTCGTCGCCCAGACGACCCCCGCGCTCGACGCGGGCGACGAGCCCGTCGCGACGGAGACCACGGCGGCCTCCGACACCGTCGACATCGTCGTCTACCTCGACTACCTCTGCCCGATCTGCGGCCAGTTCGAGGCGGCCAACAACGACTACATCGCCGGCCTCGTGTCGTCGGGCGCCGCGACGGTGGAATACCACCCGATCGCGATCCTGACCAACAGCTCGCTGGGCACGAAGTACTCGAACCGGGCCGCGAACGCCGCCGCCTGCGTCGCGAACTACTCGCCCGACTCCTTCTTCGACTTCAACACGGCCATGTTCGACCAGCAGCCGGAGGAGGGCACGCGCGGCCTCGACGACTCGCAGCTCGCCGACATCGCCACGGGCGTCGACGGCGTGCAGCAGGCCTCGGCGATCGAGACCTGCATCGACGACCAGGAGTTCGCCTCCTGGGTCAGCGCCTCGACCGAGCGCGTGCTCGACGGGCCGCTGCCGAACAGCGACGTCGAGACCTTCCGCGGCACGCCCACCGTCCTGGTCAACGGCCAGCAGTACGACCCGAGCCTGCCGTTCACCAACGAGGAGTTCCGCAACTTCGTCGTGACCGCGGCCGGCAACAGCTACTCCGACTCGGCGACGTCGACGGCCACGCCGACGCCCGAGCCCACCGAGTCGGCACCGGCCGAGACGCCGGCCCCGGCCGAGACGCCCGCCTCCTAGCCGCGGCGCTCCCCGGCCCGACCGCCCCGGCTCGCGTCGCCGTCAGTCGCGGCGGCGCGGGTGGGGCACGACCACGTCGATCTCCCGCACCGGCCCCGCGGGCAGGTCGGCCCGGCGCGACCGGCTCGTCGGGCGGAGCGGCAGCTCGTGCAGCACGACGTCGCGCACGGTGCCCGCGTCCAGCACGAGGCTGAGGTACGTGGCCCGCGGCTGTCGCCGCTTGTCGGTCGGTGACCCGGGGTTGAGCAGGCGCGTGCCGGAGGCGGTGGTCGAGTCCCACGGGATGTGGCTGTGGCCGAAGAGCAGCAGGTCGGTCTCGGGGTGGAGGCGGTCCGCTCGCGCCTCCCGCGCCTCCTTCTGCCCCGTCTCGTGGACGACGGCGACGCGCACGCCGTCGATCGTCTCGCGGGCCACCTCGGGCAGCCGGGCGCGGAGCTCGTCGCCGTCGTTGTTGCCCCAGACGCCGACCAGGCGGCGGGAGCGCCGGACGAACTCGTCGAGGATCGCCGTGCCCGTCCAGTCGCCGGCGTGCACGACGACGTCGGCGGCCTCGACCGCCGCCCAGAGCTCGTCGGGCACAGCCCGGGCCTTCTGCGGCACGTGGGTGTCGGACACGACGACGACGGTGGTGGTCACCGGCCCAGGCTAGGCGCGGTTGACTGGGCCGGTGCGAGTCTCCGTCGTGATCCCGGTCCGTGACGACGCGCGGCACCTCGAGGCCTGCCTCCGGTCGCTCGCGCGCCAGACGCGGCTGCCCGACGAGGTGCTCGTGGTCGACAACGGCAGCACCGACGACACCGTGGCGGTCGCGACCGCGGCGGGTGCGCGCGTCGTGGCCGAGCCGGTCGTCGGCATCGCGGCCGCCGCCTCCACCGGGTACGACGCCGCGACCGGCGACCTGATCGGTCGCTGCGACGCCGACAGCGTGCTGCCCCGCACCTGGGTCGCCGAGCTCGCGGCCACCCTCGAGGCCGACGGCGACGTGCTCGCGGTCACCACGGGCGCCCGCTTCTACGACGCTCCCGTGGGCGCCCAGAGGCTCCTCTCGGCGGCGTACGTCGGCGCGTACCACTGGCTGGTGGGCTCGGCGCTGTCGCACTGGCCGCTGTTCGGGTCGACCATGATGATGCGCGGGTCGGCGTGGGCGGCCGTGAGCGACGTCGTGCACCGCCGCGACACGGGGCTGCACGACGACATGGACCTCGCCCTCCACCTCGGCGACCTGGCGCAGGCGCGGGGCGGTCGCTTCGTCTACCGGCGCGACGTCGTGGCCGGCATCTCGGCGCGGCCGTTCGACCGGGGCGCCGACCCGGGGCTGCGGACGCGGCGCGCGCTGCGGGTCTTCGCCGTGCACGGGCGCTCGGGGGTGCCGTTCACCCGCTGGTGGCGGGCCGACCCGCTGCGCACGCGGGCGGTCTGGCGTCGTCTGCGGACCCGCGCCTGACGGCGCCCGGCGGCTCCGCCCGGCGGCTCCTCTCCCGTCGCCCGCGTGGCTGGTGGCCCTCCGGGCCCCTCAGGTAGTTCGATGAGACGGTCGCGCACCGCGCGACGTCGTCGCACGCCCTCCGGCCGCGCACCATGACCACCACACAGAACGACGAGGACGAACCGTGGGACTCTTCCGCACCAAGGACGCCGAGGTGGTCGAGCACAACGCCGCCGTCCAGAGCAGCATCTGGACCGACGCGTTCGGCCGCCTGGCCATCCGCAGCCTGCAGATCATCGCCGTCGTCGTCGTCGGCATCGCCGTGATCTACACCTTCCTCTCGCTGAGCCTCGTCACGCTGCCCGTACTGCTCGCGCTGATCTTCGCCTCGGCGATGTACCCGCTGATCGCCTTCCTGCGCCTGCACCGGGTGCCGAGCCTCCTCGCCACGATCATCGCCCTGCTCGGCGTCGTGGTCGTGCTGGGCCTCGTCGGCTGGCTGCTCGTCTGGGCCGTCGAGAACCAGGCGTCGACGCTCGCCAAGTCGGCGACGGAGGGCTTCAACCAGCTGCAGGACTGGATCACCACCCTGCCGTTCTCGATCACCGACGACCAGATCGAGTCCGTGCGGAACACCGTCGTCGACTTCGTGACGAGCGCGCAGTTCGGCTCGGGCGCCCTCGCCGGCGCGAGCGCGATCGGCAGCTTCGCGACCGGACTCGTGCTGATGATCGTCGTGCTGTTCTTCTTCCTCAAGGACGGCCCGGCCATCTGGGAGTTCCTCCTCCGCCCGTTCAAGGGCGAGCAGTACGCCCGGGCCCGTCGCATCGGCGACAAGACGGTCGCCACCCTCGGTGGCTACGTGCGCGGCACGGCCACCGTCGCCGCGGTCGACGCGATCGGCATCGGCATCGGCCTCGCGATCATCGGCGTGCCGCTGGCGCTGCCGCTGGCCGTGGTCGTCTTCCTCACCGCGTTCATCCCGCTCGTCGGCGCCACCGCCGCGGGCATCCTCGCGGCGCTCGTCGCCCTCGTGGCCAACGGCCCCGTGGCCGCCATCTGGGTCATCGCCGTCGTCGTGCTCGTCAACCAGCTCGAGGGCAACTTCCTCCAGCCGGTGCTGATGGGCCGCACCCTGCAGCTGCACGGCCTCGTCATCCTGGTCGCCCTGACCGCCGGCACCATCCTCGGCGGCGTCGTCGGCGCGGTCATCGCCGTGCCGCTGATGGCCGTGGTCTGGGGCATCACGCAGGTGTGGAACGGCGAGCACCAGCCGGCGGAGATGTTCCGGAAGAAACGGCCGGAGGAAGTGCGCTAGCCCGCGAGGGCCTGCAGGAGGCGCGGTGTGCGGAGGACGCACACCGCGCCTCCTTCGTGTGCGGGCCCCGCTCGGCGAGAAAATCTGCACGATCTGCAGCGAGATGGTTGCGTTCCGTCAACTACGGCGTATGGTTGACGTTCAGCAACTACCTGACCAACGGCGGTCAGCGACCCCCCATCTCAGAACGACCACGGAGCGCACCTTGTCGCAGACCACCACCGCCGCGGGCACGAAGCCCGCAGCTCCCCACGAACCGGGCGAAGCGCCCGGCATGAGCCACCGCGAAGTCCTCACGGCCCTGTCGGGCCTGCTGATGGGCATGCTCGTGGCGATCCTCTCGTCGACCGTCGTGTCGACCTCGCTGCCGCGCATCGTCAGCGACCTCAACGGCAGCCAGACCTCGTACACCTGGGTCATCACCGCCACGCTGCTCGCGACGACCGTCAGCACGCCCCTCTGGGGCAAGTTCTCCGACCTCACGAACCGCAAGGTGCTGCTGCAGGTCGCCCTCGTGCTGTTCGTGCTCGCGTCGGTCGCGGCCGGCTTCTCGCAGGACACCGCGACGCTGATCACCTTCCGCGTCTTCCAGGGCCTCGGCGCCGGCGGCCTCACCGCCCTGGTGCAGGTCGTCATGAGCGACATCATCAGCCCGCGCGAGCGCGGCCGGTACATGGGCTACCTCGGCGCCGTGATGAGCGTCGGCACCATCGGCGGCCCGCTGCTCGGCGGCGTGCTCACCGACACCATCGGCTGGCGCTGGAACTTCTTCGTCGGCGTGCCCGTCGGCATCGCCGCGCTGATCGTCATCCAGCGCACGCTGCACCTGCCCGCCAAGCCCAAGAAGAAGGTCGTCGTCGACTACTGGGGCGCCGGGCTGATCGCCGGCGGCGTCTCGCTGCTGCTCATCTGGGTGTCGCTCGGCGGCAAGCAGTTCGAGTGGGCCTCGGCCACCAGCTGGCTGATGGGCCTCGGCGCGGCCGTGCTGCTCGCCCTCGCCGTCGTCGTGGAGTTCCGCTCGAAGGAGCCGATCATCCCGCTCACGCTCTTCAAGAACCGCACGTTCACCTTCGCGGTGATCGCCTCGCTGAGCGTCGGCGTCGCGATGTTCGGCACCAGCGTCTTCCTCGGCCAGTACATGCAGCTGGCCCGCGGCCAGTCGCCGACCATGGCGGGCATCCTGACCCTGCCGATGGTGCTCGGCCTGCTGATCTCGTCGATGGTCGCCGGTGCGCTCATCTCGAAGTACGGCACGTGGAAGCCCTACATGATCGTGGGCTCGATCCTCCTCGCCGCCGGCCTCTTCCTCATGTCGACCATCGAGTACGACACGAACTTCGCCGTCGTCTCGGTCTTCATGGCGATGATGGGGCTCGGCATCGGCATGGTGATGCAGAACCTCGTGCTCGTCGTGCAGAACTCCGTCGACGTCAGCGTCGTCGGTGCCGCCTCCTCGAGCGTCGCGTTCTTCCGCAGCCTCGGCGGCACGATCGGCGTCTCGGTCATGGGCGCCGTGCTCGGCACCAAGGTCTCGGGCTACATCACCGACGGGCTCACCGACGCGGGCGTCGACCCGAGCGCCCTCGGCAGCGGCGAGTCGACCACGAGCATCCCCGACCTCAGCACCGTGCCCGGCCCGATCCGCACCATCATCGAGTCGGCCTACGGCCAGGGCGTCGCCGACGTCTTCCTCATCGCGGCCCCGCTGGCCATCATCACCATCGTGTTCGTCTGCCTGCTGCCGAACGTCGAGCTCGGCACGAAGTCGGGCATCCAGCGCGCCGCCGCGGCCGGCCCCCAGGGAGGCGCGGCACCGGTCGACGGAGCCGCCGCCTCCCCGGCGACCAAGGGCGCCGCGGCGACCGCCGGGCTCGCGCCCGCGGTCTCGAGCGCCCCGGCCGAGGCGCAGCCGCGCACCGGGACCGTCGATACGATCATCGCGACCGGGGCCGCCGAGGTGGCGGGCCACCCCGTGTCCGACGACGAGCTGAGCGAGAGCCCGGTGTTCTCGTCCCTGGTCGAGGAGAAGGATGTCGCAGCCGATCGATGACGGCCAGCCGCGAGGCGCGGTGCTCGACGCCCCGCGCCTCCCCGAGGCCGACGACGAGGGCCGGGAGGGCCTGATGGCCAGCGTGGTCGACGAGATCGGCTCGCTCATGGTGGAGGCGAAGCGCACCATCGCGGCCGCGGCCTCCCGCTTCGACCCCGACGTGCCGCCCACGGCGTTCTACGTGCTGCGCTACGTGATGAAGCACCAGCCCTGCACGGCCGGCGAGATCGTCCGGGCCATGGCGATGGACAAGGGCGCCGTCAGCCGCCAGGTCGCCCTGCTGCGCGAGGCCGGCTTCGTCGACGTCGTGGCCGACGCCTCCGACGGCCGGGTCTCGATGCTCCGGAGCACCGAGCGGGCCGAGGCGCGGATGCTCGAGGTCCGGCACGAGAACCGCGCCGTGTTCCGCAGCCACGTCGAGGGCTGGACGGACGACGAGCTCGCCCAGTTCTCGGGCTGGCTGCACCGCTTCAACACGCCCGCCGGCCCGCGGTAGACGACCCGCGACTCCCCGGGGCCGACGGCGGGCGAGCCCGACGCCGACGGGCCGACGCGGTCGCCCGCGGTCGGCGGACCCGCCCGGGCACGACGACGGCCCCCTCCCTGGTCGGGAGGGGGCCGTCGTCGTGCTGCGGGGCGACTAGATCGTGGCGGTGTCGATCACGAAGCGGTAGCGCACCTTGCTGGCGACGACGCGCTCGTAGGCCTCGTCGACCTGGTCGGCGCTGATCGTCTCGATCTCGGCGCCGATGTGGTGCTCGGCGCAGAAGTCGAGCATCTCCTGCGTCTCGCGGATGCCGCCGATGTTGGAGCCGGCGAGGCTGCGACGGCCCATGATGAGCGAGCCGGCGCGGAACGACTGCGGGTTCTCGGGCAGGCCGACGAAGACCATGGTGCCGTTGAGGCGCAGCGTGCGGGCGTAGGCGTCGATGTCCATGTCGGCCGAGATCGTGTTGATGATCAGGTCGAACGAGCTCTTCAGCTCGTCGAAGGTCGACGGGTCGCTCGACGCGTAGTAGTGGTCGGCGCCGAGCTTGAGGCCGTCCTCCTGCTTGGAGAGCGTCTGGCTGATGACGGTGACCTCGGCGCCCATGGCGTGGGCGATCTTGACGGCCATGTGTCCGAGCCCGCCCATGCCGACGACGGCGACCTTCGTGCCGGGGCCGGTGCCCCAGTGCTTCAGGGGCGAGTAGGTGGTGATGCCGGCGCAGAGCAGCGGCGCGGCCTCGTCGAGGGCGATGCCCTCGGGGATCGACAGCACGTAGTTCTCGTCGGCCACGATCTGCTTGCTGTAGCCGCCGTAGGTCTCTTCGCCCGTGTACTCGCGGCCGTTGTAGGTGGGCACGTTGCCCTTGACGCAGAACTGCTCTTCGCCGGCGAGGCAGTTCTCGCACTCGCGGCAGCTGTCGACGAAGCAGCCGATGCCGACGCGGTCGCCGACCTTGTGCTTCGTGACCTCGGAGCCGACCTCGGTGACGACGCCGGCGATCTCGTGGCCGGGCACCATCGGGAAGATGGCCTTGCCCCACTCCTCGCGGGCCTGGTGGATGTCGCTGTGGCAGATGCCGGCGAAGGCGATGTCGATCTGCACGTCGTGGGCGCCGACGTCGCGACGCTGGATGGTGCTGCGCTCGAACGAGGCGCCGGCCGAGGCGGCGACGAGAGCGGGGACGGTGGTGGGCACGGGGTTACCTCCGGGGGTTGCGGGTGTCTCGCGCGCCTGCGGGCGCGCTGATCTCCGACGACGCTGTGGGGGACGACACGAGCCTAGGCGCGCCTCCTGGGGGGCTGCTCCTGCCGGGAACCGTTCTCAGATCCCGGGCGCGGGCGAGCGGGGGAGGCGCGGGTCAGCCGAGCAGGCCGGCCTGCCACACGAGCGCGGCCGCCCCGACGAGCGGGCTCTCGTCGCTCAGCCCGGAGCGCACGACGCGCACCCGCCGCGCGTAGTCGTTGACCGGGGCCTCGTCGACGGTGCGGCGGACGAGCTCGAGGTAGTCGGCGCTGACGCGGGAGAACCCGCCGCCGATCGCGACGACGTCGAGGTCGAGCAGGGTGCTGACCGACGACACGGCCTCGCCGACGGCGTTCGCCGAGCGGCGCACGGCCGCGACGGCGAGGGGGTCGCCCTCGAGGTAGCCGGCCGCGAGGTCCTCCCCGCGCTCGCCCTGCCAGCCCTGCGCGCGGGCCCAGGCCACGACGTTGGGGCCGGAGGCGATGACCTCGAGCGTCGCCGCCGAGGCGTTCTGGCCGGCGGGCCGGTCGGCGATCTGGATCTGGCCGATGTGCCCCGCGTTGCCGGTGCCGCCCGAGAGCAGGCGGCCGTTGACGATGAGGCCGCCGCCGACGCCGGTCGAGACCGTGATCGCGAGGGCGTTGTCGGCCCCCTGCGTCGCGCCGACCCAGTGCTCGGCCAGGGCGAGGCTGACGCCGTCGAGCCTCAGCGTGACCGGGGCGTCGGGGGCGACGACGCCCGCGACGAGCTCGGCGACCAGGTCGCGGAGCGGGAAGCCGCGCCACGAGGGCAGGTTGATGGGCGAGACCGTGCCGCGCACGAGGTCGACCGGGCCGGCGCTGCCGATGCCCGCGCCGACGACCACGTCGTCGGGGCCGACGGCGGCCAGGGCGTGGGCCACGACGTCGCGCACCGCCCCGGCCAGCTCGTCGCTGCTCGAGGCGCGGCCGGTCGGGCGACGGTCGCGGCTGCCCGGGGCGAGCGTGCCGTCGGCGGCCACGAGGGCGGCCTCGACCTTCGTGCCGCCGACGTCGACGGCGAGAGCGTAGTCAGTCACGGCGACAGCGTACCGGGGCCCGTCGCCCGTGACGGCGGGCCTCGGTAGGCTGCCCGCATGGACCAGACCGCAGGCCGGGTCGTCGTCGTCGGCGACGCCCTCATCGACGAGATCCGCACCCCCGTCGGCTCCGACGACCACGTCGGCGGTGCCGGCCTCAACGTCGCCGTCGGCCTCGCCCGGCTCGGCGTGCCGACCACCCTGCTCGCCTCGGTGGGCGACGACGCCGACGGTGCGGCGATCCGCGCGAACCTCGCCGAGCACGGCGTCGAGCTCGTGGCGACGGTCAACGCGCTCGGCACCGGCCGCGCGGTCTCCGAGCGCGTCGACGGCGAGCCGAGCTACTCGTTCACCGAGGCCGCCGTCGCGCGGGGCCTCGACTTCTCGCCCGAGCAGGTGGCTGCGATCACCGTGGCGCCCCTCGTCGCCGTCAGCTCGTACCCGTTCGACGACGCGTGGCTCACCGAGCGCCTGCTGCAGCACGTGGGCGCCGAGCCGCCGCGGCTGGTGGTCGACCCGAACCCGCGGCCCGGGTTCCTCCGCGACGTCGACGACTTCCGCGCCGGGTTCGCCCGTGCGGCCGCCGTCTCGCTGCTCGTCAAGATCGGCTCCGACGACGCCGAGCTCGTGGCGGGCACCTCGCTCGAGGGCTGGCAGGAGGCGCTGCTCGCGTCGGGTGCCGGGGCCGTACTCGCCACGCGGGGCGCCGACGGGGCCGACCTCCAGCTCGCGGGCGGCCCGGTGCTGCACCGCGACGTCGCCGTCTCGGCGGGCGAGGTCGTCGACACGATGGGCGCGGGCGACGCGACCTTCGCGTCGATCGTCGCCAGCCTGCTCGCGGGCACGAGCGGCCCTGGCTCGACCGACTGGGCGGCCGCGCTGACCGACGCCATGGCGGTCGCCGCCGCCACTGTGCGCGCGCCGGGGGCGCTGCTGCGCCGCCCCGGCGACGAGAGCTAGGAGCGCGTCAGTCCCGCGCCTCCGCGACGGCCCTGGCCTTGCCCGACAGGTACCAGTGCGACCGCGCGCCGGTCTCGACCGGCTGCATGCCGACGACGACCTTGCCGCGGGAGTGCTTCTCGGCGAGGTCGTCGAACGCCTGCGCCACCGCGTCGAACGGGTAGAAGCCCGAGATGAGCACGCGCACCTTGTTCTCGGCGATCAGCTTGGCGAGGGCGCCGAGGATCATCGCCGGCTCGGCGTCGTCGCGCTCGGCCGTGATGAAGCGCACCTCGACGTCGAGGCGGTCGTCGCTCGAGCTGAACCGGCTGGCCGGCACGCCGAGGGCGGTCGCGAGCTCCGGGTTGTCGCCGCCGTGGTTGTCGATGAACGCCGTGACGGGGCGCGTCACCGCCGCCTCGATGCGCTCCTGGATGCCCTCGCCGTAGGTGATCGGGATCACGCCGATCGACCGTAGGTAGTCGTGGTTGCGGGGGCTGCAGGTGCCGATCACGGTCGCGCCCGCGGCCTTGGCGAGCTGGCACTCGATGTGCCCCACGCCGCCGGCCGCGGCGGTCACGACGACGACGTCCTCCGCGCCGAGGTGCAGCCCGCGGACGATGTCGTAGGCGGTGACCCCGGCGAGGTAGAGGCCGCCGGCGACCTCCCACTCGACGTTCATCGGCTTCTTGACGACCGCCGTGGCGGGCACGGTGACCCAGGTGGCGTGCGCGCCGCCGCCGATCGAGTGACCGAGCACCTCGGCCCCGATCGCGAGGTCGCGCACCGCGGCGCCGCGCTTCTTGACGATGCCCGCGAAGCAGGAGCCCTGCCGGGCGGGGAACTCGAGGGGGAGGCGGTCGACGAAGTCGCCCTGCCGGATGAAGTTCTCGATGTGGTTGAGCCCCGCCGCGACGACCTCGACGACGACCTCGTCGTCGGCGGGAACGGGGAGCTCCTGGGCGACGAAGTGCAGCTCGTCGATGTCTCCGTACCGGTCGAACTCGACCGCCTTGCCCGAACGTGCCATGTCGTGCCTCCTCGCAGCGTGCCCTGAGTCTGCTCCGACCGGGGGACGACAGGTCGGGAGCTGGCTGGGAGTTCTCACGGAGCGGCCGGTGGCCGTCGACCGGCCGGCGACGCGGACGGCCGCAGCGTGGTCGCGGGGGCGGCCCCGCGCCTCCTACAGCTGGTCGGCGGGGACGCTGAACGTGTCGCAGGCCCCGGGGCCCCCGGCGCGCCCGGCCTCGAACCAGCGCTGACGCTGCTCGGCCGAGCCGTGCGTCCACGTGTCGGGGTCGACCTGGCCGCTCTGCGCCTGGATGCGGTCGTCGCCCACCGCGGCCGCCGCGTCGAGGGCGTCGGCGACCTGGGCGTCGGTGACCGGCTCGAGGAAGGTCGTGCCCTGGTCGTCCTGGATGGTGGAGGCGGCGCCGACCCACGCGCCGGCGTAGCAGTCGGCCTGGACCTCGAGCCTGATCGTGTCGGAGCCCGGCCCGGTCGCGCTGCGGTCGGCGCGGTCGAAGGCTCCGGTGAGCTGCTGGATGTGGTGGCCCCACTCGTGGCCCACGACGTACATCTGGGCGAGCGGGCCGCCCGTCGCGCCGAACTGGTCGCGCAGCTGCTGGAAGAAGTCGGTGTCGACGTAGAGGGTCTGGTCGGGCGGGCAGTAGAACGGCCCGGTCGCGCTCGAGGCCGAGCCGCAGCCCGTGTCGACGGCGGCCGTGAAGAGGGCGAACTCGGGCGTCACGTACTGCGCTCCGAGCTGCGGGGCCGCGGTGGCCCAGTAGGTGTCGAGGGAGTCGGCGGCGCCGGCCATGCGGCACTGGACGTCCTCGTTGGCCTGCGCACCGGTGGTGCAGTTCGCGACGCCCTGCTCGCCGGACTGCGCACCGCCGTCGGAGCCGGTGCCGCCGCCGAGCAGGCCGCTGACGTCGACGCCGGTGAACTGCCCGATCAGCACGACGATGATCACGCCGACGACGCCGACCCCGCCGCCGGCGACGCCGATCGTGCGGCCGCGGCCTCGCCGCGTGACCTTGCTGCTGTCGATGCGGGCGTCGTCGTTGAAGGACATGGCTCAGAAGCTACGCGACGGGGGAGCCCGCCGCCCGCCGCCCGCCGCCCGGGGCGGGGCGGGGCGGGGCGGGGCGGGGTCTGCCTACTTGCCGGAGCGCTCGGCCTCGCGGCGCTCCGCCTCGTCGCGCTCGGCGCGGACGGCGGCACGGCCGGCGTCGCGGTCCTTGACGCGCTGCTCCTCCTCGCGCACCTCGGCCATGTTGGCGCGCTCGGTGACGAGCCAGGCCGGCATCTGCTCGAGCAGGGCGTGGATCTCGTCGGTGGTCAGCGCCTCCTCGACGCCGCCCCGGGCGAGGCCCGAGATGGTGACGCCGAGCTTCTGCGCGACGACGGGCCGGGGGTGCGGGCCGGTGCGGCGTAGCTCGGCCAGCCACTCGGGCGGGTTCGCCGTGAGCTCGGCGAACTCGTCGCGCGTGATCGGGGTCGACTGGAACGACTCGGGCGTCGCCGGCAGGTGCACCCCGAGCTTCTTCGCGGCCGTGAAGGGCTTCAGGGTCTGCGGGGCCTTGCCGCGGGGGGTCTCGTCGCTCATCCGCCCAGGGTACCGGCCCGGCACCGTGCGGCCGCGAACCACGTCCTCGCACCGGAACCGCGCCGCGGCGGGGTTCCGGTGCGAGGACGTGGTGCATCAGGGCGGCGGCGGCGGCGGGCGAGGGCGGCGGCGGCGGCGGGCGGTGGGCGGCCCGGCGGGCGCGGCGGGGCGCGACGGGGGCACCGGTAGCCTGGGCCGATGACGACCGAGCCGACCCGCGCCTCCTTCCGCCTGGGGTTCGTGCCCGGGGTGACGCTCGCGAAGTGGTCGCGGATGTGGGAGGAGCGGCGCGGCGACCTCCCCCTCGACGTCGTCGAGGTCGACGGCGACGAGCCCCTCGCGGCCCTCGGCGGCGACGACCCGGTCGTGATGCTGCTCGGCCGTCTGCCGCTGCCGACCGGCGACGACTTCTCGGTGATCCCCCTCTACGAGGAGCGGATCGTGGTCGTCGTGCACAAAGAGCACCCGATCGCGGCGCTCGGCAAGGAGGAGGAGGTCGCGCTCGCCGACCTCGACGGCGAGCATCGCCACGACCTCGACCCCGCCCTCTCGCTCGCCGAGGCCGTGGCCGTCGTCGCCACGGGCGCCGGCGTCGCCGTCATGCCGCAGTCGCTCGCCCGCCTGCACGGCGTCAAGGGCACCACGCACCGCTTCGTCGCCGACCTCGACCCCACGACGATCGCGTTGGTCTGGCCCGACGGCCAGCTCGACGACGACATCGACGACTTCATCGGCGTCGTGCGCGGCCGCACCGCCAACAGCAGCAGGTCGAGGAGGCGCGAGGACGAGCCCGCACCGGCGAAGGCCCGCAAGGGGTCGGCTCCCGACCCGCGCGGCACCGGCAAGGGCAAGACGCCGGCCAAGGGCCGCGGCGGGCCCCAGCGCGGCACCGGCCGGAGCCGCCCGCGCCGCAGCCGCTAGCGCTGCGCTGCGCCGCGCTGCGCGCCAGCGCACCCCGGTCCGTTCATCGCACCCCGCTCTGCGGGGGTGCGATGAACGGAACGGGGTGCGTCCGTCGGCAGGTGCCCGCAGGCTGGTGGCCGCCTGCGCCGCCGCCCTAGGATCGCGACCGTGAGCACCCCCGCCGACGGACCGGCCGCCCCCGCACCCGTCACCTTCACCACGACCGTGCACCAGGCGCGCGTGTCGGCCACCGGCCTGGTCGTCCCGCCCGAGGTCGTCGCCGCCCTCGGCGCGGGCGGCCGCCCCTCGGTCGTCGTCACCGTCGCGGGCCACACCTACCGCAGCACCGTCGGCGTCATGGGCGGGCTGTCGCTCGTGCCGCTGTCGGCCGCCCACCGCACCGCGGCGGGCGTCGAGGGCGGGCAGCAGGTGGAGGTGACGCTGGCGCTCGACACGGAGCCCCGCACGGTCGAGCTGCCCGCCGCCCTCGACGAGGCGATCGGCGGTGACGACGGGGCCCGCGCCTCCTGGGCGGCCCTCCCTCCGGGCAAGCAGAAGGCGATGGCGCTCTCGGTCACCGACGCGAAGACCGAGGCCACCCGCGCCCGGCGGGTCGAGGCGGCGCTCGCCGCGCTGCGCCCGTAGGCCGCGCCCGGCCGTCGTCGTACCCCTCCTCCCGACGAGCCGAGAACCCCGGGGAGGCGCGGCGTAGCGTGCACGGCACCGCACCATCACCGACCCGCGGCTCGACCCCGGGCCGCCAGCCAGGAGGCAACGATGACGTTCAGCAAGGGCGACCACGTGACGTGGAACACGCCGCAGGGCGAGACCCACGGCACCGTCAAGGAGAAGCGCGTGAAGGAGTTCGAGTTCGACGGCCAGACCTTCAAGGCCTCGGGCGACGAGCCGTACTTCATCGTCGAGTCCGACAAGTCCGGGTCGGAGGCGGCCCACAAGGAGTCCGCCCTGACCGCCGCGAAGAAGTAGGAGCGAACACCATGGCAGACCTCACCGACGTCGTCTGGAACGACGAGGCCCGCGACAAGATCCTCACCGACGCCGACCGCGTGCTGCAGGAAGCCGTCCGCGACGTGGCCGCCGAGACCGGCGAGGGCGACTCGTGGGAGGACGCCTTCGCGGCCCTCAACGAGCGTCTCAAGGGCCGGTTCATCGACTACGAGCCCGGCCCGGACGTGCGCAAGTACGCCGAGGGCATCGTCCGCGGCGACTACCGCTGACCGAGCCGCGACGGGGGCGGTCCGACCTCAGGGTCGGGCCGCCCCCGTCGCGTCCGCCGGGCCGGCGCCTGCCTGGTCGCCGTTCCCGGCCTGCCCGGCCGGCACGAGCGGTGCGTCGACGCGGCGCACCCGCGGCGTCACGGCCACCGCGAGGGCGACGACCGTCACGAGCCCCGCGAGGGCGGTGAGAGTCAGCGGTTCGCCGATCACCCGAGACAGCGGCCCGACGGCGAGCTCGCCCGCGGGCATCCCGGCGAGCGACGCGAGCGTCAGGCAGGCGAAGACGCGCCCCAGGTACGAGCGCGGCACCTGCAGCTGCACGGCCACGTCGAGCGGCACGGTGAAGACCTCGAGGCCCACGCTCGCGACGAACAGCCCGACGCAGAGCCAGAAGAACCAGTGCAGCGGGTCGATCAGGGGCGGGTCGAGCACGTACGGCAGGTCGACCAGCGTGCCCGCCAGCAGCATCAGCGGTGCGACGAGCGCGACGGCCCCGAGCGCCGCGGTGGCCAGGCGCAGCCGACCCCGCAGCGACCCCGCCCAGACGGCGCCCACCACGAGCCCGGCCGTCTGCACGGCCCCCGCGAACCCCCACGCGACGCGCCCGAACGACTGGTCGGCGATCAGCGGGCCGAGCACGTGCACCCCGCCGGCGAACGCGAACTGGTAGACGAACGTCAGCACGACGGTCGCGGTCAGCCAGCGCGAGCGCGAGACGAACGCGACGCCGGCGGCCAGGTCGCGCAGCAGCGAGGCCCCGCCGGAGGCGCGGGACGGCCCGCCGGGGACGCGCACGAACACGACGGCCGCCGCCCCGAACAGCACGGCCCCGACGATCAGCCCCGTGCCCGTGCCGAACACCCCGACGACGGCGCCGCCGAGGGCCGTGCCGACGACGAGGCCGGCGTTCATGCTCGTGCGCGCCAGCACCGTCCCGTCGCGGACGGCCTCGTCGGGCACGACGTCGCGGAGCAGCGCGCTCGTCGCGGGGCCGAAGAACGCGGCGGCGGCCCCGTTGACCGCCGCGGCGACGGCGAGGGTGACCATGGTCTCGCGGTCGGCGAGGAGGAGCACGCCGGCCACGGTGAGCGACGCCGCGGAGAGCACCGACGAGCCGACGGTCACGACGCGACGGGGCAGGCGGTCGGACACCGCGCCTCCCACGAGCACGAGCACGACGTTCGGCACGGAGCGGGCGGCGACGACGAGGCCGACGCCCACCGCGTCGGCGCCGAGGTCGATCGCCGCGAAGACGAGGGCGAGGGGCGCGAGCCCGCTGCCGACCCACGACAGCAGCCGCCCGACCCACAGGGCGCGGAACGCCGGGATGCGCAGCAGCGACCATCTCACCCGGCGCACTCTACGCGCGGCGGCCGCGAGCTCCCCCCGGGCCTGCGGCCCGTGCCCGCCCGCCGCCCGCGCCCACCTCGCCCCCGGCCGCCGCCCTGCGCGCGGCGTCACACGCCGCCGCCCCGCGGGCGCCCGACCTAGGCTGGGCGCGATGAGCGCCGAGACCGACGACCCCGTCGCCCGCACGCCGGGCCGCTACCGCAAGGGCATCGCCAAGCGGGAGGCGATCCTCGACGCCGCCCTGCCGGTGTTCGGCAAGGTGGGGTTCCACGGCGCGTCGCTCCGCGAGGTCGCCCGGCAGTGCGGGGTGTCGCACCAGTCGCTCATGCACTACTTCCCGACCAAGGACGCCCTGCTGATGGCGGTGCTCCGCCGCCGCGACGAGCGGCTGCGCCAGCACTTCGACGACGTCGGCGGCATGCGCCTCGCCGAGCTCGTCGAGCTGGCCGAGTACAACGTCGACGTGCCCGCGGTCATCTCGCTGTTCATCACGGCCTCGGCCGAGGCCACGTCGAGCGACCACCCCGCCCACGACTACTACGCCGACCACTACGACCGCATCGTGTCGTCGACGTCGGCGTACCTCGGCGTCGCCGAGCGCCGGGGCTGGCTGCGCGACGGCTTCTCCGCCGAGACCGCGGCCCGCGTCGTGCTCGCCGTCCAGGACGGCCTGCAGCTGCAGTGGCTGTACCGCCGCGACGAGGTGCACGTCGCCGAGACGATGAGGCTCGTCGTGGCGACCGTGCTCACGGTGCCGACCGACGAGCTCGACGCCGCCGTGCGGGCCGAGGTCGTCGACCGCGACCGGGGCGACGCGCTCACCCGGCCCGCGACTCCTGCCCGGCCCGCGACTCCCTGAGGTCTACTTCGAGCTGATCCGCTGGAACTTCCGCACCGCGAGCGGCACGAAGACGACGAGCATCACGCCGATGCCGACGAGCACCGTGAGGTAGGGGTGCTGCAGCGTCCAGATGTCGGGCACCGGGGTGCTGCCGACGTTGCCGAACGACTGCCGGGCGGCCTGCACGAGCGCCGAGACGGGGTTCCACTCCGCGAAGACGCGGAGCACCGTCGGCAGGGTGTCGCTCGGCACGAACGCGTTCGAGATGAAGGTGAGGGGGAAGAGGATCATGAACGACGCGTTGTTGATCGTCTCCGGCGTCTTGACGCTCATGCCGAGCAGGGCCATCACCCAGCTGAACGAGTAGCTGAAGAGCAGCAGCAGGGCCACCCCGCCGACGAACGACAGGGGCGAGGCGTTCACCCGCCAGCCGACGGCCAGCCCGGTGAGCATCATGATCACCATCGAGATGCTGTTCAGCACGAGGTCGCTGTTCGTGCGCCCGATGAGGACGGCGGAGGCGCTCATCGGCAGGGTGCGGAAGCGGTCGATGATGCCCTCCTTCAAGTCCTGCGCCATGGCGGCGCCGGAGAAGGTCGAGCCGAAGACCACGGTCTGGGCGAAGATGCCCGCCATGAGGAACTGCGTGTAGTCGGTGCCCTCGACGGAGATGGCGCCGCCGTAGACCTGGCTGAACAGCAGGACGAACATGATCGGCTGCAGCACGGCGAAGATCAGCATGTCGGGCGAGCGCTTCACCTTGATCAGGTTGCGCTTCGTCACCGTCCAGCCGTCGGACGCCCAGGTGCCGAGCCCGGCGCTCGACGACGGCACGAGGGTCTGGGTGAGGGCCGTGGCGGTCATCGGCGCGCCTCCTTCTTCTCGCGAGAGGCGCGGCCCTTCCGGCCGGTCGCGGCGCCGGCGTCGTCGGGGGAGTCGTCGTCGGCCACGGCCCTCCGCCCGGTCAGCTGGAGGAAGACGTCGTCGAGGGTGGGGCGGCGCATGCCCGCGTCGTGCAGCTCGATGCCCGCCGCGCCCAGGTCGGCCAGCGACCGCTGGAGCGCGGTGGGGCCGTCGGTCACGGCCACCTCGACCTGCCGCCCGTCGCCGCTGACCGTGGGCTCGGCGTCGCCGTGCCGCCGCAGCACCTCGACGGCCTGGCCGGAGCGGGCCTCGTCGACGAGCGCGACGACGAGCCGGTGCCCGCCGACCTGCGCCTTGAGGTGGTCGGCCGTGCCCTCCGCGATGACGCGGCCCTCGTCGATGACGGCGATGTCGTCGGCGAGGCGGTCGGCCTCCTCCAGGTACTGGGTGGTCAGCAGCACCGTGGTGCCGCCCGCGACGAGCGACGTGATGATCTCCCACAGGGCCAGACGGCTGCGGGGGTCGAGCCCCGTCGTGGGCTCGTCGAGGAAGAGCACGCGGGGGTTCGTCACGAGGGCACCCGCGAGGTCGATGCGCCGTCGCATGCCGCCGGAGAAGCCCTTGACCGGGCGGTCGCCGGCGGCGCTCAGGTCGAAGACCTCGATCAGCTCGCGCGCCCGCTGCCGCGACACCTTCGCGCCCAGGTGGTAGAGCCGACCGATCATGTCGAGGTTCTCGAAGCCGGTGAGGTTCTCGTCGACCGCCGCGTACTGGCCCGAGACGCCGATCGTGCGGCGGGTGGCCTGCGGGTCGGCGACGACGTCGATGCCCGCGATCGTCGCCGTGCCCGCGTCGGGCACCTCGAGGGTGGTGAGCATCTTCACCGTCGTGGTCTTGCCCGCGCCGTTGGGGCCGAGCAGCGCCTTCACCGTGCCCTCGGGCACGACGAGGTCGAGCCCGGTGAGCGCGTGCACCGGCCCGGACTTCGAGCGGTACGTCTTCGTCAGGCCCCGCGCCTCGATCATCGCCATGGTGGCCTCCGCCGGTCGCCGGGCCGCCCCCCGAACGCCTCGGTGCGGTCCCGTGCTGGGCAGCAAAATATCAGCCCGCGGGGCCGCGCGCCAGTGACGATCCGTCGGCTGTGGACGGCTCGTCGCCGCGCCACGTCACGGCCTCGCGACGAGCTGCGTCCCCGTCGGTGCCCCCGAGAGCCGCGCCACGTTACGGTCTCGTGACGAACCTTGCCAGGTGGCAAGTTCTGGTCGTACCGTTCTCGCATGACCTCCCTCGACCAGACGGCCGGGCCGTCCTCCGCTCCCTCGACGACGAGCCCCGCGGCCGGCAGCGCCGCCCCCGCGGCCGGCAGCGCCCCCGCCGGGTCGCCGGCCCTGCCCGCCGACCTGGGCGCCGCCTCCGTCGCCCTCGCCCGCCGCTGGGCGCAGGAGGCGTCGCACGCCCCCAGCACCGGCTCGGCCCAGCTTCTCGCGCAGGTGCTCAAGGACGAGTCGGGCCTCGCGTTCACCATCGGCTTCGTCGACCGGGTCGTCCGCCCGGAGGACCTCAGCGTCGCCGCCCGCAACCTCGCCGGCCTCGCGCACCGCGTGCCGGCCTTCCTGCCCTGGTACATGCGCCTCGCCGTGCGCTGCGGCGGCGTGCTCGCCCCGGTGCTGCCCGGCGTCGTCGTGCCGGTCGCCCGCCGCGTGCTGCGCGGCATGGTCGGCCACCTCGTCGCCGACGCCCGCCCGGCGAAGCTCGGCGCCGCCATCTCGGGCATCAAGCGCGAGGGCACCCGCCTCAACCTCAACCTGCTCGGCGAGGCCGTGCTCGGCGACGGCGAGGCCGAGCACCGCCTGGCCGGCACGCGCGCCCTGCTCGCCCGCGACGACGTCGACTACGTCTCGATCAAGGTGTCGTCGATCGTCAGCCAGCTCTCGATGTGGGCCTTCGACGAGACCGTCGAGCGCGTCGTCGAGAAGCTCACCCCGCTCTACGAGCTCGCCGCCCGCTCCGCCCGGCCGAAGTTCATCAACCTCGACATGGAGGAGTACCGCGACCTCGACCTCACCATCGCGGTCTTCACGCGCCTCCTCGACCAGCCGAGGCTGCGCGGGCTCGAGGCCGGCATCGTGCTGCAGACCTACCTGCCCGACGCGCTCGGTGCCCTGCAGCACCTCACCGAGTGGGCGACGGCCCGCGTCGACGCCGGCGGCGCCGCGATCAAGGTGCGCGTCGTGAAGGGCGCCAACCTCGCGATGGAGACCGTCGACGCGACCCTGCACGAGTGGCCGCTCGCGACCTACGGCACGAAGCAGCAGAGCGACACGAACTACAAGCGCGTGCTGGCCTGGGCGCTCACGCCCGAGCGCACGCGCGCGGTGAAGGTCGGCGTCGCCGGCCACAACCTCTTCGACATCGCCTTCGCGCACCTGCTCGCGACGGCGCGCGGCGTGCACGACCGCGTCGAGTTCGAGATGCTGCTCGGCATGGCCGAGGGCCAGGCCGAGCTCGTCAAGGCCGACGTCGGCGGGCTGCTGCTCTACACGCCCGTCGTGCACCCCCGCGAGTTCGACGTCGCGATCAGCTACCTGATCCGTCGGCTGGAGGAGAACGCCTCGAGCGAGAACTTCATGTCGGCCGTCTTCGAGCTCGCCTCGAACGAGGCCCTGTTCGCCCGCGAGGAGGGCCGGTTCCTCGCCTCGCTCGCCGAGGTCGACGACGTCGTGCCCGCGCCCCACCGGGTCCAGAGCCGCCTCGAGGAGGCGCGGGGCGCCTCCCCCGAGCCGGTCGCCGGCGTCTCGGCCCCCTTCGAGAACGAACCCGACACCGACCCGGCGCTCGCCGCGAACCGGGCGTGGGGCCGCGAGATCCTGGGCCGGGCCCGCACCAGCACGCTCGGCACCGCCGCGATCGAGGAGGCCCGCGTCACGGACGCCGCGACGGTGGACGAGATCGTCGCGGGCGCCGTCGCCGCCGCGCCCGGCTGGGCCGCGCTCGGCGGGCGCGGCCGCGCCGAGGTGCTGCGCCGCGCGGCCGCCTCGCTGCGCGCCCGTCGGGCCGACCTGATCGAGGTCGCCGCGAGCGAGACCGGCAAGACGATCGCGGAGGGCGACGTCGAGGTCAGCGAGGCCGTCGACTTCGCCACCTGGTACGCCCACCTCGCCGAGCAGCTCGACGAGGTCGACGGCGCCGAGTTCGTGCCCGCGCGCCTCACGGTGGTCACCCCGCCGTGGAACTTCCCCGTCGCGATCCCGGCCGGCTCGGTGCTGTCGGCGCTCGCCGCGGGCAGCAGCGTCGTCATCAAGCCGGCCGGCCAGGCGAAGCGCTGCGGCGCCGTCATGGTCGAGGCCCTCTGGGAGGCCGGCGTGCCCCGCGACGTGCTGCGGCTCGTCGACGTCGAGGAGGGCGAGCTCGGCCGGCACCTCGTCGCGCACCCGTCGGTCGACCGCGTCATCCTGACCGGGGCCTTCGAGACCGCCGCCCTGTTCCGCTCGTGGCGTGACGACCTCCCGCTGCTCGCGGAGACCAGCGGCAAGAACGCCATCATCGTCACGCCGAGCGCCGACCTCGACCTCGCCGCGGGCGACGTGATCAAGTCGGCCTTCGGCCACGCGGGGCAGAAGTGCTCGGCGGCGAGCCTGGTGATCCTCGTCGGGTCGGTCGGCAGCTCGGAGCGGTTCCGGCGTCAGCTCGTCGACGCGGCCTCGACGATGCGAGTCGGCTACCCGACCGACCCCACGACGCAGATGGGCCCGATCGTGGAGCCCGCCGCGGGCAAGCTGCTCGGCGGCCTGACGACGCTCGGCGCGGGGGAGTCGTGGCTCGTCGAGCCGCGGCAGCTCGACGACTCCGGCCGGCTGTGGACCCCCGGCATCCGCGCCGGCGTCCGCCCCGGCAGCGAGTTCCACCTCACCGAGTACTTCGGGCCCGTGCTCGGCGTGATGACGGCCGAGACCCTCGACGAGGCGATCGAGCTGCAGAACGCGACCGACTACGGCCTCACGGCCGGGCTGCACACGCTCGACGCCGCCGAGCTCGGCACCTGGCTCGACCGGGTCGACGCCGGCAACCTCTACGTCAACCGCGGCATCACCGGGGCCATCGTGCGCCGCCAGCCGTTCGGCGGCTGGAAGAAGTCGTCGGTCGGCGCCGGGGCCAAGGCCGGCGGGCCCAACTACCTCGTGCACCTCGGGTCGTGGACGCCCGGCGAGCTGACCGGCCCCCAGGAGGCGCGGCCCGGCCGGGCCGTCTCCGCCGCCCTCTCGGCCGCGGCGCCCCTGCTCGCGGACGCCGCGCAGCGGGCGGCGGTGGCCGCGGCCGCCGCCTCCGACGAGCAGCACTGGGCCGACGAGTTCGGTGTCGCCCGCGACGTGAGCGCCCTGGGCCTCGAGCGCGACCTGCTGCGCTACCGCGCCCTGCCGGTGACCGTGCGCGTCGCCGAGGGGGCCTCGCCCGCCGACGCCGTGCGGGTGCTGCTCGCCGGGCTCCGTGCCGGGGCTCCGCTCACCGTGTCGACGTCGGTCGGCCTGCCCGCCGGGCTCGCCCCGGCCCTCGGCCTCGGGGCCGGCTCGCTCGTCGTCGAGGACGACGCGACCTGGCACGACCGGGTGCGGGCGGGCGCGGTGCAGACCGAGCGCGTGCGGCTGGTGACCGGTGCGGGCGACGCGGGAGGCGCCTCCTCGGTGGTTGACTCCTCGGTGCCTGCTTCCTCGGTGCCTGCTTCCTCGGCGCCCGCTTCCTCGGTGCCCGCTGCCTCGGCGGCCTCGGGGCTCGCCTCCGCGCTGGGCGGCGACCCCGCCGTCGCGGTGTTCGCGGCCCCGGTGACGCCGTCGGGCCGGCTCGAGCTGCTGCCGTTCCTCCGCGAGCAGGCCGTGTCGATCACGGCGCACCGCTTCGGCAACCCTGACGCGTGGAGCGAGGGAGTCATCTAGCTCACAGCGAGGTGCCTCGATCGGGGCCCCGGGCGATGCTCAGGGCCCCGATCGGGGCACCTCGTTCGTCGTCGGTGCGGTCGCACTGCACCGCACCGCACCGCGTCGCACCGCCCCGTCAGACGGCGGGCGACCCCGCGGCGTACCAGGCCGCGAGCCGGCGCAGTCCCTCGTCGAGGTCGACGGCCGGCGCCCAGCGCAGGTCGTGCTGCGTGCGGCGCTGGTCGAACCAGTGCGCGGTCGACAGCTGCTCGGCGAGGAACCTCGTCATCGGCGGCTCGTCGCTGCCCGGGCGAACGGCCCAGGCGCGCTCGACCAGCGACCCCGCCGCCCGGGCGACCCCGGCCGGGACGCGGAGGCGCGGTGCCGGCACCCCGGCCGCGGCGCAGATGCCGCCCATCAGGTCGGCGACCGTGCGCGGCTCGCCGTTCGTCAGCACGTAGGCGCCGCCCGACACGGCGTCGACGCGCTCGAGCGCGGCGGCGATGCCCGAGGCGGCGTTGTCGACGTAGGTCGAGTCGATCAGCGCGGCGCCGTGGTCGAGCAGCGGCAGGCGGCCCGAGCGGGCGCGGTCGACGATGCGCGCGACGAGCTGCGTGTCGCCGGGGCCCCAGACGAGGTGCGGGCGCACGGCGACGACGCGCAGGTCGGGGCCGGCGGCGGCGAGGGCGAGCCGCTCGGCGGCGGCCTTGGTGCGGGCGTAGTGGCCGCGGGCGTGCTCGGGCGAGGCGGGCTCCGCGTCGTCGCCGACGATCGAGGCTCCGCCGTGCGCGACCGACGGCGACGACACGAACACGAGGCGGGGCACGCGGGAGGCGCGCATCGCCTCGATCAGCGACCTCGTGCCGTGCACGTTGACGGCCTCGAACTCGGCGGGGGCGCCCGCCAGCGAGACCTTCGCGGCCAGGTGCACCACCGCCTCCTGCCCCTCGACCGCGGCGGCGACGGCAGCCGGGTCGGTCATCGACCCGGCGACGTCACGAGCGCCCGGCACGCCCGAGGGCCGACGCTGGAACGTGGTCACCTCGTGCCCGGCGGCGGCCACGGCCCGCGCGACGGCGCCGCCGAGCAGGCCGCTCGCGCCGGTGACGAGCACCCTCACGGCGTCGCTCCCGCACGGGCGGCCGCGACGGCGGGCGTGTGCGACCCCGCCGGTCGTGCGTCGACGCCCGGGACGGTCGAACCCGCCCGTGCACCGTCGCGCGAGCCCGACGCCGTCGGCCTCACGGGCGCACCATCCGCCCGCCCGAGAGCCCCGAGCCGGCCCAGGCCGCGAGCCGGGCGCGGTCGATCTTGCTGTTGTGGCGCACGTCGGTCGGCAGGTCGGGGACGACCAGCACGGCCGCGACGCGGTGCCCGACGGCCGCGTGCACGGCCTCCCGCACGGCGGCGGCGAGCGGCGCGGCGGCCAGCCCCGGGCGGCGCGACCGGGCGGCGGTCTCGACGACCACGACGACCTGCTGCGTGCCCGCGGGCCCCACGCCCACGACGGCGGCGCGGCCGACGTCGGCCAGCGCCTCCACCGCCTGCTCCGCGGCGACGGGGGTCAGCGGCCCCGACGCGGTGGTGAGCACGTGCGGCAGCCGGCCCTCGACCCAGAGGCGGCCCCGGTCGTCGAGGTGCCCGACGTCGCCGGTGCGGTGCCAGCGCTCGGGCGCGCCCTCGGCGGCCCCGGGCACGCCGCGCACGCTCGCGCGGTCGGTCAGCCAGAGGCGGTCGTAGCCGCGCTTGAGGTGCGGCGCCGAGACGACGATCTCGCCCGTGACGCCGGGGGCGTCGGAGGCCGTGTCGGAGGCGCGCCCCCGCTCGTCGAGGGGAGCGATCAACACGCGGGTGGTCGCTGCTGGCACGCCGACGCACACCCCGTTCGCGGCGGGGTCGGCCGCGGCCGCGCGCACGCCGTCGAGCGTGACGTCGGTCATCAGCAGGCCCTCGGTCATGCCGTACGGCGTGTGCGGCGTCGCCCCGGGCATGAGCTCACCGGCTGCCGCGAGGAGGCGCTCGGAGACGGGCGCCCCCGCCGACAGGAAGGTCTCGACCCCGGCCAGGGCGGCGCGGTCGCGGGCGTCGAGTGCGTCGGCCGTCGCGACGACGTTCGTCAGGGCGGCGGGGGAGAGGAAGACGACGGTGGCGTCGACCGCGGCCGCCGCCGCGGCGACGGCGCGGGCCGTCAGGGTGCGCGGCGAGGTGACGTCCATGTCGGGGGTCACGCTCGTCGCGCCGAGGGCCGGGCCGAGCAGCGCGAACGGGGCGAAGCCGGCGACGAGGCCGGTGCCGGGGCCGACGCCGTACTGGTCGGCGAGGGCGTCGCGCAGCGCGGTCAGCTGGCCGTGCGTGTAGACGACGCCCTTCGCCGGGCCGGTGGAGCCCGAGGTGAAGAGGATCGCCGCGGGGGCGTCGGCGGCGGGCGCGTCGGGCAGCGAGGCGAGAGCGCGCCCGGCCCGACGGCCCAGCGCGGCGATCTCGGGCAGCGACGTCTCGACGCCGAGGGCGGCCGCGACCACCGGCGACAGCCGCTGGGTCGAGACGACCCGGCCGGGCCAGCCGAGCGCGCGCGCCGCGGTGAGGCCGGGCAGCTGGCCGATGACGTGGTCGGGCCACGAGCCGCGGACGGCCCGCGTCAGCCCCTGCACGCCGAGACCCGCGTCGGCGACGACGACCACCGCGCCGAGGCGCACGCAGGCGTAGAGCACGGCGGTGAGGTCGGCGCCGGGCTGCACCAGCAGCGACACGCGGTCGCCGGGGCGGACGCCGTGCTTGCGCAGCCCGAGGGCGATCTCGGTGACGCGACGGCTGAGGAGCCGCCAGCTGACCCGACGGGGGCCGGAGGCGCGGGCCGCGCCGTGCGGCACCATCTCGATCAGGGCGGTGTCGTCGCTCTCGGCGAGCGTGTCGAGGTGGTGCCAGAGCGGGCGGTCCTGCGCGGCGGGCGGCGCCTCCTGCCCGTCGCTCTCGGCGGTGGCCGAGGAGGCCGAGGAGGCGGCGGCGACCGTGACGCGGTCGCCGAGCCAGGTCTCGACGGCGGACGCGTAGTCGACGTCCTCGGCGACGAGGTGCCCGGCGCCCTCGAAGCGGTGCACGTCGGCGTGCGGCAGTCGGTCGACGAGGTCGTCGAGGTAGCGGTCGCCGAAGATCGGGTCGCGCGGGCCCCAGAGCATCAGCGCGGGCACGTCGAGGCGGGTCAGGGCGTCCGCGACGCGGTCGAGCTCGGGCCGGCTCGGGTGGCGCTGGTCGACGGGGATGTCGGCGACGAAGCCGCCGATGCCGCCGCGTCGCTCGGCGCCGCGGTAGGGCGCGCGGTAGCCCGCGGCGACCTCCGGGGGGAGGCGCGGGTGCGCGATCGCGAGCGTCACGTCGAGGAACCCGGTCGTGGCGACGGTCGCCCGACCCAGCACGCCCCGGGCGAGCGTCAGCCGCAGCGGCGCCGGGATCGGCTCGTCGGCGGGCTGGTGGATCGCCGTGTTGAGCAGCATCAGGCCCGAGAGCAGCTCGGGGTGGTCGACGGCCCAGCCCATCGAGACGACGCCGCCCCAGTCGTGGCCGAGCGTGACGACGGGCCCGGCGAGGCCGAGGTGCTCGGTGAGCGCCGAGAGGTCGGCGACGCGCTGCGGCAGCCCGCGCTCGACCCCGGTGCGCTCGGAGAAGCCCATGTCGAGCTGGTCGACGGCGACGACGCGCCAGGCGGGGCCGCCGGCGGCTGCGGTCGCTAGGGTGCGGGCGGCGAGCCGGCGCCAGAGGTACGACCAGGTCGGGTTGCCGTGCACGCAGAGCACGGTGCCCACCGGCTCGACGCCGAGCGCCTCGAGCGAGCCCGCCGTGTCGAGGAGGTGCCAGGTGCGGTCGACCGGCTCCGCGCCTCCGGCACGGCCATCGCCCCCGGGGCCTGCGGTGCACGCGGGCACCGTCACGAGACGGGACCACGCCGGGTCGAGCCCGTCGAGCCCCGCGGGCGGCAGCGTCGCGGGCGACGTCGCCCGGGCGGCGCGGGGGAGGCGACTCACCAGGCGAGTTCCATCATCGCCGTGTTGATGCCCGAGCCCACGCCCATCAGCAGCACACGGTCGCCCTTGGAGAGGGTCTTGGACTCCTCGACGAGGGTGATGGGGATGGAGGCGGGGCCCACGTTGCCGAGGGTCGGGTACGTGAGCGGGACGCGCCCGCGGTCGATGCCCGCGGCCTTCACGAAGGCGCCCGTGTGCACGTCGCTGACCTGGTGCATGATGTAGCGGTCCATGCCCTGCCACTCCCAGTCGCGCTTCGCCTCGCGCCAGGCGCTGACGACGAGCTCCATGCCGCGCTTGAGCAGGGCCTTCGCGTCGGTGAACATGCCGTCGACGCTGCCGACGCAGAGGTCGTAGTTCTCGGTCGCGGCGCGCGTGACGCCGCCGACGATGCGGTGGCCCTCGGGGTGGCGGTCGGCTCGGCCGAGCACGGCGGCCGCGGCGCCGGAGCCCAGCGTGAGGCTCGCGAACTCGCTCATGAAGTCGTCGCGCCCGTACCCCTTGGTGAGCAGGCGCTCGATCGTGTTGACCTGGACGTCGTCGGCGTCCTCGCCGTCGATGATCACGGCGTACTCGATCTGGCCGGCGTCGATCAGCTGCGCGGCGAGGGTCATGCCGTTGACGAAGCCGAGGCAGGCGTTCGCGATGTCGAAGTTGGTGGCCGACGACGGCAGGCCCAGGCCGTGGTGCAGGCGCACGGCGACGGAGGGCTCGAGGTGCGGGCGCGTGACCGAGGTGTTGATCAGGAGGCCCACCTGGTCGGGCCGGATGCCCGCCTCGGCCATGGCGCGCTTGCCCGCGTCGACGGCGGCGTCGTCGAAGCTCTGGTCGGCGCCCCAGTTGCGGCGCTCGTGCACGCCGGCGACGCGCTGCAGCAGGCCGGTGGGCAGCTTCAGGCGCTTCAGCACGGGGCGGAGCTTCTCGTCGATGCTCGCGGAGGTCGTGACCCGGTCGGCCATGGTGCTCGTGACGGCGAGCAGAGCGACGTTGCTGTGGCGGGTCGTGGCGTTGCCGCTCGTGGCGTCTCCGGTCAACGGGGCTCCCTGTCGAGTTGTGCCTGGGCTGGCTGTGTCTGGGCGTGCTGTGTCTGGGTCGTGCTGGGTCTCGGTCGTGCTGTGTCTGGGTCGCGACGGTGCGCGTCTCGTCCGACCGTCGTCCGGGCACGAGCGAGCGAGGGGCTGTCGGGGGCCGGGGCGTCGGGTGCACGGCGAGGGTGCATCCCGCCTACTTTACGGCTGTCGTCGCTGGGCGGTTGCCAGGTTGCCGGGGCACAGACATGCCGATCAGGGCATGGACCGAGCACGGGAGGCGTGGGTCTGCCGACCGCGACGGTGCGTCCCGCGGGCCCTGCCGACGTCTGCGCTCCGGTGCTCGGCCGTCGGGCGGAGCAGGAGTGGTCGCCGAGAACGCTCCTCCACTCTGGAGTGGGACAGCCGGACGCGAGTCGTGCCGGTGACATGGTGCTCCTCCACTCCGGAGTGGATCACCGATGCCGGACCGCCCCACGGCGGGCCGGGTCGAGCGCCCTCGCCCGAGCCGAGCCGAGCCGAGCTGAGCCGCGCCGGCCCGGGTCGATCAGGCGCGCGGACCCCGGGGCAGCTTCACGACCCGGCGGCGGTCGTCGCGCGACCACCACACGAGGTCGGCCACCGCCCACACCACGGCGCCGGCGACGGCGAGCAGCACGACGACCGTGACGACCGTCACCGACCCTCCGCCGACGGCGAGGGCGGCGACGATGCTCGCCGCGACCAGCAGGGCGCAGACGATCGTGACGACGGGGCGCACCAGGCCGCCCTGCTTCGTCAGCAGCCAGTTCGGCACGTCGGGGTCGATCTCGACAGTCTTCCGTCTCACGCAGCCAGGCTACGGGGCCGACCCGGCCCGCGCCTCCGGGGCCCTGCTCGCCGTCGGGTCGACTACGGTCGTCGGCATGAGCGAGCTGCGCCGACCCTGGTTCACCCTGACCAAGACGGGGTCGGTGCTGCCGCCCGCGCTCGAGATCGCGGTCGGGCTGCTCGGTCTGGTCGTACAGGTGCTGACCCTCACGAGCGACCGGGAGACACCGGGCACCACCGTGATCGTCATGGTGGTCGCCGTGGCGCTGATCGCCCAGGGCGTCGCCGACCTCGTGTGGTGGGGCCGTGACGGCCGCCGCGAGGCGGTCCGCCAGGGCTAGCTCGCCCGACTCGACGCCGGGCGGGCAGCCGCAGCCGCCGCCGTCGCCGTCGCCGCGACCGGCGCAGCCGTCGGCGGCAGGGCGGCCCGCCGCAGCCGGTGCGTCGCCAGCAGCAGCAGCACGGCCACGCCGACGCCCACGCCGGTGTCGACGGCCCGCCAGACGACCAGCGGCGCGACGTCGACCGGTCCGGCCAGGGCCCGCATGCCCAGGGCCATCGGCGTGATGAACAGCAGGGTCAGCCCGTAGTTGCGGGCGACGACGAGCTCGGCGGCGAACTGCAGCACGCCGAAGGCGACGATCAGGCCGACCTCCCCGGGGCGGAGCGCCAGCAGCGCGGCCGCGACGCCCACGCCGAGCAGCGTGCCGACGAGCCGGTGGCCGGCGCGCACGAGCTGGGTCGACGTGGCCCGGCCGACCACCGGCACGACCGCCGACACCATCGCCCAGTACGGGTTCTCGAAGCCCAGCCCGACGCTGACGAGGCCCGCCACCAGGCTGCCGACGAGGCAGACCGCGGCGTGCAGGAGCGCCCGACGGCGGTCGAGGGCCGGGGTGGTCACGACCGCACGGGTGCGCGCAGCCCGGTCGCGCCGTCGGCCGGAGGGCAGCAGCAGCGCGGCCGCCGACGCCGCCAGCGCCACGAGCAGGCTCGCCGGGGCGACCACCGCGGCGACGCCCACGGACGAGGAGGCGGCGGGCAGGAACGCGCACACGCCGAGCCCGAAGACGGGGAAGAGGGGCCCCGGGGGAGCCCACCGCCGCACGTCGGCGATCAGCGACCCGACGCCCGCGACCGCCGCGATGACGACCACGACGAGCACGACGTCGGCCCCGCTCGTCGAGAGCACGGCGCCGAGCACCACGCAGGCGACGAGGACGGCCCCGGCCTCGAGCTGCATCCGCAGCCGCGGGCCCACGGGCAGCCCGCGGCCGAAGGCGGACGCGAAGGCGCCGAACACGGCGTAGGGCGCCCAGGCGAGGTGGCCCGTGGCCGCGAGCACGACGAGCGGGAGCACGACGCTGACGGCCACCCGCGCGGCCGGCACGTGGGCGCCGTCGTGCGGGCCGAGGCGCACGAAGTCGCGGGGGCGGGGGAGCACGGCCGGTCGGGCGGCGGGGGCGGGCGGGGCAGCGGAAGGAGCGGGGGAGGCGGGCGCCCCGGGGTCAGGGCTGGCGGCGGGCTCGGGGCGGGACGGTGCCACGGGGGTCCTCTCGACGACGGTGGGCGTTCGTCGTCGAACTGCTTCACGGGTGAACTAGATGGTCGTCGGTAGTTTACCCGTGAACCACCGCTACCCTCGACACGTGAGCCCCGCCGATTCCGCCCGCGCCGACACCGGCCGCGCCGACACCGCCCGACCCGACGCGATCGAGCGCGTCCACGACCGCTGGCGGCGCCTCCGGCCCGACCTCGACGTGTCGCCGCTGCTCGTCGTCGGTCGCGTGACGCGCCTGGGCCGCCTGATCCAGCGGCGCAGCGACGAGCTGCTGCGCGACCTGGGGCTCGGGCGGGCCGACTTCGACGTGCTCGCCGCGCTCGTCCGCCACGACGCGCCCCTGACCCCGACGGCCCTGGCCGACGAGACGCTGCTGTCGGCGCCCGCCGTCACCAAGCGCCTCCGCGTGCTGCTCGACGCCGGGCTCGTGGCCCGGGAGGCCAACCCGGCCGACGGCCGCGGCTGGCTGGTCGTGCCGACGGAGCCGGGGCGCCGACGGCTCGCCGAGGCCCTGGACGTGCAGGTCGCCGCCGAGGCCGCGATGATCGCGGGCCTCGACGGCGACGAGCGGGACGCCCTGCTGCGGGGCCTCCCGGCCCTGCTGCGCGAGCTCGAGGGCTAGCGCCCCGGGCGGGGGCCGGTCAGCGTCGCTCGCAGACCAGGCCGTCGCGGTCGACGTCGAGCCTCGAGTTCGCGGCGTAGACGGTCGCCGAGACGGTCGTGCCGGCGGGCTGGGCGAGGGTGCGCGTGCCGACCTGGTCGCGGGCGCTGGTGCTCTTCGCGACGCCGGCGGGGTGCTCGGAGTTCAGGGCGCCGCAGCTGAAGTACGTCGTCGGGAGCACCAGCAGCGACGCGGAGGTGCGGGAGGCGGTGGTGTAGCCGGCCGCCGACCCCGTCGCCACGACGGTGACGCGGCGGTCGACGTCGCCGGCCCTGACCCGGAAGGTGCTGCCGGTCGCGCCGGGCACCGGGGTGCCGTCGACCCGCCACGACCAGGTGACCGCCGTGCCCGGGGTCCAGCCGTCGGCGCTCGCCCGCAGGGTGGAGCCCACCTTGACGTCGCCCCTGACCGTCGGGGTCGTGGTCGTCAGGGCCTTGGGGGCCGGCGCCGGAGCGGGGGTCGGCTTCGGGGCGGGCGCGGGAGTCGGCGCGGGCGTGGGGGTCGGGGCGGGCGCGGGAGCCGGCGTGGGCGTGGGCTTCGGAGCCGGAGCCGGAGCCGGTGCCGGTGCGGGCGTGGTCACCGGTGCGCTGGTCGCGGTCGACGGTGCGTAGGAGTACTGCGACACCCAGTCGATCTGCAGGTGGCCGTCGACCGACGCGGCCGGCTTCGTGCCGTCCGTCGCCGTCTGCAGCACCCAGTGCATCGGCGTGCGGGGGACGTTGGTCGTGGTCGTCGCGACCGTGACGCCGTCGAGCAGGTAGCTGATGCGCCCCGGCGTCCAGTCGATCGTGTACGTGTGCCAGGCCTGGTACGAGACGCCCGTGTCGTGCACCAGGTCGTTGTTCCACGGGGTGCCGAGCTGGTGGTTGTAGGCGTGGGTGGTGCCCTCGAGCCCGCCCTCGGGGAAGTTGATCTCGCCGTTGGCCCACACGTTCTCGTCGTCCCAGAGCAGGAAGGCCGTGCCGTAGCCCGGGAGGGCGTCGGCGCGCATGCGCACCGAGTAGCGCCCGTAGGTCTGGCCGCCCCACTGCCCGTTCACGAGCGGGATCGGTGCGGCCGACCGCGGCACCCCGTCGGCGCCCGTGTGCAGGTGCATGTCGAGCAGCCCGCCGCTGACGGAGAGGGTGTCGGCGTCGTAGGCGCCGATCTTCCACGTGTCGGGGAACCCGTCGTACGTCATCCACTGCGACGCGTACGGCCCGGGGAACGAGCCGGCGGCGAGCGGCGTGCTGAAGTCGTCCTTCAGCACCTGCTTCCAGCCGGGCAGGTCGCCGGTGACGAGGGTGGTGGAGGCGGCGGCCGCGTCGAGGGTCGTGGTGGCGGCCGATGCGCTGGCCGTGCTCGCCGCGACGAGGCCGGTGGCGACGACGAGGCCCGCCGTGACGGCGGCGACGACCGGGATGCCCCGGCGGTGGTGACGGGTGTTCATGGCGTGGTGGACCCTTCCGTGGCGTGGGGGAAGGGCAAGCGGGTGCGCGTCGAGCGGGTGGACCGGGTCGCGGGGCTCGGGAGGAGCGGGTCGCGACGACGGGCCGGGGGCGGAGCTCACGCCGGGGAGGTCGGGTCCCTGGCGTGCTCCCAGCGTGCTCCGTGCCGCCGGGGGCCGTCAGCCCCAGCTCGGGTCGCCCTCGCGCGGGGGTGCGCGACGGGGTCTGTCGGCATCGCTGTACCCCGGTCGTCGACCGAGTCGGGCCGGAGCGGGCGTCAGAGGGGGACGGGATCCGGGCGGGGACGAGGGAGGCCCCGTGCCGCCGGAGGGCGGGCACGGGGCCGGGGGAGCCGCCTGTCGGATTCGAACCGACGACCTTCGCTTTACAAGAGCACTGCGCTACCGGACTGCGCCAAGGCGGCGGGCTCGGCCATCCTACCGATCACGGCGCCCGTCGCGGGCGGTGCGGGGCGCCGCCGAGGCTCGGCGCAGGATTGGCGCGGGCGACGGCGACGTGGTGAAGTAGACGGGCGGCGTCGGCCGCGCGCCACCGCCCGTGACGACGAGGAGCCACCATGACCAACATCCTGACCGCGATCGGATCGATCGTCCTGCTCTTCGTGAGCTTCGCGCTCTTCGCCTACTCGTTCGGCTCGGGCGAGCCCAACGCGCTCGTCTTCTTCGCCGGCATCGTGCTGATGACGGCCTCGTTCGGCATCCCGATGACGGTCTTGGGCAACAGCCGCCGCACCTGGTAGCGGCCGCCGTCAGTCCGCGGTCAGCGGCCTGACGAAGTCGGCCGGGTCGAGCAGGCGGCGGGGCTTCGACTCGCGCTCGCCGTGGCCTCCCACGTACAGCCACCCCAGGAGCTTCTCGTCGCCCGTCAGCCCGTGGGCGGCCTGCACGACCGGGTGCCGGGTCTCCGACCCGGTCTTCCAGATCACGCCCCAGCCCTCGTCGTCGAGCACGAGCGAGAGCAGGTGGGCGACGCCCGAGGCGACCGACTCCTGCTCCCACTCGGGCACCTTCCGGCTCTCCACCGGCGACGACACCACCGCGATCACGAGCGGCGCGCGGAGCGACTTCTCCTCCGCCTTGCGGGTCGACTTCTCGTCCGCCCCGGTCGCCGACGACAGCGACCGGCCGATCACGCGACGGTCGTCGCCGCGCAGCTCGACCAGGCGCCACGGGTGCAGGCCCGAGTGGTCGGCCACCGTCGACGCGGCCTCGACGTAGCTGAGCAGCTGCTCGCGCGTCGGGGCCTCGTCGGTGACCTTCGACCGTGACCGTCGCCGACGGGCAGCGTCGGCGACGCCGGTCACTTCGAGTCCGTCGAGGCGGCGTCGCCCTCGGTGAACGACAGCGAGATCGAGTTCATGCAGTAGCGGTCGCCGGTCGGGGTGCCGAAGCCGTCGGGGAAGACGTGGCCGAGGTGCGAGCCGCAGTTCGCGCAGCGGACCTCGGTGCGGACCATGCCGAGGCTGGAGTCCTCGATCAGGTCGACGGCGTCGGGCCGGACGGACTCGTAGAAGCTCGGCCAGCCGCAGCCGCTGTCGAACTTGGTGCCGCTCTTGAAGAGCTCGGCGCCGCAGGCGGCACAGGCGTACGTGCCGGCGCGCTCCTCGTCGAGCAGCTCGCCCGTCCACGGGCGCTCCGTCGCGGCCTGGCGGAGCACCGAGTACTCCTCCGGGGTGAGCTCGCGGCGCCATTCTTCGTCGGTCTTCTCGACCTTGTACGTGCTGTTGTCGTTGGTCATGGGTGCACTCCTGACACGTTCGGGGACTCCCCATCCAACACTGCCTCGCTGAGCCCCATTCCCCGGGTGACGCCCCCGTGGCGCTCCCTAGACTCGGGCCCGTGACGCTCGCCGACCGCTTCCTCGCCTACTCGGTGCAGGCCGCCGCCGAGGGGTCGCCCGGCTGGGCCGAGCTGGCCGCCGGCCTCGCCGCCGACGAGGCCGCGCTGGCCGTGGTCGGGAGGGCGCCGGAGTCGCGGCGCCAGCCCGTCCTGGTGCTCGCGACGTGCCAGTGGCTGGGCGCGCCCCCGGGGCCCTGGCCGCGCCTCCGGAGCTGGCTCCTCGACCACGCCGACGCCGTGGTCGCCGAGCTCGGGCGACGCTCCGTGCAGACGAACGACGTGCGCCGGAGCGGCCCGGTCTCGCTCGCCCTGGCCCGCCTCGACGAGCCGGTCGCGCTGCTCGAGGTGGGGGCCTCGGCCGGTCTCTGCCTCCTGCCCGACCTCGTCTCGTACCGCGCGGGCGACGTCCGCTGGGGCGACCCGCACAGCCCCGTGCAGCTGACGCTCGACGTGACGGACGGCCGCGGTGACGCCGCACCCGGCGGAGCGGGGGCCGGGCTCGGCGCGGTCGAGCTGCCGGAGGTGGTCTGGCGCGCCGGGCTCGACCTCGACCCCGTCGACGTCCGCGACGACGCGGCCGTCGCCTGGCTGCGCGAGCTGCTGCCGCCGGGGGCGACGGAGCGGGCCGACCTGCTCGAGCGGGCGGTCGCGCTCGCCCGCACCGCGCCTCCCCGGGTTGCCCGCGGCGACGCCGTCGACGACCTCGAGGCCCTCGCGGCGACGGCGCCCGCCGACGCACGCCTCGTGGTCGTCTCGACCGGCACGCTCGTCTACCTGCCCGGCCGACGACGACAGCAGTTCGTCGACACGGTCAGGGGGCTCGGCGCCACCTGGGTCTCGTACGAGCGGATCGGCCTGCTCGACGACGTCGGGCCCGTCGACCCGGGCCTCGTCGAGCGCACGTCGGCCTTCGCGGTGCTCGCCCTCGACGGGCAGCCGCTCGCCGTCGGCGACGCCCACGGCACCCGCCTCACGACCGTCGGCTGAACGGGCCGAACCGCGCCCCGCCTCCCCGGCCACGGCCCGCCCCGACGTTATGGTGACGGGGATCGAGAGGGCGGGACGTGACCGACGAGGGCAGCAGGGGCACCGGCGTGCGACCGGGCGCGCTGTCGACCCTCGACCGCGCGATCCTCGACCTGGAGCAGTCGCCGCCGGCCACGCCAGGCCAGAAGGAGGCGCTGATCCGGCGAGAGCTCGGGCTCGGCGTCGCGCGCTACCAGCAGTTGCTCAACTCCCTCATCGACCGACCTGCTGCACTGGCCTACGCGCCCCTGGTGGTCGGTCGCCTGCAGCGACTGCGCGACCAGCGCGCCCGGGCCCGCGCAGACCGCTCGTTCGGGCCCACGCCCCGCTGACCCGGAAGACCACGGAGACCATGCCGAAGTACCCCCGCGACCGTTTCGACGAGGTGCCCCGCGACCTGGAGAGGGTCGGGGCGCACCGCTCCGAGCCCCGCCGGGGTCGCGGCTGGGTGGTCGTCGCCTGGGCGGCACTCGCCACCGGCCTGCTCGTCGGCGCCGGCGTCGTCGCCCTGGGCGTCCTGAACGACAGCTTCCAGTTCGTCGCCCCCAGCGCGACCAGCTCGGCCGAGGCCGGCGACGGCGCGACCGAGCCCGCCGACGCGGCCACCGACGACGCCGAGGGTGCGACCGACGGGGCCACCGACGCCGCCGGCGAGACGCCCGCCGTGACGCCGACCCCGACGGCCACCGCGGCCGACCCCTCCGACGTGCCGGCCTCGACGACGATCGCCGTGCTCAACGCGACGACGACGAGCGGTCTCGCCGGCCGGGCCGCGACGACGCTCGACACCGCCGGCTGGACGGTCGGCAGCCAGGGCAACGCGCCCGAGCGCTCCGCCACGTCCACCGTCTACTACGCGACGGCCGCCGACCGCGCGGCCGCGCTCGGCGTCGCCGAGTCGCTCGGCATCGACGCGACGCAGCAGAGCACGGCCTTCCCGGGGGCGACCATCACCGTCGTGCTCGGCACCGACTTCTCGTCGTAGCGGGCGAGCGCGGGGGCGACGCGACCGGGGCCGGGGCCCCGCTCCGCGCCTCCTCGGGGCCTCCTCGTGCCCCTTCTGTTTCGGGCGTGTAAAGGATCGGGCCGACGGGCGCCCGCGGGTTCGTTCTGCGGCCTTCGGGGCTGTCGTCGGCGCCGGGGGCCGCACTAGCATCTGGTCTTGGTCGCCCCCTACGGCCCGCCCGCCCCGCCCCGAACGAGCGAGGCTGCACCGTTCGGGTGCGCAGGCCACTGCGTCGACCCGGCCCCGGCACCGACCGGCCGCCGTACGAACACAGCAAGGGGAGCAGCACCATGGCACACGGGACCGTCAAGTGGTTCAACGCGGAGAAGGGCTTCGGCTTCATCACGGTCGAGGGAGGCGGGCAGGACGTCTTCGTGCACTACTCGGCCATCGACATGAGCGGCTACAAGGTGCTCGAGGAGGGCCAGGCGGTCGTCTTCGAGGTGGGCACCGGGAGCAAGGGGCCGCAGGCGGAGTCGGTGCGGCTCGCCTGAGCCCCGCCCCTCCGCCCCTCCGTCGCGACGCCGTCCGCCCTCCCGGGGCGGGCGGCGTCGTCACGTCCGGGGGCTCGCCGTGGGCCTGCCCGGACGGCTTGCACTCACAAGGTGGGAGTGCCAGAATCGCTCTGGCACTCGCCGCAGGTGAGTGCCAAGTACCTCTGCTTCATGACGTCCGGGAGGGACGAGTAACACATGGCTAAGATCATTGCTTTTGACGAAGAGGCCCGTCGCGGCCTCGAGCGTGGCCTGAACATCCTGGCCGACGCGGTGAAGGTCACGCTCGGCCCCCGCGGCCGCAACGTCGTCCTCGAGAAGAAGTGGGGCGCCCCCACCATCACGAACGACGGCGTCTCCATCGCCAAGGAGATCGAGCTCGACGACCCGTTCGAGAAGATCGGTGCCGAGCTCGTCAAGGAGGTCGCCAAGAAGACCGACGACGTCGCCGGCGACGGCACCACCACCGCCACCGTGCTCGCCCAGGCGCTCGTCCGTGAGGGCCTCCGCAACGTCGCCGCCGGCGCCGACCCCATCTCGCTCAAGCGCGGCATCGAGAAGGCCGCCGCCGCGGTCTCCGCTCAGCTGCTCGCCGACGCGAAGGACATCGAGACCAAGGAGCAGATCGCGGCGACCGCCTCGATCTCCGCCGCCGACCCCACCATCGGTGCGCTCATCGCCGAGGCCATCGACAAGGTCGGCAAGGAGGGCGTCGTCACCGTCGAGGAGTCGAACACCTTCGGCACCGAGCTCGAGCTGACCGAGGGCATGCGCTTCGACAAGGGCTACCTGTCGCAGTACTTCGTCACCGACCCCGAGCGCCAGGAGGCCGTCTTCGAGGACGCCTACGTGCTCATCGTCAACTCGAAGATCTCGAACATCAAGGACCTCCTGCCGATCGTCGACAAGGTCATCCAGTCGGGCAAGCAGCTCCTGATCATCGCGGAGGACGTCGACGGCGAGGCCCTGGCCACGCTCGTCGTGAACAAGATCCGCGGCATCTTCAAGTCGGTCGCCGTCAAGGCCCCCGGCTTCGGCGACCGCCGCAAGGCGCAGCTGCAGGACATCGCCATCCTCACCGGTGGCCAGGTCATCGCGGAGGAGGTCGGCCTCAAGCTCGAGAACGCCACGCTCGACCTGCTCGGCCGTGCCCGCAAGGTCGTCATCACGAAGGACGAGACCACGATCGTCGAGGGTGCCGGCGACGCCGAGCAGATCGCCGGCCGCGTGCGTCAGATCCGCAGCGAGATCGAGGCGACCGACAGCGACTACGACCGCGAGAAGCTCCAGGAGCGCCTCGCCAAGCTCGCCGGCGGCGTCGCCGTCATCAAGGCGGGTGCCGCGACCGAGGTGGAGCTCAAGGAGCGCAAGCACCGCATCGAGGACGCCGTCCGCAACGCGAAGGCCGCCGTCGAGGAGGGCATCGTCGCCGGTGGTGGCGTCGCGCTCATCCAGGCCGGCAAGACCGCTCTCGCCGAGCTGCAGCTCGAGGGCGACGAGGCGACCGGGGCGAACATCGTCCGTGTCGCGATCGACGCTCCCCTGAAGCAGATCGCCTTCAACGCGGGCATGGAGCCCGGCGTCGTCGCCGACAAGGTCCGCGGCCTCCCGATCGGTCACGGCCTCAACGCCGCGACCGGCGAGTACGTCGACATGATCGCCGCCGGCATCATCGACCCGGCCAAGGTGACCCGCTCTGCCCTGCAGAACGCCGCCTCCATCGCTGGTCTGTTCCTGACCACCGAGGCCGTCGTCGCCGAGAAGCCCGAGAAGAACCCGGCCCCGGCCGGCGACCCCACGGGTGGCATGGACTTCTAGTCCGCACGGTTCCACGCTCAAGGGCGGTTCCTCTCCGGGGGAGCCGCCCTTCGGCGTTCCCGGGGTCGCCGCAGAACGCGAGCGATTCGTCGCTCGTCGGCCAGTCCAGGGCGGTCCCCGGCTGCCCGCCACCGTGCCTCCCCGCCTCCGCCAGTCGCTCGGGGCGGGGCTCGTAATCTGAGAGTGATCCTGGGCCGTGGGTCTGCCGTCCCGAGCGGTTGCGCCGCAGAACGCGAGCGATCCGTCGAGCGTCGGCCAGATCAAGGCGATCCCCCGCGTTCGATCGCCCGATCCCTCTCAAATTACGAGACCACGAGCCGGGAGGCGCGGATCGGGCAAGCGGTGAGCGCTGGCTAGGCGACCGAGACGGAGCGGAGGGCCGCGGGGCGGGCGGGCGGTAGGCGCGCAGGGGCCGCGAGCGAGACGCAGCGGGCGGGGGAGGCGCGGGCTACGCGAGCGAGACGGAGCCGGGGGAGGCGGGGGCCTGGCCGGGCACACCGGTCGCCGGCGTCTCGGGCGGGACGCCGTTCTCGGGGAAGAGCGGCAGGGCCACGCGGAAGGTGGCTCCGCCCCCCGGGGTGTCGAAGACGTCGACGCTGCCCCGGTGAGCCGCCACGATGCCCGACACGATCGCCAGGCCGAGGCCCGAGCCGCCGGTGTCGCGGGTGCGCGACGAGTCGGCGCGCCAGAAGCGCTGGAAGATCTTCTCGCGGATCTGCGGCGGGATCCCCTCACCGTGGTCGACGATGTCGATCGTCGCCACCCCCCGGCCCGGGTCGGACTGCACCACGAGCTCGATGGGGCTGCCGTGCTCCGTGAAGCGCATCGCGTTGCCCATCAGGTTCGTGATCACCTGGCGCAGCTTGTTCTCCTCGCCGAGCACGACGGCGGGGGCCTCGGGGCCGTGGCCGGCCGTGCCGTCACCGGTGCCGGCGGCGGCCTCGTCGGCGGCCCGCGTGGCGCGGGCGCGGAGGCTGCGCAGCCGGGCGAGGGTCGCGCCCGCGAACGAGACGGGGCCCGTCGCCCCGGGGTCGAGGGCCGTCTCGGGCACGCTGGCGGGCGCGTCCGGGCCGACGGGCGCCTCCTCGCCGCTCTCCGACACGACCGGGTCGTGCACGACCACCGCGATGTCGCGGTCGGGGTTCGACGCCATGGTGTCGAGGGCGGAGTCGCGGGCGATGGTCACGAGGTCGACCGGGCCCAGCTCGAGCGGCTTCGACTCGTCGAGGCGGGCCAGGGCCAGGAGGTCCTGCACGAGCACGCCCATGCGGATCGCCTCCTTCTCGATGCGGTCCATCGCCTGGGCGACGTCCTCCGGCTTCGTGAGGGCGCCCATCCGGTAGAGCTCGGCGTAGCCCCGGAGGCTGACGAGGGGCGTGCGCAGCTCGTGGCTCGCGTCGCCGACGAACCGGCGCATCTGGTCGATGGTGCGCGCCCGGTCGTCGAACGCGCTGTCGATCCGGCTCAGCATGGAGTTCAGCGAGCGGTTGAGGCGCCCGACCTCGGTGTTGGGCGTCGTCGAGTCGAGCCGCTGGCTGAAGTCGCCGTCGGCGAACCGGGCCGCGGTCGCCTCGACGTCGCGCAGCGGGGAGAAGGTCGAGGTGACGAGCAGGCGGGTGAGGGCGGCGCCGAGCACGACGACCGAGACGCCGAAGCCCAGGAAGATCCCGCTGAACCGGCCGATCAGGGCCGTGGTGACCGCGAGGTTCGTGCCGGTGACGATGGTCGCGTCGATGCGCTCGACCGACCCGCCCGACGTCGTCTGCAGCGTGGTGTTGTAGGCGAAGACCCGCCACTGCTGGTCGTGGGCCTCGTTGAAGACGCTCTCGGCCTCGTCGTTGGTCTCGTCGGCAGGGATGTGCACCGACGAGAGGTCGGGCGCCGTGCCCGCGGCCAGCTCGTCGCTGTTGTCGCAGATCTGGGTGCCGTCGGCCCGGTACAGGGCGACGTAGCTGCTGCGCGTGTCGCCGAACGTGACGGTGCACGACTGCGCGTTCGTCGTGTTCGGCGTCGCCCCGGTGAAGCCCTTGGCCGCGGCCTCGAGCGACATGTCGACCTGGCCGTAGAGGTAGGTGCTCAGCACGGTCATCGTGCCGAGGCCGGCGACGAGCAGCCCGAGGGTCACCAGCGTGACCGTGATGCCGGTGATCTTCGTGCGGATGGAGATCTCGTTCCACCACTGCGACAGGCGTGCGTGCATAGAGGGGTCAATCTAGCGCGAAGCGCCTGGGAGCCGGTGAGGCCCCCAGGCGCCCGGGAGAGTGCTGGAGCAGGGCGCGCGCCGCCGAGGAGGCGGTGCGCCGGCCGGTCAGGCCTTGGCGGCCTTGAGCATGTAGCCGAAGCCGCGCTTCGTCTGGATGATCGGCTCGGCCGAGAACTGGTCGAGCTTGCGGCGCAGGTACGAGATGTAGCTCTCGACGATGCCGGCGTCGCCGTTGAAGTCGTACTCCCACACGTGGTCGAGGATCTGGGCCTTCGACAGCACGCGGTTGGGGTTGAGCATCAGGTAGCGGAGCAGTTTGAACTCGGTCGGGCTGAGCTCGATCGCGGTGTCGCCGATGGTGACCTCGTGCGTGTCCTGGTCCATGGTGAGCTCGCCGGCGCGGATGATCGCGTCCTCGTCCTCGTTCATGGTGCGACGGAGGATCGCCTTGATGCGGGCCACGATCTCGTCGAGGCTGAACGGCTTCGTCACGTAGTCGTCGCCGCCGACCGTGAGGCCGGTGATCTTGTCCTCCGTGTCGTCCTTCGCGGTGAGGAAGAGGATGGGGGAGGTGTAGCCCGACGAGCGGAGGCGCTTCGTGACGCCGAAGCCGTTCATGTCGGGCAGCATCACGTCGAGGATGATCAGGTCCGGCTCCTCCTCGAGCACGGCCGAGATGGCCTGCGCGCCGTTGCCGACCGCCCGCACCGCGAAGCCGGCGAAGCGCAGGCTCGTGGTCAGCAGGTCGCGGATGTTGGGCTCGTCGTCGACGATCAGGATCTTGGGGCCGTCACTCATGCACGTAAGTATCTGCGCGCCTCCTCGGTGTTGTCTGTGAGCCGAGCGCGAGTCACCCGGGTGAGCGCAGCGTGCCCGCCCTCACCTCGCCGTGTGCTCGCCGGGCCAGTCGGTGTTGGGCACGAGCGCGATGCGCGTCGTCAGCTCGAGCAGCTCGTCGGGCACGGCGAGGGTGAAGGCCACGCCGTCGCGGTGCTCGAGGACGGCGGTGTAGCCGGAGGCGCGGGCGATCTGCCACCCGGGGAAGGCCTCGACCGGGGCCGAGACGACCCGCGCCTCCTCCGCGTCGTCCAGCTCGCCGAGGGCGCTCAGGCCGGCGAAGAGGTGGTCCTTCACCGGCGAGCCAGCCAGCAGGTCGGAGCGCTCGAGCACGTCGGGGTCGGGGCTCCAGGTGACGACGCTCAGCACGGAGCCGGCGTGCAGCCCGCCCTGCACCTCGTAGCTGCGCTCGACCGAGACGACCACCGAGGAGTCCCACTCCGCGACGCGGGCCTGCTGGCCGACGAAGGCCAGGGCGTCGTGGTCGAGGGAGGCGACCAGCGGCCCGAAGGTCGCCGTCGCCGACTGGTCGGCCAGGAACACCCGCCGCAGGCTGTCGCGCCAGAGCTCGTCGTCGCCCAGCGACAGGTCGTGCGCGTCGCTCATGCCGCCAGCGCGGGGGAGTCGAGGATGGTGTAGCTGTAGCCCTGCTCGGCGAGGAAGCGCTGACGGTTCTGCGCGAACTCCTGGTCGACCGTGTCGCGGCTGACGAGCGTGTAGAACGACGCCGGCAGGCCGGACTTCTTCGGGCGGAGCAGGCGGCCGAGGCGCTGGGCCTCCTCCTGCCGGGAGCCGAAGGAGCCGCTGACCTGGATCGCGACGGTCGCCTCCGGCAGGTCGACCGAGAAGTTGGCCACCTTCGACACGACGAGCACCTTGAGCTCACCGTCGCGGAAGGCCTGGAAGAGCCGCTCGCGCTCGTCGATCGGCGTCGCGCCCGTGAGCGTCGGCGCGTCGAGCACGGCGGCGAGCTCGTCGAGCTGGTCGAGGTACTGGCCGATGACGAGGATCTGCTCGCCCTCGTGGCGGTGCACCAGGTGCGAGACGACGTCGAGCTTGGCCGGGGCAGTGGCGGCGAGGCGGTAGCGCTCGTCGTCGGGGGCGGCGGCGTACTCGAGCCGGTCGTGCTGGGGCAGGTCGACCCGCACCTCGTAGCAGCTGGCCGGCGAGATGTAGCCCTGCGCCTCGATCTCCTTCCACGGGGCGTCGAAGCGCTTGGGGCCGATCAGGCTGAAGACGTCGCTCTCGCGGCCGTCCTCTCGGACGAGCGTCGCGGTGAGGCCGAGCCGCCGCCGGGCCTGCAGCTCGGCGGTCAGCTTGAAGACCGGTGCGGGGAGCAGGTGCACCTCGTCGTAGACCACGAGGCCCCAGTCGAGGGCGTCGAGCAGCGACAGGTGCGTGTACTGGCCGCCGCGTCGGGCGGTGAGGATCTGGTACGTCGCGATGGTGACCGGCTTGACCTCCTTGACGGAGCCCGAGTACTCGCCGATCTCGTCCTCCGTCAGGGAGGTGCGCTTGAGGAGCTCGTCACGCCACTGGCGCGCGCTCACCGTGTTCGTGACGAGGATGAGCGTCGTCGTGCCGGCCTTCGCCATCGCGCCCGCCCCGACGAGGGTCTTGCCCGCGCCGCAGGGGAGGACCACGACGCCGGAGCCGCCCTCGAAGAAGTTGTCGATGGCCTGCTGCTGGTAGCCGCGGAGCTCCCAGCCGTCGGGGTCGAGCTCGATCGCGTGCGGGGTGCCGGGGGTGTAGCCGGCGTGGTCCTCCGCGGGCCAGCCGAGCTTGACCAGCTGCTGCTTGACCTCGCCGCGGGCCCAGGGCAGGAGCTCCCACTCGGTGTCGCTGCGGCGGACGCCGAGCAGCTCGCCGACCTTCTTGGCCCGCGTGACCTCGCTGAGCACCGAGGAGTCGGTGCCCCGCAGCACGAGGGCGCCCTCGTCGTCGCGCTCGATCACGATGCGGCCGTAGCGCGCGACCGTCTCGGCGATGTCGACGCTGACGCTCTGCGGCACCGGGAACTTGGAGTACTTCTCGAGCGTGCCGAGCATGTCGTCGGCCGTGTGGCCGGCGGCCCGGGCGTTCCAGAGGCCGAGTCGGGTGATGCGGTAGGTGTGGACGTGCTCGGGGGCACGCTCGAGCTCCGCGAAGACCGCGAGGTCGTGGCGGGCGTCGCCTGCGTCGGGGTGCGCGACCTCGAGCAGGACGGTTCGATCGCTCTGCACGATCAGGGGGCCGGTCATGAGGATCGAGTCTAGGCGGGGCCCCCGACACCGCTCACAGGGTGGCGGGGAGTGCCCGGTGCCGGCTCAGGTCGCGCTCGACACCGCGACGACGTGCGACAGCGGCAGCGTGCGCTCGACGTCGGACTTCTTGTCGCGGCCGCGGACGCGACCGCCGCCGATGCCGGTGGGCTCCATCTCGAGGTGGGTGGTGCTGCCGTCGGGCATGGCGATGGTCACGGTGACCGTGAGCCGGCCCTTCACGGCGGCGTCGAGCTGGCGGGCGATCCAGGCGCGGTCGGTCGTCTCGGGGCTGCCGCCCGACACCGCCGCGGCGCCGGCCTCGCGGAGACGCTCGACCATCTCGCGGAGCGGGTCGCGGGCCTCGACCGGGGCCGGCCGCCGCGGGCGACGGCGTACCGGCGGCGCCGACTCGTCGCCGTCGGGGTCGACGAGCACGACCGGGTACCGCTCGTCGCTGAGCGCCCAGAAGACGGTCTCGCGCTCGAAGCGGCTGGCGACGCGCTGGCCGTCGAGCCGCTGCAGCCCGAGGGGCGAGAGCGCGTGGTCGACCTCGAGGGTGTCGACGTCGGAGCGCTCGACGGCGCTGACGACCGAGGCCGTGCCCTCGGGCAGGTCGGTGGCCGCCGGGTCGGCGGCGGCGACGCGGAAGCGCCCGTGCCGCTCGGCCGACTGCTGGATGAGGTACTCGAGCGGCTGCGGGATGCCCGAGAGCGAGATGCCGGAGAGGAACTCGCGCAGGCTGTCGGCCGTCTCGCCCCGGGTCAGCGCCCGCTGGATGCCGCCCTCGGTGATGCGGTAGGTGGCGGCGAGGCCGGCGCTCTCGACGTCGGCGACGACGCGGAGGCGGGCGTCGAGCGCCGGGGCGAGCGGGCCGGGCGAGACGACGGTGAGGTCGTGCTGCAGGTACACCTCGTCGATCGCGTCGGGCAGGAGCTCGGCGACGCGGGCCCGCGCGGCCTCGGGCCCCTCGCGGAAGAGCGCGACGGCGGCGGAGGTCGGCGAGCCGCCCGAGGTGAGGCCGAGCAGCTGGGCCGCCCGCTCGAAGGAGGCGAGGCGCTCGCCGATCCATGCGCCTCCGGCCGGGTAGGCCCACGCGGTGAACTCGGCCAGCGGCTCGCCCCACGAGGTCTCGACCCGCTGCGACAGCACGGCGAGGATCTCGGTCGGCAGCGTCGCGAGCCACGCCCGGGTGAGCTGTTCCCAGCGGTCGGGCCAGGAGGCGGCGAGCCAGTCGACGGCGTCGGCGGTGGTCGCGTAGCCGTCGGGCCCCGAGGCGGCGAGCCCGGCCCGCGCCGCGATCGCGAGCACGACGGGGACGTCGTCGACGTCGAGGTGCGCGGCCTCGGCCAGGCGGCGCGTCTCGGGCAGGGCGAGCCCGCCCTTGGCGAGCTCGCGGGCCGGCGAGCGGTCGAGGGCGCGCAGGATCTCGGCGACCTCGATCACCACGGCGTAGAGCCGCTCGGCCGACCGGGCGTCGACGGCGGCGCGGTCGACGTCGCCGACGCTCTCGAGCACGACGGGCGGGTGCACGGCGCCGAGCCGCGCGGGGGAGAGCTCGGGGTCGTCGTCGAGCCGCTCGCCCACGGCGTCGAGGGTGCTGAGGGAGTCGCCGGTGCGGACGGCGAGGAAGAGGTCGACGAGGTGGTCGCCGGCCGCCCGCACGCCGTCGCGGTCGACGTCGAAGACCGTGTCGAGCCGCGCAGCCAGCGCGTCGGCGTCGCCCGGGACGCGGGCCGCCTGGAGCACGAGCAGCTCCGTCCGGTCGAGGCGCGTCAGCGCGTCACGGACGGACGAGGGGTCGAGGAGGGTGTCGGCGAGGTCGAAGGCGTCGTTCACCGAGGAGGCGCGGACGAGCCGCGGGGCGAGCCTCCGCACCAGCTCGTCGGGCGGGGTGTCGCGGAGGACTCCGGCGAGGTCGAGAGCACTGGACATGGGCGGGTCCTCCTGGGGGCGCGCAGCCGTCGTCTGCGGCTAGCGTGTGGTGCCTCGGGTCTCTCGACCGCGTCGGACGACGGTGGCCACGACGAAGGCGATGATGAGCAGGATCGCGACGGGGAAGCCGACCAGCGGCAGGACGGTCACCGCGGGCCAGACGCCCGCCGTGTAGTCGGAGACGCCGACGAGGGTGCCGACGATGCGGGCCAGGAAGGCCAGCACGGAGAGCCCCACGACGGCGGCGATCATGGAGACCAGGACGCGTTCAGTACGATGGACGCCGCCGGACACGGTCGGGTCTTTGATCTCTGCCACGTGCACAGGATAGTGGGGCGTGCTCGGAGAGCGCGCCCTAAGCTGAGGTCTCCGTCCGGCAGACCCGGGCGGTGGAGCCCCCGGGAGCCGCGGCCGAGGCCGCGCACCCCCACCGAGCACCGACACCAACCCCCGACGAGGAGTCACGTCATGCCCACCGGCAAGGTCAAGTTCTACGACGACGAGAAGGGCTTCGGCTTCATCACCAGCGATGACGGCGCCGAGGTGTTCCTGCACGCGTCGGCCCTGCCCGCCGGCACCGTGGGCGTCAAGGCCGGCACCCGGCTCGAGTTCGGCATCGCCGACGGCAAGCGCGGTGCCCAGGCCCTCTCCGTCCGGGTGCTCGAGGCCGCCCCGAGCCTCGCCAAGATGAACCGTCGCTCCGCCGACGACATGGCCGTCATCGTCGAGGACCTCGTGAAGGTGCTCGACAAGGCCGGCGGCGACCTGCGGCACGGCCGCTATCCGCAGAACGGCGCCCGCATCGCCGTGCTGCTCCGCACCGTCGCGGACTCGTTCGATGTCTGACGCCGCCGCGCAGCCGACCGGGTCGGCCCACGCCGAGCTCGCTCGCCGGGCGCTCACCGAGATCACCCCGCCCGACACCATCGGTGCCGAGCTCGAGCCGGTCGACGAGGTCGACGGCGTCGTCAGCGTGCGCTTCGCCACCCTGCTGCCCGGCTACCCGGGCTGGGCGTGGACGGTCAGCGTCGCGCAGGTCGAGGGCCAGGAGCCCACCGTGCTCGAGGTCGAGCTGCTGCCCGGCGACGACGCCCTCGTCGCGCCCGAGTGGGTGCCGTGGGCCGACCGCCTCGCCGCCCAGGGGGCGGACGACGAGTCCGACGAGGACGAGGACGAGGACGACGAGTCTGACGACGACGAGTCTGACGACGACGACGACTCGGACGACGATGACGACTCGGACGACGACGACGATGACGACTCGGACGACGACGACGACTCCGACGACGACGAGCCCCTGGCGGTCGTGCACGGCGGCGACGTCGACGGCGTCGACATCGACGGGCTCGACTCGCACGACCGCTCGGACGACGACTCCGACGACGACTCCGACTCCGACTCGGACGACGACTCCGACTCCGATGCGGCGCCCCGCGAGGAGAGCGCACCGCGCCGTCGACGTCGCCGCCGCTGACCCGGTCGACCCGACCCGCGACTCCTCGGGCCCCCGGCCCACGACGACGCCCCCGCCACCTCTCGGTGACGGGGGCGTCTCGCGGTCTCGGCGAGGTGGGGCCTAGAGGGCGCCGACCACGTGCTCGATCGAGCGGATCAGCTGGCGCACGTCGTCGGGCTCGATGGCCGTGAACGTCGCGACGCGCAGCTGGTTGCGGCCGAGCTTGCGGTACGGCTCGGTGTCGACGATGCCGTTGGCGCGCAGCGCCGCGGCCACGGCGGCGGCGTCGATCGACTCGGCGAAGTCGATCGTCGCGACGACCTGCGACCGGTGCGACGGGTCGACGACGAAGGGCGTGGCGTACTCGGAGGCGGTGGCCCAGTCGTACAGCGCCGACGACGACTCGCGGGTGCGGGCGTCGGCCCAGGCGAGGCCGCCGTTGTCGAGGATCCAGCGGGTCTGGTCCTCCAGGAGCAGCAGGGTCGTGAGGGCGGGGGTGTTCAGGGTCTGGTCGAGGCGCGAGTTGTCGATCGCGTTCTTCAGGCTGAGGAACTCGGGCACGTAGCGGTCGCTCGCGGCGATGCGCTCGACGCGCTCGATCGCCGCCGGCGAGAAGAGAGCCAGCCAGAGGCCGCCGTCGGAGGCGAAGTTCTTCTGCGGCGCGAAGTAGTAGACGTCGGCCTGCGAGGCGTCGAAGTCGACGCCGCCGGCCGCGCTGGTGGCGTCGACGACGGTGAGGGCCCCCGCGTCGCCGGCGACCCGGGTGACGGGCGCCATGACGCCGGTCGACGTCTCGTTGTGCGGCCAGGCGTAGACGTCGACGCCCTCGAGCACCTCGACCTCGGCGCGCGAGCCGGGCTCGGCGCGGACGACGTGCGGGGCCTCGAGCCACGGCGTCGCCGTCGCGGCGGCGAACTTCGAGCCGAACTCGCCGAACGTGAGGTTCTCGGCCCGGCGCTCGACGAGGCCGAACGCCGCGGCGTCCCAGAAGGCGGTCGAGCCGCCGTTGCCGAGCACGACCTCGTAGCCGTCGGGCAGGTCGAAGAGCTCGGCGAGGCCCGCGCGCACGCGGCCCACGAGCTGCTTGACCGGGGCCTGGCGGTGCGACGTGCCGAGCAGGGAGGCCCCGGCCGTCACGAGGTGCTCGAGCTGAGCGCCGCGGATCTTCGAGGGGCCGCAGCCGAAGCGGCCGTCGGTGGGGAGCAGGTCTGTGGGAATGGAGATGTCCGCCATGGGTCGATCGTAGTGGGGCGCGCGAGGCTCCCCGTCGGGCCGGGTAAGCTTGCGACGTTGTCCGCGCATCACCTGGGGAGGCCCCGTTGACCGATCTCGTCGACACCACAGAGATGTACCTCCGCACGATCCTCGACCTCGAAGAAGAGGGCATCGTGCCGCTCCGGGCGCGCATCTCGGAGCGACTCGGCCACTCCGGCCCGACGGTCTCGCAGACCATCGCCCGCATGGAGCGCGACGGGCTCGTCGTCGTCTCCGGCGACCGCCACCTCGAGCTCACGACCGAGGGGCGCAGCAAGGCCACCCACGTGATGCGCAAGCACCGCCTGGCCGAGCGCCTGCTCGCCGACGTGATCGGGCTCGACTGGGCCTACGTGCACGACGAGGCCTGCCGGTGGGAGCACGTCATGAGCGAGCAGGTCGAGCGCCGTCTGCTCGAGATGCTCGACCACCCCACCGAGTCGCCCTACGGCAACCCCATCCCCGGGCTCGACGAGCTCGGCGACTCGCCGGCCGGGCGGTTCCTCGACGGCGTCGTCAACCTCGTCTCGGTGCTCGCCGAGAACCCCGAGGGCGTCACGCGACCCGTGCGTCGCCTCGCCGAGCCGGTGCAGTTCGAGCCCGAGCTGCTGCAGCAGCTGCACGACGCGGGCGTCACCCCGGGCGGCGTCGCGACCGTGACCAAGTCGGGCACCTACGTGCTCGTCCGCGTCGAGGGCCACGACGAGGGCCTCGAGCTGCCGACCGAGGTCGCGCAGCACATCTACGTCACGGCCTAGCCGGGGGAGGCGCCCGGCCGGCTCCCAGGAGGCGTACGGCGGGCACATCGGGCCTTTACCGATTCGTTACAAAAGTCCTCCTCGAGGATGATTTCACCGACTCCCTCGGGTATGGTCGCTGAGTCCCCGCGCCAGGAAGCCGGCGTGGAGGCCCGTGGCAGGACGTCTCGTGCACCCGTCTCCTGTCGCTTGTCGTGAACTGACGAACGGATGGGGCAACTTCCCTAGGGTTGTCGAGACGCAGGAGACCCGCCCTCTTGACCCTCACCGAGCCCACCCAGCCCGGAGGCGCACCCGACGCCCTCCGCATTCCCCGCACCGACCTCCAGACCCGCACCGACCTCACGCCCCGCAGCGCTCTCCCGACCCGAGCCGACCTCCCGACGCGCTCCTCCGTCCGTGCCGCCGCCCTCGCGGCAGCGGCCGCCGAGGCCGCCGCCGCCCGACCGACCCGCCGGTCGCGAGGCAAGCGGACCGTCGCGACGGCCGCCGTCATGACCCTCACCGCCGGCCTGTTCGGCACGATGGCCCTGCCGGCCTTCGCCCAGACGGCGCCGGCCTCGACCGGCTCGAGCGAGGCCGCCGCCGAGTCGGCGTCGCGTCAGGCCGACGGCCAGACCGTCGCGGTCGACGCCACGGTCGCCGCCGCCGACGCGTCGCGCGACGGCTACACCGCCACCTCGCAGGAGTCGCTCGACGCCGCGGCCGCCGCGGTGGCCCTCGCCTCGCAGCGCGAGGCCGAGCGGGCCCAGCTCGCCGCGTCGTACGACAGCTACACCGGCCCCACCGCGTCGGAGTACCTCTCCGGCTCGGGCACGGCCGCCACGGCGACCTCGACCGCCACGGGCACGACCGCGACCCCCGGCGCGTTCAGCCTCGCGAACGTCTACCAGACGGCGCTGCAGTACGTCGGCACGCCCTACGTCTTCGGCGGCGCGACCCCGGCCGGCTTCGACTGCTCGGGCTTCGTCATGTTCGTCTACGCGCAGTACGGCATCTCGATGCCGCACTCGGTGACCGCGCAGGGCGCGCTCGGCACGCCGATCTCGGCCTCCGAGGCCCAGCCCGGCGACGTCGTCATTTTCAACGACGGGTCGCACGACGGCTTCTACGCCGGCAACGGGATGATCCTCGACGCACCGAAGCCCGGCGGCTCGGTCAGCGTCCGCCCGCTGTGGACGAGTGCCGTGCACTACGTGCGCTTCGGGGTCTGAGCCGACCCGCGCCTCCCGCACCGCGCCTCCCGCGCTCGTGAACGGACTGTGAAGAGCCGCCCCGCCCCTAGGCAGGGCGGCTCTCGCGGGTTAACCTGGCGCTATCGGAGCACTGCTGAGACCAGGAGCGTCACATGAGCCGTTCGACCGCCGCCCGCACCATGGGTGCGTCGTCGAGCGAGCACATACGACACCCCGCCCGATGACCAGAGCACCGTCACGCGTGACGGTGCTCTTCTCGTCTGCGGACTGCTGGCCCAGCTCTCACCGAGGGCAGTCGAATCCCTGGAAGCCGTCCAGGGTGCTTCGAAAGGGAAAGCATGCGCACTCTCGTCCTCAACGCCGGTTACGAGCCCCTCGCGGTCGTCTCGTTCCGACGAGCCCTCGTGCTCGTCATGACCCAGAAGGCGACGGTGCTGGCCGCCGACGCCGAGCACCCCGTGGTCAGCACCGGCTTCGCCTACGACCGCCCGTCGGTGATCGTGCTGACGCGCTACGTGAAGATCCCGCACTCGCGGTCCGTGCCGGTGTCGCGGCGCGGAGTGCTGCGGCGCGACGCGCACCGCTGCGCCTACTGCGGCGCGACGGCGTCGACCATCGACCACGTGCAGCCGCGGTCGCGCGGCGGCGCGGACAGCTGGGAGAACCTCGTCGCCTGCTGCCTGCGCTGCAACAACGTCAAGAGCGACCGGACCCCGGCCGAGATGGGCTGGTCGCTGCGCTGGCAGCCGAAGGCGCCGCACGGGGTCGGCTGGGTCGTGCGCGGGGTCGAGCGGCCGCAGGAGGAGTGGGACGCGTTCCTCGCGGCCGCGTAGGCGCGGGCGCGGGAGGGCGGTGCGGTGCGGTTTCGGCCGGCCCTGCCCGCCGACGGAGTTGCGCACCCCGTTCCGTTCAGCGAACCTCGTTCCGCGGGGGTTCGGTGAACGGAACGGGGTGCGTCGGGGAGCGAGGGCGGGGAGGCGCGGGTTCGGTAGACTCGCCGGGTCAGCCTCTGTAGCTCAATGGAAGAGCAGTTCCGTCCTAAGGAAAGGGTTGGGGGTTCGAGTCCCTCCAGGGGCACCGCCTCTCCGCGGCGACGTCGGTCCGCCTGTCGCCGACGCGCGTCCCTGGCCGGGGCCGGGGCCGGGGCGCACGCGCCCGCCCTCGCTGCCTAGGCTGGGCCGATGGACCGCCTGACCCGCTACGAGCGTGACGGCCTCGTGTTCGAGACCACCGACTCCGGCCCCGCGGAGGGCGAGGTCGTCGTCCTGCTGCACGGCTTCCCCGCCACGCGGGCCAGCTGGCGCGACGTCGTGCCCCGGCTCGAGACGGCGGGGCTGCGCTGCCTCGTGCCGCTGCAGCGCGGCTACTCGCCGGGCGCGCGACCGCGGGGGAGGCGCGCCTACCGGTCGACCGAGCTGGTCGCCGACGTCGTGGCCCTGCTCGACCAGGCCGGCGTCGACTGCGCCCACGTGGTCGGACACGACTGGGGCGGGGCCGTCGCGTGGAAGCTCGCCGCCGAGCACCCCGACCGGGTCGCCAGCCTCACGGTGCTGTCGACGCCGCACCCCGCGGCCCTGGCCGCCTCGCTGACGTCGTCGTCGCAGGCGCTGCGCTCCTGGTACATGGGGGCCTTCCAGCTGCCGTGGCTGCCCGAGGTGCTGCTCCGCCGCCGGCTGGCCCCCGTGCTGCAGGGCACGGGGCTGCCCGCCGAGCGAGCGGAGGAGTACGCGGGCGCGATGCGCGACTCCCGGGCCCTCACCGGCGCGATCGCCTGGTACCGCGCCCTCTGGCTGCCGGGGGGAGGCGCGAGGCCGTCGCTGGCGACCGGTCGCGTCACCGTCCCCACCCGGTACCTGTGGGGTCGTCACGACACCGCGCTCGGGCGCCGCGCCGCCGAGCTCACGGAGCGTCACGTGTCGGGGCCGTACCGGTTCGTCGAGCTCGACGAGGGGCACTGGCTGCCCGAGGTCGCGCCGCGCGTCGTCGCCGAGGCCGTGCTGGACGCCGTGCGGGCGGACTGAGCGGCGAGGCCCGCGGCCTGACGGCGGCCCCGAGCCAGGGGCGGAGAGAGAACTGAGGTGGGGCCGACATCGCGGACCCCTCCGCGGCGACCCCACCGCGAGGCCAGGGACCCGAATCCCACGACCTCGTGCGAACGGCTGAGCCGCCCGATGAGAGAGACAGTACAGGCTGTGAGCGCGAACAGGCGCCACGATGCCTCGACATGAAGAGGGTGTGACGCCCCTCGCGGTTCGGGCCGAGAGGGGCGTCCGTCCGCCGTCGGAGCGAGCCGACGGTGGGGCACATCGATCGGGGTACATCGAGGGCTAGGTGCCTCCGGGGGACAGCGCTCGACACTACGCTCCCGTCCGCCGCTCGCTCACAGGAAAGCCTCGACACGGCGTCCGCGCCCGCCGGGGCGCCGGTACGGTCGGGGGATGACCGACGCCACGCCCCCGGCCCTGTCCACCCGTCTGGTCGTCGCCGGCTCCCTCTTCGGCGGAGCGGCGCTCCTCTTCCTCCTGCGGCTCGTCGTCGTCGCGGCCGCGTCGTCGGCGTTCGTCTTCGTCACCGTGCTGCCGGTGCTGCTCTTCGCCGCCGCCCTCGTCGTGTCGGTCGCGCTCTGGCTGGTGAGCGGCAGCCGGTCCCAGCCGGGCATCGCGGGCCCCAGCCGCCCGGGCCGGCTCGGCCTGCGCATCGCCGCCGTGGCCCTCGTCGTGGTGCCAGCCCTGACCGCGGTGCTGCCGGCGCGCTCGCTGCTCGGCTGGCAGGTCGCCGTGCTCTCCAGCGCCGTGGAGTTCATCGGCCTGGTCGCGCTCGTGCTCGCCGCCGTCGTCGTCGTGCGGGTGCGCGTCGTGCCGGCGCTCGCCGGGTGGTCGCTGCTCGTCTGGGCCGCCCTCGCCGTGGTGCGGCAGCTCTTCTTCACGTCGCCCGTGTGGCTGGGCGAGGCCAGCGTCCTGATCGCCTGGGGAGGGCAGATCCTCGCCGTCCTCTCGGCGGCCTTCGTCGCGGTCGCCTGGCTGCTCGTCGGCCTGCGGCGGGCCCCGGAGGCGCGGGTCGGCTGACCGGAGCGGGCTCCTCCTCCTCGCCGTCGGCCCACCGGACCGGTCCGGGACCGGCCCCCGGGACCGTTCCGTGACAGGACACGCACCCGGGACTCGTCTCCACCCGACGGAGCGCGGCGAGCCCCGAAGAGGACCACGCTGGACGTACGCGAAAGACCGATGGAGGAACAGTGGTCACGAACACATCCGGCAACACCCCCGGTGGCACCCCCGGCAGCGGCAGCCCCGGCGGGGGGCCCGCGGTCGGCTCCCGTCCGGCCCTGCCCGCGCTCGTCTCCGGCCCCCACACGCGACGCCTCGGCACGGTGGCCGTCATCGCCACCTTCGGCGGTCTTCTCTTCGGGTACGACACCGGCGTCATCAACGGCGCGCTCGACTCCCTGGAGGAGAGCCTGGGGCTCACCCCCGCGACCGAGGGCCTCATGGTCTCGGCCATCCTCGTCGGCGCGGCCGTCGGGGCGTTCTTCATCGGGCGGATCTCCGACGCGTTCGGGCGGAAGCCGACGATCAACGCGCTCGCCGTCCTCTTCTTCGTCGCCGCCCTCGCCTGCGTGCTCGCGCCGACGTGGGAGTTCCTGACGGCCGCGCGCTTCGTGCTCGGCATCGCGGTCGGCGGGGCGTCCGTCACCGTGCCGGTGTACCTCGCCGAGCTGGCGCCGACCGAGCAGCGCGGCGGGCTCGTCAGCCGCAACGAGCTGATGATCGTCTCCGGGCAGCTGGCGGCCTTCGCCGTCAACGCCGTGATCGGCAGCGTCTGGGGCGAGCACGACCAGGTCTGGCGCTACATGCTCTCGGTCGCGGCGCTGCCCGCCGTGGCCCTCTTCATCGGCATGTTCCGCGTGCCCGAGAGCCCCCGGTGGCTCATCGCGAAGGGCCGCGACGACGACGCCCTGGCCGTGCTGCGCCAGATCCGCAGCGACGACCGCGCCACGGCCGAGATGGCGGAGGTGCGCCTCCTGGCCGACGAGGAGCACGAGGCGAAGACGGCCCGGTTCGCCGACCTCGTGGCGGAGCCCTGGCTGCGCAAGATCCTGCTGATCGGCCTCGGGCTCGCCGTCGCGCAGCAGCTGACCGGCATCAACTCGATCATGTACTACGGCACGCAGGTGCTGCAGCAGTCCGGCTTCTCCCAGAGCGGCGCACTCATCGCCAACGTCGGGGCCGGCGTGATCGCCGTCGTCGCCATGCTGGTGGCGCTCCGGGTGATCAACCGGGTCGGTCGGCGCACGATGCTGATCGCAGGGTTCACCGGCATCGCCGTCTTCCACCTGCTCATCGGGCTGTCGTCGCTGCTCATCCCCGAGGGTCTCGGCCGGGCGATCGTCGTGCTGATCTTCGTCATCTGCTTCGTCGGGACGATGCAGGGCACGATCGGCCCGCTCGTCTGGCTGATGCTCTCCGAGATCTTCCCCCTCAGGCTCCGCGGCGTCGGCATGGGGCTCACCGCACTCGTGCTCTGGCTGACGAACTTCGCGGTCAGCCTGCTGTTCCCCGTCCTCGTGGCGGGCATCGGCATCTCCACGACCTTCTTCATCTTCGCCGTTCTGAACGCCGGCTCGCTGCTCTTCGCCGTGACCCGTGTCCCCGAGACCAACGGCCGGTCGCTCGAGCAGCTCGAGGAGGACTTCAGCACCGGTGCCGTCTCCGTCGTCCACGACAGGGCGCGGTGACCGGGGCCTCGACCTGACCACCGACCGCGTCGTCACGCCACGACGTTCCCGCCGCCTGGGCGCGCGCTGCCCGGGGGAGAGCAGAGTGGGGGCGACCCCGGGCGCCTACCGCGCCCGGCCCTGCGCGAAGGAGCACACCGTGACCGACACCACCAGCACCCACGACGACGACGTGGCGAAGCTCGCCCGGCTGCTCCGCGGCTTCGACTTCGCGATGCTCACGACCATCGACGAGAAGGGCGCCCTCGTCGGCCACCCGATGACCGTGCAGGAGGCCGAGTTCGACGGCGACCTGTGGTTCATCGTCGGGCAGGACTCCTCGGCCGTGCACCACCTGGGGCGCGAGCGGACGGTCGGCGTCACGCTGAGCTCGAACGACTCCTGGGTGTCGCTCGCCGGCACCGCCGCGGTGGTCGACGACCACGCGAAGCTCGAGGAGCTGTGGAACAGCCGCGTCGAGGCGTGGTTCCCCGACGGGCCCGCCGACCCCAACGTCGGTCTGGTGAAGTTCAGCGCCGACAGCGCCGAGTACTGGGACACCCCCGGCGGCAAGGTCGCCTCGGTGCTCTCCTTCGTCAAGTCGAAGGTGACCGGCGAGGCCCTCGAGGGCGAGAACGAGAAGATCGAGCTGTAGCGGCGACCGCGGCGACGGCGACGCCGCCGCGCCGGAGGGCCCGGCACCCGGGCGGTGCCGGGCCCTCCGACGCCCGTCGACGAGCCGGTGTCAGAGCTCCCGGCCGAGCGACACCGTCTCCGGCTCGTCGGCGTAGTGGCCGTAGTCGGGCACCGACTCGTACCCGGCCGAGCGGTAGAGCCGGATCGCCTCGGGGTGCGCCGTGTTGGTCTCGAGCACCATCCAGGCCACGCCGGAGTCGCGGGCCGACTCCTCGAGCCAGCCCAGCAGCCGGCGCGAGACTCCCCGACCGCGGTGCCCGGGCCGCACGAACAGCCGCTTGAGCTCGCCGCGCCCGTCGGGCAGCAGCCGCCAGGCGCCCATGCCGACGGGCTGCCCCGCCGGCGAGCCCTCGCGGTCCGAGCCCGCCGGCTGCGGGCCCTCCGACAGGTACGCCACCGCGAACGCCCCGCGGGGCGGCTCGAACTCGGCGGCGTCGATCGGGCTCTCGTCACGGCCGCCGTAGATCTCGACGTACAGCTGCTGCAGGCCCTCGACGAGCTGCTGCACGTCGGGGTGGTCGTACGGGCGGGCGACGATGGCGAGGTCGTGCGGTGTGGTCACCCGACCATTCTGGCGGGGAAGGCGGTGCGCCGCCCCCACAGCGTGAGCACGAACGCCGCCGAGCCCCCGACGATCATGACGACGGGCAGCACGAGCCCGTCGGCGTGCTGGAGCAGCACCGCTCCGACGACGCCGGCCGCGAAGATCGCGACGTTGAACGCCACGGGCAGGAACGAGTTCGCGACGTCCGACTCCGCGCCTCCCGCCGTCGTCAGGGCAGCCTGGAGCTGCGCCGAGGCGCCGCCGAAGGTCAGGCCCCAGAGCACGGCGGCGACGACGACCGCGGCGGTGACGTCGCGGCCGACGAGCAGCACGACCCCGGCCAGCACGAAGACGGCGAGGCTGCCGTGCAGCAGCGGCCGCGGGTGGCGGTCGAGCAGGGCCCCCGTCAGCACGACGCCCCCGATCGACGCGACGCCGTAGAGCAGCAGGAGGAGCTCGACCGAGAGGTCCGCGCTCGTCGACCGCAGGTACGGGGCGACGTAGGTGTAGATCGTGTTGTGCCCGAGCATCCAGGTGGCGATCACCGCGAGGATGACCGCGATGCCGGGCAGCCGTGCCACGCGGAGCAGGGGGAGGCGGCGGGCCGCCGCGTCGCCGGTCGCCGCGGGCGCCGTGGCGGCGGGCACCACGAGGGCGATGAGCACCGCGACCACCGCGGCCACGAGCGACAGCCCGCCGAACGACCAGCGCCAGTCGAGCGTGCTGCCGATCCACGAGCCGAGCGGCGTGCCGAACGCGAAGCCGAGCGGGGCGCCGGTGGAGACGATCGCGAGCGACAGCCCCGCCCGCGACGGCGGGCTGATCCGGCGGCCGTACGCCGCGAGCATGCCCCAGATCACCCCGGAGAAGGCCCCGGCGACGAAGCGGGAGGCCAGCGACAGGGCCACCTCGGTCGAGCCCGCCGTCACGGCGTTGGCGACGACGAGCCCCGCGACGGCGCCGAGCAGCAGGGGCTTGCGGCGGAGGCCGCGGGTCAGCGTGATGGCCGGCACGGTCACGACGACGGTGCCGAGGGCGTACGCGCTGATCAGGAGCCCGACCGTGCCCTCGCCGGTGTCGAGGCCCGCGGCGATCTGCGGCAGCAGCCCGGCCGGCATGGTCTCCATCGCGACCAGCACGAAGCCGATGGCGGCGAGCAGCACGAGGGCGACGACCGGCAGGCGCGTCACCTCGCCCTGCGGGGGCCGAGGGTCGACCGGGGCCGTCGCGGGGGTCGCGCTCACGAGCGCTCCGGCACGGCGTCGACGCCCTCGGTGGCCGCCCACGAGGCCAGGAGCGCGAGCCCCTCGGCCGACGGGCTGCCCGGCGCCGCCGGGTAGACGGTCATCGAGTGACCCGGGGCGTCCTGCAGCTCCATGACCAGGTAGTCGAGCTCGAGCAGACCCACGACGGGGTGACGGAACGACTTGGCTCCCGAGTAGTGTCGGCGCACCTCGTGGGCGGCCCAGCGCGCGCGGAACTCGTCGCTCCGCACCGAGAGCTCGCCGACCAGCTCGGCGAGGCCGCGGTCTCGGGGGTCGCGGCCGGCGTCACGGCGCAGGATGGCCACGTTGACGGCGGCCGCGCGCTCCCAGTCGGGGTAGAACTCCCGCGCCCGCGGGTCGAGGAAGATGAAGCGCGAGTGGTTCGCGGGCCGCTCGTCGCCGCGGTACATCTCGGAGTAGAGGGCGACGCCGAGGGCGTTGGCGGCCACCATGTCCATGCGCGTGTTCGTGACGAACGCGGGCGCCGCGGTGACCGCGTCGAGGAGGTGCTGCACCGGCGCCTCCAACGCGGCCCCGCGTGCCTCGACGACAGGCCCGCGGCGTCGGGTGGGCGCGAACGAGCGGGCCAGGTCGTAGAGGTGGTCGTGCTCGGCGCGGGTCAGCTCGAGGGCCCCGGCGATGGCGTCGAGGACGCTGTCGGAGACGCCGCCGAGGTCGCCCCGCTCGAGGCGCGTGTAGTAGTCGACGCTCACCCCGGCGAGCGTCGCGACCTCGTCGCGGCGCAGCCCCGGCACGCGCCGGCGACCACCGCCGCGACCGAGGCCGGCCTGCTCGGGGGTGATGCGCGCCCGGCGGCTGGAGAGGAAGTCGCGCACGTCAGCTCGGGGGTCCATGCCGACGACGATACGGGCGGCCCGGCGGCGGAGGCAGGCCCTGCGAGGGCCCGCCTCGGGGGCGCGCCGCCCCCGCTACGACTCCAGGTGCCCCAGGTCGGGCTCGGCCACGAACGACACCTCCGGCCGCGCCGCGGCGCCGGTCTCGAAGACGACGAGGTCGTTGTCGCCGGCGCGCAGCTGCTCGCCGGGCACGTAGAGCGTGTGCTGGGGGCCGCGCGTCCAGTACCGGCCGAGCGCGAAGCCGTTCACGAAGGCCACGCCCTTGCCCCACGAGCGCGTGTCGAGGTACAGGTCGGCGGGCTCGTCGACGGTGACGGTCGCGTGCGCGAAGACGGGGCCGTCGAGGAACCGCACCGAGCCCGCGGCGCCGTCGGCCCGGCGGGTGACGGCTGCCACCATCGCGTCGAGGTCGAGGGGCAGCGACTCCCACTCGAGCAGCTCCACGCCGTCGAGCAGGGCGGGGCCGACGAGCCCCTTCGCCTCGCCGATGTGGCGGCCGTAGTTGACGCGGCCCTGGTCCTCGACGAGCACCTCGAGCCGCGCGCCGGGCGGCACGACGATCGAGCGCTCGTGCTGGTCGCGCTGCAGCACCCCGACGCGGCGTCCGTCGACCGAGACGACGGCGCGGTCGCGCACGCCCGCGAACGAGAGCGCCCGGGGGCCGTCGCCAGCGGGCAGCGCCACGCGGTGCAGCGAGAACCCGCGGAAGGCGCTGAGCTCGTCCATGGTGGGCACGGCCGCGGTGCGGTGCCACTGCCCGGCGGCGGGGGCCACGGCGGCACGGCGACGCGTCGCGGTCGCGACCGCCGCGCGCGTGTCGACCCGCGACTCCTGCGCGGTCGCCCCGGCGTCGTCACCGGGGTCGTCGCCGTCGCCCGCGTCGCCGACCAGCTGGTCGAGCGGCACGACGGCGTCGAAGTCGGTCCGCAGCACGGGCGCCGGCGTGCGCCGCGCGGGCAGCTCGTCGGGCACCGGCGCCCAGCGGGCGATGACGTCGCGGAACGCGAAGAACTTGTCGGTCGGGAAGCCCGCCTCGTCGAGGGGGGCGTCGTAGTCGTACGAGGTGACGTGCGACTGGTACGTGCCCTTGTGGTTCGCGCCGTTCGTGAAGCCGAAGTTGGTGCCGCCGTGGAACATGTAGATGTTCACCGAGGCCCCGGCCGCGAGCAGCGCGTCGAGCTCGGCCGACGCCTCGGCGACGGGGGTCGTGTGGTGGTGCTCGCCCCAGTGGTCGAACCAGCCGTCCCAGAACTCCGAGCACATCAGCGGGCCCGTCGGCTGGTGGCGACGCAGGGTCGCGAGGCGCTCGTCGGCGCGCGAGCCGAAGGAGCCCGTGCGGTGCAGGTCGGGCAGGCTGCCGCGCGAGAGCATCTCGTCGGTGGGCTGGTCGACCGTGGTCAGCGGCACGGTCACGCCGGAGGCGCGGGTCAGGTCGACGAGGTGGCGCAGGTACCCGGCGTCGTCGCCGTACGCGCCGTACTCGTTCTCGATCTGCACGAGCACGACGGGGCCGCCGGCGTCGATCTGCCGCGGCACGACGATCTCGTAGACGCGGGCGAGGAACTCGTCGACGGCGGCGAGGTAGAGGGGCTCGCTGCGGCGGACGCCGACCGCCGGGTCGTCGAAGAGCCAGCCGGGCAGCCCGCCGCCGTCCCACTCCGCGCAGATGTAGGGGCCGGGGCGCACGATCGCGTGCATGCCCTCGGCGGCCACCAGGTCGAGGAACCGGCCGAGGTCGAGGCCGCCGGTCGCGTCGAAGTCGCCACGCTGGGGCGAGTGGGCGTTCCAGGCGACGTACGTCTCGATGGTGTTCAGCCCCATCAGCCGCGCCTTGTGGATCCGGTCGGCCCACTGGTCGGGGTGGACGCGGAAGTAGTGCAGCGCACCGGCGAGGACGCGGTGCGGGGCGCCGTCGAGCTCGAAGTGCTCGGGGCCGACGACGAAGCGGCGGCTGGTGGCGGCGGAGGCGGGCACGGGGCTCGACATGTGGCGTGTCCTGTCGGTGGCGGGGGAGTGCGGGGGAGGTGCGGCGGACGCACGGCGGGGAGGCGCGACGTGCGTCGTGCCTCCCCGCCCGGTGCCCGGGAGCGCGGGCGCTACTTCGTGGTGACGTCGAAGCCCTGCTGCGTGCCGTAGTCGGCGGACGCCTTGCCCCACGCCTCGAGGACGGGGTCGAGCGAGGTGCCGTTCGAGTAGGCCGACGACGCGCTGTCGCTGTAGATGCTGTTCGCGTAGACCTGGAAGGGCAGGTACTGCCAGTCGGGCACCACGTCGGCGGCGGCCTGCGACAGGACCTCGTTGATCTTCTGGCCGCCGAAGTACTCGGGGGCCTCGGCGAGGAAGGCCGGGTCGTTCAGGTCGGCCGTGGTCGACGGGAAGCCGCCCTCGTCGAACGAGATCTGCTTGCCCTCGTCCTCCGCCGTGGCGAAGCGGGTGAACTCGGCGGCGACGAGCTTGTTCGCCGATTGCTGCATGACGGCGATCGACGATCCGCCGTTCTCGGCGGTCGCGGTGTCGCCCTCGGTGTACTGCGGCATGGGCGCGACGCGCCACTGGCCGGAGCCCTCGGCGGCCTGGCCCTCGAGGTTGCCGGGCATCCAGGCGCCGGTCAGGAGCGTCGCGATCGAGCCGTCGCTCAGGCCGCGGAACCACTCGTCCGTCCAGCCGGGGGTCTGCGCGAGCGAGCCGTTCTCGACCAGCGTGTTCCAGGTCGAGGTCCACTTCTTCGCGCCCTCGTCCTGCAGGTCGATCGAGACGGTCTCGCCGTCGACCTTGTACGGCTGGCCGCCGGCCTGCCAGATCATGCTCGTGGTGAAGCCGGCGTCGCCCGTGTCGCTGGTGATGAACTGGTTCGGGTCGGCCGAGTGCATGGTCTCGGCGGCCGCGACGTACTCGTCCCACGTCTTCGGCACGGCGATGCCGTACTTGTCGAAGACGTCCTGGCGGTAGAACATCGCCATGGGGCCGGAGTCCTGGGGCAGCGCGTAGACGGCGTCGCCGTCGGAGACCGCGTTCCAGGTCGAGGCGGTGAAGTCGCTCTCGAGGTCGCCGTAGCCGAAGCCGCTGAGGTCGGCGAGGGAGTCGCTGAGCGAGAACTGCGGGATCGCGAAGTACTCGACCTGGGCCACGTCGGGCGCGCCCTTGCCGGCCTTGATGGCGTTCTGCAGCTTGGTGTACTGGTCGGCTCCGGTGCCGACGTTCTGCACGTCGACGGTGATGTCGGGGTACTTGGCCTCGAAGGCCTCGGCGATGGGCTCGACGGCCGGGGCCCAGGCCCAGACGGTGATCGTCGACTTCTCCGTCAGGGCCGCGGCGAGCTCGTCGGCCGACGCCGTGTCGGGGCTCGAGCCGCCGCCGGAGCCGGAGGAGCAGGCCGCGAGCGAGCCGGCGAGGACGACGCCCAGGCCCAGCGCGATGGCGCGCTTGGCGGAGCGGGGGAGGGAACGGGACATTGTGGTGCCTTTCACTTCATCGTGGAGGTGGTGCCGTGGTGATGGTGCGGGTGGTGGTGCAGGGGGGGAGGACGAGGGAGGCGCGGGTCGCGACGGCGTCAGGCCTTGACGCCGCCGGCCGACAGGCCGGACTGCCAGTAGCGCTGGAGGAAGAGGAACGCGACCACGATCGGGATGATCGCGAGGAACGACCCGGTGATGACGAGGTTGTAGATCGGGTCGCCGCCGACGGTGGTCGACTGGGCGTTCCACTGGTTCAGGCCGACCGTCAGCGGGTACCAGCGCGAGTCGCTCAGCATGATCAGCGGCAGGAAGTAGTTGTTCCAGGTCGCGACGATCGAGAAGAGCAGCACCGTGATGAGGCCGGGGCTGAGGAGGCGCAGGCTGATCGTGAAGAAGGTGCGGACCTCGCTGGAGCCGTCCATCCGGGCGGCTTCGAGGATCTCGTTCGGCACGGAGTCGACCGCGTACGTCCAGATCAGGTACAGGCCGAAGGGGCTGATCAGGGAGGGCAGGATGATCGCCCACGGGGTGTTCGTCAGGCCCATCTGGCTGAACATGAGGAAGGTCGGCACGGCCAGGGCCGTGCCGGGGATGGCCACGGCGCCGAGCACGACGGCGAAGACGGCCTTCTTGCCGGGGAAGTCGAACTTGGCCAGCCCGTAGCCCGCCAGGGTGGCGAGCAGCGTGGCGCCGCCGGCGCCGACGACGACGTAGAGGAGCGTGTTGCCGAGCCAGCGGATGAACTCGCCGTCGCCGTAGGTGAAGACGCCCGCGATGTTGTCGAAGAGGGCGAAGTCGCCGCTGAACCAGAGGCCGAACGAGCTGAAGAGGGCCTCCTGCGTCTTGGTCGAGTTGACCAGGAGCCAGAAGAGGGGCAGCACCGAGTAGATGAGCAGCAGCGCCATGACGAGCGTGAGCAGCACGCTGCGCTTGTCGCGCGGGGCGCCGGCGCGGCGCTTGCGGTCGCGCGTCTCGCGCGTCGGGGTCACGGTCGGGGTGCCGGCGTCGGGCGCCGCGAGGGGGGAACCGGTGAGGGTCGACATGGTCAGGCGTCCTTCCGCGAGCCGACGAGCTGGACCACGTAGGCGACGACCATCGTCAGGACGCCCATGATGATCGCGATCGCGGCGGAGTAGTTGAACTGCTGGCCTGCGAACGAGAGGTTGTAGGCGTACATGTTCGGGGTGAAGTACGTGCTGATCGAGTTCGGCGCGAGCGTCTGCAGGATGTTCGGCTCGTTGAAGAGCTGGAAGCTGCCGATGATCGAGAAGATGATGCCGATCACGATGGCCCCGCGGATGGCGGGCAGCTTGATGTTCTTCACGATGCGGAGCGGTCCGGCGCCGTCGAGCTCGGCGGCCTCGTAGAGGTCGGGCGAGATGACGCGGAGGGCGGCGTAGAACAGCAGCATGTTGTAGCCGACGAACTCCCACGTGACGATGTTGCCGATCGACGCGAGGATCCAGCCCTGCGAGAGCAGGTCGGGGAGCGCCCACCCCGTGAGGTCCTCGAGGTTGCCGACGAGCCCGAAGCGGTTGCCGTAGATGAAGCCCCACATGAGGGCGGCGACCACGGCGGGGACGGCGTAGGGCAGGAAGATCGCGATGCGGAAGAACGACGTGAGGTGCAGCCGGGCCGAGTCGAGGGCCAACGCGGCGACCAGGGCGATGATCAGCATGATCGGCACCTGCACGACGAGGAAGAGCGCGACGCGGCCGAGGGCGTCCCAGAAGTTCGGGTCGCCGAGGGCCTGCGCGTAGTTCGCGATGCCGACGAAGGCGTTGCCGCCGATCATCTTCTCCTGGAACAGGCTGAGGTAGATCGCGTAGACGACCGGGGCGACGAGCACCACGAGGAAGACGGCGAGGAAGGGGAGGACGAAGCCCCAGCCCGTCCAGCGACGCTTGTCACGACGGATCGGGGCGCCGCCGCCCGCGGGGCTCGGGGCCGCGTCGGCCTTCGGCCGGGCTGCCGGTGTCGACAACGTCGTCATGTCCATCCACTTCGTCGGGGTTCGTCTCGCAGCCACTGATTGGGTGTTTGCGTAAACATCTGGGATGCTCGCAACCATGACACCTTCGACGCCGATCGTCAAGTCGAGCAACCGGCGCCCCTCCCGCACGCGCACCGTCTCGATGGCGGACGTCGCGGCGCGCGCCGGGGTGTCGTCGCAGACGGTCTCCCGCGTCTCGAACGGGGCCGCCAACGTCGAGGCCGGCACGCGCCAGCGGGTGCTCGACGCGATGGCCGAGCTCGGCTACCGGCCGAACAGCGCCGCCCGGGCGCTGAAGACCGGTCGCTTCCGCAGCATCGGCGTCATCATGTTCACGCTCTCGACCCTCGGCAACATGAAGACCCTCGACGCCATCGTCACGGCCGCCTCGGGCGCGGGCTACACGATCACCCTCATGCCGGTCGCGCACCCCACCGAGGGCGAGGTCGCCGGCGCGTTCAGCCGCCTGCAGGAGGA
>Ga0308160_10000578_pt1 | contig 67387 bp, 53 predicted proteins | sample PhyFR1_FD_201036 | JGI IMG/M metagenome (GOLD analysis project Ga0308160, IMG submission 201036) | Phyllosphere microbial communities from UC Gill Tract Community Farm, Albany, California, United States - DLSLF.R1 | ecosystem: Host-associated > Plants > Phyllosphere > Unclassified | place: USA... | reverse complement strand
TTTAATTAAAAAATAATACGTCACGTTTTGTCGCATTGCCGTCATAGCTTTGCCGGAGCATGATCAGGATCATATTAAATTCAGGTAATGCATCTTTTGGCCGTGACCTAAAAACCTTACTTTTGCAGCCATTAAAAATTAATAATAACATTATACTAAGGACATGAAAAAACTCTGCATGAGCGCACTTTTCCTGTGCATATCGCTGGGCGTGTCTGCCCAGGAAGTGGTCTGGCAGAAAGACATCCGGTCTTCGACCCAGGATTTCTTAAGCCAGATTACCACAAGCATCGACAATCAATATTTAATTACCGGGAGTTCCATAAAAGCGGGAAGCGGGATGATGGAAGCTGGAAGTATCCCTTTAGGAAGCAGTCCAAAACAAAACAACGGCTACGATTATCACGTGGTTAAACTGAACCAACAAGGGGAAGAAGTCTGGGAAAAATATTTCTCCGGAAAAAACCATGATATGCTGTCAGCGACTATCAATACGCAGGAGGGAGGTTATCTGATTGCAGGAACTTCCTATAGCGGAAAAGGCCTGGATAAGAAGGAAGAATCTAAAGGTGGCAGCGATTTTTGGCTCATCAGAATCAACGAATTTGGGGATGAATTATGGCAGAAGACCATCGGGAGTGCGGCGGATGAAGAAGCCCGGGCGGTAATCCAGACGACGGATCTCGGATTCTTTGTCGCAGGGAACGTAAACTTCGGCTCCGCTCAGTTAACGGACAGAGGCTATGGCTCGAAAGACGTGCTGGTCGTACGGCTGGATAAGAACGGGAAAGAGCTTTCACAACTTATTTTAGGCGGAAAAGGCCTGGATGAAGTGGAGAAAATGATCCCGACCCCGGACGGCGGGGCTTTACTGGGCATTTATTCCAGAAGCGGAGCCGTGACAGGAAGCGGAAATACAGCACAGCCTGCGAATTCATCCTCACCCGCCGGAAGCAGGCATCCAAAAGCCGGCAGCAATTACGGTGAAGGTGATTACTGGATTGTTAAGCTTTCCAAAGACGGAAAAGTGGAATGGGAAAAGAACTTCGGCGGGACGGGCGATGACCATTTAAGAACATTGGCGATGACTTCCACCGGGTATCTGATCGGCGGGGAATCGAGATCGGAAAGATCCGGCAATAAAACCGTCGGTATTGAAGAAGGAACCGATTTATGGCTGATCTCCGTAAACACAAAAGGTGAAGAGATCTGGCAGAAGTCCTACAATTTCAAGAACCGGGATGTCCTGATGGGAATGAGCGTTCTGCACGCTTCGGATGACAAATCGACCAAAGGAATTTTGCTGGGTGGCTACACGCAAGCAGAAGGGAGAATCGAAACGGATGATGAAAAGTTCTGGATGCTATACCTGAACCAGAACGGCAACGAGCAGTGGCGAAAGCACGTGAAAGCCGAATCCGGCAAAAGAGAGGAAAGACTCTCGGATATTAAACTCAATAGAGACGGCTCGATCATCCTGGCCGGAACCAGCGCCGAAGAGCTCGGCAAGGAGAACTGGAAGATCGTGAAGCTGGGCGATAAGCAGATTGACCAGCTGATCGAGAAGCAGGATATCAGGATCTACCCGAACCCGGTGAGCGATTATGCGTATGTGGAACTTGGGTTCCCTTCGACAGGCTCAGGGACCATCTCTGACGGAAAGTTTGAAGCGGAGATCACGGTATACGATATGGGCGGAAGACAGCTCCAGAGCATTAAAACGAAAAACAAAGTAACTAAGATCAATACGCAGCCGCTGGTCCAGGGGGCTTACCTGGTGTCGGTGAAGACGGAGGCAGGGAAAACGGCGAGCGCTAAATTAATTAAGAAATAATGAAAAAGTTTTTATCTATATTTATTGTGATCATGGCGATCACTCATTTTAAATCACAAAACGGACAAGGAAGCTATACCTTTCAGCTTGCGTCAAGTATCAAGGCGCCACAGACTTCTGATTTTATAAGACACGGAAATATACCCGTTAATAAGTTTGTAGGGGAACCTAATCTTGAGATCCCTTTATTTAATTTAAAAGCAAACCAGTTGGGAGACGATCTTTCAGTGTCATTAGGATATAATTTCTCAGGATTTATTCCGGGCAAAAGGCCTGACATTGTAGGTTTAAACTGGTTTTTAAATGCCGGAGGGGTTGTGACAAGACAGGTAAATTCCATTCCGGATGATCAGAAAGGAGAAAGTGCTACCAATGGAGCTGCTCATGGGATGAATAAAGATGGGCTGATCGTTGGGCTTCGTAGTAAAAACAACTGTTTACCACTCCATCCTAATATCGGTATTTTCAACCTTAGCTCTTCTGTAGGAGGATTTAATACTATGGATCTGGATTACAAGCTCAAAGGTTGTGATATATATACTGCTTATGACGGTGATGCAGATTTGTTTTCCTTTAATTTCGGAGGTTACTCCGGTAAATTTTTTCTCGGGAATGACAATCAGATTAAAATTATCGGAAATCATGTAAAAGGATTCAAAGTTGATATCTCAAATGTAATTACACAGCCATACACTAATATTTGTAAGCCGTTATCTTCAGAAATTAAAATAACAGATGATAAAGGGAATGAATATTTTTTCGGAGGGTCATCAAAAAATCTGGAATATAATGTGCCGTTGAGACATCCCTCTAATGATTATGAAACCAAAGCAGGTCTTCCTGTCATCAATGCATGGTATTTACGGCAAATAAAATACAGTAATGGAGAAGTCGTTAACTTTAATTACAAAGATGATTCTATATTAAGCAATGGTTTTTGCAACGGATTGCCAAATACCAGTGACTGGCACGGAATAACTACCAATCCTGTCATTCAGGAGCGAAGGAAATTTATCATCTATAACAAATCCTATAATCAGGACGTATCATGTGTGACGCAACCCGGAGCAACGGGCGATCTTGGCTATAGTACTTGTGGAGGCAGCGATATTGTTTATTCATTAACCAAAAAGGCCATTTTAGAAAATATAAATACCAGCAATTATTACATCAATTTCAAATATTCATTACAGCCTTATGTCTTCAATTATGAGCAGTACGATGTAACTTATTTCCAGGAAATAAAAAACATTAAACTGGATTCTATGACCCTTTACAATTCTGCCGGTAAATTTATTAATAAATTTGAACTGGATTATCAGCTGTTAGGAGGAAATACGAATTCAGGATCATTTCCAAGATTATTTTTGAAAAATATAAAAGAAAGAAATAAGAATCCATACACGTTCAATTATAATATTTCAAATGATTATTTGCCTAAGGCTCCTTCAAAGCAAATCGATCACTGGGGATTTTATAACGGAAATACAGGAAACGAAAATCTTCCATACCCGGTGCCCAATGAGGCTACAGACCCGATGGGAGATTATTATTTCACCAATGACGTTCGATATCCTGATATCAATTTTTCTTCAAAAGGGATTCTCACCGAGGTAATATACCCCACCAAAGGATCGACGGTCTTTGAATTTGAAGCGCCCACCTATGAACACAGAATAGAAAGAAAAAAGATTAATGGATATTTACCGTCTCTTCTTAATAATGCCGGTATAGCCGGAGGGGTCAGAGTAAAGAAAATCAGTGATTATACGGATGGTGTAATGGTAAAAGAAAAACAATACCAATATTCCAACGGCGTTTTGCTGCAATGGCCCAGATATTCAATGCTTTTATATAACGGCACTCAGTCTTATGTCTGGATGAGATCCTCTTCGATGAATCTTAATGTCCTTGAATCCTCCGTTATCAATTATGGTAAAGTAGATGAAATTGAAACAGGTAAGGGAATGATCAGTTCTGTTTATTCAAATTATCAAACCAACCCTGACCGAAATGACACCACTACAATATTAAACACCAATAATCCTTTATCCGGATCTACCAACCTGGATTTGGCCAAAAACTACATAGGGTTATATTTTAATGATCTAAGTCTGGAGCGGGGGAAACTTTTATATGAATACATATATGATAATTTGGGGAGAATCCTCAGACAGACCTCATTAACTTATAATATGAATTCTAACAGATTTGATGATTTTTCCGCAGTAATTCATACGACCGGTCCTGCAGCCCAGGCGAACAAACGATATTTCTATCCTTATTATTTAACGAAAAAGGTAACCTCCGAATATTTTTATAACAGTGGACTCCCAACCGAGTCTGTCACCACGGAAAACTTTACTTACAGTGGTGCTCCCGATTACCAGCCGACCGGTCAGGAAACGATATTCCAAAACGGTTCAATTAATGAAACCTCAACCAAATTTGCTTACCAGGACGGAAATTATTTAATGATCGATAAAAACATGATTTCTATTCCGGTAGAAAGTAGCGTGATAAAAAAGATCGGTATTGGTAATATAGGAAAAGTAATCTCCCATAACAAAAATATCTATCCGGCCGCTCTTCCATCTTCTCAGACAGGAATTTTAATGTTGCCTACAGCTTTATTATCGTATGATTTACAAAATATCAATAAGGAAGAAGTGACCTATGATAAGTACGATACTAAAGGCAATCTTTTGCAGTATACAACCAAAGACGGGATTTCCACAACCATCATCTGGGGCTATAACCAGACCCAGCCGATTGCAAAGATAACAGGAGCCAAACTATCCGATATTTCCCAGTCACTGATCGACTCTATTGTTAATGCTTCGACAACGGACAATGCGGCAGCTCCCGGCAATGATGAATCTGCCCTGCTTACTGCTTTGGATACTTTCAGGAAAGATGTAAGTTTGGTAAATTATCAGATTACCACCTATTCCTACGATCCGCTGATTGGCGTGAGGAGCATTACGCCTCCCTCAGGAATACGGGAGGTTTACCTCTACGATACGGCCAACAGGCTCAAGGAAATACGGGAAGATAACCAGTTTGGTAAACTCCTGAAAGAATTCAAATACAATTACAAAAACTAAAACCGATGAAAAAAATATTAATTCCTGTAGGCACCATCCTTTTATCAGGGTTGATGCAGGCACAGCTTACTTCTACAGAAAACTACATTCAGTCCAGGACTTATCTTGAGCCTGTGACCACAAGCAGTTCTACGGCAAAGCAGATCGAGACGGTTCAGTATTTCGATGGTCTTGGAAGGCCTAAGCAGATCGTTAATGTAAAAGCTTCTCCTTCAGGCAAAGATGTGGTAACGCCCATTTTATACGACGGATTCGGAAGACAGAATTTGGATTACCTTCCCGTTCCCCAGCAGGGAACAAACAGCGGGGCGATGTACCCCCAGCAAACTTCCGGATATTTTCCCGTAGGCGATCCTACCGGAGCATATACGGGTGAAAAGCCTTTTTCTGAAAAGATCCTGGAAAGCTCACCCCTTGACCGGGTTCTTCAGCAGAAACAGGTGGGCATGGCCTGGGAGACCAAGCCGGTACAGCTTGGTTATGATGCCAATACGACCGGTGATGCCGTTAAAAAATACACCACGGTTACGACCTGGTTGGACGGCGCTACCAGTTCGGTTTTGAGCCAGACTACAAATTATGGGACGGCCCAGCTGTATAAAAATACGGTAACTGATGAAGATAATAATGTGACCATGGAATTCAAAAACGGGGAAGGGCAGGTTCTGTTGGTCAGAAAAATGATCAGTGATACTGAAAAGGCGGATACCTATTATGTATACAATGAATATAACCAGCTCGCTTTTGTGGTTTCCCCGAAAGCGGCTATGGAAGCGGATCCCAACACGGTGCTTGGTGATCTGTGCTACCAGTACAAATATGACGGCAGGGGAAGGCTGGCCGAGAAGAAAATCCCCGGAAAAGGCTGGGAATATATGGTGTATGATAAGGCGGACCGGCTGATCATGACCCAGGATGCAGAATTGCGTAAAAGCTCGAAATGGCTGATCACCAAATACGACCAATTGGGCCGTGTAGCTTACACAGGAATCATGCCAGGTGGAAGCAGAGCTGATATGCAGTCTCAGGGCGGTGCTTACGTTATTACCGAAAACCGGGATCAGGGCAATCCTTTTACCAGAAACGGGATGCTTATTTACTACACCAACAATCTTTTCTACCAGATAGAAACGGTGCTGAGCGTTAATTATTATGACACCTATCCTCCCGGAACCCCTGCGATTCCTGCCCAGATTTTAGGACAGGACGTGCTGCCTCAGGCCGCTTCAGGGATTGCCCTGAGTACAAAAAGCCTTCCGGTGGCTTCATACGTGAAAAATATTGAAGATGACAACTGGACGAAAAATTATATCGGGTACGATAAAAAAGGACGAGCCATCGGAACCTACTCTTTCAACCACCTGGGCGGCTACACCAAAGTAGAGTCTGTGCTTGATTTTGCAGGAGTTGCTTTAACCACCAACACTTATCAGATCAGAAGGCAGGGAGAAATCGGGGTAACGGTTCAGGAAAGATTTGTCTATGATACCCAGAACAGGCTGCTTCAGCATTACCACAAAGTAGATGATCAGACGGAAGTACTTCTGGCTGAAAATACCTATAATGAACTCTCTCAGCTTTCCAATAAAAAAGTAGGAAACAACCTGCAGAGCATCGATTATACCTACAACATCCGCGGCTGGCTGAGCTGGATCAACCGGGATCAGATGTCAGCTCCTGATCTTGGCGGAAAACTTTTCTCCTACAAGATCAAATACAACGAAAAGGAAGGGATTACCAGTCCTGATCCTGCGCAGTTCCCGGGAAAAGAGGTAGCGGCAAAATACAACGGTAACATTGCTGAAGTAGACTGGAGAAGCGTGGAGAGTATCGGAAGCAACCCTTCGACAACACCCAAACGCTACGGTTATGTTTACGACAGGCTCAACAGGCTGACGGCCGGCTTTTACCAGACCCCGAACAACGCGGGCCTTGGGGAAAACACGGAATCTTTAACCTATGACCTGAACGGAAATATTACCAAACTTTTCAGGACTTCGGTTCTGGAATACGGCAACACCACGCCGACAAAGATTGATGATCTTGAATATATTTACGATGCGCAGAATAAGAGCAATAAATTAATTACGTTAAATGACAATTCCTATAATGCTACCGGCTATGAAGGCGGAGGCATGGAAATAAAGTACGATCTCAACGGGAATATGACCGAAATGCCGGATAAAGGGATCAGTAAGATTGATTACAATTACCTGAATCTTCCGGATAAGGTAAATTACAGCAAGAGTGACCTTGAATCAGTTGTTGTCAATACAAAATATAGCTCAGATGGCGAAAAGCTTCAGAAAGAAAATACGACAACAACTTTTGGAATCAACGGGTATACTACATCCAGAAGAATAACGGATTACCTGGACGGCTTTCAGTATCTGGTTACCATAACAGCGACCCCACCACCATCCGGGGGAGGATCTGAATCCATGATGATGACCAATTCTGAAACCGGAAGGGCACTTGAGAGACAGGCGTATTCAATTGACAATGGTTCCTCTCTTACCCTCAACACATTAACGCTTAAAAACAAGGATCTTCAGTTCTTCCCGACGGCAGAAGGATTTTACGATTATAAAAAAGATCAGTATATTTACCAGTATAAAGATCACCTTGGGAACGTGAGGGTCAGTTTCGGAAGAAACACTTCAGGAAATCTCGAACTTGTCGATGTGAATGATTATTACCCATTTGGGATGAATCATTTAAAGAGCGGGGCTTCTTTCTTTGGGGTGAGTTCTTATAAGAATTACAAGTACAATGGAAAGGAGTTGCAGGAAACGGGGATGTATGATTATGGAGCAAGGATGTATATGGCGGATATCGGCAGATGGGGCGTGATTGATCCGCTGGCGGAGAAGATGAGAAGGCATAGTCCTTATAATTATGCTTTTAATAATCCGATTAGATTTACTGATCCGGATGGAATGGCTCCGGTTGATGATCATTTTAACAAATATGGACGATACATTGGTACAGATAATAAAAAAACAAATAATGTTATTGTACATACTAATAGTTCTGCTACAAAATTATCTCAATTAAAAGGCAATACAGGTGCTGCAAGTTTATCTCAATTAAACTATAGTAGCCGTGGAACAACTAAAGCCGTTTCAAATATTTTATCACATTATGCTAGTGAAAAAGGTATATCTGGATATACAGGTGTATATAAAGGACCAAGAGGATCTGCCTACACTAATGGTAACGGTAATATCTTCTTTAACGTAAGAGATTTAGGTAATGGTAATTATAATAATGCTTATAATATCAGATCTACATTAAACCATGAAGGAGGAAAATTAGGACATAAAAATGAGAATATTAACCCTGATGGTTATACTTTTGTAGATCATGCAAAAGTTTATTTAAATGAAGCTAAAAACCCTGACTTTGGCAAGACAACGCAGGGATACCGAAACGGACAAGCTAAAAGTTTTGGGCAACGGGTACTCAATGCTGCAGAAAAGGAATCTAATTATAGTAACAATCCAATGAATATGATTAATGAGTACAATGAAAGGAATACCGGAGGTGTGACCATTACAGCCTATAGCGGAGGAAATAATTTACCAACAAGTACAACAATTACTGTAACAATAGGAAATAGCACTTATCCAACAAAACCATATGAAAATATTAAATATCCCCAAGATTAGCCTTTTTCTTTTTATTGTTTTTGCATGTAAAGAAAATAAGCAGGAGGAAATAAAGTCAGTTTTTGCAGGAGAAACAAGTAAAAAATGGTATGCTTATAGCATTGACAGCATACATTATTCTCAAGGGTTTTATCCTTTTCGAGTAAAAGAGTTTTTTAAAGACGGAAGACAGATTCAATATATCAATAATTCTACGACAAAGAATTTAGATACCATACCGAAGAACGATATGTATAATCCTGGAAAATGGTTTATTATAAATGATTCTATTGTTGCTATTGGTTCCGTAAGAAATCCTAAAAGTGGACACTATCACAAGGAGACTCGGAAGATACTTTATTATAATAAAGACACTATTATATTACAAGGAACAAAACGTAATAATTACGAAGGAGTTTTAATTCTTACAAGATATAAGGAAAAGAAAAAGTAATCAACAAGAGAGCCACTCCAACGGGTGGCTTTTATTTTTATATCATGCTTTGCAATGTAGTTTGTTTGAGAAAAGTGGCAAGGATTTTGGAAACTATATTTTTTCCAGCAGAACGTCTGGAGAACCTACTAGATAATCCAGAAAAATCTCTAAAACTTCCCCCTAGCTGGCGCGAGCGTCCCGCTCGTGCCGATTGATGCAATTACGATGGGGCTTGTGTTATTCAATGCAATGGAAATATAGATGACTGCTAAAAAGCCACCAATCGCCTGGGCGGCTACACCAAAGTGGAGTCTGTGCTTGATTTTGCAGGAGTTGCTTTAACCACCAACACTTATCAGATCAGAAGGCAGGGAGAAATCGGGGTAACGGTTCAGGAAAGATTTGTCTATGATACCCAGAACAGGCTGCTTCAGCATTACCACAAAGTAGATGATCAGACGGAAGTACTTCTGGCTGAAAATACCTATAATGAACTCTCTCAGCTTTCCAATAAAAAAGTAGGAAACAACCTTCAAAGCATCGATTATAATTATAATATCCGCGGTTGGCTGAGCCGGATCAACCGGGATCAGATGTCGGTTCCTGATCTTGGCGGAAAACTTTTCTCCTACAAGATCAGATACAACGAAAAGGAAGGAATTATCAGCCCTGATCCTGCTCAGTTCCCGGGGAAAGAGGTAGCGGCAAAATACAACGGGAATATCGCTGAAGCGGACTGGCGAAGCGTGGAATATCGGAAGCAACCCTTCCACAACTCCGAAACGGTATGGGTATGTTTACGACAGGCTCAACAGGCTGACGGCAGGCTTCTACCAGACCCCGAATAATGCGAGCGTAGGCGAAAACACGGAATCTTTAGAATATGACCTGAATGGAAATATTATCAAGCTTTTCAAGACTCGTCAATACATGCTGGTTTTAATTCAAAAACTTATGATGAACAAAATCTGATAGTCACCCCACTCCCATACGATTGTATCGTGTGGCAGGCAATAAAAATCCGTTTCACTGATTGGTTGTGAAACGGATTTTTCGTTATTCAAAATCACCTGTTATATCTTCTCCCCTGCCCTTTCCTTTATGTTAAACGTGACAAAAGGCTGTTTGTACAACAGGTCGAAAGGCAGCCTTCCGGAAGGAATGATGCGGCCGTTGAGGCGATAGCCATCCGGTACTTTGGTAATAAAGGGATCCCCTTCTGAAGTTCCGGGATAGTCCACAGCGAAGTGGGCGTTTTCATTTTTCAGGTACATCTGTATTTCGTTAAAATTTTTACCGGTAACATACAACCTCAGGGAGCTGTTGATGCCGGTGACGAATTTAAAATCAAATTCCCCGTCTAATCCGGTAATGAGGTGCGGCCAGTTTCTGATGATCTGCGACTGCACGGCGATCCCGTAAGATTCGGTTTCTTCGTCGAATACATTTCTGATGGCAGCATTTCCCAGGACATATTCTTTAAAAAGATCTTTTTTCAGTTTCGGTCCGGCGCTGAAAATCCCGTACAGGAAGGCCAGCAGCCACGAAGGATCAATTTTAAAGTAGATACAGCTTTCTTCGCTGCTTACGTCTTCATGCGGAAAGAGATAATACAGCGGGAAGTTTTCAAATTTCAGGAAGCCGGCTACATAGTCGGATAAAACGGCCGGCAGCCGATACACCGAATCGTCGGTGGAAAGCCGGAGCAGATGGGTGGTACGGTTCTGCTCTTCAATCAGCAGGTTCAGGGAGATATCGTATTTCCATTTTTTGAGTTCCTGCAGTACCTTGTTGTCATTCATAATCATCAGGCGGCCCAACTGCCAGGCTGCGGCATAGGTCATGTCATACATTTTGGTCTCTTCATTAAAAAGAAGGAGACGGTCTGCATGATCCGGCAGGTAGTCATCTCCGGAAATCCCGTTAAAGATTTTAAGATCGAAGGTATACTTCCTGCTGACGAACGGGCCCTGGTACCAGGAGACCATTTTGCCTCCGCCTTTCAGCTGATGTTCCAGCGGGACTTTCCCTAGGTTCAGCAGCCGGTTGGCAGCTTCGCTCTTTGTTACCAGGCGGGTCTTAAAAGCCCGGATATCCAGCTCATGCAGAAATCCTTTCAGGGTTTTCCCGTTGTACTCCAGATATTCGAGGATATGGTTGTTGTTGTTTTCCAGCTTTTTCTGGCCGGCTTCAAAGGCGCGGGTAATTTTCTCACGATGAAGATCTGCCGGAACCGCTCCTGCTCTTTCTTCCGGAAGCCCGCCGGCCAGTTTTGATTTAAACTGATTAAACTGTCCGTTTTTCTTATCCAGAAGCTTTTCATTTTCTTCCATCAGCTTTTGCAGCTCACGATAAGACGGCTGATCGGCCTTTCGGTCAATCAGTTTTTTGAGATCTTCATAAACCAAGACTTCAGAATCCTCTACACCGGAAAAACGTTTGAAATCCGGGTGGTTTTTCAGCTTCTTCAGGTCGATCCGGTATAATTCGTTCCCGATCGACTCAAAAGACCATTCATGCAGCACGACGCATGCGGAAGTGCGGGCCGTGGTCCGGGAAATCATTCCGGAATTTTCGTTGATCTCAGCATAATAGCAGACGAAAACGCGGTATCCCGTATTGGGTTCAACCATGCGGTGCGCCGTCAGGAGACTCGTTTCTTCCGGCAAGTTCAGGACCGCAATCTCCTGATGCTTCTGAACACGGACATGCGCCAGGGAACTGATCAGGTCTACCGGCGGTGCAATCTGTGATCCCGGCTTGAATTTTAATAAGGTAACGGTCTTCCGCTCAGATTCCAGGGAATCCGTCAGGTAGCCGGTATGGCTTTCCTCCCTTTCAACTTCTTTCTGCTGAAATTCGTCTTCTTTTACCAGCACCAGAAATAAATAAGGCCGTTGCTCTCCGTTGACGGGACTTTCGTATTCCCAGGGCAGCGTACTCCTTCTGAACTGAATGTGGGGAAACACACCGGCATAATTTCCTTTTCCTTCCATGATGGGATAAACGGCCAGCACTTCATCCTGAGGGATCCGGCGGTTGTAGCCGGAAACATGGAATTCGGTCTTTTGGGTTTTCCCTTTATTCAGCTCATTATCCAGAGAGGCGATGACAGTATATTTTCCTGCTTTTACCGCAGGGATATGCGATGGGCCGATACCGATCTCATTGAGTTCATTCTTCATCATACATGATTTTATAGGTTCCGGGGGCCGTTTTGTAACGGTAGTTTTCGATCCTGTTTTCCAGATCGGAAATATCGAATTCTTCTTTTCCGATGAGGTTCAGTTCATCCAGAACATATTCCGGCGTGACATCACTGCCATTCCCCTTTTCCGGGGCGTAAGCATAAAACCCGTCTTCATAATTTTTAACGGCCGTATCGTATAAGGAAACCGGTACGGACTGAACCGGAATGACCGCTTTCGTAAATTCCAGTCTGATCCCTTTGCAGACTTCTTTCAACAGGTTTTCATCAGATAGGGCCTCAACATACGTGATCGTGTTTTTATCATTCCAGATGGATTTGGCGACCGACTGGGTAATGAGTTCACGGATGAAAGATGAAAAATCGGTTTTCCGGCCGTCAAGCAGGATCTCCACATCCAGCCGGTTATGCAGCGAAGACGCATCGGCGTAAACCGGATAGATTTCCCTTCCGGCCAGCCCTGTTTTCATTCCATTGATTTCGGTAACGGGAATCCCGCTGTAAATATCCAGCACAAAATCTTTGGGGTTTACTACGGTCTTCTGTACACGGTCCTCCGGTCCGCTCTTCAGAATAATTCCTTTTGAAATACGGCACGTTAAAATTTTATCCGTATCGTCAAGATAAGCTTTTACAAAGTCGGGCCGGCGAAGTTGGGACTTCTGCCGGTGCCGCTCTCCAAAATAGGTTTCCAGCTGGTACCCGGCAATTTTTATCATTGCTTTTCCTCCGAAGCCGGGACCTGCTACCAGAAGCCGGGCCACCAGGTTCTGCCGGTAGCTGATGCTGAACCAGCCGATGCCTACCCCCAGGTCGATAAAAACCCGGCAGCTGATCTCCGCTTCATAAAAAAACGGGTTCCAGCTGATAATAAAGTCGGCCTGGAACCGGAGGTCGATGTTGGCATACAGCAGGCTGCCTTCGTATGTATAAACAATTCCGGCCTCCAGACCGGCCATGACACATCCCGGGGTAAGCGCATAATATATTTTGCCGTAAATATGGACGGCCCCCAGGTTCAGGTCAAAACCAAGCCGGGGAATATCGCCCGGATAATAAGAAGGTGGCCTGAATTTCGGGTGGTAACCGCCTATGGACAGCACGAAATCTCCTGCTTCCGGTCCTTTCAGCCACATCCCGAAGGCAAAACCGCCGGTCAGCCTGAGCTGGGGAAGCAGCACATACGATTTATCGGTCAGCTGTCCCCTGGCCATAAAAATACCGTCTTCGAGATCGGCCCTCATCGAAAAGGCAAATTCGATGTAATACACGCTTTCCATAGACATCACCGAGAGGCCCAATAAGGTAACGGAAGTTTTATTCCCGAAGGCGACGGCTAAAATTCCGGTGGTAACAATCAGTTTATAGGTATCGAACTTGATCCCGGCAGCGATGACGTAACTGCCCTCCTCCGGCGGGATATATTTGTTAAGATCCGAAAATACTTTCTGTACGCTTTCCCCTGCTCTTAATCCGCCGTTCCTTATGATTTTTACCAAAGGAAATTCGGCGACTTCGGAAATATTGGGCATCACAAAATTCCGGTTCAGCCCGAACCCCAGCGCCAGGCCGAGAATATTGAAAGACGGGTCTACCGGGATCGGCACGCCGAGGTAACCGAAGGCAAAGAGCGATGAATACGCAGGCGTTTTTATATATGAACCGATGGCAACGATTTCAATCTTCCCCATCCTGAAATTAACGAGCCCGTTATAGGTTTCCGTTTTTTCCGAAGGACCGCCGGCCGGTTGGGTCTCCGCAGTTTCCCTCATGAAAGCTCCGGAAACGGATAATGCCGGCGTATGATAGGAAAGCGCAAGGCCTTTCAGCGTAAATTCTATCCTAGTCAGGGAATTGGGAAATTTAAAGCTGCCGATGACAGAGAACGGAATAATGATGCCGAGACCGATGACCTGAAAACCGAAGGGGCCGATGTTGAGTTCTGCCGACAGGGAGACCTGAATGCTCTGGCCTGCGATTTTCGGAATTACTTCCGTAATTTTTACCGGAGGTTTTTTACCGGTTTCAGCCACGCCGGAGCCGGTTTGCGTTTCCTGTGCTTCCTTACCGCCCGGGAAACCACCGGGCTGCATTTGTCCTCCGCTTTTATCCGGGAAAACAAAGGTCTGCCTTTCTTCACCGGAGAAATATTCCAGTCCCAGGTTGAAATCACGCCCGATCTTTATCTGTTGGTCTTTGATCCAGACTGTATTTTTGAATTGTTTTTTTAAGAAGAATTCCGATGCTTTGGATAAGTTGGTTTCTTTTTGCGAAAAATACATCAGGTCCAGCCTCGAGATCCCGTAATTTTTCAGGTATTCCCCCACCAGCGGCAGACCGGAAAACCCGATGGGTCCGCTGAGGGAAAGGCTCAGAAGACTGAACTTTCCGGACAGCAGGATAAGCAGGTTAAAATAAGGATAATCCAGCCCGATCCGGGTAGCCGAAAGCTGACCGCCGGTTTTCTTATCTTTCAGTTTGTAGATGCCCAGATCTGCTTCTTCAGGAATGAATGGATCGATAACCTCCGCAAAATCCTGATGGTCGGAAAGGATGGATTTCAGCCGGTTTTTTGCATCAGGCAGCCGGTTTTTAAGGTTCATTTCCGAAAAGGTAGCGTTGTTCTCAAAAGTACCCTTCAGATCGAGTTCGAAATCCTTAATTCCGACCTTCAGCTCCAGCTCAATGATTTTATTTTTATCCATAATCCTAAAGGTATCAAAGGAATCGGTTCTACATTAGCTTGATGATATACCGCAGCGTGACGTGGGAAGGGATGATGCTGAACCTTCTTCCTTCCAGCCTGGACGGCCGGTGATCGTCGCTGTCCTGATTATTGTTGGTGAGCCGTTTGTCATAGTGGGTGATGTGGCTGTTGTATAAATGATCGCTATTGTCCATGCCGTGCGTTCCCCATTTTGTATTGGGTTCAATCCGTGTTTCGTAATAAACATGGGAATGTGGAGGCAGGTTTTCCGCAACCAGCGCCACCTCATCCGATCCTCTTTCATCTCTTAATTCCGAAGCGGTACCTCTGATAAATTTATTGATCAGATTAGGCTTCCGGTCTCCGATAAAGATTAAAGCCTTCGGGTAATTAGCACTGATCGGTCCCCCATCGCACAGTTCCCATCCGGTCGGGATCCAGTGTCCCGCAAAAGCGATCACGGTACCTATGGGAATGGATACGAATTCTTCGTTGGCATACAGCCAGTTGCTGACTTCGGTCTTTCCCCTGGTGACGGAGATCAGCTGCCGTCCGTCTTTCACCACTTTCAGCTCATTGGATAAAAGATCAATCTGCTTTTTCAGCCTTAAAAGCTCGACCGTCAGGATATTGATGCTGCCTTCCTCCGATTCCAGCCGTTTGATGGTACCCCTATTCGATTCCAGCCGGCTGATATCGCCGTGATCGGATTTAAAATCATTTATATTTAATTTTTCTGACATAATGATGAATTAATCTGAATAAACTGTCTGATCCGGCGCTGAGAGTCCCGGGCTTTTCTGATGGCAACGGCAGCCTATACCATTTTGATGATGTAAAGCATCTTCACATTCGGAGGCGTGATATCAAATGCACGTCCCCCGCCGGTCCTGGTGGTAAAAAGCAGATTTGTATTTTCCGAACTTCCGTTATAAAAATCGCCTTTGTCGTCACTGCCAAATGTGCTTGATTTTGTAACCGCCCGCCCGGTATTAAAGGTGTATTTCATTCTTTCGTACTCATGGGCATGAGACGGTAAATTCGGTTCGCTCAGTAAAACGCTTTTACTCCCTGCTTCGACTTCCCGGTTCCTGTTCTTATTGGTTGTTCCGAAGATGACTTTATCGTCCAGGTTCGGCACACCGTTTCCGTCGCATACTTTCCAGCCTTCGGGGATTTCTTTTTCCGCAAAGGCTACGATGGTTCCTATGGGTACCGATACCAGTTCCTTATTGGCATAGAGCTTATTATTAACTACCGTTTTTTCAGAATTGATCCGGATCAGCTCCTTATTCAGATGATCCACGATCTTCAGTTCGCTTTTCATCATTTCAATGGTTTCTTCCAGCTTTAAAACTTTAGCCGTCAGTTCTTCGAAGGTTCCGGCATCCGATTTAACGTTCTTAAAACTGATGTTCCCCGATCCGGGGTCGTTGATATATAATTTTTCCATATCCGTAATGCTTAATTTTGATAATAAAATATTTTTCCGGTCCTGAGGTAAAACCTTGTCCTGCCGTTCCGGTATCCCGGGATGTTCCTGTATTCTAGATAAAACGGATACGATCCGGAAGGAAAACCGGCAGAAGCACTTTTGGCCTGCACCCCGGAGATCTCCAGGTCTGCCCAATGATTTTCCGCCATGGTAAGGTCTTCCTTTAAAGAAATCCTGAGCTTTTGGTCTTTTACGCTTTTCAGCTCCTGCCTTTCCCTGTTTTTTATTTTGATATTCGCAGCCTGTAGCGTATCTTCTTTCAGGATGTCCATTTGCCCGGAAGTGATTTCAAAGGATGAGCCGGACTCCAATCGTACGGCTTCTCCCCTATAGTTCAGAATTCTCAGGCTTACCGTATGCCTGATGGCGTCTTCGCCGTTGTACAGGGTATCATTTCCGAAAACGAATACTTCAAAAGGGCATACATCGGCACCCCGGTTGTCCTGTATTGTAACGGCCTGATCGATAGTAAGCGACCGGTCTCCTGATAAGACCATGCTGCTGTGATCTGCCGTTTTCAGGGTACAGTTCATCAGTTCCAGCTGTACCAGCATCCGGTCCTGGTTTCGCAGGTTCACCAGTTCCACATACGGAACCGGAACCGAAAGCCGGTGGCCGTCTAACCTTGCCGCATCCGCTTTTAATGAAATTCGGAAATCGTCTCCCTCCGTATTTACGGGTCCGCTGTGCTGAACATTTTCTTTCAGTTTAAAAAAACCTTTTTTGGTCTTCAGGACGAGATGGACCTGCTGATCGGGATGGAACTCTACCGCATACGGACCGAAATCGATCTCCAGGAACGGGTCCGGTGCCTGGTTTTCCAGGAAAAGGCGGTCTTTGTATGCCGGTTCGTTGTAAAGGAGAAACCTGAGGGTACCGAATACCGGCAGGCTGTTCATGTTCTGGTGGTTCCTGATGCTTGCCAGAGCGAATGCATTTACTTCTTCCTGAATGCTGACCTCCGAAAATTTTATGTTGAAATTCTGCCCGGCCTGCAGCTTTAATGTGCCGACGGATCCTGGCGAAAGGTCCGCACTTCCGATTTCCCGGTCGAAAAGCATGGTCTTTACCTTATCTCTGCTGAGGACCACGGTAATATTATACCAGGTATCCGGGGTAAGCGGCTCATCATACAGATGATTATTCCGGACCGACAGGCTGTACCGCCCGTCAATATCCAGAAAGGAATTGTCTGCGGCAGCGTCCGGCAAAAGTTCGTAATTAAAAAACAGGTTGATGAGATACGATTTGCCGGGTTCAATGGTAAATTCATCGAAAGCAAAATGGATGGCGTTGTTGTTTTTCAGGACCAGAAAACTGCCTCTCCGGGTATCAAAATCAATCTTCAGGTCCTCCGGCCCTGCGGAAACCTTAACTTTTTCATAGGGACTGATGATTTGCTGGTTTTCCAGGCTGTCAAGAGGAAAACGGTAAGATAGTATATGGCTCATCGGTTTTGGGATTATAGCTGGGTGGATTTTATCGACACCCATCCTTCTTTTAATACTAATTTCGGGACAGCGGGATCGGAAAGGTTAAAATCCGGAATGGATATTTTTCTGCTTTCCAGGATCTCAGCAAGTCTTTGATCTTCATCCGTTGGATCTTCCGCGGTTATAAATTCCCGGTATTTTCCGGGATCAAGATAATACAGGTTTTCATCCGGGAAAAATGCTTCATCCGGGATCAGCCCTTTGGTTCTCAACAGCTCAAGATCCCCGTCGCTCATCCCCTTTACCGCCGGGTCCTGCGGAATACGGTTCATCACCGGCTGGTTTTCCGCCGGGAGCATCTGCCTGCCTGTTTTCTGCAGGTCGATCCAGGACCAACGGTAGCGTTTGTCCTTCAGTAACGAAATCTGCAGGTTATCTTTTGGGGTTAAAACTGGGGAAGTCAGCAGGGTAAGCTCGATCTTCCGGAGGGCATCCTTGATCCGGTTATACGGCAGGCTGATGCTCTTTTCCGGTAAAATTCCTGTTTTAAAAAACAGCTGCGCCTTCGGATGAAGTAAAGCGATAATGGATTTTCCGGGACCGTTGATGGTGAGAAACCCCTCATGATCTTCCGTTTTCGAAGCCATCAGAGAAGTTTCGGGTAGGGCCTTTTCTTCCGGAATAATCCTGAGCTCCTGCAGGGTTTTCCAGATCAGGTTTCCTTTTTCGGTAAACTGCTTCAGGAGGTACGGCCTGGAGATTTCCCCTTTTTCGTCGAGGATCTGCTCCAGCAGGCGGATCAGGGATTCAAAACGTGCGCCTGCGGGATTCCGGTCTTCTTCCTGCGCCGAAAGTAACCCATTGCCTCCGGGGTGAAGAAGGCGGGCAAAACGGTCCAGTAAAAAATCCATATCGGAACTGATGAGGTCGCCGGGATTGAACAACGCGGAAAAATTCTGCACCTCCTTTCTGAAGGTTCCTGAATTATCCAATGAACGGATTAATTTTTTCAGTTCATCCGCATTCAGGATATCCGGCAATTGGGAACTGTCCTCCAGAGCCGATTTCAGCAGGGGTAAGAGATTTTTAAATTCTCTTGCGGAAGGACCGGGACTCAGCATGCTTTTAATATTTTTATAAATGGCAAAGCTTTTCCGCGCGCCGGAGCTCAGGCCGGAAACGGTTTCGCTGTTGATATACAGCGTCCGGTTGCTGAAATCGCCGGTATCCTGCCGGTGCCAGTAACCGATCAGGCCGTCATTATACTGATTGATATCGCCGAAGCAAACCGGAAATTTAATAGCGCATAACCCATTTTCATAAGCCGAATGGTCGGCTGTGATTTCTTTGTTCTTAATATTATACGGCGGCTTTCCCTTGGATATCAGCCGGTAATCTATTTTGGTCACCGCAATCGGGATGGAGGCCATGGTTTCCATCAGGGATGGGTTCTGATAATTTTCAGGAGCAATATGCTCCAGGTTATGCTGGATTTCCTGTACCACCTGAGCTACAAAACCGGGTTGCCGGCTTTGCTTCAAAAACCACCTGACCGTATTTCTGAGATCCGGGTTTTCAATCTTTTCTACCGCTGCGTTATTTTCCCGGTCCGGAGCTATCCGGAAAGGGGTAGGTTCCCACCGGCCTTCGTCATTCACCGCACCGATATGCAGCCCACGGCTGTCGAAAAATTCCAGGCGCTGATTGAGGAATACCGGGATGATCCACCCGATCACCGGGCTTTTTACCGGATCCGCGGTCTCCTCGTCGAATTTAAGGTCCAGGGCCGCCGGCTGCAGGAGCCTCGGCGGCATGATCACCCAGTTTTCCTTATCGGTGAAAGTCTGGTTTTTGGTAGTAACGATTTTATCGGGACGGATTTCCTGCTCCCGGCCGAAACCATCGATCACCCGGAGGCGGCTTATCGTTAAAGCGCCGTTTCTCAGCGGATTAAAGACCGACAGGTCATTGGCAGACAGCAGGTTGATATTCCCTTTGTGCTTACTCAGCAAAGTGTTGAGCGCCGCTGCTGCTTTTTTGTGATTCCGGAACCCGTTGGGAATCAAAGGTAATAGAGACATGGCACTGCTCCGCTGAATCATCAGGTGGTTGAAATCGGAAAGGGTGAATTCAAACAGATCCGTTTCTTCCAGCTTCAGCCTGTATTTTTCCAGAAGGTGATAAACCGGCTGATTTTGTCTGGCCTCACCGAAGGTCTCTTTTGCCTCTGCAATCCTGCCGAGTACAAAATCTTTCAGCGTATCATCTGCAAAGGATTTTCCGTAATAGTTGCTGCCGGAAGGATGATAGGCAATATTATCCAGCTCATATTTTTTAATCAGGTCGGCGTTCTGCTCGTCCAGCTGATAGGTATCCCATAAAAAATCCGGAGAGAACGCGGCATCTGCCGTATTCAGGTAATGGCCGTTCTTTTTGGGCAGAAATCCGGCATGCCACTCTATTTCCGAAGTTTTCCAGAGGTTGGCCGTCACTTCCGTTACCGGGATACTGTTATTCCTTACTATCTTATCAATAAACAGGCTGATGCGGTCCTCAACGTCAATATCTTTAGTCTCTCCTCCTGAAGGGTCTTCAGCGGCAAAAGACGTACGGACCAACGGATTTTTACCGGAGGAAGAAACAATCACGGTGGGAGGCAGAGCTTCATAAAAATTAAGCTCATTTTTTCTTTCAAGTGTTATTTTAGACAGCACCGTGTCCTTCAACGCTTTTTTTAAAGTCATCTCATCGGTGCCGCCGGGCAGCGAGGGTATATTTTTCAGCGCAGCCGCTTTCAGGTCTTCTATCCGGCTGATCAGCTTATCAATAACGGTTTCGATTTCCCGGCTGCTTTTGATCCGGTATCCGAGACCTTCGGCAGACCGGTTTACCTGATCAGCCAGTTGGTTACAATGGGTCTCTTCGTAAGTTAGATCTTCGGTTCTAGCTTCAATCTGTTCGAGCAACTCACTTAATCGGCTGTCCTGAGCTCTGTTTACAAATAGTTTTGATAAATAATTGGACCAGTCGATATACAGGGATTCCAGGTCGGAACAAAAATGCTGGTATGCCCTGTCGCACGTCTGCTGTAGACGGTTAAGCTGCCGGAGATCATCAGAAAACAGTTTTTCGATTTCATAGAGGAGCACGGAACGGTCTACCGGAAGATCATCCGCCGTTACCTGCCAGCAGGAAAATCCTTTGGTAACACTGAACTGTTTTTCATGCTGCTGATGGCGGAGGCGCGGGATCCAGTCCAGTTTCTGATCGTTTAAGCTCCCGATATTCAGGATCGATTCGATCTGCTCTTCTTTCCGTAACCTTTCCACAAGAGTTTCCCCTTCATCGCTCAGATCTTCCAAAATCAGAGCCGTCAGGGCTTCCGGAAGCGTATTGGCTATTGCTACGTTCAGGGCGCCTTTCTCTTCCCGGATTTCACGGTTTGTAATGACGAAGTTCCCGGCAACTACCGGCAGGCTGCGGTCTCCTTCCACCCATCCGATAATCAGGTAGGATCCGGAGGAAACCGGCTCGGGATCATGAAATCCGAATACGCTCCTGCAGTTGCCGAAATGACCGTCGAAGGCCAGGCTTCCCCAGCCGGCTGCCGTTAAATCTCCCAGATACCGGGCAGCGGTGCCGGATTTGTTTTCCCATTCCCGGCGGGAATATTTCCTGCCGGTATAGCTGAATGCAAAATCTCCTTCCGGCTTTTCCCGGAGGTAGCTGCTGGTAACGTACTTATCCAGATCCGGATCATTCACGTCCCAAAGATAATCGCTTTCAATGATCCATTCCCTGGTGTTGTGTCTGATGTACCACCGGTCGGGAGCAAGCGGAAGCTTCCCCTGTTCATCGAACTTCCTGAAAAAACCGGGCAGGACGAAGTGTAAATGGACTCCCCTTTCCAGGTAAACGGCATGATCGTAAGAAAAAGGGCGCGGAATGACCGACCCCGTATCAAAGGGGATATTGGGATTTTCGAATACGTCTTGCGGCACGTTCATCCATGGGATATTCTCAAACCGGATATCCTGGCCGATGACCTGTTGCGGCTGGTCCAGGCATAGCGCATTGATCTGTAAGGGGAGCAATCGGGGCATTCCGGTCTGTTATTTTTTATCCTGGGTCGTATCTTTAATAGCCAAAAGCGAGCTGTTGCCTTCAATATCGGTACGCAGTTTTTCTAACTTTTCACTGAAATTAATCGTAACATCCTGGGCTTCGTAGTGCACCAGCGAGGCTCTTTTGAACCTGATGCCCAGCGATTCCAGGAAAGAATCTTCAGAGGGGCCTTGGTTTTCCTCCATTTCCTGCGCTTCTTTAACGGATTTTTTTGCACCTTCCAGTTCAGCGGTCAGTTTTTCTTCTTCCACACTTCTCAGATACGCTTTCGCCACGTTCAGATACTTTTTCGCCGCTTTCTTTTTTTCTTCCGTGGTGGCATTCCCAATCGCTGTTTTGGCATTGGCAACATCCTCTGCAGTTACCTTGTTCTGCAGATCAAGGTAATACAGGCTGTATTCCTTTGCTCCGTTGACGTCACAACCCAGTTCTCCTTTCAGGCCGTCGATATTCACGAATTCTAGGGCAGACTGGATGCTTTCATTTTTTATCCTGCTGCTGTCTACCTTGCCCTGGCCGATCAGTCTTTTATCGGCACTCATATAAAGCGCTTTGATATCCACACCCAAAACTTCCACATTGCCGTAGATGATGGTGTTGGAAGCATTCACATGCACCTGTGCGCCGGCAGCGCCGGGATCTTTGAATACAAATCCTTTTTTCCGGTCGTCGCAGCCTGTGATACCCGACAGGTCATAAATGAGATCGGTGTCGGAAGCCTTCAGTGTTTTTTTCAGATCCGGTGTTTTGGTCACATCCATTTTGCTTTTTTTCACCTCTGTCTTTTCACTGTCGATAATGGTTAACTCGTTATAGTCATTCCCTGCTTCGTCTACACTCAGAACCAGATAAGCTTTAGTGCGGTCGAAAGCTCTTTTGAAATTTTTTAATGCCATGTTGAATATGATTTTAATTATAGATTTTTTATGATTAGGGTTTTACAACCGTTCAGGCAACTGCTTTCCGGACTGTAAAACCACAGGGTAATCGTCGTAAAGCAACAGATAAAAATAAAGATCGCCGTCCCTTGATTCCGCTAACAAAAATAGCGACTCCCCAAAGCATATCCGTCCGTAGAAATACGGATTTTAAGTTTTCCGACCGCCACCGGTCCTTTGAAAACATCCCTTGTCAGGAATTTTCACTTCTTTTCACGAATCTCCGGAACATCATCGGTTAAATAACGGCTGATCATTTTACCTGCATGATCATTTTCCGGTGTTCCGAACCATGATTTCTGCTTTTTAACCGGATTGTTTCCAAAAAATTTATGATACATTTGCCGGGATTATTGTTTTCCGAACCTGTGCTGAAATTCTATGCAAGAGCTGGCCGATTTTATCAGAACCCATACTCCTTATCTCAGTGAGGAGGATCTGTCTTTGGTCATTTCAAAATTCCATACGCAAACCCTCCGGAAAAAACAGCTGCTGCTGAAACGGGGACAGACCGCCAGCCGCTATTATTACGTAAAAAGCGGCGCCTTGCGGTTTATTTACGGCAACAACCGGGAGCTGACGGCCTGGATTGTGCTTCCCGGAGAATTTTTCACGGAAATCTCAAGCTTTAAAATGCAGGTTCCTACCCGCTTCGATATTGAAGCAGTGGATGAAACCGAACTTTATTATATTGAAAGGCCGGAGATGGAGTTCCTCTACCGGCAGCTGCCGGCCTGGCAGGAGTTCGGACGGAAAATATGGGAAACCATGGCCATGCGCATGATCGATGAAATCATCCGGTTCCAGACGATGACAGTAGAAGAACGCTACCTGGAATTTTTAAGGCAGCCCGGCTTTATGCAGCACATCTCCGTTAAACAGCTGGCTTCCTATCTGGGCATTACCCCGAATGCCCTGAGCCGCATCCGGAAAAACCTCCGCTGATGCGAAACTACCAAATGGTAGTTTCAGGACCCCGGATAATGTATAATTTTGATCATCAGAGAATATCAGAATTATGAAAAACATCATTTTAGTGGCCGGTGCTACCGGAAGCCTGGGCGGAACCATCTGCCGCGAACTGCTTCAGAGAGGTGCTCCCGTACGGGCACTCATCCGTCCCGGAAGCGACCCGGAAAAAGTGCAAACACTGAAGGAATCCGGAATCGAAACCGTGGTTGCCGATTTCAGCAGCCCTTCCGGACTCGAAGCGGCCTGTTCTGGGGTAAGCTGCGTAGTTTCTGCGCTGGCAGGATTACGGGAAACCATCGTAGAAGCACAGCGTCAGCTGCTGGAGGCCGCCGTGAAAGCCGGCGTTCCCCGGTTTATCCCTTCCGATTTCTGTACCGACTATACCCGGCTACCTGAAGGCTGCAACCGGAATTTCGATTTACGGAAAACCTTTACCGGACTTGCAGAAAAACATCCGATCCGGCTGACGTCCGTTTTCAACGGTGCGTTTTCCTACGTCCTGCGTTTCGGAATTCCGCTTCTGGATACCAAGGCACAGCAGATTGCTTATTATGAAGGAAAAGCAGACTGGAAAATCGATTTTACTTCTCTGGAAGACACGGCCGCTTTCACCGCCGAAGCCGCCCTGGATGATGATGCGCCCCGCTGCTTACGCATTGCCGGTTTCAGGGTAAGCCCGGAAGACCTTGCCGGATTAAGCGAAAAAGTATACGGAACCCCGTTCCGGCTTCAGAACCAGGGATCTCTGGAGCAGTTTATGGATACGATTCAGAAAGTAAGGCAATCGCATCCGGAAGGTGAGCAGGAACTCTACCCGGCCTGGCAACAGATGCAGTACCTGTACAGCATGTTTGCCGTGCATCATCATGAACTCGACAACGGCCGCTATCCCGGCTTAACCTGGCAAACTGCCGAAGAAGCGATCCGGTAACCTTGGCTTTAGTTGCCGGATGCAAAAGCTTCTTCAAGCTTTGAGTCCGTCGGACCTTTTGTTAATTTAACGTGAATTCGACCGTATTAAACTTATATTCAAATGTTTAATTCATTGAAAAATAAAATCAAGGCTAATTCAGCCAGGATTTTAAATAGAATTCCTTCTGGTGAAACGAATGAACGGTTCACGCTTCTGACAGGATATTATCCTATCCTGCAGAAAGACGTCCCTTCGGAACTTTAAGACAAAGTAAGTTCGGTCTTATTCAATTTAAATTCAGTTGTTTATGAAATTAAAAAAAATAAAGTTGGGGGCCTATTCATTCGGAATTTTAAATAAGAACGCTCTCTCAGATAGAATGACAAAGATTCAGTTTGATTATCAGGACCTCTGATTATATTTTCGACAAGAGAAACTTCCGGCATCCGGCATTCCTTTTCCAGCCTTATCATCCGAATTCTACTTTGAGTTCACATTAATTTATAATTTTAAACAGATTTACTTACAATGGAAACCCCATATACAGACGAAACCCTGATCCGCGACTGGAACGGATTCACCAACCATCTTATTAACGTAAATGGCACTCAACTGCACTATGTAGACGGAGGAAGCGGCGTACCCCTCATCTGCCTTCCGGGATGGCCGCAAACCTGGTATTCTTACCGGACGATAGCTCCCCGCCTGGCTGAGAATTTCCGCGTCATTGTCGTTGATATCCGCGGAATGGGAAGTTCAGCCACCCCTGATTCAGGATATGATAAAAAGACCATGGCGGCCGACATCCGTGCACTTATTCTGCAGCTCGGCCTGAAAAAGGCTTTCGTAATGGGCCACGACATCGGCGGCATGGTGGCCATGAGCCTGGCCCATAATTTTCCGGAGACCGTCAGCGCCCTGATCGTTGCCGACGGCCTTCATCCCAGCGAAGGAATGCTGCAGATGCCGCTGATCCCCGCCGCCGGAACTTTCACGGATAAAATCGATCCCCGACAGCCGTATACCTGGTGGATGGGCTTCAACCAGATCAGGGAATTACCCGAAAAACTGCTGGCCGGCCGGTACCGCTATCTCCTCGACTGGCTGTTCGGCTATGTGATGACCGATGAAAGCCTTATTTCCGGTTTTGAGAGGGAGGTCTATGCGGCAGTGTACAATCAGCCGGAACGCATCCGGGCTTCCAACGCCTGGTACCAGGCTTTCCACCAGGATATTGCAGATGGTAAAAATTATCAGAAATTAAGCCTCCCGGTTTTAGGGATCGCCAGCAACGTGTCCTACGCATTCTATCAGTATGCCCTGCCCTTTTCAGCTGAAAACTATGAATTGGTTCATCTGGCCGATACCGGCCATTATATGTTTGAAGAAAATCCCGAAGCCGTACTGGAAGCGGTATCCGCATTCCTGAATAAAGCAGGATCCGGCAACCGCCCGGTATAAAAAACTATTATCCTTCAACTCCTTTTTCAAGGTCCCGTTTATCATCCCTGTAAAGATCTGAATGCCATATTAAAGAACAGCCGGAAGAATAAAGTCCTCCAGTATTTTTGTGACCTGGGAATGGGCGTACGTCTGGCCATAAGCGCTGGCCGTGATTACGATTACCACAGGGAAATCCTTGAAGAGGAGGATGTAGTTGCCTCCGTTTCCCGCGCAATAGAAAGCTTCCGCTTTCCTGTTGTTTACGTTAAAGCTTTTATTCCAGAAAAGATAGCTGTAATATTCCTCCTTCCGGTCCGGGATCCGCACCTGCCGGGTCAGGGTTTTCTTCACCCAGGATTCAGGGATGAGCTGTTGCCCGTTCCATTTTCCGTGGTTCTTGTAAAGCTGGCCGTATTTGGCAAAATCCAGGGCATTCATCCGGATTCCGCCTGCCGTATTAGGGATGTTTTGCGGGGTATATTCCCAGCGATAGTTTTGGATGTGCAGGGGGCCGAACAGTTTTTCCTCCGCAAACCGCTTCAGTCCTCCGGGAACGGAACGGTTCAGAATATCCCCGAGCAGAATGGTACCGGCCGTAAAATAGTGCCACCGGTTTTTTAAAGCGGGATGATAGGGCAGATTCAATACGAAACCGGTCCAGTTTTCGGAAGGGTACATGTTTTCCTCATTACCGGGAGAGCCGGGGTCGTCATCATTGCCTTCAAAGCCGGAAGACATGGTGAGAAGGTCTTTGACGGTAGCTTCGTTTTTACCTTCGGGATGGCTGTATTTTTTAAAATCGTAAAAGGTGCCGAGTTTCTGATCTTCGCTGGTGAGGAATCCGTTGCCGATGGCTATTCCCGTCAAAGAAGAAACAAACGATTTCCCTACCGATCTCGGATCATGCAGGGTATTGCGGTCTTCGCCGTTAAAATATTCTTCGACCTGAAGTTTCCCTTTGTTAATGACGATGATGCTGTTGATCCGTTTGAAGACGCCTTCCCGGATAAGGCCCTTCAGCTGTTTCATTTTCAGGGTATCAAAAGGCTCCGATGAAACCGGAAAACCGTCGTAAGGTTCGGGAACATTTAAAGCAATTTTCCGGCTGTCGATCACAGGATTCCGCGATACCTGCAGAACCAGTTCACCACTTGCCATCAGCGGGCCGGTTTTAACGTGATTCTTTACCTTAACGTAAGGCCGGATTTCCATGCGCAGGTGATGGTTTCCGTCTGTCAGGGCATGGTCCCCACCGTTATTCATAAAGCGGTTCCAGAACGATTCGCTCCATGAACCCTGTCCGTTCGTATTGTTAATCAGCGGCCTGTTGAGAATGACGGCTGTGTCCTGTACTTTCCGCGGAGGGGCGCCGGGCAAAAGGTTGCTCCGGTAAATTTCTCTGTGGTCAATCCACACGGTAAACTGGTAATTTCCGGTTTTAAATAAAGAATCCTTACCGATATCCGGTTCTAAAGTGGCGGTATAGTCTGCCAGCGGCCTGTCAAAAAAGGCAACGAAATAAAGGTCACTGGTATGGGTAAGAACATACTTACTAATAAAATTTTTTTCTTTCAGGTCTCTCAGGTTTTTAAAGGACGGAAGGAAAAGAATTTTTCCGGCATGGGCGGCAGGAAAAGGTCCGGAATCAGGATTTTCCTGAACCTGGGCGTAAAGGGCAGTAATCAGAAATAAGCAGGGAATCAATAATAAATATTTCACAGGAGATTAATTTAGGATACGGACAAAATTCCTGAAAAGATATCTTATAAAATAGAATCAGATTAACATTTGACGCTGCATCCTTTTATAAGATGACGGGTTCATTCCCAGATAGTCTTTAAACGTCCTGATAAAATGGCTCTGGTCGGCAAATCCGCAGTCGTGGGCAATTGCGGTGAAGGGCCGGCTGCCGCACAGCACCTCGGATACGGCCTTTTCGATCCTTATTCTGCGCACATACTCTCCCAGGGTACAATGAAAATATTTTTTAAAACTTCTGGACAGATGGACCGGATGGATGTTGAGCAGCCGGGCCGTTTCACTTAAGCTTAAAGACGTATTATCGTGATCATTCAGGAGTTCCCTGGCCCGGCTCACCCACGGCGGCGTTTTCTTTTCATCAACCGCTGCTTCCTTATTCAGTACCGAAAAGATTTCCAGTACGGATGATTCGATCACCATTTCGCTGAGCGGATCCTTTGACTTGCTTTCGGCAAGCAGCCGGTAAAACAAAATTTTCATCAACGGATCTTCAAGGTCATGATTACCACGGAGGTTCTTTAACGAAAGGCCGTACTCCTCTAAAAACCGGGGGTCGGTTTCGAGGTGGAAACCCCTGGCGGTTTCCGTAGGTTTTTCATTATAATGGCGTTCGTCCCAATGATGGAACAGGACAGCCCCGGCTGTGAAATCCTTTCTTCCCTTTTTATAACCCTCGGTCAGGCCGCCCTGCAACAGAAAAGTAAAATACGGGGTTTCATGATAATGCCAGTCGACAAAATCATGCGTATACACCGTATCCGTCAGCGTTAATGAGCGGACTTCTCTTTTAAAATGGGTTTCACCGTAAAACCGTCCTCTTTCAAGCTGTACCATCTTCTGTTAAATGAGTCATAAAGCTACACTATTTTTATAGAAAACAGGCCGGAAATCAAGAGATTCAGAATCCGGGCGGCCAAAGAACCTGTTATCGGGCATTTGAAAACCGATTTCATGCTGGCTCAGAATCACTTCATGGAAAAACAGGTCCACAAATCAACGTATTCCTATCTGCAAACTGTTCATTGCAAAATAAAAAAAACAGCATTTCTGCTGTTTTAACCCTTTTCTTAAGATTTCTTTCATTAATAGTTAAGCTCAAGGTAAATTTTCACCAGGTCGGGGATGTTTTCTACTTTCAGTTTGTTAAAAATTCTTTTTTTATATGTACTTACCGTACCGGGCTGGATGTTGAGCTTATTGGTGATCTCAAGATTTCCGTATCCCTGTACCAGCAGCAGAAAAATTTCGTACTCCCTTTCTGAGAGGACTTTTTTAGGATCGATCCGTTTGGAAAGCGAGATGTATTCCCGCATGGTTTCGGGAGGAAAAACAGAGCCAGTTGTATAAAGCGTCTCTATGCCTTCTATAATCTGGCTATAGCTGCATTGCTTATTCAGATACCCATCCGCACCTTCACTGATAAACTGCCACAGCATTTCTCCTCTGAAACCCGAGAACAGCAGGATTTTTACCGTAGGGCAGATCTCTTTCAGGTGCCGCACTACAGAATGGGCCACTCCGGGCATTTGGATATCCATAATGAGCAGGTCATTACTTTTCTGCATCAGTGTTTTTTCGGCTTCGAAATAGTTTTCGGCAAAATCTATTTCTACATCTTGGTAAGCGGCCTCAATAGCCACGGATACCCCCAGTCTCACAATAGAATGGTCATCCGCAATTAAAATTCTTTTGAACATATATCGATAATTTTTATGATCACAAGTGTTCCTTGTGTTTGTTTTTTAAATTCTATGTGGCCATTTATTTTTTTTATCAGCCGGATCACCAGGTGCAGCCCAAGACCCAGATTCCTGAATACCAGCTCTTCGTCATCATTGGACAGGTAAAGCTTGTTATAATAATCCAGCTTTTCATTTGACATTCCTTTTCCTGTGTCGGAAAGCATAATAATGACATTTCGGCCTTCCCGGTACGCATTAAAAATAATGGATCCGTTTGTCGTATTTTTTACAGCATTGTCCAGCAGATTTTGAAGGATAATACTAATAATGCTTTCTTTAACCGACAGGAGAATATCAGAATCCACATTATTTATAATCCGTGTACCGCTGTATTCTGCCATATCGGTGAAAAGTTTTATTTTCCGGCCGATTGCCTCTTTAAGATAATAGGATTCTTCGGTAAAGATATGACTGCTGTTTAATGCTTCACGATATTCGCGTAAGCTCATGGTAAGGTTATAGAGCTCCTCAGTAGATTTATAGACGCTGTCAAAATACTTTCTCTGCAGTGCAGGATTTTCGGTATCCAGCATCTTTTGTGTCAGATTAGACAGGTGTTTGATTGGGGTGGCAATATCATGGGTAATAGCCTGAAAAAGATTTTCCTGGTAGCTGGCTTCGCTTTCAAGCATCATTTCCGTCTGTTCCAGTTGGTCTTGTACCGTTCTGATTATTTTTTTCTGGGTTCTGAATCGCTCGTATAACCGCCTGGCCAACAAGACCAGCGTCGTCATTGTTACTCCGCCCGCCAGTATTACAAACCACTTCGTTTCGTAAAAATAAGGCTGTATATAAAAATTGATTTTTTTATAGGCATACCGGTTCCCTCCAATCCAGGTTCTGATGTTGAGGACATGGCTTCCGGAAGGCAGACTTTCAATGACAAATATCCGATTGTCCCCTACAGTGACCCATTTTTTGCTGAAGTTGCTATCGACTTGGGTTTCCAGAACAAGGTTTTCATTATGCCCGTAAAAAGGAATGTCAATGTACAGTTCTGCTCTGTGATAATTTTTCTTCAGGAATAGAGTATCATGCAGGTAGCGGATCGAGTCACCTGTTTTTACCCGTTCCGCAAAAATGCTTCCTGCCCGGGGAAGCGGGGAAGATATGGCTTCGGGACGAAAGAAGACCAGCCCGTCCATCGAGGGGAATACAAACTGGCCGTTGCCCAGAATGGCTGCGCCGGGCACTCCGACACCATTGAACTCATTGGTATTCAAGCCGTCTTTCGTGGAATACCGGTAATACCGGACTTCTTTATTAGGATCTGCTGCATATTCCAGCAGGTCTTTCCGGTGTGTTTTATAAAGGCCGTTGTTGGTGGAGATCCAGACAAAACCTTTTTGGTCTTCCAACAGTTCATGCGGGGTAGAGAGATTATTGCCATGGTCAATTGGCATGCGGATCAGTTTTCTGTCTCTGAACAGGAAAAAGCCGTCTGCAAAGCTCATGCCCCAGAAATTCCCATCGGCAGTACGGCATATTTTTCTGATCCCCGGACTATTGGGAATTTTTTTTAAAGTACCATACCTGGCATCCAGGACATACAATCCGTTGGCACTGCCTGCAAGAAAAGAATCATGCCTGTACTGCTGCAGGCATTCTATCTTATAGGACACCGGAAATCGCCTCCTGATCTGGGAATAGGCAGCATCTTTAAATTCAATTAGGCTGAATTGATCCCCCTGCTGGGACGATAGGAAATAACGTCCACCGGAACGGAATACATTCAGTATATCGAATGGAAAAACCCGACTGGACAATCGACACGAAGAATTCCGGTCATATGTATTGAGAACGTTCTTTTTGAAGCAGACGATATTGCACTGATCGTCATAAAGCATACTGTTCAGGCTGCTCCGCTTGTCGTATCGCAGATCCTTCACCAATCGGGAAGAATCGAAAACCGTCCCGCCGGGGGTAATCACCGAACTGCAGGTATAAGGTAAAAACGTCTGAAACATAGGAACAGCGGCAGAATCTGCCCTCTTCACCGGAAAAAAGCTCATGAGCTTAAGAATCTGAAGCCCTTTGGTAAGGCTGCCCAGATAAAGGATTTTATAATCAGCATCATAATACATCGAAAAAAACTGATGATTGCGGAAACCGGAATAATCCAGTATCTTTTTTGTGGTAAGACCGCTGCCGGTATGGTGGATCTGATAAATACGGTCTTTACGGATCAGAAACACCTGACGGTTCATCTGCTCCCAATAAATCATGGCATCAGGATCGGAAAACAGAGGATTCGTCATGTGCCTGATATTTCCATTGGCCAGCATGGTAATGTTACCCAGCTTTGGGTTTCTTATAAAAACGGTTTCTCCTATCACAAAAACATTTTTCATATTTCCGGGGTCAAAGGGTGTCCGGATAACCATAGGCTTCTTTTTTTTTCTTATCAATATGATCTTATTTTTAGAGAACAAATACTTACTTGTGCGCAAGCAGATCATGTAAGCATAGAGAGGAGTAGGTTCAGTAAGATTTCTTTTAGAGTAGTACGTATAAAACCTGCCCAGCAAGTGCTCACCTTTTCTCAGCGGTATGTTGGAAATCTTTTCAGGTTTACGTTGCCGTATCCTTACAGCATCAAGTCCTTCATCGGTCCAGATCATCATACTGTCCTTTTCCTTATCACCGGAAAACGTCATGAAATGCAGATTGTTTAATCCAATATGATCGAATGCGGTAAAAGTATTTCCATCATACCGTATAATTCCTTGTTCAGTAGAAATCCATAGAAAGCCGTACCGGTCTTTTACCATATCTTTTACACTGTTCTGTGGTAGCCCGTCATCCGTAGTGAACCAGGCAGAAGAATATTTTTGTCCGTTAAGGGATATAAATAAGACAAGCAAAAGTGGAATTTTTATCATTTTTCTCATACCGCAAATAGATTTTTTGAAATCCCCCCTTTTCCAATTAAAAAAATATTGGAACTAAATTACACTTAAAATACACATAAAATACCCTTTGTATTAAACATTATACATTTTTGTCTAATTAATCATACATTTTTCACAATACAAACTTCAACGGTAAGAAATATATTTGCCATGTATAATAATGGCCTTACAACCATTGATAAATTAGAGATCTTTCAGATATGCCTGTTACCTTTCATCCTATTTCCGGTACCCGTTTACTCTTCAGAATAATGCTTCTGGGAATGGTTTGCTGCTGGAAAATAGCGGGTGCACAGGAAATCTATGATAAAGACAACCGGCTCTTCGTCGCACAGGGTACGCTCATCCATACGGTAGCAGCAACACAAAGTACTCCGAAGCACAAAAAGAAATCCGGCGTGCGCATCCGTACGCAAAAATGGATGGCCAAAGCAGATAAAAATACCTGTAAGCGGGTTTTTAAAAAGGAAAAGGCCCGGGAATCCGTAAAACCGGTAACAGGGTTTACAGATAAAGAGACCTCCACCCTGTCCTTCCGCCAGCTCCAGTATCATTACGGAATGCTCGTCTATCCTTCCTATGGAAAGGGCAGATATGCTGTTGCTATACCTCCGGTACTGACAAGAATTTTTTCCCAGGATGATATTGCCAAACACAAATATCTATATATTAAATCCCACAGGCAATTTGAAATTTCCTGTCATAACTCCTGCCGGCCGCCTCCCGATGCCTCTATCGTACATAAGTACTGTTACTCTTAACGGCGGCCACGGGAGGAGTATGGTTTCAAAGCTTTGAGTGCCTCAGCCACCCGTCAATCATGACGACAGATGAATGCTCATCGCACGATGCGCCAACTAACCGGATTGCCTCAGCATAATAAAATTTTTGATTTTATAATCTTATGCGATCTGAAATATGCGCCATATGAGCCCCTGAAAATCTAATGCGACTTATGTACTGAAACCTTTTGTGACTTTTGCGGTTTTAAATTTCAGCAATATGCAGCTAACCCTTCAGTCACCTTTAAATATTAACTATTTATTTAAAAAAAGCCCTGCCACGTGAGGCATTATAACAATTCCAATTAACAGACAATAAAAATTCAAAAATGAAAAAACAATTCTTAGCGATAGCAGCGTTTGCGCTTACTTCAGCTGCCTACGGACAGGTCGGAATCAATACGGCAACTCCGGGCACCACCCTGGATATCACCGCTAAAAATGCTACCGGGTCCACTACTGCCGTAGACGGATTAATGATCCCGAGAGTAGACCGCCTGCGGGCTCAAAGCATGAGCTCCATTCCTACTTCCACAATGATCTATGTAAATGATATTTCTACCGGAGCCGCTTTAGGGACTGCCGTAAATATCGATGCCGTGGGATTCTATTACTACGACGGCACGGCCTGGACCAAAATGGGCGCAGGATCCGGACCCGCCATAACCGCCAGCAACGGGCTTACGCAGGCCTCCGGAAACGTGCAGCTGGGCGGTGCCCTGACACAGGCTACCACCATTAGCGGGTTAACTGCTGCAAATAACCTGGCCTTTACCGGAACAGGAACCAATGCTTTTTCCATAGACGGAAATACGTTCTCTGCAGATGCAGCAAATCACAGGATAGGATTGGGTACGGCTTCACCGTCTTCCAGATTGGACCTGGCAAGCAGTACAGCAGGACCTGACGATGATGTTACCATTACTTCGAATTACGGTTCAACTTCGAGCTCATCCTCACTTGATTTCAGAAGGAGTACCGGCAGCGCTGCCGTACCTGCAGCCGTAACAAACGGAACTCCTCTGGGGCAGATCTTACATCGTGCTTATGACGGAACAACGTATGTCAATACGGCCAGATACGGAGCCGTTGTGAATGGTACGGTATCATCAGGTTCAGTTCCTACCGATCTCTATTTTTCAACGGGAAGCACCACCCTTTCGGAACGCATGAGGATCTCTTCTACCGGAAATGTAGGTATTTCAACAACATCTCCTGCCGCCACCCTTGATATCACCGCAAAGAATGCAACCGGTATCTCCACCCAGGTTGACGGTATCCTGATTCCCAGGGTCACCCGGGAGAGAACAGAAAATATGACGAATATCCCCACTTCTACATTGGTCTATGTCAATGATATCTCTTCAGGATCCCAGACAGGTGTCAATGCAAATATAGATAGTGTAGGGTTTTATTATTTTAACGGCACCGCCTGGCAGAAGATGGGAGCAGCGGTTTACCAGAACATCGCAGGAACGGTAAATACCCTGTCCAACTCCACCACCAGCTACACCGTCACTCCCTCAGATTACCTGATCATTACTACCGCTACGCCATACGTTACCGTTACTTTCCCTACCGGGGCAGCAGCCACCGCTGCCGGATTTACCGCAGCCAATGCAGGGAAAACCGTGATGGTATTCAATTACAATGGCAATAATACGTCGGGTACCGGTAACAGCATGTTAGGGTTAACGGGCTCCCTTACAGGAAATAACGGAGGAAGGACCCTGGTTGCTACCTGGACCGGATCCATGTGGATCGTCGCTTCAGGAACGTAAGCCTTCGCCGGTTTATTTCCAAAAGAAGATGAAGCAGAGCGCAGTGATGTTTTACGGCTCTGCTTTTTATCATCAAAACAAAATTAAATTTAACTTAATCAACAATGAAAAAAAACCTACTCACTATTGCCTCGCTGCTGCTGCTCACGGGAGCCCTGCAGGCTCAGGTGCAGATGAACAACGGGGTTACTAACGGTGTCTCCGGCTCCAATGTCCTGATCGACGGAAGCACCTTCTTCAGTCCCGAAGCCGGTGCCACGAATAACCTGGGAAAAGGGATCGTCGTCCCGGGTGTGGACCTTACCCTGTTCGAGTTTGATCTTACCCTGGCCGACGGCGTTACCTTCCCTTCGTATTTCGACGGGATGATTGTCTATAACAGAGCCACCGGGAAAACCCTTACCACCGGGAACCGCCCTTCCACTTCTGTAGATGTGGTACCGGGATTTTATTATTTCTCCAATCCTTCGGGGGCTGCCAACGGCAGCATTACCGCCGGGCTATGGAAACCCATCGGGGATTCCAACGCCTCCATTGCCTATTCTGCTGCGAACGGGATGACCCTGTCCGGATTTACCATGGGGCTGGGAGGCCCTCTCACTGCCGCTACCAACGTAGACCAGGCAACATTCCCCCTTACTTTCGACGGAACCGCCAGCGCCGGAATGGGAACCTCCGCACCCGACCCTTCGGCAAGGCTTGATGTCTCCAGCACCACCAAAGGCTTTCTCCCGCCCCGGATGACCGCCGCCCAGCGTGACGCCATTGTCTCTCCGGCTACCGGCCTGGTCGTTTATAATACCACTCAAGATTGCCTGAACTATAAAACCAGCAATGCCTGGGTAAGCATGTGCGGGCTCCCTGCCGCTGTCATTAGTGCCCTGATCTGCGGATTGTCTGCGCCTACGGCAGTCCTGACGGCAGGATTAGCGGCTTCAGGGGTGTCTACCACAGTAGATTATACCGGAGGAAATGCCGGGGGATACCCTTCCCAGAGCATTCCTTCCACCGGGGTAACGGGACTTACCGCCACCCTTCCTGCAGGAATACTGGCCAGCGGAAACGGAAATGTCACCTATACGGTGAGCGGTACCCCTTCGGCGGCCGGAAATGCCTTTTTTGCCCTTACCCTGGGCGGGCAGAACTGTACGCTTGCCATTCCCGTGAGGCCTCAGGCAGCCGTTGCCTCATTTACCTGCGGCTCAGCTTCCACCTTAGGGACCCTTACTTCAGCAGTAGCCGCTGCAAACGTATCTTCTTCCATCCCTTACAGCGGCGGAAATTCAGGGGGCTATGCCGCACAGTCCGTCACTTCCACAGGCGTAACGGGCCTTACCGCTACCCGTACAGCAGGGCTTCTGGCCAATGGCTCAGGCTCAGTAACCTATACCATCTCCGGGACTCCTTCCGCTGTAGGAACCGCTGATTTCGCAATTACCCTCGGCGGACAGAGCTGTACGCTCAGCATCCCGGTAAATCCGCCTCCGGCAGCAGTGACTGCATTTACCTGCGGATCGGCCACCAACTCCGGATCGCTGTATTCGGGAACCGCCGCGGCAGGGGTTTCCTCTTCCATTCCTTATACGGGAGGGAACGGGGGTACCTTTACGGCACAGTCCGTAAACTCCGTAGGCGTATCCGGGCTGGTTGCCACCTTATCGGCAGGCACCCTGGCCAACGGTTCGGGATCCGTAACCTATACCATTACAGGAACCCCTTCGTCTCCGGGAACTGCCGGCTTTATCCTCTCCCTGGGCGGCCAAAACTGTGTCCTGAACCTTCCGGTATATACCCTGCCAAGCGTTACGGCGTTAAGCTGCGGATCTGCTGCCACCAACGGGATGGTTAATGCCGGTATTGGTGTTTCCGGTGTGTCCTCTTCGGTACCTTATTCCGGAGGAAACGGTGTATCATACACCTCAGAATCAGTTGCTTCTACCGGCGTTACCGGACTCACAGCCACCCGGCCGGCAGGAACGCTTGCCAGTGGTAACGGAAACATAACCTATACCATTACCGGAACCCCTTCTGCAAAAGGTACCGCATCTTTTGCCATAAACCTGGGCGGGCAAAGCTGTACGTTCAACATTACCGTACAAGGAAAATGCGGAGCGTATACCGCACCCGGGGTATGGCAAGAATTCATGTGCCATAACCTGGGCGCCGACACCAATGCCGATCCTTTTACGCCAAGCGCGGCCATCCACGGGGCGAAATACCAATGGGGGGCAAAGACCGGCGAAGCGGGACGCTATATTTCACAGGCCGATGATCAGGCCAACTGGGGCCCTATGCCCGGATTTATCGCTTCATCCAAACCGTTAAATTCCTGGCAGGATAATGTTAAAACGGCAGAAGATCCCTGCCCTGCCGGATACAGGGTACCGACCAAAGCACAATGGCAGGGCGTTGTAGCCAACAATACCCTTACCAGATTTGGCAGCTGGGCTTGGGACTATAACAATTATACAACAGGTGTCAGATTAGGTTCCAATCTGCTGTTACCTGCAGCAGGCTTTCGAACTAACAATGATGGCAGCATATATGCAAGAGGAAACCAAGGAGACTACTGGACCTCTACGAATTGGATAGGTTCTGCTGGCAGCGCAATATTAGACTTTTCAAACAATTATCTTATCGTTAATAACGGTGTAGGAAATCAACAACCTATGTCTGTACGCTGTATTGCAGAATAAACACTTACGTGTCCAATGATTGATATGATTTAATTCCCCGGCGGCGGCTAAGCCGCCGGGTTTTTTATCTATTTTAAATACTTTTTTACCATAAAAACCATAACCCTTCTGATATACTTTCCCGTGGCCGATGCCAGCACTACGAAAATAATTTTTCAGCCTGTTGCTGCCATTTCCCCGGAAAGCAGAACAATAAACTAACAACTGTGAAACAAAAAGAAAAAGATACACAAGGGGGTGCATCAGAACCCTTTAACAACATGGCAACGGTACCCGTATCAAAAATACGGCCTGTTACCAGAACCATACTAAACACCAAAAAAACATATACTACCGCAGCATATCCCCTGACGGAACCTGTGCAACAGCCAGACCCTGCTACCGGAATCAAAGGCTCCGCAGCACCTGCCACAGTCCCTATCTTTTTCCCTAATATATTTCTATCTGCATAAAAAACAATACAATGAAAAAAAAATTACTGTCTTTTATTTCGCTTCTAACCATAGGGGTTCTACAGGCCCAGATACAGACCAATAACGGAGTGCTGAACGGAGTTACCGGCTCCAATGCCATGATCGACGGAAGCACCTATTTCAGCACGCAGGCCGGTGCACAGGCCAATATCGGAAAAGGAATCATCATCCCGTCCGTGAACCTGGTAAATTTCGAGTTTTCTCTTACCCTGGCAGACGGCGTTACCTTCCCTACCTATTTTGACGGGATGATCGTCTACAACAATGCCACGGGAACTACCCTTACAACCGGCAACCGTCCGGTAACGGCGGTAGCCGTCATCCCCGGGTATTACTACTTTTCCAATCCCAACGGCTCTGCCAGCGGGCATATAAAAAACGGGAAATGGATACCGCTGGGAAGCACTGTTCCCGGCGATAATCTGGGAAATCATTCCGCTGCGCAGCATCTGGCACTCAATAATTTCGGAATGAGATTAAAAGGGGCATCTGATGCCACCCAGCAACTGATCTACGATGCGACGGCAGACGGACCGAGACTTTCGGGAAATACAGGAGGTATCCTGGGGACAGGTACCTCCGTCAATGCGCTTACCTGGGACACCACAGGGAAAATAACTCTTCCCAACACCACCGGCAGGCTGCAGTTTGCCAACAGTCTGGCCAACCGTAAAATCGTCCTGTGGGAAGGAACTCCTGCCAACGATAACCAGTATTACGGGCTGGGCGTGAATGCCAGCACCTTACGCTATCAGGTCGCTGACATTGCCAACTCGCATGTTTTCTTTGCCGGCAGCAGCAGCACGGCCAGCAACGAACTCTTCAGGATAGACGGCAACGGAAACACCACTGCCGCAGGAGAAGTATACGGAGGTACCGACCGGTGGTTCCGGGTACGGGGTGTCAATTCAGGGATGTATTGGGAAAACTTCGGCGGCGGATGGTGGATGACGGATGCAACGTGGATGAGGGCCTACAATGCAAAAGGTGTTCTCGTCAATAACATCATCCGTGCAGGAGAAGGGGTAGGCTACATCCAGCTAAATCCGGGAGCCGCCTCAAATACAGGGCACCTTGCCATACACAGGACAGACGGAACCCGCCTCGGCTATATAGGATGGGATAATACGAATATCAGCTATATGGCTGAAAACGGAGCGGCACACGTGTTTAACGGAGGTAACATAATAGCGGAGACCGAACTGTACAGCGGGGTTAACCGCTGGTTCCGGGTAAGGGGAAATACGGGAATTTACTGGGAAAATTACGGCGGGGGATGGAATATGGAAGATACCACCTGGCTGAGGGCTTACGGAGGAAAATCCATTTACACTTCAGGGGTCGGAAGGTTCGATACCCGGGTGGAAACCGCACGGGTACAGGGGACTTCAGACATCCGGTTTAAGACAAATATACAAAAGATTACGGATGTAACCGGTAAACTCAGCCTGCTGAATGGCTATACCTATACCTGGAAAGACAAAAAAGAATTCCCGGATCAGGCGCTGGGAGAAGGCAGAGATATCGGGGTGATCGCCCAGGAAGTGGAAAAAGTATTCCCGGATGCGGTAATGACCAATGAAAAAGGATATAAGTCTGTGAACTACAACGCACTCATTCCGGTGCTCATCGAAGCACTGAAAGAATCAAACCGGAGGATTAAAGTTTTGGAAGACCGCATAAACGGCTACGGGCCGGCAGAGAAAGCGACCGGTATCAGGCCGGCTGCCAATCCTGTCAGATAAAAGAGTTCTCTTCATAAACATAATCAGGATTTTATGGATCAATTGTACCAGCCCGATGATAATTTCAGCATATTACCTGTCAATGATCGTATGGTAAAGATGAAAACATCCTTACCGGGTCTTACTTGCTTTATTTTCCTTTAAAACCTGACCAGCGATTATTAAAAATTATGATATAAAAATATGATACTTAAAACTTTCTCTGCCCTGATTCTGATGATGACCGTCAATATAAAAGTATTGTCACAGACGAATACGGCAGGCGCCAGCGGCAGCATCGGCAAATGCGGCGTCTGGGGATATCCGTATACCCTATACAATACCGGGTCAGCCAGCCAGATCATCAATAACGGCGTAACGGTTACCGTAGACCAGGACCGTAATATCGGTGCCGTAAACCTCAGCGGAAGCGGTGCCCTGAGTATGAGCGGAACCAACGGCATCACTTTAAGCGGTTCCGGCACGCAGATCAATTGCCGCTGGGATATCAGCGGAGGCGGCAGCTTTACCATGGTGAATAATGACAATGTAGCCGGTTCAAGTCCCGGAAGAAATCTTGGTGCCTTCTTTACGGCTCCTTATACCGGAAACTATTATTGGTTCAGAGATGCCGGATGGTCTGCCAGCGTCACAGGGGCTTATCTGAATGCAGGTATCCGGATACGCAATGACAGTAATGGTCTCGATGCTTCCTTTTTTTACCAGAACCAGGCAGGAAGCTGCGGTACCGTAGGCAGCGGAGGGCAACCGCCTGAGTGGTCTGACGGATATGGACCTATCTCCATGTCTGCCGGCAATACTTTATCCTATACCATAGGTACCGTCTACACCAATAATCCATCCTGCAACAATACTACCCTGCAGCTTAGCCGTGGTTCTGCAGTAGTGGTTTTAGATAACTAATAAATCAGGTGACGGATACGGTCAAAACCACTATGTAAAATGACCGTCAGCAAAAGATAGCAGTCATCTAATAAATCATCTGTAAGTATCAGTACGTGAACCGTCAACCTGTACATACCATAGGGTATACGGCTTTACAATCACTAAAAACATTTTTCCTTGATACTCGATAATTTTAAAATAAAGAAATGAAAACAAAACCATTGATCCTCTTATTCTTACTCACCCGTATTTTCCTTCTGAACGGGCAATCCATTCTAATGTTTTTCCCAAAATTTGCAGGGAAATCCTATGATTTCATTATTTTCCAGGGTGATCAGCAAAAAACGGTTTTTCAGGGCAAGATCCCGGAGGACGGAAAATTTACGCTGAACGTTCCTAAAGAATATGAACCTTATACAGGCATGAGCCGCTGGCTGATTACGGGCACAAAAGAAGGCGGCGGACTGGATATGGTGATTCCCGGAAAGAGTTTCTCCGTAAGCTGTACAGAAATCCAGCCAACTGAGAAAAACATCATCTATTCCGGGAATGACCAGGTGAACGAGCTTAATCGTCTATATGCCGATCAGCAGAAAATCCTTATGAGGTATGCGGCCATGCAACAGGCCCTGAAATCTTTTCCGGCAACAGATCCCGGCTATCCGGTATTTGAAAAGGCAGGTAAAGAACAGCAGGCCGCCTTCCGTCAGTTTCACCAACAGATCAGTAAAAACCCGGATTATGCCCAAAAGCTGATTCCTATTATAAACATAACCCAGGGAATGGGAACGGAACTTACGGATACCGAAGAAAAAAGAGCCCGAAACATCGCGGCCTATATTGCAGGAAATATGGACTGGCAGGCACTTTATACTTCTGGCCACTGGACTAGCGTAATTTCTGCATGGGTAGATATCCACTCCCAGGTTCTGAAGGATCCCTATGCCTTTACTACCGATTTCGCAACCATAGGAAATGCGATGAAAGATGATAAACTGTATACTGATTTTGCAGGCAGAATATCCTATTATCTTACCCAGCAGGGAAAAGACCAGCTCATCAATATGATTGCGCCTTTGGTAGTATCATCAGGGAGGATTAAAAAATATGAAGGCTCTCTTGCAGCCTATACCCACGGAGCAATCGGAACTACTGCCCCCGATCTGATCATTACCCGCCATCTGGGCAGCGTCCAGGATCATAACCATGATACCACCGTCCTTAAAAGCAGTGAACTGGCAGTATCTCCATACACGAAGACCCTGCTGTTTTTTTATGAATCGGGATGCGGACCCTGCGAAAACCTGCTGGCCCAGCTTCCCGGTAATTATGCTGACCTGCAGAAACAGGGGATCCGCATTATTTCCGTCTCTGCCGACCATGACGAGAAAACATTTACCGAAAAAGCAAAAACTTTCCCATGGAAAGATGCCCATTGTGATTACGAGGGCCTGAAGGGCATCAATTTCAAAAACTACGGAGTGGCAGGTACTCCTACTCTTTTTCTCATTGACCGGTCCGGAAAAATTCTATTGCGTACAGCGGGTCTTGATGAGGTCCTGGATTATCTGAAGAAAGAAAAGGTACATTAAAAGATTGCCCTGCACTGATCCGAAAATGTATGGAATATACTGACTAAGATCCATAGAAAACAGATTATCTTTGAAACAGTCTGTTTTGTTTTTCCAGAAGAAGAAACCTCAACCTGAAGAAATGGCCTTTTACCATCTTTTCTGACTGTGATACACCGGGTTATCTTTTCTTGAAATACGATACACACGCCTCAAAAATAACCAGTCAGTTTCCTGTAACAAGGATATAAAAAATAGCTGAGTGCAGTAGATTGGCATAAACCGCAGCCGAAACGTATCTGATGCTGAACACCTGTTTACCGGTAACGGCAAAAACAGGAATTGTTTTATTTGTATTCCATATCATACGGCAAGAACAAACCCTTACCGGATGTCGGCAAATAATTATCCGGAATTTACAGTTTCCATATCATCTAAACAATCCGGCGTCTCTTTTAAAGCATTCAGTTATTAAAGTCTAAATAATTTTACAAATACGTACAAAAATTCATACACAATACATAATTACCTTTAAATAAATTTTAAATAGATTTGATATGTTTCCTTGATAATCAAAGAATTGCAATGGCATTCTTCCTGTTTAGAAATAAAATTAACAATGACAAAACACAGACTTTATGAGTGAAAATATTTCCAATGCAGAACTGATGGCCCAAAGCAGCCTTCCCGGGCTTGCCAGGATGGTACAGCTGAAAATCATTATCGAAGGCCGTATTATCAGCCATTTCAAACATTTCCGTCTCCGTCAGAGCACCTCCACCCACCACCGATTTGAGCTGATTCTGGCAGATGATGTGCTGAAAAAAAAACAGGACCACCATCTCGAAGAGGCCCGGGGATTCCTTGGAAAACGCATCACCGTAGTATTCACTTATAAGGATACCGAAATACAGAGCCCGGAGCGCAACTTCGTAGGCGTCATTACCCGTGTGGGCTTCAGCCGGAAAAAAACAAGTCTCGGGGATATTATACTCAAAGGATATAGCCCGACCATCCTAATGGATGCCGCTCCCCACTTCCAAAGCTTCGGAGGGACGCAGCCGGCCAATACGGCCGCTATTGCCGGGAATATCATCCACCAGAGCATCGACTCCTCCAGGTTTGATGTAAGGATCGATACCCGGACCAATAGCTACATCAACTACAGCTCGCAGTACAACGAATCACATTATAACTACCTCTCACGCCTTGCCCAGGCCTATGGCGAGCAGTTTTTCTATGACGGCCAGACCCTTCACTTCGGGAAACTTCCGCCACATGAAAAGCCAATATGCCTGACCTACGGAAGCAGCATCCAAAAAATCAATGTAAAGCTGAACGCAGTATATACCAAACCTACTTATTTCGGCTACAACAGCAGCAATAACAAAAAGATGGAGGGCACGGATATGGAGATCCATCACCTGGGGGAACTGGCTTCCGTGGCTTACGAATTAAATCAGGGAATCTTTACAACGGATTCCCTGATTCCCGCGCCGCTGAATGCCAATATGGAGCTTGATGTAGACGGTTCCCAGAAAAGCATCCGGGGAAGCGCAGCTGTAAAAGTCCTTACCGTTTCCGGAAAAACCACAGTCCCTTTCCTGTATCCGGCCTGTGTGGCTGATCTGGAGTTGAGAAAACCGGACTCCGGCACCACTTCTTATTTTACGCGTATCATGATAACGCAGGTGTCCCATGAGGTGGATGCCCTGGGGAACTATTCCGGGAAATTTAAAGCGATTGCCGAAGGGACAGGGTTTCTGCCAAGGCCCGGTATTAAGATCCCTAAAGCCGACCCACAGACCGCTACGGTAGTTTCCAACACGGATCCCTTGGGACAGGGCAGGGTTCAGGTACGTTTCCAATGGCAGAGTGCCGGTTCATCCACCCACTTTATCCGGATGATGAGCCCTGATGCGGGAGGAAGCGAGGAAGTTCAGCAGAACCGCGGATTTGTGGCCGTTCCCGAGGTAGGCGACCAGGTGATGGTGGGTTTTGAATATCATCATCCGGATTTTCCTTTTGCCATGGGCGCGATGTTCCATGGAAATATAGCCCGTGGCGGAGGCATCGAAAACCACTTAAAATCTATCCAGACCCGGAGTGGGATTAAAGTTCTGATGAACGATCTCCACAGAAGCGTAACCATTGAGGACCCCAGCGGGAACACCTACCTGATGGACGGCCGGGGAAACATCAATGTAACGGCTCCCAAAAGCATGAAGTTCAATGCCGGGGAGGATATCGAAATGAACGCAGGCAAAAACCTTCAAATCAACACCGGCAACAACATGGAGTTCCTATCAGGGAACTTGGCAGCCTTCCATATGATTTCCGGCGCAATATTCTCTACCCCGCTGATGGAGATGTCGGTACCGGCACATTTCAATATCCAGAGCGGGAAAACGACACTGCTATCCGAGGAGGAGACCGTGATCCAAGGAAAAACGCTTAATGTGGCAGGAATGGAAAAGCTGATGATCCATTCGGAGCAAGAAACCACCGTAAACAGCAAGGGACAGACCCAGGTACTGGGTAAAGACGGAAACCACCTTTCCAATACCCCGAGAGATTATGCGCCCGCAGAAAGAAGGATGGACGGAAGGTGCCTCGCACATTTCAGGCCAAGGGCAGCATGGAACGGTGAAGGCTATGGCTTTGACTGGGTACGGGCCGGGGATACGACTTTCCCGGGAGACATTCCTTATTCTGAGATTGTGGGTAAAATAAGCAACGGATCATTTAAAAGGAGCCATGATGAATACCTGAAGCTGATTTCCACGTTCTCCTACTATAATTATGTTGATATAAATGAGGATGGTGACGAGTCAAACAGATCGTATGCTTTTCCTTATCTTTCACTCTATCCGAAAACTTACTTCAGAACCATTAACGGAGAAAGGATACGGAAAGTTTCAAAGTATACCAATACCTCTGCCGAACTTAAATTAATCATCACTAACAAGGAAAACCTTGAAGAAATGACTTTAGAGTATGATACTGCAAAATTCCGTATTGAACATGATCCTTTTCCCCTAAACAGAGGAAATCACAAGATCCGGCTCACCGTTAAGTGTATTGAAGAATTTTCCAATGACCGTAAAATACAGATATTTGCGCGCTTACGAGATGAACGGGGAAGAGGTCAGAAGCTATTGGCCGGCGGTCTTAAGGTAAAAGCCAATCAGATAAGATATGAGGTTCCTATTGTTTTTATAGAAGTCATAACCAATATTGGGAACCAAAAGCGGTTTCCAATTATAGGCCCCCGGGAATTTGAAATCCAGAAATACCTCAACCAGGCACTCATCAATCCTGTTTTCCATCACCTTTTAACCTTGGATTGCAGTGTAGACGTCAATCCGCAAACCGGTTTCAGGCATAACCGGAGAACAGGATTTAACCGAGCAGCAGCATTAGAACAAAACCACAGGGGCGAAATGGTTCTTAATGCGGACCGTCATAATAATGATGTAATAAAGTTTTTAAACGAACAATTAAATACCAGATTTCCCGGAAAATATGATCAGACGATAAAGGTATATTTCATTAATGAAATATGCGGGAATGATGCCGGTTACGGAACCCCACATTACAAAACAGCGGTTCTGTTCAGAGGAGGATTCAACTCTCCGAATAGAAGCGTTACGGCTCATGAGATCATGCACGCCATGGACCTTTACCATACGTTTGAAAGAAAAAGTAAATTTGTTTTCCAAAAATATCAGACCGATAACCTGATGGACTATTCTGATGTACCGGGTCTAGGCACAAAAAGTGTATTTACGACCTATCATTGGCAGTGGGATATACTTCAGCAGCATTCACAACTAGAAGTTTCATCGAGCAATTTTCATCAGTTTCCGAAAACAGGTGATGAATATGTTGTTTTGAATTTTTAACCTTAGTACTCAATTTCAACTCTATCCTATGAAAATAGAAGATTATACCATGATCGTAAATAACAGTATAGAATATTTCAACATTGAACAATTTTATACTGATAATGAAAACGGATCAGCTAAAGTGCGTATTACCAAAACAGGAACTCTTATAGAAGAAATCGCAGGTGAAGAAGGAAGCTGGTTTGCCTCTTATTCTACTAAGTCAGGCAGTTTTTTTTCCGTTTATAAAGAATACAATCATAAAGGCTGTATTCAGAAAAAATGGGCTACCTTCCGGAACGGCGGTGCAAGAATAGGTATTCTGTATGAATTCGACAATGAAGGAAAACTCAGCATGACGCAAAATGAAGAAGAAGATTTTACCTTTACTCCATATGATGTAATCAGCTATTGTATTGATCACCATATTGATCTGTTGGCGAACGGATATCAGTTTGTTGAAAGATTTAAAAATCCGGACAGGGGAGAATTCTTATACTTTATCAATTACATTGGCATTTATGAGGGCAGATACGGAAGTATTAAGATCATTCTCAATGGTAAAAACGGGCAAACTGAAGAAGTAACGGTCAGGGAAAATAACAACAGTGATCCTGAAATTATTTTAACCAATAAAAAATAGCCGGCCTGCCCTGTAAGGTAATGAAAAGTTTAATGTTAAGTTTTGTAAAGCAGAAAATAAATATTTAATCCTCCATGATCTCCAATCATACGTCAAATTATTGATGTCCTTCAGCAGCAATTTCGCTATGGGTGATCGCTATAAATGGGTGATATTTACACAATGACAGGGCTTTTCGTAAAAAAGAGATACGCCTACGGACTTACCGGAAAATGAGCCGTTGCTCAAAATAAGGAGAAACGGCTTTAATAGATGATGCAATGGTGCCATGAAAGCCCTATGGGCCTTTTTCAGAAGAAATCTATATTAAAAAATGGCCTGAACCGAATTCTATTATCTATCCGGTATATCGCCTCTACGAAGAAAACCAGCAATCATCATGATGATTCTGAATGCCGGAAAGAAAATTCTAAACAGGCAATTCGCCGGTCTTGCAAATGAACCGTACACAAAAGGTAAACAGTCTTAAACTGCCTGGATGCAACATGAATACAACTTTAATTCATTTGAAAAAATTGCATATCCCATGATATCTATCTGCAAGATCCATAGTAAAAAACATAGTAATAATAATATTTTTATGCCCGCAAAAATAACCGAACAAGCTATACTGAATTGTGATAAGGGTAGCGCCACAGGTCTGCTGACCGTTACGAGCCAACGATTCTGCAAAGCAGGCAACCGGTTGATTGCCACCGAAAACGATAAGGAAGCCGGAGCAAATATTCCAATGTTCGGCATTTGCAGCATCACCAAAAAAAATTGTGCCCCGGAAATAAAAACCTGGATCGATACTTCCGCCAAAGATACCATCAGCGAACTTAGGATTCTTACTGAAAAAAGCTTCTGCCTCTGCTCCCGGGGTGGCAAAATTCTGATACAGGATAAAGGACATACGGAAATTCATGAAGTACAGTAAACCGTCCGGCAAATATTATAAAAGATAACCTCCGTTGTGCACAGGATAATATTCATTGTACCATAAGTAAATATGCGGTTAATCCCGGTAGGCCGTGTCTCAAAAATTCTATACCAGTGTATTAGTCTTTAGATATAGAAAATTATATTGTAAAAGTAGGAATTTATATTTTTGAAAAAAGTTTAAACGGCTACAGCCACATCAGAGACCTTTTTAAATGTCTTTGGCAAAACGAAAATTATAACGATAGTTTTAAAAAATATTTATCAGGATTAAATTATAAAAATTTATGAAACTTTTTACTTCGCTGCTATTATTATTTTATGTATCATTTGCAGGCCTACAAGCTACCGCTTTTATCTCGAAGGAAATGCTCTATCCCGCCTTAAAAGGCTACAATGCCAAACAAGCGGACATACTCCAAATTCAGCAGAAAACACGGGCATTACAGAAGAAATACGAAGCTATAGTAAACCCATATAGTTCTAAGCAGAAGAAAACCATGAAACCCCTCAGGGAAACATGAGCAAAACGGATATGGTAAGCTAAAATTACTCTAAGAAGAGCATAAAATGCATAAATTAAAGATAAAAAGCCATAACAGCCGGATCAATGAGTAACATGAATTTTTATTTTGAACAGATAATAAAGAAATTGAAACGAATGCAAAAAAATAAATATGATATTATATGCTGTTTATAAGATTTTGTAAGGTACTTCCCGATGATAATACGGTGAAGGAAACTACAGCAATTATTGCCGGTAAGAAATGTTTCCATGAGCGGAATACACACTTACTCATTTATCTTTGAAAAGGATTAATACTTTTAAATATTACACAAAAACACAACAATCATTAATCCTTTCAAAGATTTTTAAAAGATAAAAATTTGATCCTGAAGATTTTTATCTGCAAAAGGTTATTTCAGTGTATTGCATGTATAAATATCAGACCACGGAATTTCATAATAAACAGGAATTCGAAGTTAGTTCATTTTATTTAGCTTCGGAATATTGTAAAACCTGTTCCGGAGCTTTCCGTAAATTAATGCACTTACGGAATATGAACAGAACCGGAAATCCTTCAGAAAATATCTGATTATCAGAATTGCGTATCACAATTTAATATTGAAGACCAATGTACTTTTTATAGAATTAAATATTTATGCGGAAAACCTACAAGATTCAGCTACAATCTGAAAAACGATTTCCGCCTTATGATGACTCTGCTATTAAGGATGGACCTGTACCCCATCATCCCATGTGCATTCTTGCTGTAGCAAAAATATCGGCCGGCAAATGTTTTATACGCCACCTGCGCAAGGTTAGTTTTATGTTAGGCTGATATCTCCGGCCGGAGTGATTTCATAGTGCTATTATATCCGGCCGGAGTTTTTAACAATTTACCTGATTATTTTTTTAAACAAAAATACGGCAATATGAATTTTAAAAATTTTCATCTGGGAACGCTTATAAAAAACAGAGTGCAGGAACTCGATGTTTCGGCTACCCGACTGACAAAATTTATGAAATGTTCCGAAGAAGAACTGGAAGAAATGTATTTAAAAGAAAGCCTGGACACCCTCGTTCTTCTCCGATGGTGCAAAATACTGGAGTACGATTTTTTCAGGATCTATTGCCATCATCTTATTCTGTTCGCTCCAGTCCCAGAATATTCTAAAACCACAAACCCGGAAAAAGACAAAAAAAAGAGCCTTCCGCAGTTTCGTAAAAACATATACAGTGAAGAGCTCATCGATTATATTCTCGAGATGATCAGGACAGAAAAAAAAACAAAATTGCAGGTGATCGAGGAATATGGAATCCCCAAAACAACTTTGTATAAATGGATTTCAAAAAGAACAGTTATTAAAAAACAATGAAATCCGGTATCTGAACAGAGCCTTTTTACATTTATCCATGTTTTGAACACTAAGAAATAAAATGAAATGATCTGAATCATTTTTTCTAATCAGTGCATTAAGTTACTGTTTTCAGCTTCAAATCTAACCTATTGTTTCAGACTGAGTAAATCGCAAAAACAGATCAACAGGTTACCCTAATTTTTTATTATCCGCTCCATAGAATGCGCCTCATTATTTTTTGATCAAATTGATTGATATAAATAAGCAGATGAAAGACTACAATTATTTACTTGGTAAAACCAAAAAAGAAATTATTCAGGAGATGGGAGATGAATATAATCATTATCCCTCGGAAATATGGACTTACCTGCTAAAAAGGAATTGGCTGAGAAGAAGAAAAATGCTCATTCTTTACTTTGAAAACAATGTAGTCAAAAATATAAAAGTTTGTCATACCTGGTAAAAAATACAATATTTTCATTATGCTTTATTTAATTTTTGAAAAGCGATTTAATAGCTACGAGTGGAAAAATTTCCCTCAAAAAAGAAAATACTTTCTCAGAAGTATATTTAAAAGCGATCTGATCCTCGGAAAGCCAGCCGCTGAAGTGGAACAAATCCTCGGTAGAAGCGAATCACGTTCACAGATGAAAAATCGTTGGACCTATGTTATCGGTACTGATATTAAAGTCCGTAAAAAGTACTTCCTGGCGGTTTATTTTGAAAATGGCATTGTCATAACGGTGAAAAAAGAGTTCAAAATAATGATTTGAAATATTATGAAAAAAAAAAGCATAGATTATAAAAAACTTTATACGGAAATGATTTTTGAAAAATACCCGCAAAAGGCTTCAGCATGTGCCGTCATTCTAAAAAAAAGAGAATTTACGGTGATGGATGTAATCCGGCTGAATAAAATTATTTCTTCCGGAAAAGCTCAAAGCATGAATCAAAAATATAAATCGTATGATCGCACAACCATTTTTGAAATCCTGGATTATCAGAAGAAACACCGTTTAAATAATGTGGCGACGGCCAGGCATTTCAATATCAGCAGAAATACGCTCGGAAGCTGGAAAAAACAATTCCTGGTCTAAGTTACATGTCATCAGCGCAAACTGCCGGAGCACCTATGCTCCGGTAATATGTAAATACCTGCTGTTCATACGGGGAAGCCAAATTCATTCATTTCTATTTAGCCGGCAGCTCTCCTCATTTGGAGAGCTGTCTTTATGATCTCATATCCCCTTTTCCAACAGATTATCGTCAGTATGGCAGTTGCCGTGCTGAAAAAATATTGTAACAGCAGGTGCTCTTGCCAGATGAAGAATACGGATCGGTTTCCAGATACAGGACCGGCGGAACTCTGCAAAAGTCTGTCTGAGCGGAAAGAACATCTTCCCGCATCCAGCTTTCAACCTATTAATCCGGATTTTTCTTCGAGTTCACGTTATTTTACGATGCAGGATTGACAAAAGGATGCCCGGAAACCGGACAACCAAAAAATATCAATTTAAATATGAAATATCAGATCGGCAAACACAGCATACAGATCAAAGACCGGTCCGGATTAATGCGGTTTTTCCGGTGCGCCTAAGTAACTTGGATGCTGATTATCCGGGTTTACAATAATCCGTTCCAGTACCACTTCCGGATCGACCATATACACTTTCAGCGTATGCATGCCCGCAGTTTTAACATCAAGCCCGGCATCGAGCCACCGCTGGTTGTCGAAAACTTCGGTACGGCGGGGCTTTTCACGGGAAGTGAGAGCATAGCCGGACCCGGGATCAGGAAGCGGCTTCAGGATCCCGGAACGCATCAGGTTGGACGGGGTATATTCTTTAAATTCATCATGATACCCTTTTCTGGCATCGAGGATCACGGGATCTTCATCATCGATGGCCACCGCTATTCTCAGTCCCCTGGCCGGATTAACATCCTGGGTAGGCAGAACTCCGAGCAGAACTGTTGCAGGACCGGCCTCAGGCAGGAAAATCCTGTATTCCAGCCGCGGCGCTTCCTCACGCGCTGAAGCCGGTGCCGTGGTAGGATTGATGCCCATACAGGCCTCTTCCCTTCCAAGCCCCGGCAACATGATCCATTCGGCTTTACTACCGGATACTTTCGTACTGAATTTATGGGCGGGAATAGAAAATTCACCGGAATATCCACCGTAATAAGGGATCTTGCTTACAGGGGCTTCTTTTTTGAGCGTACTGACGGCTACAGGAATTTTGGTGCTGCCCTGGGCAATCTCGATCAGGCCGGCAGCCCTGCCCGCCGGAGCTTTCTTCCAGTCAATCTCTGCATAAAGCCGCTGTTCCGTTGCGGTAGCACCTTTGGCCGTACTTAATCTGATCCAGGGTTTATCTACTCCGGCAGTAAATTTCAGCACACCTGTTCCGCGGTTGAAAACATCGATATAATACCGTTGCTGATCCAATGCATCAAATGGCGGAAGCGCTGCTGTTTTTCCGGTCCGGGGCCAGGCTTCGGTGCTGCCTTCAACGGCCACCCCCAGTGCAGGTGAGGACAAAGGCGTTACTTCGCTGAGCGGAGGCAGTGTATTCTGAGCCGGCATCGACCATTGTTTATAACCGATGTGCACGTCGCTCATCATGTTTTTCCACTTGCCGCCGGCGATAGAATCGTTGTAGCGGGCACTCAGTTTTTTATCCAGCTCAAAAAGGTTGCGGGCACGATCGGCAAAGGCATTGGCACTTACCCGTCCCTGTGCGGCGTACAGATGATTCCGGCCTGCCGCCAGATAGATTTCTGCAACCCCGGCCGATGCCTTCACCGGATAAAGCACCAGCTGGTAATAAGCATCCAAAGCCTCCTGAGGCATTTTTTTCTCCAGGGCTTCCGCTCTTGCGGTAAGATCCTGCCATTGCTTTTGTACACGCTCCGCTTCATGGTAATTGACAAAGCTGAAAATTTCCGGATCCTGAACCTCCGGCTTACGCATCAGGTTGTATTGCGAATATTTCGAAACGATATCCGCGATTTCGGAGGCATGTTCTTCTCCGAAAATCCTGGTGGCCCAGCCGGTCATATACTCCGAAGTCTGATCCGCGGAAACCGCATCGGGATTCCAGGCATAGCGCATGATAAAATCGATCGGCATTTCCTTCGGCTTCAGATCGCCTACATTGACGATCCAGATCCGGTCGATACCGCTTTTGTAGGCCAGGCTGAACTGTTCATGCAGTTTCGGGACGGTGGTGGTATTGATCCAACGGTCATTCCACGGGCCGCCGTTCATATCGATATGGTAATAAAGGCCCATGCCGCCTTTTCGCTTTAATTCTTTTGCCGGTGCGGTACGGCGGATGTAGCCCCAATTGTTGTCGCAGAAAAGCAAGGTGACATCATCCGGAACATTCATTCCGGCATCATAATACCGCTGTACTTCGGTGAAGATCGCCCAGAGTTGAGGCACCTGCTCAGGATCTTTACCGTATACTTTCCGTATAATGTCGCGCTGATCGGCCACGACCTTTCTGAGCGTTCCAATATTCTCGGCATCATCTCCTTTGCCCATCGCAACATCGCCGTCGCCCCGCATGCTCATGGTGATCAGGTTGTCATAATTTTTATTGCGTTCCAGGCCTTCGGTCCAGAATTTTTTCAGGTTTTCCGCATTCGTCAGATAATCCCAAGGACCGATCTGATCTTTTCGTTTGGTATATTCTTTCTGCGAACGCATCATCGGCTCGTGGTGGGAAGTACCCATTACAATTCCGTACTCATCGGCAAGAACGGGGCTCATGGGATCATCTTCATTAAAAGCATTGCCCCACATGGCCGGCCATAAGTAATTGGCCTTCAGGCGGAGCAGCAGCTCAAAGATATGAGCATAAGCTTTGGAATTGATACCGCCGAAGCTCCTGTCCGCCCATCCGGAGAAAGAAGGGCTTTCGTCGTTGATGAAGATGCCTCGGTATTTCACCTTAGGGGATTCCTGTAGATAGCGCCCTGCCTTAACATAAAGGGTACCGCTTTTCTTGACGGGAGCATCGGCCCAATAGTACCATGGAGAAACGCCGATCTTTTCTGAAACATCATAGATTCCGTATATGGTTCCGCGCTTATCGCTGCCGGCAATGACCAGATTGTCCCCGACAGTTTGAATCACGAAAGATTCCCATTTTCCTTTCAAGGCATCTGCATTCAATTTACCGTCAGCTATCAATTGATCGATCAGCCTGCTTTTGCCTATAGTTCCCACAATGATCGCTCCGGATACCGGTTTTGTACCCATAAATACCGGCGAAGCTGTACCCGTTACTTTACGTATATCGCTGCCCAGATCGTTGGCCGCACGCAACACTCCTTTCCAGTCATCCGGATCTGCAAGGATTTTTGCCGTAGTGCCGGAAGCGGCAATTTTGAAGGCACCGGCGGACGCCGTATGCAGTACGTAATCCGGTAACAAGCTCAAGGTATTATGACGGACCGTCTGTGCATGCGCCCATATGCTGATCAATAACAAAGGGATATAAGCTAATCGTTTAAGCATAAACTGATAATTTTAGATTTGTATCAAGATTTCACCCGAAAACTTTATATGAATGGCTAAATATATAAAAATAAATGTATTTTTTACAATTAACAAATTCTCAATTCCTCCTTTTTTTTATCAAACCTGATGAATGTCTGCTTATCGTGGTATCCAGTCGTCTAAATGAAGATCTGCCGTTTGTTCAGAGCCCTGCCATCATATCATATTGATCTTCGACATTGAAAATAAGGCAAGGCCTCTTTGGTAAGAAGATCATGCATGTACATATCATTATTTCACTTACAAAACCCTTCTAAACCCTTTTTTTTATTAATAATTTTCCTTTTTTTTAAATAAAAAAAACTTAGTTTTAAGATTCTTACGGACAAGAAAGATCAATGAATAAGATTATTTTTTGATTATATCTTCCCGGATTCAACCGGAAATCCGATCGGAAAAATCAAATTTTCACCATCGAACGGACCTCCGTATTAAATATTGTTTTATTATGAAAAATTATTTAACCCTATTCCTGTTGCTGCTATCTTTTCATTTGTCTGCGATCGATCATAAAGGTATCGTTTCCAGTGAATTGAAGCCGGGTAATTTTCCGCTGATCCAAAACGGCATTCCCGGAAAAATACTTATTGATGAGCATGATGACTCAGCCGTAAAGATTGCCGTGGCCAATCTTCAGAAAGATTTCGGGATGGTATCCGGGCAACAGGCCGCCGTGATGTTTCAGCCTCAGGGCAAAAGACTGATTATTATCGGCAGCCTGAACAGCCAATACATCCGGCAACTCATTAAAAACGGAAAGATCGACGAAAAAGAACTGAAGGGTAAAAATGAAAAATACATCATGACCGTGGTTAATAATCCTATGGCGGACGTAGAGGAAGCTTTGGTCATCGTGGGAAGCGACCGGCGCGGAACGGTGTACGGCACCTATGAACTTTCGGAACAGATCGGGGTGTCGCCATGGTACGACTGGGCGGACGTTCCCGTGAAAAAGCAGCAGAACCTATCCATTCAAAGAGGGAAATATACAGCGGGAGAACCGGCGGTAAAATACCGGGGGATCTTTTTAAATGACGAAGCCCCATGCTTAACCACCTGGGTGCATAATACCTACGGGACAAATTACGGTGATCACCGGTTTTACGCAAGGGTCTTTGAACTGATGCTCCGGTTGCGGGCCAACTACCTGTGGCCGGCAATGTGGAGCTGGAGCTTTTACGCGGATGATGCTGAAAACAGCGGTACCGCCAATAAAATGGGCATTATTATCGGGACCTCCCATCATGAGCCTATGGCCAGAAACCACCAGGAATGGGTACGGAAAAGAAAGGAAAACGGAGAATGGGACTACAGAAGCAACCAAAAGAACATCGACCGGTTTTTCAGGGAAGGTATTCAGAGGGCTGCCAAAACCGAAGATCTGATCACCATCGGAATGCGGGGCGACGGCGATACCCCGATGGGCGGAAAAGAAGGGGAAGACCACAAGCTGATTCCCAATGATGCCTCCAACATAAAGCTGCTGGAAAAAATTATTCAGAACCAGAGAAAGATCATCAGGGAAGTGACGGGAAAACCGGCCGGCAAAACACCGCAGATGTGGGCCCTGTACAAAGAAGTCCAGAAATATTATGACCAGGGTCTGAAACCGCCGGATGACGTTATTATTCTGCTGAGTGATGACAACTGGGGCGATCTGCGCCGTCTGCCTCGGGGAAAAGAAAAAAATCATCCCGGAGGATGGGGCATGTACTACCACGTCGATTATGTAGGTGCACCACGAAATTCAAAGACCATTAATGTCAGTCCGATCCAGAATATCTGGGAGCAGACCCAGCTGGCCTCCGATTACGGGGTGGATAAAATATGGATCGTAAATGTAGGTGATCTGAAACCGATGGAATATCCTATTTCTCTGTTTCTGAATATGGCGTGGAATCCCCAAAGCTACACCAATGAAAATCTGCTGCAACACACCCGGGATTTCTGCGATCAGCAGTTCGGAGACGATCAGGCCGGTGAAGCGTCACGCATCATTAATTTATACAGCAAATACAACGGACGGGTAACGCCGGAAATGCTGGATGCCACCACCTACAATATCGAAAGTGGCGAGTGGAAGCAGGTATCGGATGAATACCTCAAACTGGAGGCGGAAGCCCTGCGCCAGTACGTAAGCCTCAGTCCCGAATACAAGGACGCCTACAAACAACTGATCCTTTATCCGGTGCAGATGATGGCCAACCTGTACGAAATGTACTATGCCCAGGCTATGAATCACAAATTGTATAAGGAAAATAACCCGGCCGCCAATTCATGGGCAGATCTGGTGGAAAAAACCTTTAAAAGGGACGCTGACCTGAGCTACGATTACAACCACGTGATGTCCGGCGGAAAATGGAACGGCATGATGATCCAGAAGAAGATCGGCTATACTTCATGGAATGATAATTTTGCTAAAGATACGTTGCCAAAAATTTACAGGATTGATCCCGCTGAAACTTCAGGAGGATATATTTTTAATGCAAAAGACCAGACAGTGGTTATAGAAGCCGAGCATTATTTTAATTCAAAAAATTCCCCGTCGGCCGTCTGGAAAACCATCCCGTATATGGGCAGAACATTGAGCGGCGTCGCACTGATGCCATACAGCAAAGAAGTGACGGATGCTTCCCTGTCTTATAAAATGGGCATTCCGAAGGACGTTAAAAAGGTAAAAGTTCATGTGGTGGTCAAGTCCACCCTCGCCTTTCATGATCCGAAAGGACACCGCTACAGCGTCGGATTTTCCGGAACCGAAGAAAAAACCATCAATTTCAACCAGAACCTGAACGAAGACCCGGCCAACATTTATTCGGTCTTCTACCCTACCATGGCCAGACGCATCGTGCACAGCGAAGTTGAATTGCCACTACCGGAAACTCCGGACGGACAACAGACCCTCACCATCAGACCCCTGGATCCGGGAATCGTCTTCGAGAAAATCATCGTCGATTTCGGCGGGTATAAAAAGACCTACCTTTTTATGGAGGAGTCTCCGTTTACAAGAGTGCCTTAAGATTGATTTCATGATCACGTCTTGGATAGGATGTTATTCTATCCTGTAGCGGTGCCGTCAGGACTTTAAAGCGATGTGGATCCGGCCATAATTAGGTTGCATGTACTAATTATTAAGAAACAAATGAAAGAAAGGATGTTAATTCCAAATTTATCACGTTTCTGACAGGATTTTATCCTGTCCTGTAGAAGGCTGTCCCTTTGGGACTTTAAATCAACGTAAGGCATCAGTGGTGGATTTTGATGGATTTTGCTCCCTAAATTAATATCTTTCAGAATGACATCATCATCAGAGTTATTGATGATCAATTCTTTATATTTACATCAGTTAAAAATTAAAATAAATGCTGAAGTCGAAATTTTTAATTCCAATTCTCTTTTTGGCAGGTATACTTTCATGTAAAAAAGAACATGACCATCCAAAGCTGACGGAAAAAACATCTGTAAACACACTTCCCAGAGTTGATTCTTTTCCGGATTCCCTTGTTCTGAATCAGTTTGATTCCGGTTGTATGGTCTCTTATTCTAAAAAAGGATCTGACGGGAACGAAAATATTTTTATGTTGGGACCTGGGGTTCCGGCTGAAATGGGCAGATCACTTATTATCATGAAAATCGACGGAACCTGGCAACGGTTCCGTTCCAATGATGAAAGAGATATACACACTATCAATAACAATCTGATTAAGGCAAATTTCAATAATAAGGATTATCAAGTGGAAGTTATTACCCACTTCGGACCATCTTCTGAAGCATCCGATTCAACTGAACACTCCGGAACCATAAAAATAATCAGGAAAAAAGATCACTCCAAGGTCTCTGTTGGTTTTATAGGGGGACTAGCCTGCTAAAAGCATATACCTAAATTTTCAGGAAAGACTGCAAATTAATAAGATCTAGCCAGAGTTGCAGATATAAATTTAAAAATATCTGATCGCTTACGTCTATTAATTTTCAGATGATCAAATCAATAATACTATATCACTTGCGTGTGAAAATTTAAATAATTAATTTAACTGCCTTATATTTCGTTTAATATGTTTTTATAAGATATATGGATACAACGAAATGATATTGGAAATAAAGCATGCTACTACTGTGTATGCCGCCAAATACTGAGGCGTTTTTCAGTTACCACCTAAACATTCTATTTTTATGAAACATTTACAAAAACTTAAAAGGACCCAAATGAAAAAGGTCTTAGGAGGATTTAAACCAGCCTACAATCCTAATTGTGGGGAATCAAATCCTACAGCAGACTGGATCTGCTGTAAAATTAATAGTTATGAACATATCGGTGTAACCGATTGTGATTCTGCCAGTTCGGTTTGCAGTGGCTATATGCTCACCAATGATCCTTCCCGCTGTAATTAGAAATCAATCATGTATTTCATTTAATAGTAGACCGGCAAGCCGGTCTACTTTGTTTCTATAATGGAAAAACCATGGCTGTGGATATACAACTATTTGCCTTGTTTCATTTTGTTCTGTTACTTGCCGATACAGTATCTATAGAAGTGTTTATTAATGGTGGTTTATACAATATAAGGTGTACAAAAGTGGTACACAATTAAGATGCTGCAACATCTTTTTTTTCTACTTTTCCGCACGAATCTATTCACGTTAAACACTTGTAAACCAACATTTTACAATGTTTGAGGATAAAATTTAAATGCACATTTGTACTACTTTTGTACACCTCCACTCTTATAAATTACTGTACATTAGACACTTAACATTTCCCGAATGCTACAGTGATAATTGATACATTTCGCCTGTACACCTCAATCTTCATCTAATTTTATAACGAAATAGAGTTAGAATCCTTACAAGTACAGCTCAAATTTTCGATTAAAATGTTTTAATCAATTTCGTTATTAATTCCCTGTTAGATTTACTAACTCCAAAATCTTTTGATAGGCTTGACCATTTACTGAGTGCGGAAGTTGTTTGCTCGATAACATTCTCTATGAATTCTTTCGAGAGCTTGGCTTCGCTTCCTAATTGAGTCAGATGTTTGACTGTTATATTTCGTCCTTCTCCCATTACCATAGTGCTTTGTTCTCCACCTGGTCCAGATGAGAAAGTAAGGTCGTAAGCGGGTGATAATGTCCATTCTCCAAATTCATTCATCAGAAACGAAAAATTCTTAGCGTGGTCGTCTCTATTGTGTGCCATCACATTGAAAACTGCTAACCGGAACATTTTTTCTACCTCTCTAATATCTTTGGTTAAAACACCCGTCAATGATAATAAATCTTCATAATCAAGAGACGGAAACCTAAAATTACTGTGAACGAGTCCACTCACCGTATGCATGTGGAGACGTTTATTTCCTTCTCTATCAAAACGTTTGACGGCAAAGTAGCCATTCTCTTTCTTTGACGGAAATAAATGTACTTCGGGTATTTTAATTCCGGCATCTACAGCCATTAAAGCGTAAACGTATTCTATTGCGCCCGCATCCTTCCCATCTAATGAGTTTGGAAATTTTACCATCCAGGGTTCAAAATTATCGCTTAACAAATTCACTCCGTAGGATATATTTTTTCTCTCTGCATCAACGCCGATCAATGCTTTTGGCCGTGCTCCGGCAGAAGATCCGTTCAAAGCCAAAAGTTCTGCGATCACTTCTTCTGAATCACCTTGCAAAACGTCTTCAGTCTGAGTAGCCAACAAATCCAAATCAATCATTTCATAACTCCTATCCGGACTCTGATCCGGCTCATAAATCAGCGCACCCATCCCGTGCAATCCAACGTACGCTAAACGGTCAAGTTGTGAAATATCAGATGGAGAAATCCCTTCCGGGCGGAGCAAACGGTCAAAAAGTAATCTACCCCAACCGTCAGGCAGGCTATCATTGAAAACACCGGCCAAACCTTCAAATGGATCTCCTGGAAGCTCTATCACGTTTCGTTGCAATGGAAGTCTTATAGGTGAAATTTCCAAATTGGTTTGCAGAAATTCTTCATCGTATTGAAAATAGATGATTCCATCACGAATTGCCAGACGTCCGACGGGTTGAATCCCTGAACCAAAATTCAATCCTACTCTTATTTCTTTGATAGCTATTTTCATCTTCTGCTTCCTCTTTTTTTAATGGGCTTTTCCTCTGATTTCAGTACATCATCGATAGATTTAAAACTCTGTTCCTTCGGTTTTAAAACATCAACCATTTCTTCTAACCCACCAACAATTGAAAGCAATTTTAAAAATGAATCCAAAGAAATCAAGCCTTTTTGCTCAAATTTCCTAAGCGTTGGTAAAGGAACACCCGATCTTTCAGCCAGACCTTCCTGTGTTAAATTCATTTGCAATCGTCTTTCACGGATATTATCAACTAGCTTTTTCTGAATTTTGGACAGGGAAACAAATAACATAATAGTAGTATTTATTATAGTTAATTAGCAATAAATAATATTATTGTATTACAAATATATTAAAATTATTGTCCAAACTAATGTGTCGCTCAATTATTTTTACTTTTCGGAATTAAAATGCTGCTTCATTCTATCAATACTTAAATAGTTTATATTAAAACCAGCTTAATTATGCATACAGCGTGTGCACATTTTCAAATGTTCTGTAAAACAAGCAGTAAAGCTTAATTTGTCTTTTTTAAAAATTACTAAGTGTGATATACTTCCAGTGATTCTCAATCATTTTCGGTATGTTTTTCTGTAAAAATAATGATAGTAGAATTATCTCCCTTCGTTATCTACATTTTTTAATTATTGTTTTAATTGCTTTCAATAGGTTAATATTTCAAATCATAGCCGTTACCGTGTATGGAATGCTTTTTTGGATGTGGCGATCGGAACAAAATTAGGACAATAATAAATTCTGTAAGCAATACCTGAACGTTCCGTTGGCATCCCCTACGGCAATTCAGGATTTTAACTTATTCTAAGCCAACAGGTTATTAATTGCCGGATTTGGTAAATACCTGCCTATTCCAGTTGACCGTATTTCCGTTGCTGCTCAGCTTAGTTAGATAGATTAGCGTGTTGTTTCTTGAAATGATTTCACTGTAAGGGGCGTGGAACTCGGGGTTTTCCGGCATGACGAGTTTTCCATTTTTAAGGAAGGCCTTATAGATGTCACCGCTTTCCCGTTTTTGTGCTTTACTAGTCCAGTCTATAATGGTAGCGCAACCATTCCCAAAAGAGATCTCCAGGTGCCTGGTTGTTTTATTATCCACCCATAGCCCTTTAAAACGCTTTTCCACCTGCACTTTAGAGGAAGACTGGCCTGGGCTGAATACGCCAGTCAGCAATAAAACGATCAGAATAGGGATGTGGTTAATATAGTTCATGCATTAAATATATAATATAAATTAGTACTGCCTCTTATTAAATAGGTGTCCTTAACTCAAATTTTCTATTCATGTTTGCTGTCAAGTCATTTAAAAATTTGAATTCAAATCCTACAATCGGCTTAAATTCAATTAACTGCGAAAAGTACCAGACTTTCATATTATTTTCATCTGTTAATGCGGCCCATATTTTTCTATTGGGGCGTTATATATCTGTTCAGATTCAAACGGCTTTTCCATGACTAATCAGACGTGATGTTGATGTTAAATTTAATGAATAAATTGCAAAGCGCAGATCAGAAACGATAGAATATATGATTAGGTAATTCGCAGCCTTTAACTAATGTTCTTTGTTATCCATGAACGCAACAGATACAACCTTTTCCAGATTAATACCCTTTCCTTTTCTGTCGGAAATATGCCGCCCGATCCTAGTATATTTCGGGAGCTCGTGATTGACTAGCGTCGCAATGATCCGCGCGAATTCTTTACTTTGTTCAAAGGTATATTTATAAATGTGCAGGCCTGTCGATCCGCTTGTTTTAGGATAGGAGGGCAAGCCCATATCATCTAATATCGCTTTAGTAACATGCGGAGCCTCAATCACCTGATCAAAACTGTTTTTATCTGGGTCTAAATCAATAATACAGAAAGTTGGATTCTCAAGATTTTTAACCGTACTGCTCCAGGGGTTGAGTTCAAGGCAGCCCATATTGATTATATGAAGCAAAGTCGCTTCATCATTTGCAATCAGATACTCTTTGTGCTCCCTGTGCTCTTCGCTGTAATAATCAAAAGTACCCATCCATTCCGGCACCTTCCCTTTTACGTTTTCGAAATAAAAACTCTTATCCAATCCTGTTTGAAAAGCGGTTCATGAATGCTTTGTTCAACCGAAAAATCAGCGCAGACCTTACAGATCTATCAAACGATAACTTACATTTCGACCAATCACATTTCATCAGACATTTTAAAGAATTGACCGTTATAAACCAGGTGACTTCTTCGAAAAAATTGAGACAGATAAGGAAAATATCTGGCTTTATCTTTAGACTTTCCATTTTTACAATTATAGGTCTTTAAAAATTCGTTTCTTTGTATTAATCTAAAAAGAAATGAAAATTAAAATTGTACTATTAATCATCTTTTTAATTGCATTTAACAGCTTACAAGCTCAAACAAGGCGACAAATTTCATACCTGTCTGACTTTTGTAATGTTTGGGGCAACTTAAAATATTTTCATCCTGAGATTTCAAAGGGAAAACACAACTGGGATTCAATTGCTGTTTCGTCAATAAGCAAATTATTAAGTTCCGACAACAAAAATGCTTTTCAACAGGAGATAGATAAATTATTTCAGATCGCTGGAAAAAATACGGCTGAAGAATTTATTGTTGATCAATCGTTGCATCCCTATACCTACAGAAATATCAATCATTCCTGGATTGAAGGTAGTAAGAATTTAAATGAAAGTGAAAAGGAGTTCCTAAAATATAACTATTCACATCCATTTCAAGGACAGAATTTCTATGCCCAAAACAATCCTGATGATGACGGTAATATCATCACACCGAATGAAAAATCATATCCGGAAATGAAATTCCCAAACAGCGAATACAGGCTTTTGGGTCTTTTCCGTTTTTGGAATGTGATCAACTATTATTATCCGTATAAATATGCAACCGATAAACCCTGGGAACAAGTGTTGAACAAATTAATTCCTGAGTTTGTAAAAGCAAATGACACCATTGCTTATCAGAAAGCTGTTTTGAAAATGTCTGCATCGATTAATGATGGACACGGCGGTATTTACCCTTTCATTGATCTGGAAGTAGCAGGGAAATACAATCCTCCTTTTTTTTTCAAACTAGTTGACGATAAAGCAGTTGTTACGAAAATTCTTGATGAAAATGAAACCATAAGAGCAAATATTAAAAAAGGAAGTGTGATTGAAAAAATCAACGGAGTTACATTAAAAAAACGTGCTAGAGAATTGTGGGATTATGTTCCTGCAGGAAATAAAGCTGGTAAATACAGAGATTTGCATAAGTTAATTTTAAACAGCACTGCAACGTCAGCAACTTATTCGGGATACAATCCTGATAGGGAAAAGTTTTCATCGTCAGTAAAATTAAGGGCAAGTAATTTTCTAAAAGAGTTTTTAGACCTTTATGAAATGTCCAGCTCCATCACATCAAAAATGATGACTGATGATATTGCGTATCTATATGCCTCCAATATTACTTATAAAAATATGGACAGCATCATGAAACCCCTGATGAATACGAAAGCCATGATCTTGGATCTTAGAAATTATCCGAATAAAATGCCATCGTACACCATAGCAAATTACTTTCTTGACAAACCGACTATTTACAGTAAACTGACAAGAAATGATTTCAGATACCCGGGACTGCTGATTTACGAAAACACTAATAAAGGCACGACTGCAGAAACTGTGGGAAAGAAAAATCCTACTCCTTACAAAGGAAAATTAATTCTTCTGGTTGATTACAGGACCCAGAGTCTGGCGGAATTCTGTAGCCTGATTTTAAAGACCTATAAAAATACAGTGATAATCGGAAATCAAACCGCCGGAGCCGATGGCAATCAGACAAAGATGATTTTTCCGGGAAACTACAAAATCTTTTTTTCGGGATTTGGCATTTATCAAGCAGATGGAGATGAGGCACAACGTGTAGGCATACCAATTGACATACCAGTTAAATACACCATTTCAAACTTTATTAATGACAACGATCCTATTCTGGAAAGAGCAATGGATTATGTCACAACAGGAAAGTAAGAAATGAAGCTGTTAGCGTTGCAATGATCCTTAACTGATCTTTAAGAGTTGTAATACGCTGCAATGAAAGGAGGTCATCGTTCATATTTTTGATCTAAGGTGGCTATGTCAACCGGAAATCATAATTTATCCAAATCAAAACCATTGGTCTGACAGGCCATCAGCAATGGTAAAAGAAGTAAGGTGATGATGCTTTTCATAATTTATATTTCGTTTGATTAATTTGATTTTATGGCTTTTAATATAAGGCGGTATCAGAAAATTCCATATCCTGTATTTTCGGCAATGGCCTTATTAAGACTTTCTTTTTCCGTACGGCCAAAGGTTTTTTTGAACCTAATTTATCATCAGTTTCAGTTCTGATACCTGTGACCAGGTCAAACTGAGTATCCGTGAATGTCGTATACTCATCAACATAAGCTTTTGTTGAATTATTGGTAAGCTTGCTGACATGAATCAATTCAAAATTTCCGTTTTTATACTTGAAGTCATAGGTTATATTTCCGCTTTCTATTTCACTCCGCATTTGCAAAATGCCATGTTCTATAAAAAAACTTGGAACCTGAAAACCATTGGGTTCCCCTTTATTCTCTGCAGGATATTGAGGTTCTATAATCTTAGTAGAAGATACTGCTAAAATTAATTTTCCGTCGGGCTGGGAAAGAAAGATCTGCAATTTCAGGGGTCTTGTCTCATCTATGGTGTCCATCATAACTAATACCTTATCTTCTTTTCCATCATTATTTAAATCGCCATCTTCATCCCTTACCTGATAGCTATAATTGTCCTTAACCATGCCTTTTTGAGCTGATAAGAACATTGGAACAGACATTAGAATAAACAAGGCAAACAGCTTTATATTTTTCATTTTGTTTGATTTTTCCCGTTGACTTTCAGTTCCTTAAGTAAAGTATCCAGAAATCTTTGCTGTTCTTCATCTTCTTTGAAAAAACGCTGATAGATGACACTGCAGCTTGAAATATCCACAATATTAGTTGTATTAAAACCCCAATCTTCTGTATTACTCACCAGAACTGATAATTCGCCACCACAACTCTGCCAAATTTCTGAAAATTTAGTTCTGTTGTTTTTAGGCATTTTTTCAAAATCTGCGCTCACCGTGTATCCTTTCATCTCAGAATTGAAGAATTTCAAAAACATATAAACCGGAACGCCGCCCCAGATGACAGGTTTTCCTTTTGGAAGCTCGATCGTGGTCAGATTTTTTTCACTCATAATCCTGTCCTGCTGTCCCTCTTTGAAAAAGCTTTCTTCATACGTCAGTTTTGTTCCTTTCGGCAAGTTTAAATTTCTGACCGTTAGAGGTTCTGTGGCTATAAAATAAGGATAATCAGGTGCCCTACTTCCATTTGGATTTCCCATACCGCTAAGTCCATCAAGGATGATGACAATTCCAATAAATAATAAAGAGATCAATACTAAAACTCCTATGATAATATAATTTCTTTTTCTCGAAGCCATGTAAACTTTTTTTTGGAAAAAAGTTGGGATTTAAGCTATTGTAATTGCAAAAAAACAATTTAAATTTCCCAACCTATGTACGAAGTACTTAACAAAGATATTAAATCATTTAATTAACTTTTTAGTTATAATGAAATCAGTTATCGCCGATAGGCTCATACAACTTATAAACCATATGACTGTGAATAGCATGAAAATCAGCGTATATTGTAAAATTATAATTTAATTTGAGGATTGCTAACTAAATTTGTCGACTGAAAGTCCCCGCTCATATTCGATCGTTGTATATTTAACATAATAGAAAGTAACTTTAAAAATAGTCTCCGGAATATATAAAAACTAATTTATTAACGAACTCAAGCATGATAGAAACAGAAATAACGATAAGTATAAACAGGAAATCAGATATAGAAAAGATTCAACAAAGAATTATTGAACATAAATTACGGTTTCCTGTCTACGTAACGGAATACGAATCCAATTATCAAATAGAATTTAAAAGTGATTATGAGGAATGGGAGTTGGACACAGCAATTCTTAGTTGTTTTCCTGAATATGAGTACAGCACAGACCTGGATACCGGGCGAAAAGAAATTAGATTACAGATCTCCAGGTATCAATCCGAATATTCAACAGATAATTGGGGAAGGTCAATTGATAACCCTTTAAACGAAACAAGGTACCTTATAAAAAGGTCGGTTAAAAAGCCTATAAAATTTAGTCCTAAAATCAAAGTCTTGTTTGAAGATAAAGAACAATTTTACTACGTTAATATTGTTGATGGGGTCAATCAAGCAACTGACGAAAAAGGATTTTTAATATTAAATGATTTCAAAAATGAAAATCCAAATGTTGGTGCTGAGATTTTTAAGGACAGACTTTATATATCGCCTATTCAAGCGTTTCATTCCGGATGTGATAGGATGCGTGAGTTAGTAGATACGGATTTTGCCTTATTCCTTGAACAGAAAAAGAAGAAAAAAAGAGAAATAGAAAAAATACCTCGAAAGATTATCAGGGATTTTATAAATGCGTGTAATAGTTCAAACGAAGTTGCCCTATTGAAAGATATAACGGAAGACATCGTCTATGAAAAGCGTGCAATGTGGGAAACAACATTCAGAGCAGAGGGAAGTGAGGCATTTAAAGGTAGTGTCTCACTAACTGTGTAAGTTAAAAAGTTATTCTGGAAAATTTTGAGCCCTCATAGCTCAAAAAATTTTACGGAAATAACTTTTTATTATTTTTAACCATTACATAGTTATGATAGAC
>Ga0308160_10000577_pt1 | contig 67403 bp, 67 predicted proteins | sample PhyFR1_FD_201036 | JGI IMG/M metagenome (GOLD analysis project Ga0308160, IMG submission 201036) | Phyllosphere microbial communities from UC Gill Tract Community Farm, Albany, California, United States - DLSLF.R1 | ecosystem: Host-associated > Plants > Phyllosphere > Unclassified | place: USA... | reverse complement strand
TAAATAATTAAAATTTTTTATTTAATTTTGCAACCCTGTTTAGAAGCAGCTAATTAAGTAACAATCAATAAAATATGGCTAAACAAGCCTCAATTGAACAAGACGGAGTAATAAGAGAAGCATTATCCAATGCGATGTTTCGGGTAGAACTCGAGAACGGGCATGAGATTATTGCGCATATTTCAGGAAAGATGAGGATGCACTACATCAAAATTCTTCCTGGGGATAAAGTTAAATTGGAAATGTCTCCTTACGATTTAACAAAAGGACGCATTACTTATAGATACAAATAAAATGAAAGTTAGATCATCAATTAAAAAACGTAGCGCTGATTGTAAGATTATTCGCCGTAAAGGTAAACTTTACGTAATCAACAAGAAAAATCCTAAATACAAGCAACGTCAAGGGTAATTAAAAATATTGTAATGAACCGCACAACGGTGGCCCGCCGTTCGGAGTTACTCAAAAAATAAATAAATATGGCAAGGATTTCAGGTATTGATTTACCAAGAAACAAAAGAGGAGAGATCGGTTTAACGTATATCTACGGAATTGGCAGAACAACTGCACAACGTATATTAACTACAGCAGGTATCGACTTGAACAAAAAAGTACAAGACTGGTCTGATGATGAGTTATCAGCTATCCGTACAATGATTAACGATGAGATTAAAGTAGAAGGTGCTTTACGCTCAGAGGTTCAGTTAAACATCAAACGTTTAATGGATATTGGTTGTTACCGTGGTTTACGTCACAGAAAAGGTTTACCTTCTCGTGGTCAGCGTACTAAAAACAACTCACGTACTCGTAAGGGTAAGAGAAAAACAGTTGCTAACAAGAAAAAAGCTACTAAGTAATAGATAGATATGAGGTATGAGATTTTAGATGTGAGCACCATATCTTTAAAATCTGCTCAAATCTGGAATAAAAGATAAAAAGTAGGATACTGAGTGTCGGGGTAGAGAAAGTCTCATATCTCAAGTCTCATATCTAAAATCTAAAAGATAAAATGGCTAAGAGTAAAAAAGTAACAAAAAAACGTATCGTTGTAATTGAGTCTGTTGGTCAGGCGCATATCAATGCTACTTTCAACAACATTATCGTTACCTTAACAAACAACAACGGACAGACTATTTCATGGTCTTCTGCTGGTAAAATGGGCTTTAAAGGTTCTAAAAAGAACACACCATATGCAGCTGGTCAAGCAGCTTCAGATTGTGGTAAAGTTGCGTTTGATTTAGGTTTACGTAAAGTTGAAGTATTTGTAAAAGGTCCGGGTTCAGGTCGTGAATCTGCAATCAGAACTTTGCAGGTAGCAGGTATCGAAGTAACATCTATTAAAGATATTACTCCACTTCCTCACAACGGATGTCGTCCTCCTAAAAAGAGAAGAGTTTAATTAATTTTAAAGCTAAGAATCTCCAGCTTCAGGTTGGATGATACTTTAAAACAGAAAAAAAATGGCAAGATATACAGGCCCAAAATCAAAAATCGCCCGTAAATTCAGAGAACCAATCTTCGGTCCTGATAAGGTGTTAGACAGAAAAAATTATCCTCCTGGGCAACATGGCTCATCAAAAAGAAGAGGAAAACAATCTGAATATGCTATCCAGTTAATGGAGAAACAAAAAGTAAAATATACTTATGGTGTATTAGAAAAACAATTCAGTAACTTGTTTAAAAAAGCATCTTCTCGTGCTGGTATTACCGGTGATAACTTACTTCAGTTATTAGAAGCACGTTTAGATAACACAGTTTACCGTTTAGGTATTTCAACAACCCGTTCTGGTGCACGCCAGTTAGTTAGCCATAAACACGTTACCGTGAATGGTGAAGTTGTAAATATCCCTTCATATCAGTTAAAAGCTGGTGATGTGGTTGCTGTTCGTGAAAAATCTAAATCTTTAGAATCAATTAGTAACTCAGTTGCAGGTAGAACTATTAATAAGTTTGCTTGGTTAGAGTGGAACGCTAGTGAATTAACTGGTAAATTCTTAACCTACCCTCAACGTGATGAGATTCCTGAAAACATCAAGGAAAACTTAATCATCGAGTTGTACTCAAAGTAATAAATGAACTAGTTAATTACCTCAAAAGGGTAATTAACTTTTTTCATGTTACTATATATTCAATAACGAATTTAAAAAAATATAAATGGCAATTTTAGCATTTCAGAAACCAGACAAAGTGATCATGCAGAAATCAACTGATTTCGATGGCACATTTGAATTTCGTCCTTTAGAGCCCGGTTTCGGTGTAACAATTGGTAATGCCTTAAGAAGAATTTTACTTTCTTCATTAGAAGGTTATGCTATTACTACTATTCGTTTTTCAGGCGTTTCTCACGAGTTTTCTACCATAAAAGGTGTTGTAGAAGATTTAACTGATATCATCTTAAACTTAAAACAAGTTCGTTTTAAGAAAACAGGTGATTCAGGTGATTCTGAAAAAGTTTTCATCATCGTTAATGGTCAAGATCAGTTTAAAGCTGGTGATATCACTAAATTCTCTAACAACTTTACAGTTTTAAACCCTGAGCATGTAATTTGCAACATGGATAAATCTGTTACTTTGGAAGTGGAATTAACCATCAATAAAGGACGTGGTTATGTACCTGCTGAAGAAAATAAAGTTGCTGATGCTGTTGTAGGTGTAATCGCAATCGATTCGATTTATACTCCAATGAAAAATGTAAAATACACGATCGAAAACTTTCGTGTTGAGCAAAAAACGGATTATGAAAAATTGGTTTTAGATATCTCTACTGACGGTTCAATTCATCCAGAAGAAGCATTAAAAGAAGCGGCTAAAATCCTTATCCAGCACTTTATGTTATTCTCTGATGAGAATCTAGTATTAGAATCTCAAGCTAAAGAAGAAACTAAAGAAGTTGACGAGGAAATTTTACACATGCGTAAAATCCTTAAAACTGAATTGGTAGATATGGATCTTTCAGTTAGAGCACTAAACTGCTTAAAAGCTGCTGATATCCGTACTTTAGCTGATTTAGTTTCTTACGATGTTGCTGATATGTTAAAATTCAGAAACTTCGGTAAAAAATCTTTAACAGAGATCCAAGAATTAGTAAAATCAAAAGGTTTATCATTTGGTATGAACCTGTCTAAATTTAAATTAGACGAAGAATAAAACGCATGGCGCCATGCGCTTAGCGCAAAGCGTTGAACAAATTATTATTTCACAGTGTATAATTCCCTCAGCTTAATTGCAACGAGACGGTATACACTCAATTAAAAAACAATGAGACACGGTAAAAAAGTAAACCACTTAGGTAGAACCGCAAGCCACAGAAAGGCGATGTTAGCTAACATGGCTTCATCACTTATTTTGCACAAAAGAATTACAACAACTTTAGCAAAAGCTAAAGCTTTACGTACTTATGTTGAGCCAATTATCACTAAATCAAAAAATGATACTACTCACTCACGTCGTACAGTATTTGCTTATTTACAAGATAAAGAAGTCGTAACAATCTTATTCCGCGAAATTGCTGAGAAAGTTGCAAACCGTCCAGGTGGTTATACTCGTATCATTAAATTAAACAACCGTTTAGGTGATAACGCTGAAATGGCTTTAATTGAATTGGTAGACTATAATACAGTTTACGGTAAAGATGCAGAGGTTAAAGAAGAGAAGAAAACAACTCGTCGTGGTAGAAGTAAAGCTACTGCTGCACCTAAAGCTGCTGAAGCGAAAGCTGAAGTTGCCGAAGAAGTTGCTCCTGCTGAAGAAGCTCCTGCTACTGAAGAACCAAAAGGAGAATAATTTTATTCACCTTAAGATCAAAAAAGTCCTGTTCGAAAGAGCAGGACTTTTTTTGTGCCGTTTTGTACTGTCAGATGTTATTCTGTGCCGTCAGATGTTACCATCTGACGGTTTGTTAAAAATAAATTAGAACTTAAAAAAAACTTCTATGTGTCAGATGGCAACATCTGACACCACTATGAATCTATGGCATAACTCTATTAGGCACATGATAGCCACTAATGAACTGTTGACCAGTGAACTATTGAACCAAATAAATCAAACGTTTGTCTCATTTTTTCATTACATAGCTTTATTTTAGCTAGGTATCTATAAATTAGCCGAAAACAAATTTGAAATGAAATTCAGGCTTTTTCTATTACTCTGTCTTTTTGGACAGTTATCTCTTAATGCACAAACACTAAAATACACCAATGGTAATAATGCCTGGAACCCTGATTCGTTAGGTAACCACAGAGTTGTAGTGCAGTTTGCTGGTACAGGCAAAATTGCCCATGCTAAAATCGATTGGCGCCGGAGAGATGAACATCCAGAACTAAAAGGAATCATCGTACAAGATGCCAGTGGCAAAACTGTTTCGGTTTTTGGCACAGGTAAATTGACAAGAGAAAGTGCTGATATTTATTTTGAAGCACCTAGAGCTGGAAAATATTATGTTTACTACCTCCCTTATAAAAATGAGGGAAGAAGTAATTATCCGAAAGGAGTTTACTTAAAGCCTAAACAGGCTGACCAGACATGGTTAACGGCAGCAAAACAGGTTAAAGTGAATACATCTGTTGTAGAGATCCAGTCTATCGATGCTTTCAACTCTTTTTATCCAATGGAAGTAATTGCAACCGGCAAAGAAACGGCTGCAATCAAGGCTAAATATGCTTCAGAAGCTTTTGTCGTTTTTCCAGAGGATAGAATGTTTCCAATCAAAATGCAGAACGATTTACCTTATCGCTGGGTGCAGAAAAACGCTGCAAATACTTTTACAGGATCGGCTGGCAAAGGTGAAAACTATGCTTTTCAATTAGGCGTATTTGCGCTGAAAGACCTGAAGAATGTATTGGTTAGCTTTGGCGATTTAAAAAACGCAGCCGGAAAAGTAATTTCTTCAAAATATATTAACTGCTTAAACACCAATGGAACAAGTTACGATAACAAACCTTTGGTTGAAACTGTAAATGTAGCCTCTGGCAAAATTCAGCCGATGTGGATTACCATTAACATTCCTAAAAATACTGCTGCAGGTATTTATGCTGGAAAATTTACGGTTAAAGCCAATGGGAAATCGAAAGTAATCGATGCTAAAATCACAGTAGGTAATGAAGTTTTAGCCGATGCTGGTGTAGGGACCCCAGATAAACAGACTCGCTTAACCTGGTTAAATTCTACTTTAGCACAAGCAAACACGGTTGTAGCACCATATACACCACTAACAGTTGATGGGAACGTAATCTCGCTTTTAGGTAGAAAATTTGAAATTAATACCGATGGTTTCCCTAAGCAGATTCAAACGTTCTTTAATGCTGAGATGACGGCTTACAGCGAAAAACCCAATAATATCCTCGCCGAGCCTATTCATTTTCACTTCTTTAATACGCCAAAAACGCAGGAGAAATTTGTACCAAGCAATTTTCAGATTACCGATAAAGAAGCCGGAACAGTAAAATGGAAGGCCACCAATACTTCTGAAAACCTGAAAATGGATTTAGAAGGTGCTTTAGAGTTTGATGGCTATGTACATTATGTAGTTAAAGTAACGGCTTTAAAAGATGTCGAATTCAGTAATGTCGATTTTCATATCCCTTTTGATAAGAATTCTACAAAATATTTGATGGGCTTAGGTGAAAAAGGTGGCGTTAGACCAGATACCGTAAAATGGAAATGGGATGTAGCGAATAAAAATCAGGATGCCGTTTGGATCGGAAACGTAAATGCAGGCCTATATTACAACTTAAGGGATGAAAACTATGTTCGCCCGCTTAATACCAATTTCTATCTTCAAAAGCCCTTATTATTGCCTAAATCGTGGGGTAATGGCGATAAAGGTGGCATCCAGATCAATGTTAAAGGCAGTTCGATGCTGGCCGACAACTTTACCGGCGCAAGAAGCATGAAAAAAGGCGATGTGCTTTATTATAATTTCAATTTATTGATCACGCCTTTCCATTTACTTAATACCGATTTTCAATGGGATAACCGTTTCTATCATAAATATGGTGACTTAGATACGATCAAAGCAAAAGGTGCTACAGTAGTGAACATTCACCATGCTACGCCAATTAATCCTTGGATCAATTATCCATTTATAGAATGGAAAAAGATGAAAGATTATATCGGTAATGCACACTCGAAAGGTTTAAAAGTTAAAATTTACAACACTGTTCGTGAGCTTTCTAACCATGCATACGAGTGGCCGGCTTTAAGGAGTTTAGGTACTGAAGTATACTCTCCTGGTAAAGGAGGAGGCTTTAGCTGGTTACAGGAACATTTAGATTCCAATTATATTGCTGCCTGGTTTGTACCAGAAATTAAAGATGCGGCCGTAATTAACAGCGGAATGAACCGTTGGCACAACTATTACGTAGCAGGAATGAATTGGTTGGTAAACAACGTTGGGATTGATGGTGTTTACCTGGATGATGTGGCATTTGACCGTGTAACCATGAAGCGTATAAAACGTGTATTGACGCAGGATAACCACCCGGGTATTATCGACTTGCATTCTGCCAATCAATACAATAAAAGTGATGGCTTTAACAACAGTGCCATTTTATACCTGGAACATTTCCCTTATTTAAACCGTTTATGGTTTGGCGAATATTTCGATTACCAAAAAAACGATCCCGATTTCTTTTTAACAGAGGTAAGCGGAATACCTTTTGGATTAATGGGAGAGATGTTACAGGATGATGGAAACCCTTGGCGTGGTATGATTTACGGCATGACAAGCCGTTTGGGCTGGTCTGACAAAAGTGATCCAAAACCTTTATGGAAAGCCTGGGATAATTTCGGCATAAAAGGATCTGAAATGATCGGTTACTGGAGCGAAAACTGTCCGGTTAAAACCGATAACCCCAAAGTATTGGCAACTGTTTACAAACAAAAAGGTAAAACAATGATTTCATTGGCAAGCTGGGCAGAAGGAGATGTAAAGGTTAATTTAACTATCGACTGGCTTAAGTTAGGGTTAGATGCCGGTAAAGTGAAAATAACAGCGCCTGCAATTGATAAGTTCCAGACTTCGGGAAGTTATCCTGATGGAAAATCGGTCCCTATTGAAAAAGGAAAAGGGTTGATTCTGATAGTAGAATAGTTTATATAAGTTTTCGTCATTGCGAGGTACGAAGCAATCTTAATGCGCTAAAAGGTAGCGATAGTTGTAGGATTGCTTCGTGCCTCGCAATGACGATTTTTTGCATTACACCTTCACATTCTCCATTCCGTACTGTTTCAGTACATCTGCTGGAACACCGGCCCACTGGTTTGGCGCATTACCAACATAACCAATATCCTTTACACCAATTTCTGTAGTGTAAAAACCTGATGCTGTTAAGTTTCTCATTCTATTGAAAAAAGTTACGCCTGCCTGCATTTCTGGTCTGGCTTTTTTGGGGTATGCAATTTCATCTACAATTGAAATTTGTTGATCTTCGGATGCCTCAATAAATGATTTTTGGAATTTATTAAAGCTATATACATCCAGCCATTTCAAGCCACCGCGCATTGGTACTTTATGTTCAGGAATATCTTTTACAATAAATTCGATAAATTCCGGCACTTTAGCATCAGATGCACTGCCCGATACATCATCTTTAGGAATAATAATGTCGGCAAGAACTGTAATGGTAGCCATTTCATGTTTAGTGAAAAAGGTTTCAGCTTTTAATTTCTTATCACGGTCTATTTCCCATTGTTCTCTTCCGGCTTCCTTTGCGGTTTCTTCTGGTGCGGCTACTTCGGTTTTTGTTTCAGGTTGTTTACAGGCTTCTAACAGTACTGCAGTACTAACAGCTGTTAAACCTAATGCTTTTAGTGAATCACGTCTATTCATATGGCAATTCTTTAAATGTTTTGTTTTTTCTTTTGAGCTAAAATATATTCGGCTGTACGCATCGAAAGCGCTAAAATCGTCCAGGTGGCATTTTTATCACCTTGTTGAACAAACGGACCAGCATCAACCACAAACAGGTTTTTACAGTCGTGTGCCTGGCAATATTTATTTAACGCCGATTTTTTAGGATCGTCGCCCATGCGGATGGTTCCAACTTCGTGAATAATTTTTCCAGGGTTAAGCAAACCATAATTGGTATCTGCGCCCTGAATTTCGGAGGTAACCACGGCACCCATTTCTTTCATAATTGAAAGAAAGGTTTCCTGCATGTGCTTAGCCTGTAGAATTTCATCTTTGGCCCATTTATAGTTAAACCTTAAAACAGGAATTCCATATTTATCCACGGTGTCTGGATCAATTTCACAGTAGTTATCTTCTCTGGCAATTGCTGTTCCACGACCAGCCATGCCAACGCCAGTTCCATAGAAACGGCGATAATCATCCTTTAACGATTTTCCATAACCTCCCGCTTCTTTCATTTTCCCATCTCTGCCAGGTACCATTCCATTCATTTGGGCTACACCGCCGCCAAAGCCATATGCAGGCATACCCATGCCACCCCAATATTCGATATGGTAACCACGGGGGAAGTTTAGTTTACGGTTGTCTAACCACCAGGGCGAATAGATATGCACACTGCCCAAACCGTCCTCATTGTAACGTTTTCTGTCCATTAACTGTGGAAGAAAGCCCGAAACACTTGCTCCGGTAGAGTCATGCAGATATTTTCCAACCACGCCACTACTATTGGCCAGGCCATTTGGATGAGAAGTTGATTTTGAATTTAATAAAATACGTGCCGATTCGCAGGCACTGGCACCTAAAATAACGAGTTTGCCATTTACCTGATATTCTTGCAGGTCTTTACGGTTTACATAAGAAACACCTTTCGCCGTCCCATCCTTATCAGTGATGACTTCGCGTACCATGGCATCGGTAATTACAGTAAGGTTTCCTGTTTTTACTGCAGGGTTTACCAAACACGATGATGATGAAAAATCGCCATAAACTTTGCAGCTTCTTCCGCACTGACCGCAATAGAAACAAGGTGCACGGTCGTTGTTATTGGGTAAGGCTTCGGTAAGTACAGACCCACGGCCGGTAATTACTTTTACACCCGCTTTTTCTGCACCTTTTTTGATAAAAAGTTCATTTAATCTTGGTTTTGGCGGTTTCATAAAGATTCCGTCTGGCTCATTTTCTAAACCTTCTGCTGTTCCATAAATACCGATCATGCGGTCAACTTTATCGTAGAACGGTTTTACATCTGCGTAGGTAATGGGCCAGGCATCGGTTAAACCATCTTTAGGTTTAAAATCGTCCGGACCCATCCGTAAAGAAATTCGTCCCCAGTGATTGGTACGGCCACCGAGCATCCGTGAACGGAACCATTCGAATTCGCTTTTGTTTTTCTGGGTATAAGGCTCGCCTTCTAATTCCCATCCTCCATACGAAGCATCAAAATCTCCAAACGGACGCGTTGTACTGGCACCACGACGAGGAGATTCCCAAGGCCATTTTAATTGATGTGAATCTAATCGCGGATCGAAATTTTGACCAGCTTCGAGCATTAAAACCTTTTGACCTGCATGTGCCAGAACATATGCAGCCATTCCACCGCCCGCACCTGAGCCAACAATAATGGCATCATAAACGGTAGGCGATTTTTTTATCTGAAAGTCACTCATGAATTGTGGTTAGATATTTTTTATATACTCTAATCTAAAGCTTATTTTTTTGAAATAGAAGTGTTCGGCTATTTTGGAATCAATATAGATAATATTGCCCATGCGTATTTCTAAATCGTATTACGTGAGTGCTTGATTAGCCGTTTTTAAGTAAATAAAGCTTAAAATGGTCGCTCTATTGTTACATTATCATGGATATGTTCTGCTCCGGATAAACTTGATTATCTTTGTTGTTAAAATTATCGATGCCAGTGTTAGAATACATAAAACAATTTACCATAGCTTTAAAAGAAAGCCTAAATGCAGCAAGTTTTGTAAAGGTATCTTTAGGAAACTATAAAGGAGAGGAGGAAGCATTAAAGCAGATTCTTATCCGCAAAGTGGTGATTAAACGTGAAGATAAACTGGCCTTTACTTATCGCTATAAAACCCGCGATGTGGTGAAAAACTATGCAGTTGATGAAGCAATAGGCTTGATTACCGATTATCTCGAAAAAGGTTTTAAAATCGGCACTTTGTTTACCACCGAAAAGGATCTGATTTTGGAGGAACTGAACAATGGCAAGGTTGTTTTTAGGGAAAGCAAAGCATCAAGTGCAGCAGCGCCGTCGGCCAACCATGATAAAGAAAAAGCGAGGTTGATTAAACCTGAGGCGAAGTCATACTTGACCGAACTGAAAATTACCGATGCAGAAGGGAAGGTATTCAAAAATGCGCAGGATAAATTCCGCCAGATTAACCATTATATCGAAATTTTAAGTTCTTTAATTAAAGAGCTGCCAGAAGGAACTATTAAAAAGGTTGCTGATATGGGTTCAGGTAAGGGTTATCTAACTTTTGCGCTCTACGATTATCTGCATTCGGTTTTAAAGCTCGAAACTGAAGTTGTAGGCGTGGAGTATAGACAGGATATGGTTGATTTGTGTAACCAGGTTGCTGTTAAATCTGCTTTCGATAAATTAAACTTTGTTCAGGGAACGATTGAAGATTATAAGGCTGAGGAGGTGAATCTCTTAATTGCATTACATGCCTGTGATACCGCTACCGACGATGCCATTTTTAAAGGGATTAAAGCCAATGCTGAACTGATTGTTGTTGCGCCTTGTTGCCACAAACAGATCCGTAGAGAGATTGAGCAAAATAAAGTGAAGAATGATGTTTCGTTTTTAACTAAATATGGCATCTTTTTAGAACGCCAGGCGGAAATGGTGACTGATGGGATACGTGCACTGATATTAGAATATTTTGGCTATAAAACCAAAGTTTTCGAATTTATTTCGGATGCACATACACCTAAAAATGTGCTTGTGGTGGGGGTAAAAGGCAAAGCGCATAGTGCAGAGCGAAAAGCGGAGATTTCACAAAAGATTAAAGCAAGTAGGGAATACTTTGGAATTGGCTATCATCATTTAGAAAGATTGTTGGAGCTTTAATTTAACCGCAAAGAATGCGAAGTTTTTCGCAAAGAAACGCAAAGCCATTGCCGAAATCATGATGCTAAGGTTAAGCTATAAACGCCATCGTCATGCTGAATTTATTTCAGCATCCATCATACATTTAGAAAAAAAATAGGCGTTATCGATCAGTGAGGCGCAGACCGATAAGATCAATCCCCTTGCAAACTAGACACTGAAACAAGTTCAGGGTGACGAAGACCTTTATTGCTTTGATGCCTAAACATAAATCCACAGCAATACCGGTTTTTTTTTGGTTTTGAGCACCCCATCTATTTTTCGCATGGTACCGTCTGACAAAACGGGGCAGCCAGCACTTTGTCCGAATAAAGTTTGGGGGTAAATTTCCTGGTTGGGAACTGGTGTATAGGAATGTAAAACCACAATCCGTTTAAAAGCATTATTATTCGTTTTTTCTAAACCGTACATTTTATAATGCACATTAATCCCCCAATTGCTGTATGAGCGGCCTTTAACTTTGTATTTGCCTAAAGAGGTGCAATAACTGCCTTCTTTGTTGCTGAAAACCGGTTTTGTTGGCGTACTACCGGCACCAACACCATGGGCACAAAGCCCCTTGATGGTGATTTCTTGTTTGTTAAAATCGTAAACAAAAATTCTGTTTTTGCCGGAATGGATACTCATATCAACCATGATAGCGATTGTGGTATCCATCTTATTTTTCTTACAGAAGGCTAATGCATCCTTAATTCTGTCTGCACTTATTTCATTATTGACCCTGGGTTTAAAACCGAACAACGTAAACAAGATAAGGAGAGCGGATAGCTTATGCATATAATGTTGATGGCGCTAGGAACTTACTATGTAGGTTGGTGCGGCACCAACCAATAGAATGGAACTTACAGATGCAATAAAATCAAGGCTACCAATGCCGGTATCGACTGTACGTAAAGAATTTTTTTACTTGCTGTGGCTGCACCATAAATGCCAGCGATAATAACACAGGTTAAAAAGAATATGGCCACATAAAATTTCCAGTGATGATCGGTTATGCATAACGACCAAATTAAACCTGCTGCTAAAAAGCCATTGTATAATCCCTGGTTTGCTGCCAATGTTTTTGTTGGCACAAATAAATCTTTAGGGATGGTTTTAAATACTTTCGGTGCCTTGGTGGTCCAGGCGAACATTTCTAACCAAAGGATATAGATGTGGATGAAGGCCACTAAGCCGATTACGATTTGTGCTGCTAATTGCATTATAGATTGGATTATACAGATTTAAATGATTGCACCGATTGATTAATTTAAAGATATAAAACTTTGAGGGCATTTAGATGATCACTCATTATTTCTGCTTGTGTTTTATCCCCGAAGTGCAAAAAAAGCTGTTCAATAAACCCGATAATAGCGAACACGAGTGAAACGAAGTAAAGCGGTTAGCGGGGCAGGTGCTCCCGACGAGATTCGAACACTCATTTTCAAATCATTTTAAAGAACTTCTCTTTAAGCTTTAGTCTTTTTACTTTAGCCTTTGGTTTTTAGTCTTTACCCTTCCTTACTTTCATACCACATCATCGATCATTTTCTGTCATGCTGTCAGTAAACTATTGCCTCTTTTTTTACATTTTATCAGTCTTTTACCAGTATTATCTGCCAAAACCCAATTGGCACAAGCATTGTTTAATAGGAGTAGAAATTATAATACTTTAAAAAGAGAAAATACAAATACAATGGGAAAAATTATTGGAATAGACTTAGGAACAACAAACTCTTGCGTGAGCGTAATGGAGGGCAACGAGCCTGTAGTTATCGCAAACAGCGAGGGTAAACGTACTACACCGTCTATTGTTGCTTTTGCAGAAAACGGTGAGCGTAAGGTTGGCGAGCCTGCTAAACGTCAGGCTATAACCAACCCAACAAAAACGATATATTCGATTAAACGCTTTATGGGTAACAGCTACGACGAAAGTGCGAAAGAAGCTGGGCGTGTACCATATAAAGTAGTTAAAGGTGATAACAATACACCACGTGTTGAAATCGACGACAGAAAATATACTCCACAAGAGATTTCTGCAATGATTTTACAGAAAATGAAAAAAACTGCTGAAGATTTCTTGGGTCAGGAAGTAACTGAAGCGGTAATTACCGTACCAGCTTATTTTAACGATGCACAACGTCAGGCTACTAAAGAAGCAGGCGAGATTGCAGGTTTAACTGTAAAACGTATCATTAACGAGCCTACTGCAGCTGCTTTAGCTTATGGTTTGGATAAAGCACACAAAGACATGAAAATTGTTGTGTTTGACTGTGGTGGTGGTACGCATGACGTTTCTGTTTTGGAATTAGGTGATGGCGTTTTCGAAGTAAAATCTACTGATGGTGATACACACTTAGGTGGTGATGACTTTGACCACATTATTATTGATTGGTTAACTAGCGAATTCAAAGCTGAAAACAGCATGGATTTAGCTAAAGACCCAATGGCTTTACAACGTTTAAAAGAAGCTGCTGAGAAAGCTAAAATTGAATTATCGAGCACAACTTCTACTGAAATTAACTTGCCATACATTACTGCTGATGCTAGCGGCCCTAAACACTTAGTACGTACATTATCCCGTGCTAAATTTGAGCAATTGGCTGATAGTTTGATCAAACGTACTATCGATCCTTGTAAATCTGCTTTGAAAAATGCTGGTTTAAGCACAAGCGATATCGACGAAATTATTTTGGTAGGTGGTTCTACACGTATCCCTGCTATCCAGGAAGCGGTTAAAGCTTTCTTCGGTAAAGAGCCAAGCAAAGGTGTTAACCCTGATGAGGTTGTGGCAATTGGTGCTGCTATTCAAGGTGGTGTGTTAACTGGTGATGTTAAAGATGTATTGTTATTAGACGTTACGCCTTTATCGTTAGGTATCGAAACCATGGGTGGTGTAATGACTAAATTAATTGAGTCTAACACAACTATCCCAACTAAAAAATCGGAGACTTTCTCAACTGCAGCTGATAACCAGCCTTCGGTAGAGATCCATATTCTACAAGGTGAGCGCCCAATGGCTGCTCAGAACCGTACAATTGGCCGTTTCATTTTAGATGGTATTCCACCAGCACCTCGTGGTGTGCCTCAGGTAGAAGTATCATTTGATATTGATGCCAACGGTATCTTACACGTAAGTGCTAAAGATAAAGCTACTGGCAAAGAGCAAAAAATCCGTATCGAAGCATCTTCAGGTTTAACTGACGCTGAGATCAAAAAAATGAAAGAAGAAGCTGAAGCTAATGCAGCAGACGATGCTAAGCAGAAAGAAGAAGCTGATAAAATTAATGGTGCTGATGCATTAATCTTCTCAACTGAGAAACAATTAAAAGAGTTTGGTGATAAATTATCTGCTGATAAAAAAGCACCGATCGAAGCTGGTTTAGAGAAATTAAAAGCAGCACACGGTTCTCGTAACTTTGCAGATATCGATGCAGCACAAGCTGAATTGCAAAATGCATGGAACGCAGCATCTGAGGAAATGTACAAAGCTGGTGAGCAGCCACAGGGCGGCGAACAAGCACAAGCTGATGGTCAGCCTCAAGGTGGTGGCGATAACGTTACCGATGTTGATTTTGAAGAAGTAAAAGAAGACGATAAGAAATAAGTCTTGAGTCTGATTCCTGAGGTGTAAGTCTTGGGAGGATAAAATAAAAGCGTTTCTGATTAAGTTCAGGAGCGCTTTTTTGCTTTTTAAGCATTGGTTGGATAAAAATGTAAAACCATTTAAATTTAAACTTATATGTTTCTAATATGTCTTATATGGTTAAAGAATTTGGAAATGAGCGGTTCAATACTTTTCGGAAAAGCAGCCCCGCCATTCGCTGTAGCCCTCATGAAAAATTCGGGGCTGCCGCTGCTGTCGGGTTTATGGACGCAGATCTGATGCTTTTGTGGGAGCTGGAATGGGGATTTTTAGCTTAATTGTTTCTTAATTATCTTGTATCGTCAAATGTAGCGAGGCTATTAATTTAATCCTTGCTCCTAAATATCGAAACAATTCTTTCTGTTAGAAAACCATACAATAGACAGTTATATACCAAGCCCAAAAAGAATAAAGGGCTATTCATAATGCTAAAGAACAAAGTGTGTGTAGGAAAACGAAAAATATAATATAGCCTGGCTATTGCTCGTGTTGTATGGTTATTCCCATCTGTACCCTCTTCAACAGCTCCGTATGCAATAAATGTTATAATAGTGAAAATACAAAAAATGAGTGTTGAAGAAATGAAAATCAATGGCTTAAAGCTATTACCTTTCATATTGTTTAGCCCTTAGCTGTGTAAATGTTACAACTCAAATTACTTTCTGTGCCTTGCTTTGGGTTTTTCATGATATTCCAAATCGTTTACTTTGCCAAAAAATCTATTCAGTAAAGCAATTGCTGGCCAAATTAACATGGGTGTAAATCTACTTAGCATATTCATACTATTTGTGCTCGGTAAAAGTAGGTCGATTAGGATACCCAAGAAAAATATGGCCGGTACAATCAATGTTCTCCAACGCGCCAACTGACGGGTTTTTAAATCGTCAAATCCATCAGAAATACGACCTTTATGCTTAATAATGTAAGTCAACATTCTATAATTGAGAAAGCCAGTTAGCGCTACATTTAACGAATAAAACCAAAAAGGGAGGCTATACGTGGTGTTGTCGCTATAATAAGCCGAACTAAATGGCATAAGGATAATCGAAAACAGAAAGAAGAAATTCAGCCAGATTAATTTATCATCGTAATCTTTAATAAAAGAAAACATGCGGTGATGGGAGCGCCAGTAAATCGCAACAACAAAAAAGCTGATAATAAATCCAACAAATTTGGGAATTAAATTTAACAACTGATCGACCATTTCAGTAAAACCCATATTTTTGTGGATTTCTGGAGCCTTAATTTCTATAATTAAGAGCGTAATGGCGATTGCAAAAACGGCATCAGTAAAAAGAATCATTCGTTCAATCTGAAATTCTTTCTTTAATTCAACACGGTCTGACATAAAAATCTAAATTAAATTCTGTTCAATAATATCCTGTAATTCTTTTTCGTTTGCAGCAATTTCTTGCAATAATTTAAACTGATTCTTGGTCCGGTCTAAATTTTGTGTGGGATAACTAGTTGGATAGTACTTATCACCGCTTAAAAAATCAGTTAAGAAGCGCAGGGCCTGCATATAAATAATGTATTTCCCTGAGAATAAGATCAGCTCTTTTTCTGTTTCGGTTAAAATACTTTTCATTTCGGATAGGTAACCCTTTATTGTGGCCTCAAAGTAAGGCAAACGAATCTTAACCTTATCCAGATCGGTTTCGTTTTCAGAGAAGGCACAAAGATAAGTGCGCATCATATCGCCCAGGTCGGAAATAAACTTGCCAGGCATAATGGTGTCTAAATCAATTACGCAGATACCCTCGTAAGTCTTATTATCTAATAAGACATTACTGATTTTGGTATCGTGATGCATTACACGATCTGGAAAGTCATTTCTGTGCGAGTATGAGGTGTAATAATCTAAAATATATTTATGTGCTAAAGCATCTTCAATTTGTGCTTTTGCCTCATCCTTTAGCGTTTCTGCTGTCTGGCTTAATGCCAAAGTAAACTGTTCGTACCTTAAACCTAAATCGTGGAAGCCCGGGATAGTAGGCTGAAGTGTTTTTGCATCAAAATCATCCAATAATCTACTCAGTTTGCCAAATTGTTTTGCAGCTTCATATGCTTGCTTAGGATCGGCTAAAACGTCTAATGAGATGGTATTTGGCACGAAAGGAAGCATCCGCCAATATTCATGATGAATGTGCGCCATTTCTTCACTATCTGTTGTAGAAACAGGCTTTATGAAAAGATATTCAGGGTAAGTGAAGGTGAGGTAATCGGCAATAGACCTCAGGTTGCTGGCAATGGCCTGGGGTGATTTAAAAACCGAAGTATTTATATTTTGAAGAATGTATTTCTTCTTTTCGGATAGGGGTGAAAGCAAATAAGTACGGTTAATTAAACCCGTACCTATTTGTGTAATTTTTGTATTTTCTTTAGCGTATCCGTAGGCTTTTAAAACTTCGGAATCTAAATTTAGTTCCATAGTTTTTCTGGATATGTTCCGTTTTTAACCAATTGGTCAATACTATCCTGAACATAAGGTTTGTCTTCTTTATACGTAACACCAAACCATTTGTTTGAGGTTGGCACTACTTTGAAGGTTGCAATATTGCTTTTTACCAGGTTTTCGCCAATTAATGGAATAAAGAATTCTGCCTTAGGGTTATCTTTGTTTGCTTCAGCAAATTCTCTGAACAATTCTTCCGTAATTTTGAAAACCGCTGGTGTAAATCCCCAGAAATTCATTGAAACAGGGGTTTCATAAGCTAAAGGGAACTCTTCGCCATTTTCTTCGTAAAAAATATTACCGTCTTTAGGATAAACCTTTGTACGTTCTACAATTTCTTTTAAGTTACCAGATTCATCTACCTGGCAAACACCACGCGAAACGGCACCAAACTCCGATAAAGTTTTGCCAATTTCGTAACCAATTATAGAATAATTGCTATCCGTTACTTCGGTGGTTAAGAAATCGACCATTTTTTTAAAGGCATCGTAACCATAATAATCATCGGCGTTTATTACGCAGAATGGTTCTTTAATTACGTTTCTGCCCGAAAGGATTGCATGTGCAGTACCCCAGGGTTTCTCTCTGTATATTTCTTCTTCTATGCCAAACTGTTTTAGATCGAAGTTTTGAAAAACATAATCTGTTTCAATTCTACCTGCAAGCTTCGGTTCAAAAATGGCTTTAAATTCGTTTACAAACTCTTCTTTAATAATAAATACAACTTTGCCAAAGCCAGCATTAATTGCATCATATATTGAATAATCGATAATGGTTTCTCCATTTGGGCCAAAACCATCGATTTGTTTCATACTTCCGTAACGGCTAGCCATTCCTGCAGCCAATATTAATAGGGTGGGTTTCATCTATTATTTATTATTTTTTGTGGGTGAAGACCTTGATGATGGAACGATTAATTCACCATCTTGGTTTCATCTTGCGAAATTAGTTATTTGAGCGTTTATTGTGTTAATTAATAAGTTTTTTTAAAATCCAAAAAGTCCACCACCGGTTTTTGAACGTGTTTTCTTTCCTGTAAGCATGCCAAAAATACCGCGAACAATTTCTCTACCAATCTGGCGTGTTATTGTTGCGCCCATTACCTGTTCAACAAGGCTCTTTTCGCCCGGTTTAGGCTTGCTTTCTTGTTCGGCCTGTTTCTGAGCCTCAACTTCCTGCTTTTCTTGTTCTGCTGCCGCAGTTTGCTCATTAATGCGTTTAGTTAAAATATCATAAGCACTTTCAGGATCGATTGGATCTTTATATTTAGTATACTTCGAACTGGCATGAACAAGCTGATCGAAATCTGCAGCGGTAAGTGGCCCCATTACAGCCCTTGGTGGGGTAAGCATAGTAGCAGATACTTCCGTTGGTATACCTTTTTCATTTAATACGGTAACCAAAGCCTGACCTGTTCCCAGCGAGGTTAATATTTTATCTATCTCGTAGAAATCTGATTTTGGATACGTATTTACTGTTTTTTTTAAAGCATCTACATCATTAGGCGTAAATGCCCTTAATGCATGTTGTACGCGGTTACCCAATTGCCCTAAAACACTTTCAGGTACATCGGTAGGTGCCTGGGTGCAGAAGAAAACACCAATTCCTTTTGAACGGATTAACCTGATAATGGTTTCAATCTGCTCTAAAAATGCTTTCGAAGAATTTTTGAACAATAAATGTGCTTCATCAAAAAAGAAGATCAGTTTTGGTTTGTCTAAATCGCCAACTTCGGGCATGGTATTAAATAACTCAGCCAATAAGCTCAATAAAAATGTAGAGTATAATACGGGCTGATTTTGAACATCTGCAATATTTAACAAACTTATGGTTCCTTTGCCATCAACACGCTCGAAAAGATCTTCTATATCAAAAGATTTTTCGCCAAACATACCTGCTAATCCTTGCTGCTCTATAGCGACAATTTTTCGTAATATTGTACCGGAAGTAGCAGTAGAAATGGTGCCATAACTACTTTTTATTTCGGCGGCTCCGGCACCTTCTGATAAATAAGAAACTAATTTCTTTAAATCATTTAAGTCGATAATCGGCATCTTGTTATCGTCGGCATATTTGAATATTACTGCCATAACGCCCGACTGGGTATCATTTAAGTCTAATACTTTCGATAAAAGCGTTGGCCCGAATTCTAATACCGTTGCCCGCATCTGAGAACCCATTTTACCCGAAAGGGAGTAAATTTCGATGGGAAAGCCAGATGGAGAAAAAGGTCTGTTGAGCTGTTGTGCTCTTTCTTCTATTTTTGGATTAACGGAACCGGGCTGGTTTAAGCCTGATAAATCGCCTTTAACATCTAACATAAAAACAGGAACGCCGGCATCTGACAGTTGTTCTGCCAGTAACTGTAGGGTCCGTGTTTTACCTGTTCCGGTTGCTCCGGCAATTAAGCCATGTCTATTCATCATTTTTAGCGACAAATTAACCTCAGCTTCGCTGTAAACCTGACCGTCTAAAATTCCGGCGCCTAAATAAATGTACGAGCCAGTAGGGGCGTAGGATGATTTTATTTTTTCGATGAATTTTAAAGAAAGGTCGCTCATTTTTTTAAATTAGATTGCCAATTTAAGAAAGATATCTTAAAAAGATTGTGTTTTTGTTTCCACTTTTAATGCAAAATACTGCACAAACGGTTGTTTAATGGTGTTGGTTAAGCTGCTTATAATAATTTAGTTCGTTCTGAAGTGCGGTTATTTCTTCCTGCATATTTTGCAATTGATTAAGCAGATGCGAAACAGCATGAATGCCCTCTAAGTTGATTTCCAGATCATGTGCTAAACGAAGATATTGCTCCAATTTGGTCAATTCATCAACTGGCAAAAAGAGCGATTGCTTTTTAACGGTGGTGTGGATCAGGCCAAAATCTTCAAGCGATTGGATAAAGTTGATCTCTACGTGGTGGTAAGCACAGATGTCTTCTACAGGTATTAGATTGGTTCCCATAATGGTTAGAATTTGGAAAGTTTTTCGAATAGTTCTTTTTGTTCGACATTTAGATTGGTAGGTAATTTTACCTGCCACTTGATATATAAATCGCCAAACTGATTTTCTTTTTTATAAAGTGGAAACCCTTTTCCTTTTAAACGTAAAGTAGCATCGGGCTGTGTTCCCTCTGGCACTTTAAGTTTGACCTTGCCGTTTAATGTTTCTACAATTTTTTCGCCACCTAAAATGGCAGTATATAGGTCTATTTCTTCCTGGAGGTAGATGTCGTTCCCTTTTCGTTTAAATTTAGGATGATCTGTAATGTTAAATTTGATGTATAGATCTCCTGGAGGGCCATTGTTAACACCTGGTGCACCGTAACCTGGTAGTTTAATTTTCTGCCCATTTTCTACACCCGCCGGAATGGTAATGCGTACTTGTTTACCGTTTACGGTTAGGGTCTGTTTGTGCGTTGTATATGCATCGAGTAGATTCAATTGCAAATCGGCATTGTAATCCTGGCCTTTAAAAGGAGAGTTTCTACTGCTTCTGCCTCCGCCTCCGCCAAACATTGAGGAAAAGAAATCAGAAAAATCTTCGCCTCCAAAACCTCCTGAATAGCTATTACCACTATATCCGCCGCCTTGCGACTGATATTGCCTTTGCTGCTGTTGCTGCGCATCTAACTGATCGGCATGTTGCCAATCTTTACCATACTTGTCATATTTCTTACGCTTTTCCGGATCACTTAAAACTTCGTTTGCCTCATTAATTTGCTGAAATTTTTTATTGGCTTCTTCATTGTTGGGATTAAGATCAGGGTGGTGCTTTCGGGCTAATTTTCTATAAGCTTTTTTAATATCCTCAGTTGTTGCATCTTTTTTTAAATCGAGGATTTTATAATAGTCTATGTAGTCCATAATGGCTTAACAAATAAGTAAAAGTAATGTTCAATTTTATTGTATAAATGTAGGCTTTATAATGGTGTATTTCAACGGGAATTGTCTTAACCACTTAGTTGGTAGGTTGTTTGTAGTTTGAAATACCTTATAATTAAGTTGAGAAAGTTAAGGTTTTGTTTACGCTGATCTCCACTGAGTATATCCCATCAACGGTTTGCACCTTCTATCCCAGGTTAAATAGCCCTGATGGCAGCGAAATCCCTTTTGGTTAAGGATGGATTATTAATCGGCACGGATATCCAAAAGGATTGTTGCGGACAGCAGGATGGAACCCGACCTAATGTTGCTGTCATTGCGCTCCAGATCATCAAAATATTAATCATGCGTGTGCAGTTAGATGTTACCATCTGACTGATTAATGAACTTAGCCTAAAAATATTATCAGAGAGGCAGAAACTAAGTGATTGAACTAATATTACTTTATCGTATCAGATAGGAATAACTGTCAACACGCAAAGGAAAGGCCGTTAAACAAAAAAAGCGCCCCATATAGAGGCACTTTAATCGATAAAGGTAGAGAGAGATTTATTTTTTGTTTTTCACATATTTTTCTAACCATTGGTCTTGTTCCCAAAGCATGTGAAGCAAATTTTCTTTGCCGCGATAGCTGTGTGCTTCATAAGGTAAAAATACAAAACGGGTAGTACCACCAGCACCTTTAATCGCATTGAACAAACGTTCGCTATTAATAGGGAAAGTGCCTGGGTTATCGTCAGAATCGCCGTGGATTAACAATATCGGAGTTTTAATTTTATTTGCATAACTGAACGGGCTCATTTCGTAATACAATTGCGGTACCTGCCAATAGGTACGCTCTTCGTTTTGAAAACCAAAGGGCGTAAGTGTCCGGTTATAAGCTCCGCTGCGGGCAATACCTGCGGCAAAGAGATTAGTGTGAGCTAACAAGTTTGCGGTCATAAATGCGCCATAACTATGTCCTCCAACGGCCATCCGTTTTTTATCGCCAACGCCTAGGTCGGCCAGTTTATTAATAGCAGCTTCGGCATTGAGCTGTAATTGATCTACAAAGGTATCGTTAGGTTTTTTACCATCTTTGGCAACAATCGGCATTTCTGCGTTATCTAATACTGCATAACCACGGGTTACCCAGAAAATGGGAGAGGCCCAGCTAATGGTAGTAAATTTATCTTTCGATCCACGGATCTGTGCTGCATCTGCTGCAGAGTTAAACTCGCGTGGATAAGCCCAGATTAATGAAGGTAATGGACCATCTTTGTCTTTGTTGTAACCTTTGGGTAAATACAGGTCGCCTGTTAAATCTACACCATCGGCACGTTTGTAAGAAATTTTCTGTTTGGTAATGCCTTCTAAAGATGGATATGGATTAGTGAAATTAGTAATTGGTTGATCCGCGATGCGAAGCATCAGGTTTTTAATAAAGTAGTTGGGAACTAATTTTTGACTCTCTTTACGGGTAAGCAAAACCAGTTTGTCAGGGTTAATTACATCGCTTACATATTCGAAGGTTCCTTCGGCGCTGCGCCAGATAATCTCATTCTTTTTGGTGGTTAAATCGAATTTGGCTAAGAAAGGTAAGTCTCCTTTTTCTGATGAACCTACTATATTGTTCATTAACAGTTTAGTGCCATTGTCAACCGTTTTAATTACCTGTCGGCCATATTTGTTTTTCGTAGTAACCGGAGAACCTGGGTTGCCATAAGCATCCGTTTGGTTACGGCTGTACAATTCTTCTACTTCGCCTGTTGTAGGGTTATAACGGCTCACTTTATTCGTTTGTTTGCTGCGTAAACCTTCCATAATCAGGGCAAGGTTGGCATCACCCCATTGCACGCCACGGTAACGGGTCTGTGTTTTAAATAATTCTTTTTCTGTGCCGGTAAAAGGTGCATTTAGCGCATAAACTGCATCATGAAAGGGAACATCTTTTTTAATTAAACCGCTATCCAATGGCTTGCTCCAAACCAGTGTAGCAGGTTCATCATCCCTCCAATCGAAACCACGCGGTACGTTTTGCGTATTGTCGTAACCAGATGGTGTACCTTCGGATGAAGGCAGTTCAGCAATAACCTTAATGGTTTTACCGGTTAAATCGATAATGGTTATTGTTGATGGAAAACCGTTTGCAGTAACCAAATAAGAAAAAGGTTTGCGTATAGTTTCGATCATCATGTAATTTTTATCAGGCGATAAACTTGTCGAACCATAAATAGCTGGTTTTCCAATGGCCGTTTCTACACCTGCTGTATTTTTTACCAATTGGGAGGTTGCGAAAAACTCGAACAATTGTTCATCGAAAGGTGATTTAATTAAATCCTGAAAAGTGGCGCTAGGTGCGGCTTTACCTAAATTTTGCTGAATGGTTGGCCCTTTGGGCATCAATGGTTTCGTAGGTGCAGCACTTGCTGGTTTAGTTACCGTACGGTAGATAATGGTATTATCATTTAACCAGGTAAGGCCACTGCCTAAAACCACATTTAAAAAAGCCTTATTGGTTTTGACCGCTTTTTTTGTAGCCAGATCAATAATATAAAGATCTACTCCTTTTTGAGTGGTATGGGTAAAGGCAATTTTATTTTCTGATGGGTTCCAGCTAATGTTGCTGGCATATAATGGTGTTGGCAATCCTGAAACCTGAAACGTTCGGTTGGATTTGATGTTTTTTAAACTAAAATTGTTAATGTAGGTTTGTCTGCTTGGCGAGTAATTATTTGGGTTTAACCTTAAGCCTGCAATTCTGTATTCGGGCAAGGCCAGTTCTTCTACTGATGGATAAGAGTTACGCTCGCTAAACAAGATCCATTCTGCTTTGCCATCAATACTTACACCAGGTGTTGGTTTGGCAAGCAATAAATCGGCAATTTCTTTTGGCGGTATTTGGTAGCTTACTGCATCTTGTGCAACCGAGTTAAGCGAAACACAAGCGCCCGCTATCAATAAATAGAGGTATAGTTTTTTTATCATTTCCGGTTAATTTGTTCGAAATAAGGAATAATCAAATATTGTAAAATTTAACTTATTACCGCGTAACTTCTTATTTACATCATCAAGAGATACTTTTTGCTATCATTCTGGATGTGATGAAGAATTTTTTAACCGCAAAACATACCCATGGTAATATAAACAATAAAGATCCTTCGCTACGCCTGCCATTAACGGGGCTAATAAAGAGCTCCTCATTGCGAGGAACGAGGAAGCAATCTTTCCTGCTAACGATCCTTGCCAGAAAGATTGCTTTCGCGAAGGTCAGGACAGGTTGTCGGCTGAAAAAGCCTTCTCGCAAAGATGATACTTGAGGCGATTTATCTCCGTTAATATCTCCTGTCATCTATATTGATCTTTATACAATAAATTGACTCTCAGAATGACATATCTATAAATTTGTGCAGCTATGGCGAAAGAAAAGCACTAATCAACGGCTTCAGCTCCATCATACATTTTCCATCCTTAAGGATATAAACTTTTTATCCGTTCTACAGAATTGACAGTCATTTCTTTTAAAACCGCAACATCGATGTCGCTCATTTTTTTTAGGTAAATACAAGCTTTCGCTGTTTTGTGTTTGCCAAATTTAGCCAGTAGTTCTTCACGATCTTTAAATTGCGAAGATAAGTATAAAGCTATGGCATCTTTACGTGGCGAAAAACCAACCAATGGTGCATCGCCTTCCCGCCCGCTTTCATATTTGTAATGGTAACTTCCAAAACCAACAATGGCATTTCCCCACATTTTAGCTTTAAAGCCTGTGGTTAAATTTAGAATGTCCGATAGGTTAAAACAATCTGCTCTTTTATTTTCATCGGGAATGGTATTTAAAAAGTCTGGAACGCTTAAATCGTTTTCAGTAGTTTTATTCTGTGCCATGTCTTTTTTATCATGAATATAAGGATTTGATCAAATAATTTCAATTTCTGCGGCAATTGTATTTAAAGTAATACGTTATTTCTTGGGAAAAGTAGATTTAAAAATCACTCATTTTGAGCGTATTTCACAGTAATTCGCTAATGCAGTTTGACATATGTCAAAAAATCAACACCTTTTATACAACCTTATACACTTATTCTTACATTTGAATTGTCAATCGTCCCCGATAGCTGATTTAATTATTTTTTTCATTTTTTTAAAAATTAATTATCTCAATGACAACACAACAACTAAAACAAGGAGAAATTCTTGAACGCTTAGTGCGCAGAGATCGCATGGGCATCAGTGAGCTTTCAAGGAAACTTAATGTAAGCCGCAGAACAATTTACAACTGGTTTGGTCAAGACAGAATAGGGCATGAAGTAATTTGGCAGGTAGGCAAGTTATTAGGTCAGGATCTTTCTTCGGCATTTCCAGAAGCTTTCCCCAAGCACAACCCCGAATCCATCAGTCAAACGGCAGATCCCGGTAAACAAATCGGTTCGGATAATAATTCTGTGTATTTCTGGATGAATAAATATATTCATCTGCTAGAAAAATACAACGACCTGTTAATTACAGAAGAGCAGCAAGAGCTAGATCCAATTAATAAGGAATTTCCGCTTAGAAATAAAAGATCTGATACATTTTTATATCAATAAAACTAAGGTTTTAATTAATAGAATAAGCTAAGTCATCCCGTTAGATTTTTCTTTCTTTTATTTACGTCTTAACTCCGGTCACGTCATTTTCCTATCTTCCACATTGTAATATTTTTAGGTATTAGCATTAAGAGCTTTTTTAAATTTCTAATTTGGTAACCATCAAATTTTAGAAATGAGCGTATGATGACTACTTATCTGATGAGGTGTTTTTTTAGAGCCAGTACCTTTATTCTTTGCTTTTTACTTCTTTCTTGCACTGTTAAAGCACAGCAAAAATTAAATGTGGCAATAGCAGGGCTAACTCACGATCACGTTTATCTCATCATGAACAGCTACCAAAAAGCTGAAGTGAACATTATTGGTATTGCCGAAAGTAATCCTGAGCTGGTTGAAAGGTTTAAAAACCGCTATAAAATTCCCGACAGCCTATTTTATAATAACCTTCCTGATTTATTAAAGAAAAAGAAACCTGATGTTGTTTTGGCATACAATGCCATAAGCGGACATTTGGCTGTAGTAGAAGCTGCCGCTCCCCTCGGCATATCGGTAATGGTAGAAAAACCGTTGGCGATAACAGTTAAGCAGGCAGAAAGAATGGCTGAACTAGCAGCACAGTATAAAGTACATATACTCACCAATTACGAAACTACCTGGTATCCGAGTAATCAAGAGCTTTACAAGGAAGTAAAGGAATCCAATACCATTGGTGCCTTATGTAAAATAATCGTGCACGATGGCCATCAGGGACCAAAAGAAATTGGAGTGAGCGCGGAGTTTTTAAGCTGGTTAACCGATCCCAATCAGAACGGGGCAGGTGCATTGGTAGATTTTGGCTGTTATGGGGCTAATTTAATGACCTGGTTAATGGATGGAAAAACCCCAATTTCGGTTAGTGCAATTACCCATCAGATTAAAAAAGATGTTTATCCGAATGTTGATGACGATGCAACAATTTTATTGGAGTACCCATCGGCTACTGGAATTATCGAAGCATCGTGGAATTGGCCCTTTAGTATAAAAGATATGGAAGTATTTGGAGCAAATGGATACATGCAGGCCGTTAATGATAAAACGTTAAGGCTAAAGAATAATGGAAAGGACGATTATAAAATTTATCAGGCTAAGACATCGAAGCCAATTTATTCAAACCATTTAAGTTATCTGTCTGCAGTTTTAAAAGGAGAAATTAATCCAGCAAATGATTTATCATCGCTGTCGAATAATTTAATTGTGGTCAAAATTTTAGCGGCTGCGAAAAAATCAGCTCAAACAGGCAAAAAGGTGATTTTAAAATAGTTCCTACATAATAAAAATAGCCACCTGTGCGATGGCTATTGGTAAGAAGAGTAGTGTCTTCTCTATGGTGTGCCTGCCCTCCGCGGATCTCCCGCTCACAGGACTTTTTTATCTTTCTTTATGCTTAACAATTTAGGCAATAGTTGGTTTTGATCCACAAAATAATTTTGCACATCGTGTGGAAAATGTTAATATCTCTAAAAACGGATCATGAGTAATCTACATGTTTCCATATGAAGTATTGTACGCATTTTTTGATTAAAACTTTTTAGGGCGTGCGATGTTTGTGATGTGGTTGCTGCCGATGATATAATTACATCGTTTAGTGGCAAATTATCAAACATTAAATCATGGTCGAATTAAAGAAAGAGCTTTTTTGTAACCTGGGCGACCGCTCTGTTGACGGGTATTTTATTTTCGATTATACGGCAAAAAATTTTTCATACCTCAATAAATCGATAAGTAAAATTTGGGAACTCGGCCTTGATGAAATTGCGGCTAATCCTCAGCTACTTTTAGCACGGGTACATCCTGAAGATGTTGCACATGTAATGTCCTGTTACAAAGAATGCCTTGAAGAAGGTACGGACAAAAAATATGAATTTCGGTTAATATTTGCCGGTAGAGAAAAATATGTGCGGGTAATTGTGTTTTCCGTTGCCGATGAGGAAGTAAAACGTTTAGTAGGTACAGTAGAAGATACCACGATAATGCGCCACAATAAAATCCATATTGAACAAATAAACGCCCGAAAAAATATAACCTTAGAAGTATTGGCACACGATTTAAAGGAACCGTTGGCCATGATGAAATTAACTGCTTCGTCTATGAAGAATGGTATTGCCCAAACAGGCGATGAGCAGATGATAAACTCACTAGCTTTTATTCTGGATATGTGTGAGCGTAACCTGCTTTTGGTACGGAGCATGATTAACCGGGAGTTTTTAAAATCATCGATAATAGAAATTGGCAAGGAGCGGGCCGATTTGGTCTGGGAACTTAGGGATGTTGTTCGTTTTTACAAACGATCGAAACTAGGCAAGATGAAGAATATTAAATTCACAAGTTCTGCCGAACAGATTTACCTGCACTTGGATAGCATGAAATTTATGCAGGTGATCAATAATCTAATCTCAAATTCAATAAAATTTACTGCCGATTATGGGAATATTACCTTACATGCCGAGGAATATGAAAGTACTGTTTTAATTACTGTAGCCGATAATGGGGTTGGAATTCCAGATGAGTTGCAGGCCGGCCTTTTTGATCATTTGCCCGAAACTTTAAGGCCAGGTTTGAAAGGCGAAGAATCGGGAGGATTTGGCATGGGAATAATCAAAGCAATTGTTGAGTTGCACCAGGGAAAAATATGGTTTAAAAGCAAAATTGGTATCGGAACTACCTTCTATATTGAGCTGCCTAAGTAGCCTTTTTTAATTTTAAAACAGTGTAAGTTATATTTGAGTTATGATTAACATTATTCTTGCGGATGATCACCATATTATCCGGACCTCACTTAAAGCACTTATAGAAAAACACGAAGGCATCAAGGTTGTTGCAGAAGTATCAGACGGTTTAGCGGTTTTGGAACTTTTGGAAAAGGGAATAAACGCTGATATCATTTTATCAGATATTGTAATGCCTGGGCTCGATGGAATAGGTTTAGCCAGCACCATTAAGGAGCGGGGATACGACATAAAAGTGGTTGTTTTATCTATTTTAGATGATGAAAAGTACGCGTCAAATGCCTTTACATCAGGTGCTTTTGCTTACCTGTCAAAAGATATCGAAGAAGATGAATTGCTGTTTTGCCTAAAGCATGTAATGAAAGGAAAACGGTATCTTTCCTCTAATTTATGCATCTCCATTTTAGAGCGTTTTAATACCCAGTTAAATATGCTTTCGCAAAAAATGAATACTGAAATCAACTTTTCTGAACGCGAAATTAATGTATTAAAACTCATTGCAGATGGGTTGACGAATCAGGAAATAGCGGATAAATTGTACCTAAGCAGACGCACAGTAGAGAGCCAGAGAGAAGCTTTAATCAGTAAAACCGGCACAAAAAACTCTGCTTCTTTGGTTCGTTTTGCTATGCGAAATGGTTATGTAGCCTAGTATTTTTGATCGTTTTAGGGCAATTTTTTAGTGTTTTAAATAAACCGTAAAAAATCGGGTATTTCTACAAATAACATTGCATGGTGCTGTTTGTTGAATATCTACATCATACCTAAAACGAATCATGGAAACATTAAATTTCAATTGTGACATATACCAATACAGACAACCACTTTTTGATCGCGCATTAGCGTATACGCGTGATGAAGACGATGCTGCTGATTTAGTTCAGGACACCTTTATGAAGGCATTTAGGTTTTCGGCTAAGTTTGAAATGGGAAGTAACGTACGCGCTTGGCTTTTTACAATTCTAAAAAATACCTTTCTTAATCATTATTATAAGGTAAAAAGGAAAAATGAAATGATCCAGCAGGAAGAGGATTTAACTTCCCTCCAACTGGTTCCAAGCGCATCATCTAATGGTGGTGCGGCAAAGTTTATGATGGAGGACATCCAGAAATCATTAAATGCTTTGCCAGAAGACTGCCGTTTTTGTTTTTGCCGTTATTTTGAAGGTTATAAATATCATGAAATTGCTGCTGAGCTCGATATCCCGTTGGGCACTGTGAAAACCAAAATTCATGTAGCAAGAGGGCTTCTTAAAAAGATGCTTAAAAATTATAAATCTGGTGTGGCTGCCTAATGTTCTCATCATTTATTCGGTTAATTCAGGTATAAATACATCATGTGAGCTAATTAACTTAAACTAGATTTGTTGCATATGAGCAACATGCTAGTTAAGAAAATCTTCATAGTTGATGATGATGAAAACATCCACGACATTATAAATTTAATTTTTGAGGAAGAGTATTACCTTATTAAAGGCGTTTTAAGCGCCGATGATCTGGAAGAAGCAATCGCTGATTTTCTGCCAGATATTATTTTATTGGATATCTGTATTGGTAAACATGATGGTCGGGATATTTGCAATAAATTAAAGCACAATCCTAAAACAGCTCATTTGCCCATTATATTGCTTTCGGCTTTAAATATGGATAATTTAGGCTGCTCACCAACGGCCATCATTGAAAAACCTTTTGATATTATGGATCTCCAACAGAAGGTGAAAACATTGTTGGATAACTAAGATCATTTGAGCAGAAAAAAGGGATAGACTAACAGCCTATCCCTATATCTAAACTCAAACATGCGCTCAAACATGAATGAATCTCCAAAATTAAACATTTTAGTTTATTATTAGTTTTAAAAAGCAGTGTAAATAGTTAATGATTACATATTAGAAGGGTGTTAAGCCACGCTTAGTTTTACTATCTGAAATACTTAGTTTCATTTTTGAGTTTTATTGCGGAGATTTATAAAATGAAATTATCATGATTTTCAAAAACCATACTTCAGGTCAATCATGATTGCTTCATTACCATTAAAACATATTGATACAGATGAAAATAGCAACTTATAATGTAAACGGAATAAATGGGCGCTTACCTGTGCTGTTACGTTGGCTGGAAGAAACCCAACCTGATGTGGTTTGTTTACAGGAATTAAAGGCACCGCAAGAAAAATTTCCGGAGCAGGCTATTAAAGACGCTGGTTATAATGCCATTTGGCATGGTCAAAAAAGTTGGAATGGCGTTGCTATATTGGCTCGAAACCTGGAAATAAAAGAGCTGAAACGAAATTTGGATGGTGATCCTGAAGATTTGCACAGCCGATATATCGAAGCAATGGTGAATAATGTTATAATTGGTTGCCTTTATCTTCCGAACGGAAATCCGGCACCAGGGCCGAAATTTGAATATAAGTTGCGATGGTTTGAGCGTTTTACGGCCCACGCGGCAAAACTGTTGGAATATAATTTACCGGTAGTTTTATGTGGCGATTATAACGTAATACCTACGGAGCTGGATGCCTATAAACCAGAACGTTGGGTTGAAGATGCTTTATTCCGTCCTGAAACCCGTTTGGCATTTCAAAATTTAATGGCGCAAGGCTGGACAGATGCAATCAGAAAATTATATCCTACCGAAACCATATATACCTTTTGGGATTATTTCAGGAATGCATATGGTAGAGATGCGGGATTAAGAATTGATCATTTTTTACTAAGTCCTCAGGTTAGTGATCGCTTAAAATCTGCGGGAGTAGATAAACAAGTGAGGGGCTGGGAAAAAACAAGCGATCACGGGCCGGTATGGATTGAACTTAGCGAGGTTTAATATTGTTGCGGCTTATTCTTTAAATCGGTTACATCTAAAATTGTTCCTATTAATTTTAAGCATTCGCCGTCCTGTTGGGATAGTATTCCATTGGCTTTAATCCATCTAATTTCTCCATCAGGCCGGCAAATCCTGTATACCGAGTGGTAACTGTTTTTTTCTCTCGAAACCGTGAGTTCAATTTCATCCTGAACGTGGTCAAGGTCTTCCGGTAGAATTAAACCTAAAACTTTTTCATAACTTAAAACCTCATCTGGCGGGCAACCTAGGCTTTTCTTAAATGACCGGGTTGAACGGAGGATGCCCGTTGCTATACTTAATTCCCAAAAACCAAGGCCAAGGTGGTCGAACACCACATCCCAATGATCATCGCAAATAATGGATAGATCAATATTTTTCTTATTTGTACTCATAAATAAAGGATAAACTATTTGGGGAAATTACATAAACAATGTAAAAGTATTTTGAGTATTAATAAAAATAAGCGTAGTGCTCAGGGGTTTAAATAAATGTGAAGCAAAAGGTAGGATGGTTTTGCGTAGGTGCCCGAGCAGGCAAAAAATAAGTCAAGCTTTAAAACTTGACTTATTTGGGAATAATTAATGCTGATTGGTGTTTTTTGACTTTTCTATCAGTTCTTTTTGATCGCTTAAATCTTTATAGTAGAAATAACCACCGAATCCTAAGATGAGGATGATATTACTTATTTTGAAACTATGATCAAGCCAATAACTGAATGCTGGCACATTGCCACTAAAACTCTGTTTAATGTTTGGCCAGGAGTTAAGAATGAAAATAATAACAATCATTAGCAAAACCTTTAGCAAGGTGCTGATGATGATCTTTTGATGATTTACTTTTTCCATTATTTAAACTCTCTGAAATCCTGACCGTCGGTAATGTTCAATAAGCTTTCATAAATCAAGCTGATTACATTGTCAACATCCTCTTTGTGTACCATTTCTACGGTAGTATGCATATAACGTAACGGCAGCGAAATTAATGCTGATGGTACGCCGCCATTCGAATAGGCAAAAGCATCGGTATCGGTTCCGGTAGAACGCGAAGATGCCTGGCGCTGGAAAGGAATATGGTTTTTCTCAGCTGTTTTAATTAATAATTTATTTAAATTGGTTTGAACAGCTGGCGCATACGACACCACAGGGCCTTTACCGGCTGATAAATCGCCTTGAATGTTTTTGTTAATCATTGGCGTAGTGGTATCGTGTGTTACATCGGTAATAATGGCCACATTAGGTTTAATTCGCTGGGCAATCATCTCGGCACCGCGTAAACCGATTTCTTCCTGTACAGAGTTTACAATGTATAAGCCGAAAGGAAGTTTTTTCTTGTTCTCTTTTAATAAACGTGCTACTTCGGCAATCATAAAGCCGCCCACACGGTTATCTAAGGCACGGCCCACATAATAGCGGTCGTTCAAAACCATAAACTCATCTTCGTAGGTAATTACACAGCCTACGTGGATGCCCAATTTTTCTACTTCTTCCTTTGTAGTACAACCACAGTCTAAAAAGATATTTTTTAATTCTGGTGCCTGTTCTTTTTCGCCATGTCGGGTGTGGATCGCTGGCCAACCGAATACTGCTTTAACCAATCCCTTTTCAGTATGAATATTTACCCGTTTTGATGGCGCAATCTGATGATCTGAACCACCATTGCGGATTACATAAATTAAACCATCTGCAGTAATGTAATTTACATACCAGGAAATTTCATCGGCATGTGCTTCTATAACTACTTTAAAAGCAGCTTTAGGGTTAATAACACCTACAGCGGTACCGTAGTTATCGATAAAGTGTTCGTCGATATATGGTTTTAAATAGTTTAACCAAAGTTTTTGCCCTTCCCATTCGTAACCGGTAGGAGCAGGGTTGTTGATGTATTCTTCAAGAAACTGCAGCGATTTTTTAGTTACCACAGCAACATGTTTTTTCTTTTCGTCGTCTTTTTTCTTAGCCATAATATTATTCTATAATTATTCGTCATCCTGAACTTGATTCAGGATCTGATTAATGAGATGCTGAACTAAATTCAGCATGACGGTTGGTAATTTAAAGTTCTTTTTCCATTACCACAAAATCGTAACCATCTTTAAAAAAGGTTTTATCGGTTTCGTGGAAGCCAAATTTAAAATAAAATTCCTTAGCATTTACACGTGCGTTGCACCATAGTTTTGTCGCTTTTTGAATTTTACAAAAATCAAGGATATAGGCCATTAGTTGTGAGCCATAACCTGCTTTTTGAGTATCGGGCACAACGGCAAGTTTACGGAACTGGTAAACATCCCCATCATGAAATAAAGAAACTACCCCAGTTAACTTATGATCGAGGTATAATCCAAAATGGATGCCTTCAAAATCATCCGGAAGCTTTACGCTATCAAAAGGTAATTCTGGATACATGGCCTCGTGCCTGATCCGCCAGGTTAGAGAAGGAAATATTTGCTCAATTTGAACCATAATTATAATAAAAAGCTAAAGCCGATTTTTCCGCCAATTCCGTAATAGGTATCGGTTTTGTTAATTGCAGCTAAAGGGCCTAAAGCCAATTCGAAGTTAACTTTTCTACGAACAGCAGTTTGAAATCCCCATTGCGGCATAATATTAATCTGATAACCATATACGGTATCACTTTGTGTTGGGATAATGGCTAATACATCAAGGCCTACATAACCAGCACTGTTATTTAAGGTTCTTTTACCTTTTTTAATCCTTTTGTTAAAATTGTAATAGTGCCTAAATCCTGCATTAAGAGCAGGGTAAACTTTGAAATCTGTGTCTGTGTTAAAGCTAAAATTATAATTGTTATCAATGGAAATCTCAGTTCGATAAATAAAAACGCCTTGGGCCCCTGCACCAAAATAAACTGAAGTTGTTTTACCTACTTTTTGCTCCCTTTCGTAGCCAAGTCCCAATATGGTCAACCTGATTTTATTTAATGATTTTACTTCGGTTGGCTGTTCTACTTTTGTACTGTCTTGAGCTTTTGCTTTACCGAAAATGGCCAGGCAAATAAGTAAGGCCGAAAATGTTTTGATCGCGTTTTTAGATTTCATGAAATTTTTATTGATTAGTTATTTGTTTTTTCTTCCGTAGAACTGATAAATTAAGATATTAAGGACAATTATTCCCGTCATTCCATAACAGAATAATGCCCATCCGCCCTGGTCCCACAGCCACAAACCCAAAGCTGAGCCACAGCTGGCACCAATAAAACTAACCGACATAAAAATGGTGTTCAGTCTGTTTCTGGCCTCTGGTATTAAGGTGTAAATTCGGGTCTGATTGGTTACGTGTATGGCTTGCTGACCAATGTCTATAAGCACAATGCCAATTACAAATAGGTACAGATGGCTGCCAGTAAAATAAAACAAGGCGATACTAACGATTTGTAATATAAAACCAATCATTAAGTTTTTGCGCGGATTGTTACCATCACTTAACTTTCCAACCAATGGCGCTGCCAATGCACCTGCTGCGCCAGCAATTCCAAATAACCCAATCTGCAGGGTTTGGAAATTAAAGGGAGGGTTAGCCAGAAACAATACCATAGTAGTCCAAAATGCGCTAATAATGGCGAAAGCCAGGAAGTTAATAATCGAAGTCTCCCTTAAGGCAGGCTGGGTTTTAATGTAACTGAACATCGAACGCATGAGTTCTTTATAGGTGCCTTTAAAGGCAGGATAACTTTGTGGAAAACGCTTGGCCATTAAAAGAATAAGCAGACCACAAATTCCGGCCGCAATATAATAAACGGCTCTCCAACCTAGCCAAAAGCCAATACTGCCACTTACCGCTCGCGAAGCTAAAATTCCGACCAGCAAACCGCTCATAATCATTCCAATATTGGCCCCGCGATTTTCATCGGTACTTAGATTAGCCGCTAAGGGCAATATCAATTGGGGTACAATAGAGCAGGTGCCAATTAAAATTGAGGCAACTTCCAGTACAAAAAAGGTATGTGAAACCGCGGCAACCAGTAAGGCGAAGATTGCAAGTCCGGTAATTACAAGGATCTGTTTTTTGCGCTCAAACATATCTCCCAGCGGTACTAAAAGGAAAAGTCCTAAAGCATAACCGATCTGCGTGAGGTAGGTAATCCGTCCGGCATCGGTTTCGGTGAGGTTAAAATCTTTTGCAATTAAGATTACCAAAGGTTGGCAGTAGTAAATGTTTGCAACAATCAGGCCTGTGCAAAAAGCCATGAGGAGGATATCGGCGCGTGATAATTTCTGAGTAATCTGCATTTAGTCTTAAGTCGGAAGCCCTCAGTCATGAGTCTCTATAGTCTGGATTGATACAAACCTTACCATGGACCAATCACTGGGATTATTTTCTACAAAGGTATATTTCCATGTTTCTTTCTTGGATTATTCACCACCTTATTTTCCAACATCTTAAAAGCTTTTATCAACTTTGTACGGGTTTGGGCTGGTTCAATCACCTCATCAACAAAGCCACGTTCGGCCGCGCGATAAGGATTTGCGAAGATATCTGAATATAGTTTTTCTTTCTCCAGCCATTTCTCTTCAGGGTTTTCTGCTGAAGTAATTTCTCTTTTAAAAATAATTTCGGCAGCACCTTTAGCACCCATTACAGCAATTTCTGCACTTGGCCAGGCGTAGTTCATATCTGCACCAATATGTTTGCTGTTCATCACATCATAGGCACCACCATAAGCCTTCCTGGTAATTACAGTAATGCGTGGCACAGTAGCCTCGCTAAAAGCGTATAATAATTTTGCCCCATTGGTGATAATGCCATTCCATTCCTGATCTGTACCCGGCAAAAAACCCGGCACATCTTCAAATACCAATAATGGAATATTAAAGCAATCGCAAAAGCGGACAAAACGTGCTGCCTTAGTAGAAGAATTGCTATCTAAAACACCTGCCAAATAAGCGGGCTGATTGGCTACAATACCAATACTTCTCCCTGCAAGGCGGGCAAAGCCTACCACAATGTTTTCGGCATAAGCAACATGCACCTCTAAAAAGCTATCCGTATCGGCCACGGCAGAAATCACTTCACGTATATCATAAGGCTGCGAAGCATTTTCTGGCATAAAAGTGTTTAATTCTGGTCGGCTTTCATCAGCTGTTTCATAAGGTAAATGATCGGCTATTTCCTCACAGTTTTGCGGCATATAGCTCAGTAGTTTCTTTACATGGTTAATCGCCTCAATTTCGTTGGCACAGGCAAAATGGGTAACGCCCGATTTTGTAGCATGTGTGTTGGCACCGCCTAATTCTTCTGAGGTTACTTCTTCGTGTGTTACCGTTTTAACCACATTTGGGCCCGTAACAAACATATAAGAAGTATTTTCTACCATTAAAATAAAATCGGTAATGGCTGGCGAATAAACAGCTCCACCTGCGCATGGCCCCATAATGGCCGATAGCTGCGGAATTACGCCCGAAGCCTGTACGTTTTTATAAAAGATATCGGCATAGCCGCCCAAAGAAACAACTCCTTCCTGAATACGGGCACCGCCACTATCATTTAAACCGATCAGTGGTGCACCATTTTTCATGGCCATATCCATAAGCTTGCAAATTTTCTCTGCATGGGTTTCGGAGAGTGAACCGCCAAACACGGTGAAATCTTGAGAGAATACATAAGTTAACCTGCCATTAATTGTTCCATAGCCCGTTACTACACCATCGCCAAGATATTTTTCGCGTTCCATCCCAAAATCGGTGCTTCGGTGCGTAACCATCATACCAATTTCTTCAAAGCTCCCTTCATCCATTAAAAAATGAATGCGCTCGCGGGCTGTAAGTTTACCTTTTTTATGCTGACTGTCGATTCGGACCTGTCCACCGCCAAGGTTTGCCTGGTTAATTTTATCTTTAAGTAATGCTATTTTTTTGTCCATTGCAACGCTATGAGATTTTAAAATTAAAAATTACCAGCGGTAATACAAGGTAAACGAGGTGTTATTTTATCTCAGCGGCAACATGCGATGTTGAGTAAAGCAGATGGCTGGCTAGGGTACCTATGAAACTGACCTTTCATTTCCATGTAGAATAATTATATTAATAGGAAACGGTTGGTTCTGAGCTTTTGGCAGGCTAGGTCCCGTTTTCTGGTACGAGTTCCGATGAAAGATTGGAAGCTCTTCCCGACAATCGGGTTTATTTCACTTAGGCCTGTGTTTGGAAAACAAACCGCTGTTAACTAAACTCGACAGCAGCGGTTCCGATTCTTCATCGGAATTAGCGAATGGCGGGGCTACAGTACCTATGAAATACTAACCTTTCATTTCCAAATAAAGAATAATAATATTTAATAGGAAACGGTTGGTTCTGGGCTTTTGGCAGGTTAGGTCCCGCTTTTTGGTACGAGTTCCGATGAAGGATCGGAAGCTCTTCCCGACAATCGAGTTTGTTTCACTTAGGCCTGTGTTTGGAAAACAAACCGCTGTTAACTAAACCCGACAGCAGCGGTTCCGATTCTTCATCGGAATTAGCGAATGGCGGGACTACAGCATCTATGAAATACTAACCTTTCATTTCCAAATAAAGAATAATAATTTTAATAGGAAACGGTTGATTCTGGGCTTTTGGCAGGTTAGGTTCCGCTTTTTGGTACGAGTCCCGATGAAGGATTGGAAGCTCTTCCCGACAATCGGGTTTATTTAACCTAAGGCAGTACAAGAAACAGCTTTTATGTCGAATGCAATCGCCGTATCTGTTAAATTACATTTTTTTTACAGCTTAAAGCATTGAAAAACCAATTATCCGTTTATTTTTGTAACCGTTAGTATTAAAACAACATTAGGATTTTAGATGTTTTTAAGGAAATACAAGTATTTAATCGTTGCCTCATTCATGTTCATCTTCATGGCGAAGATGGGTATATCTGGTGCGCCGGTATTTTGTACGAGTATTGATAAGGAAATCATGAACGCTGTAATCATGCAAATCGAGTTAGAGCATGAAGGCGGGAAGGATACCGCCAAAGACACTGCAAAATTTACCGATTTCAAACTCGTTGAACTTAATCATCCAATCCTTTCTTACGAATTCTCTTCAAGCCATTTCTTTCTGAAGAGCAGTTTCATCGAACATTTCAAAAGATATGTAGATCCATATCACCCTACGGTACCAACACCGCCGCCTAACTTTATTTAGTCTTTTTTACTGGGGAACTTATTGCAATCAGCAATTTGAGCGGGTATGTTGTGTATAAATATTTATACGATATGCTTGTTACTTGATCGTTTTTAAGATTCCTCCGCGATTTATTCGTTAAAATTTACTAGATAATTATATCGTTATGCAAAAGTTTAACCCGGCCTTTTCAGGTTCGGACGTGAAGAAATATATTCTTAAAAAGAATTTAAAGAAAGATTTACCTGCAAGTATTGTAGTGTTTTTAGTGGCTTTGCCATTGTGTTTAGGTATTGCACTAGCCTCAGGTGCACCGTTATTTGCTGGTTTAATCACTGGTATTATTGGAGGGGTAGTGGTTGCCTCTTTCAGTGGATCGCAATTGAGCGTTAGTGGCCCTGCAGCGGGTTTAACCGTTATTGTTTTGGGTGCCATAACCTCTTTGGGGAGTTATCAAACCTTTTTACTTGCAGTTGTATTGGCTGGGGTATTCCAAATGATTTTAGGCCTGGTAAAAGCCGGAACTATTGGTAATTACTTTCCTTCGAGTGTAATTGAGGGGATGCTTGCAGCAATCGGATTGATTTTGATTTTAAAACAGTTGCCACATGCATTGGGTGTTGATACCGATTTTAGTGGCGACGAAGGATTCTTTCAGCAAGATCACGAAAATACTTTTTCTGCGATTACAGCAGCGGTAAGCCATTTTAGTTTGGCCGCGGTGGTTATCAGTTTATTATCGATAGCTATTTTGATTGTTTGGCCTAAATTTCCAAAATTAGCGGTTGTACCTGCACCATTGTTGGTGGTAACGCTTGGGGTTCTTGGAACTATACTTTTTGCTGGTACCGATCATCCACTACGTGCCGATCAGATGGTGAAAATTCCAGTGGTAAGTGGTTTTGGCGAATTTTTAGGCCTGTTTACCATGCCCGATTTCTCTCAGTTGGCTAATAAAAATGTTTATATAACAGCTGCAACTATTGCTGTTGTGGCAAGTTTAGAAACTTTATTAAGCATAGAGGCAGTAGATAAAATAGATCCAATTAAACGTGTATCGCCAACAAATAGAGAATTAATCGCCCAAGGTTTAGGCAACATCACCAGTGGTATGGTTGGTGGCTTACCTATGACATCGGTAATTGTGCGTAGTTCGGCAAATGTTAATGCTGGTGCCCGGACCAAAATGTCGGCTATTTTTCATGGTTGTTGGTTATTACTTTCACTTTTGTTTATTCCAGGGGTAATTAACATGATTCCGTTGTCGTGTTTGGCCGCAATCCTTTTGGTAACAGGATATAAACTAACCCGTATTAGTTTATTTAAACACATGTATCATAAAGGATGGGATCAGTTTGTGCCATTTGTAGTTACGGTGCTTGCAGTTTTATTTACCGATCTTCTAAAAGGTGTGGCTGTTGGTATGTTGGTTTCTATTTTCTATTTACTCCGTACCAATATGCGTAACCCGTTCTTTTACCGAATTACAAATGAAGGTGATAAAAAGCACATCAGGATTAAACTGGCAGAAGAGGTTTCTTTTCTGAACAAAGCAGCAATACAAGTAGTTTTAACGAATATTCCGAAAGAAACAGATGTAATTATTGATGGTTCGAATGCCAGGTATATCGATCCTGATGTATTGGAAACGATTTATAATTACAAACATAATGCCTACACCAAGGGTATTATCGTCACATTGGAGAATATCCAAAAACATTATACAGTACCAAAATTAAATATAACAGTAGAAGAAGATATTAATAAGTCATAATTATGTGCGCAAAAACAATAGATACGAAAGATATAACATACGATAGCCTGTTACAAGGCAATAGGGACTGGGTTAAAGATACAATCGACAATGATCCTGCCTTTTTTGATAAACTTTCTGAAGGCCAGAGCCCACCGGTATTGTGGATTGGTTGTTCTGATAGCCGTGTACCTGCAAACCAGATTACCAACACCAGACCAGGGGATATTTTCGTACATAGAAACATCGCCAATGTCGTGGTGCATACCGATATGAATTTACTTTCAGTGCTGGATTATTCTATTAATGTATTAAAGGTTAAACACGTTATTGTTTGTGGCCATTATGGCTGCGGTGGCGTGAAAGCTGCATTAGGCAATAAACAGGTTGGAATTATCGATAACTGGTTGAGAAATATCCGCGATGTATACCGTACCCACGAACGTGAAATGGCTACAATCAAAGATCCTGATCAGCGTTTTGATCGCTTAGTTGAATTAAATGCCATTGAGGGCGCTGCAAATGTAACCAATACATCAATTGTACAAAGTGCATGGGCCAATGGCCAGGAGTTGGCGGTACATGCCTGGGTTTACAGTTTAAAAACAGGAATCATTAAAGACTTAAAAGTAACCTGTACTTGTCTTGATGATGTTGCCCCTGCGTTTAAAGTAGGATAAAACATCTCCATAGATGTTATTTTTTAGTTGTTAGGAAAAGCTCCCGATTTTACATCGGGGGCTTTTATTTTTCTGTGGTATTGGGCATATTTCCTGCTTCTCCCTTATTGCCTTTTTCTGCATCTGTTCTTGCTTCTTCCGAACCAAAATCGCCCATTCCGAAATCTCTGCCGAGGTTACCTGCTTCAGTTTCAACACTATTTTTCTTTTCGTTATCGTTGCTCCGGTGGCGTGGCACCTGCTGATCGGGCATATTGGTTTTATCGGCACCGTTATCAGCATTTTTATTGCCCAGATTTTTGTTGTTATCTTTTGTGTTTTCCATGATCTTCTTTTAAGCTATTATATAAACAGCATAAAAGAAGATTGGTTTTACATCTTTAAAAGGTGTTGTATAAGTCGAGTTGGTCAGGAAAATCGACCAACCGATCGGTTTTATTTGGTTTTCTCTTCTTCGGTACTTAATAAAGACTCCAATTCTTTCACCTTTTCCGGGTATTTTAGTGCAAGGTTGTTCTTTTCGCCCAAATCATCATTTAAGTTATACAGTTGCACTGTAGGCAGGTTTCCACTATCGGTATGGGTAAGTTTATAAAAAGCTTCTCCTTTTGATGGCCTGATATATTTCCAGTTATCTTTAACAATTGCCAGTTGATTACTCTGTTCGATAAAGAAATCACGGCCTTTTTGGTCTTTTCCAGTAAAAGCATCCCAAACATTTTTACTGTCAATTGCGTTTTTGCTTTCTACATTGAAAAAGCTGGCAAACGAGGCCAAAAAATCAATCTGAGAAACTAAGGCTCCAGAAACACCCGGTTTGATTTTTGCTGGCCACGAAATAATAAAAGGTTCACGTGTACCACCTTCTAAAATGCTGTATTTACCTCCGCGTAAACTACCTGCAGGTGTATGGCCGTTTAATTTTTCGAAACCCTGATCTTCGTAGCCGTCCATAATTACAGGACCATTGTCGCTACTGAAAATAATCATCGTATTTTTATCAAGGCCCAGGTATTTTAGTTGTTTTGTTATTTCGCCAACCGCCCAATCGAGTTGTAAAATTACATCACCACGATTACCCAATTCACTTTCTCCTTTAAACATGGTGGCAGGTAAACGCGGTACATGCGGTTCTGTTAATGCATAATACAAGAAAAATGGCTCTTGTTTATGATCTTCGATAAAATTTTTTGCTTTGGTTAAAAAGGTAAATGGAACTTCCTCATCAGTCCAGCGGGCAAGTTTGCCTCCCTGCATATAACCAATGCGGCCAATGCCATTTACAATAGTCTGGTTGTGCCCATGATTAACTTCAGCAGGCATTTTTAACAGTTCCGGATGGTCTTTTCCTGTTGGATCGGTACCAACTGGACTTTTATAATCAACTGTAATCGGATCTTTAGGATCTAAACCTACAACGAATTGATTTTCCATGAAAACTGTTGGCACCCTATCGGCCGTAGCCGGGAAAATAAAGGAATAATCAAAACCAACTTCTTTTGGCCCGGGCTTTACTTCTTTGTTCCAGTCTTTTTCTACTGCATTGCCCAAGCCTAAGTGCCATTTGCCAACAAGGCCTGTTTTATAACCAGCTTGCTGAAAAATTGATGGTAAGGAACTATTATCTGTCGGGATAATCAATGCAGCATCGCCTGGCAAAACACCAGTTCCTTTTTTACGCCATGCATATCTTCCGGTCATTAAAGAATAGCGCGACGGCGTACAGGTAGATGCGGTTGCGTGACCATTGGTAAAACGTAGCCCTTGTTTTGCCAATGCGTCAATATTTGGGGTTTTTATTTTTGTTGCGCCGTAACAGCTGAGGTCGCCATAACCCAAATCATCAGCATAGATAATAATTACGTTCGGTTTCTTTTGTGCTGTGGCGTAAAAGTTAAAGCTGGCGAGGCCAATAATGAGTGATAATAAAAATTTGTGGTTCATGGTTAGAAAAGTGTTGATATTTAAAAACTGTAATCGTCCGCGCTCATTTTTAATGTGGTTTAAAAGTTAAGCGATACAATCGCTTTTCTCTTCAATCCTCGTTGCAAACGAGGACGATATTCATAAAAAAGGCCAAACAATGATGCTTGGCCTTCTATATGAATATTAATCTTCAGCTAAAAATGGATAACGGTAATCAGTTGGCGGATTAAAAGTTTCCTTAATAGTCCGTGGAGAAACCCAGCGCAACAAGTTAATCATTGCACCTGCTTTATCGTTTGTACCTGATCCTCTGGCGCCGCCAAATGGCTGTTGCCCAACTACTGCACCTGTACACTTGTCGTTAATATAAAAATTACCGGCTGAGTTGCGTAATACGTAGCTGGCTTTTTCTATAGCATACCTATCTTGTGATAAAATAGCCCCTGTTAAAGCATAAGGTGAAGTGGTATCAATTACTTCTAAAATCTGGTCGAATTCTTGATCTTGGTATACGTATACAGATAATACCGGGCCAAAAAGCTCTTCACACATAGTGGTATATTTCGGATCATCAACCACTAAAACAGTTGGTTCTATGAAATAACCTTTGCTCTTATCATAATTACCACCGGCAATAACTTCAACCCCTTTATCTTTTTTAGCCTGATCAATATATTTAGCCAGTTTATCGAAAGATCGTTCATCAATTACAGCATTAATGAAATTGCTGAAATCTTCAGTCCCACCCATTTTAAATGAAGCTAAATCTCTGATCATTAATTTCTTAATCTCAGGCCAAAGGCTTTGTGGGATATAAGTACGGCTGGCAGCAGAACATTTTTGTCCCTGGTATTCGAAAGCACCACGCACAATTGCAGTAGCCGAAGCTGCAACATCTGCACTTGGGTGAACCAAAATAAAGTCTTTACCACCAGTTTCACCAACTATGCGTGGGTATGATTTGTACTTATGTATATTTGTGCCGATTGTTTTCCATATCTCCTGAAAAACTTTGGTAGAACCGGTAAAGTGAATACCTGCAAAATCAGCGTGATTAAAAACTACATCGCCTACTTCAGGACCATCGGCAAAAATAAGGTTAATTACACCATCAGGTAAGCCCGCTTCGCGAAAAATTTGCATAATTACATTAGCCGCATAAACTTGCGTATCAGCAGGTTTCCAAACCACTACATTACCCATCATGGCTACACAAGCAGGTAGATTGCCTGCAATTGCTGTAAAGTTGAAAGGAGTTAAAGCAAATATAAAACCTTCTAAGGGGCGTTGTTCGGTTCTGTTCCACATGCCATTTGGAGATACTGGAGGCTGTTGTCCATAAATATCCTGCATATAACTTACGTTAAAACGTAAGAAATCTACCAATTCGCAAGCGGCATCTATCTCTGCCTGATAGGCATTTTTACTTTGCCCAAGCATGGTTGCAGCATTAATTTTGTAACGGTATTTTGTAGCAATCAAATCTGCAGCTTTCATAAAGATGGCCGCTCTGTGTTCCCAAGCTAAAGCTTCCCAATCAGCTTTGGCAGCTAAGGCAGCATCTATAGCTTGTTTCACATGACTTTTGTCGCCATAACTAAATGTAGCCAGTACATGCTGATGATCATGTGGAGCAACTACTTTCTTTTTGTTTTTAGTATGTATTTCTTCTCCGCCAATAAACATTGGAATATCCAATTGTTTAGAACGTGCCTCTGCGATAGCCTCTTTTAAAAGCGAACGTTCTTTTGTGCCTGGCGCATAGCTATTAATAGGCTCGTTAACCGGGGTAGGTACGTTAAAAAATCCTTTAAGCATATTTTATTTTTTATGATTTGGACAAAGATAATGCTTTTTGGGGTAGGCAATTCTATTATTCTGTAAAGAAAATAGAGCAAACGTTTGACTGGAATAGTCAGAGATAGAAGCCTGGAGACCAAAGCCAACGAGCAGGTAATTTTAAAGAAGTTGTAGTTAAAATGTGGGTATAAGAAAAGTTGACAACTTTACTAATAGGATGACCAGAAAGTTGTCAGCACGGGTTACAAAAGCAGCTTTTGCTTCATCATGTCCAAAAAATCTTTACGATAAGTTTCTCCAATCAATATTTCTGCAGAAATGCCTTTTAAAATAATCCTGTTTCCATCAATGGAGGTGATTTTATTAAGCGCCACTATAAACGATTTCTGCACACGGATAAATTGCGCTTTGGGCAACCTTTCCTCTACATCTTTCATGGTTAGCAGCGCAAGCGTTCTAATCCCATTATGGTGAAAAGCAATATAATTTTTCATGCCTTCAACAAAATCAATTTCGCCGATATTAATTTTTAGCATTTTACCTTTGGCCTCTGTTTTAACCATGAAATAATCATCATCCTGCTGGTTCACAGGTGTATGAACTTTTTTAGTGTTAATAATCTTTTGAGCCTTGTTTATGGCTTGTAAAAAACGGGGCAAGGGAATAGGTTTAACTAAATAATCAACCACATCAAGATCAAAACCGGCAGTGGCAAACTCTTTATAGGCAGTAGTAAGTATTACCTGAACATCTTTGTTGTTCATTGTTTGGATGAAATCAATGCCTGATATCTCTGGCATATGAATATCCAGAAAAATGAGGTCTACCGGGTTGCAGCTTAAAAAACTCAGGGCATCAATTGGATTGGTGAATGTTGCAGCGATCTGTATTGCGGCAACAGATTTCAGGTAATGTTGTATTACTTCAATGGCATGATCTTCGTCATCAACAATAATGCAGTTAATCATGAGGCGTATGGTTGAGGTTTAATTTGTGGTATTTTGAAATGTTCCAAAAAGCCTAAATTGTCAGATGATGATGGTTTTTCTTGGTGATCGGCAACCTTATTGTAAGGCAAAGTTAATTCAAGGCTGTAATCAATCTCGGTTTCATTAATGTTTAACGCAACCCCTTTTTTATAATGATTTGCGAGTCTTTTTTTTATGTTTTCCATACCTATACCACTCGAGAGTTCTTTAGGCCCTTTTTTCTTTTTGTTCCAAGTGCTTAAACGAATATGATGGTCGGTTTCGTTAATGCTTAAGGCTATTTTAACAGGATGCAAATTATCTGTACAATTGCCATGTTTTAAGATATTCTCTACAACAGTAATTAGAATTAATGGAATCAATCTTACATTATCGGTATTTCCATTCACACTAAAATCGATCTGTAACTTGTTATTGAAACGAAGCTGATTAATTTTAATTACATTTTTAATATGTTCAATTTCCTCTTCTATTAATGTCATGCGGTCATCTTTGTCCATTTCCAGGGAATAGCGCATGATTTTACTGAGTGTCATAATGCCATCGGCAAGCTCTTGAGATAATGGTAACGATTTCGCAAAAAAGAAGTTGAGCGTATTGTTTAAAAAGTGAGGATTAATCTGTGCACGGAGAAAAGCATATTCTGCTTCATGTTTTTCTTTTTCAATGAGGCGGAGTTTTTTTTGATGTTTAATGCCTTCTGTCGCAAAATAATAGCCAATACCTAAAATAGAATATCTAATAAAAACCCATAATACTGAAGCACCGAAATGTATGAAATTAAATGAGGGTGGGGGAGGACCAACTGCATTTATAAACGGCCTTATATGATGGCCTGTAATATACCAGTTGCCGAAAGAGAAGGCAAAGGCCAGGATTATCCCTAATATTAACTGGAGGGGTTTTAGTGGGTTGCCATATTTATAACAAACCAATATGCATAAGTAAACCGTACAAATATTTGGAAACTGTGTAAAAAATACATCTGCTATACTAAAAAAATAGTTGACAGGATCCTGCGCATACTCTAAAATATTGCCCAACAACATATATGCTACCCAAAACAAGATGTGATGGGTGATTACTTTGTATTTATTTTTCACAACTAATTATTTTATAACTTCTTACAAAATTTATCCAATCCTTTTCGCTTTCAGGTATGCTAATATTTGGCGCTATTCCTATATTATCTAGTGGCCGTTTTATAGCGTGCAATGATTTTGCTACTGGATAAATAAGTGTGAAAAAAGAACAAGGTGTATGTGTAATAGCGATTTCGCCATAGTCAACCATACCAGCGGTATTTTGACCAAATAGGGTAACTTTTTTACTCTGTTCCGCTCTTAAAATAAAATACTCTCCACTACTTGCCGTGTTTCCGTTAATTAGAATTGAAATACGCTCCGGATTTTTCAATGTTTTCGATAGTTTTATAGTCTCTGGTTTGTATAAATAATAGAGTTCTCCTAAGTGTTTTCTTAATTTTTTGTTATTTTCTTGTATTTTTTTCTTTGTAGCTGTACTTGATAAGGAGTAATCCTTTTCATAACAATCACGAATGTTATCTTCAGTTGCTAATACAATACCACCATCAATATGAATAGGGTTCGTATATAAATATGGGATAAGTTTTTCGAAACAACTCGTAGTCCCACCGGGGTTATCCCTTACGTCAATAATTAAGTGTTTGGTATGTGCTAAATTATCTTTATTGCGATCAATGAGGCTATCTATACTGCGTTTATATTTAATATCAAATGAAGCAAGTGTAAGTAAAGATGTTTGCTCATCTAAAACTTTAAAGCTAGAGATTAAATCTGGGAAACTAATTTTAGCAGGAGAAACCGCTTTCGTTTTTTTTTCCCCTCTTTTCCATTTTCCAAAAAAGCCGAAATCTAACAGATCTTTTTGTGTAACTAAGTTGGGGTAGTTAATCGAATGGTCACCCCCACTAAAATAAATGGTTTTATACTGATTGTCGACTTTATTAATTTTAAACTTTATTTGTTGCGGTATCCACCTTGCGCTATCTGCTTTTATTACAAAACCAATAAATTCAATATTTTTTTTGGTAAGGTCTTTAACAATTCCAATTTCATACATCCCATAATTCCAAATCCCTTCTATGCTATCTAGTGTTGTATTATTTTGTTGCAGATAAGATTTAAAGGTATTTTCTGTCCAAGTTGTTTTCTCATCATTAGCAAAAAACATCCTCACGGAGTCAGGAGAAAGTTTACTAAAATCCATACCGAAATCAATGTGTTTATCTTTAAAAAAAATGAGCCATTCTCTCATTACACCTAAACATTTGTAAGAATTGGATATAGAGGCGACTTGCTGTAAACTATCGGTAAACTTTTCAAATTGTAACTGATTTGAAGAATGCACTTTATCAGCATAACCGATATAATTTTTTTTGATTTTTTCTACCAAGAATCGAAAATTATCATCACAGTTACAATTTTGTGCTTTTAGAGTAAGCGTAAAGAGAAATAGACAAATAAAACAAACAACATACTTCATTATTGATAAAAATAGGAGATGGTAATTAAATACCGGTAAATTAATGAGAAATTTGATTTAATTTTAAATAAGTTCATTATCAATATATTAGTCGCTTACTGTATTAAGTATTGTTTTGTTAGGGCAAGCTGGATCCCCTGAGAGACCACTTCCCCCTGTTGTTGTCTCACCTCCATAAATTCTTCTCATTTGCTCTTTCGTCAAATTGGTAAGGCTGTTTTTCTTAAAAACAAATAAAGTCTTTTTTTCTAATTTTTTGTTTTTCATAATCGTAATAATAGATAGTTAAATAAATGTGTTTAAAAGTGTTATTTCTTAATGTATTAGCCAAAAAATGTACACCAAATAGCCTTTTGTCTGTACCAAACCAATAGATTGTATGGTTTAAATTGTGAGCTAAATATTTAGTTTTTATACTTTTTTACAAAATCTATCCAATCGTTTACATCAGCAGGTATTGCTACATCAGGCTTAATCCCAATATTATCTAAAGGATAATCTGGTAATCTTAAAGATTTACAGGTAGGGTAATAAAGTGTGTAGAATTTACATGGCATTTCTACTTTTACAAATTCAGTATAGTCTACAGCACCAGACGAATGTTCACCATATAGTTTTACCTTTTTACTTTGTTTGGCTTCTAGTAAAAACAATTCGGCAGCACTTCCTGTACCAGCATTAACGAGAAATGAAACACGCTCGGGATTTTTATAAACTGTTTTAAATTTGATGGTATCAATAGGATATAACTTATAAAGTTCTCCCTCATGAGCCTTTAACTCGATCAGATATTTCTTGAAAACATTCTTTATGCTGTCAGGGGTTTCGGGATATTCCTTAGCATAACCGCTATCTTTAATATTGTCTGGTGTTGCGAAAACGTAACCTCCTTCTTGTAGAATGGGATTGGTATATAGGTATGGCATCAGTTTTTCGTATACCAAAACAGAGCCACCGCTGTTATTTCTTAAATCGACAATTAAATGTTTGGTGTTTTTTAATATGTTTTCATTCTTCTTAATAAGTGTAGCTGTGGGGGCCACATAATCTAATTTGCCGAAAGATGGCATTTCAAAGATGGCCGTTTCATCGTCCAAAACCCGGAATTTTGGTGAGAGATCAATTTCTTTTATAGGCAAAGCAGCTAGAAATGGTTTGGGCGCTTTAATCCACTTACCGAATATCCCAAAATCTAATACATCACCATGTTTTGATAATATGGGGTGTTGTTCCGAGTGGTCTCCACCAGCGAATAAAATTGTTTGATACTGATTGCCCTTTTTTGCCAATCGAAATTTGACCTGTTGTGGCATCCATCTTATAGAGTCTGCCTTTAGTATAAAACCCAAAAACTGATCGGGCTTTTTGTCTTTAACAATCCCAACTTCGTATATGCCAACGCTCCAAATTCCTTCAATGCTATCTATGGTTTCCTTATTTTGTCCAAGGTAGGATTTTAATGCGTTTTCCGTCCAATTGGTTTTTTCTTCCATAGCAAAAAACTTTCTCACGGAATCTGGATTCAATTTATCAAAATCCATTCCAAATGATATGTGTTTGTCTTTGAAAAAACTTAACCACTCCCGGCATAAACTTAAACATTTATAAGATGTGGCCTGATCGGCTACCTGTTGCAAACTATCGGTGAATTTTTTAAACTGCTGGCTATTTGCAGGCGTTACTTTATCAGCATAACCTACATAGTTTTTTGTTACTCTATTGGTAAGATAATTAAAATTATCACCGCAATTGCAGTTTTGGGCTTGTAGATTATAAAATGGAAATAAGAGCAATAAGTAGAAGATAATTTTTTTCATAGTTTTCAATTACAATTATAGTCGATATTTATACTTAAAGGGTAAACTATTTTAAAATACATATCTGTATTATCTTCTGTGTAGGTTAATGTAACATCTAATTAGCGCCAGTTTGATTCAATTGAGCTATTTCTGATGTAATGCCTCTTTTATCCCTATAAAAAGGCTTTTAGTGTATCTTTTTTTTTGATTGAAATTTAATATCCAATACTTGTTTCATGTTAGGCCAGCATAGGCGGAACCTGAAAAGTCTTAAAAGAGTAGGGAATAAACTTTAAAAACTAAAATGAAAAATTTAAAATTACAAGACTTCGGTGTTCAGGAGATGGATGCTAAAGAAATAAATGAAACTGTAGGAGGTGGCTTTTTTGGAGCGATAATTGGTTTTGTTGTTGGTGCCACTCTTGCTCTTGTTTCTGGCGAGATTACTATAAATGGTGAGGTGGTATCTGGTAGTGATAACTGGTTTACCGCAGGATTAATTGGCGCCGGAGCTGGTGCAGTTATTATTCCAATCTAATTGACTAATATTAATTAGGAATTGGATATAATTAAAATTATTTCCAATTCCTTCTTTATCTATTTTTAGAATAAATTCTTCAGATTACTTATTGTTAAATATGAAATTTACACTTATAATTTATCTTTTATTATTAGTATCAAGCAATGCTTATACACAATCCGTAACTTTAAAAGGTAGGGTAGTAGATGCAAAAAATAACATAAAATTATCAGGAGCGACCGTAAAAGTAGGTAATGTATATACACGTACAGATCACGATGGTTATTTCGAAATGACTGCTCCATTAAAGACTTTAGCCGCGCTTGGAATAAATATTAGTCATATAGGCTATTTCAATATTCGTTTAATATATCAATCTAATCATTTTTATGAAGTTAAATTAACCGAAAGCAGTATTGAATTACAGGAAGTTATCATTGGAGCAGGTGATGATATTATAAAAAAAGCAATTAAAAGAATTGTTTACAACTACCCAAATAAGCCTATTATTATCAAAGGGATATTGAGAACACAATCATGGCGTAACCAGTCTGAATATTTTAAGTCGGATGCTTTAATAAAAGCTTATGTACCAGCCTACGATTCGAATGAAAAAACCACGGTTGCTGTGGTGCAAAATCGCATGGATACGTTGTATGATAAAACTCTTAAGTATCTGAAACATACATCGAACTATAATGTTGTTGATTTCCAGGATATTGCTCATAATAATTATATCCTTCATAAAATTGCAAAAAAAAAGAAGTTTGATTATTTACTTGCAGGTAAGGAGATATATGATAATCATAAAGTATTTGTAATTAATATAACAACACGTGATACCAGTAAGCAATATGATAAAATCCAGGCAACATTGTATATAGATACAGCTACCTACGCGTTTGTTGCCGCAAACACATATACTTATAACCTGGTAAGGGCTGGCTTTTTACCTCTTAAAATGTTAAATTATCAGGTTGCTTATGAAAAAATAGGGGAGAAGTGGTATTTAAAAGAAACCCACACTTTCGCTTCGTCCGAATTGAAAAAAGAATCACCTCGCACTACTGTTGATTTTATTCGAACTGAAATCGATAGCATAAATGTGGATAAGATTTCATATAAAGATATTGTTCAGCGCCGGGATGATGTTTTATTAATTAATAAACCCAGAAATAATGAGGAATGGGAGAATAATAATTATTTGTTTCAAAAAGCCGAAAAGGAAGGGCGAATGGAAAGATTATCCATTGAATCGCTTGATACAATAAAAAGTAATAATGGAATAGCTAATTCAGATAATCAAAAAATAAAGAGACAGTTTGGAAGAAGAGTATTTGACTATTTTAATAAAGATAATGTACGTATCACATTAGGTTTGACAAAATTTCCGGTATTAATGAATGATCAATTTTATCGCGTTTCAGAAAGTATCAATTATGGCTTTGGATTAGGTATTAATTACAGATTATATAAAAATCTATTTTTAGGATTTCAGGTAAATACGAACCTGCGTAACGATAAACATATCAATCTTTCTACATATGATTTAAATATTTCACATGATTTTATTTTAAATAAAAATTCAAGAAATTTAACATTTACACCTTACGCTGGTTTTGAACAGATAGTTGTTCGTTACAATGAGGGTAAAGTCCGTAATAATACTTTTAACTATGGGCTTAGGCTATCCTATGAATTAACTCATAAAAAAGCAATATTTTTATCTTCAGGATTCAACTCTGGACTAAATAATACTATTCTAAATACCCTGAGTATTACCCCTAACCATTATGCTATAGGGTTAGGCGTTATATTTAAGAAATAACAGAGTGGTGTTTATCTAATAATTTTTCGGAAATATAGTTTAGTTAAACAAAGAAAAATAATCTGATGGTTAAATTGAAAAATCCCAGTAACCCTCAGATTAATTTAAACTGTATTTTGAGTAAAAGCTATATTTAACTATATATGATATAAATTAATTCTTAGAAAGCTTAATACGATTAAAATATTGTTAACCGATATTGCCTGTTGTGCATCTATCGGTTTTTTTATTTTCTAGGGTCAAAAACAGTTTCATCCCTACAATCCCCCTTTTCGTGTATCTTTTTTCTGACATAATTTAATAATTACAAACTTGGCCTTAACCAAGCCAATTGATGATATGCCTTTTACAGAAGAAGCCAATTTCGAAGATAATTCCATCATTTTTTTACACCATACCAAGGTAAGGACACAAATTATTTATTCTGCCACTATTCTATTCATTCTTGTGGCTTTAGCTGCCTTACCTTTTATTTATACAACAGTAAGCGTTAAAGGCAATGGTTCTTTGCAGAGTAATATTGAAAGGACAGAACTGCTGGCACCTGTGGGAGGGAAAATTACCCTGATTAATTTAACCGATAACAAAAAAATAAAAAAAGGACAACTCCTTTTAAATATAGACCCTATTATACCTGAAACACAAAATGTGATTTTGAATAATCGCTCAGGTGAATTAAAAAATTTGTTAAATGATGCGCTCCTCGTTTTAAAACTGGTCGACTTAAGCAATGCAGGGCAACCTGCATTGCAAACCGGCCTGTATGCTGCAAGCTGGCAACAATACGCGGAGCAGATTCAAAATGCACTAAATGCACGCGAACAGGCCTACAAGATTTATAAAAGGTATGAAACACTCTATAGCAAGAAGGTGGTTACCGAAGCAGAGTATGAACAATATAAGTTTAATTACGATCAGGCGCTTTCTGATTTTAATATGGTGGCTAAAAAATACAAAACACAGTGGCAAACTGAATCTAATCAATATAGAAAAGAATTAAAAGATCTCGATGGTCAGAAAATCCAGCTTACCGAGCAGGAGAAATTATATCATTTAACCGCAGGGGTATCCGGAACAGTGCAAAATCTATCAGGTTTACAATTGGGTTCGTTCATTACCGCCAATCAGAAAATTGGTGAGATATCGCCTGATAGTGCTTTGCTGGCCATTTGTTATATTAAACCTGCTGATATCGGTTTAATTAAAACTGGCCAAACCGTTAGGTTTCAGATCGATGCTTTTAACTATAACCAATGGGGCCTGCTTGCCGGTGTAGTAGCCGACATTTCTGACGATATTATATTGATTAACCAAAGCCCTTATTTTAAAGTGAAGTGTAAATTGGACAAGGATTATTTAAAGTTGAAAAACGGTTATAAAGGGCAGGTAAAGAAGGGAATGACCTTTAATGCACACTTTACTGTTACAGAACGAAACTTGTATCAATTGCTTTATGATAAAGTTGATGATTGGTTAAATCCAAACGGAGTTAAAAGCTAAAAGACCAAAGCCGAAAATTCTCAAATCATCCAATCTCACATCTCCAGTCTCGCATCCAATATCTCCCTTCTAATGTCTACACTAATAAAACAACGCGATATTACCGATTGTGGCGCTGCTTGTTTGGCATCTATAGCTGCATTTTATAAATTAAAAATGCCTGTTGCGCGCATCCGCCAATTGGCCAGCACCGATCAAAAAGGAACCAATGTTTTAGGTTTGATAGAAGCTGCAAATAAGCTGGGTTTTGAAGCAAAAGGCGTAAAGGGCAGTTTAGATAGTCTTTCTAAAATTCCATTGCCAGCCATTGCGCATGTGGTGGTAAAGAAGCAATTGCAGCATTATGTAGTTATTTATAAAGTAACCGATAAATCTATTGAAGTAATGGACCCCGGTGATGGGAAAATACACCGTAAAACTATTGATGAATTTACAAGTGAATGGACAGGTGTACTGGTTCTGTTGTTACCTGATGAGGGTTTTAAGCAAGGCAATGAAAAGGTTGATACGAAAAGCCGTTTTTGGAACCTGATCAAACCGCATAAAAGTATTGTAACGCAGGCACTTTTTGGTGCTTTGATTTATACCATTCTTGGACTATCTACCTCAGTTTTTGTTCAAAAAATAACCGACCATGTTCTGGTAGAAGGTAATCGGAACCTGCTTAATTTAATGAGCTTAATAATGGTGGCCATTTTAGCGCTGCAATTATTTATTGGAACGGCTAAAACTATTTTTACAATCCGTACCGGCCAGCAGATAGATGCCCGATTGATATTGGGTTACTACAAACACCTCTTAAAACTGCCTCAGCAGTTTTTCGATACCATGCGGGTAGGCGAAATTATCTCAAGGGTAAACGATGCCGTTAAAATAAGGGCTTTTATCAACGATGTTTCCATTAACCTGGTTGTAAACGGCTTTATTGTTGTATTCTCTTTTATTTTAATGTTCAGTTACTATTGGAAACTCGCCTTAATGATGTTGGCTGTAATTCCATTGTATTTATTGATTTATTTCATCAGTAATAAACTTAACAAGAAAATGCAGCGCAAGTTGATGGAGGAGTCGGCCGAGTTAGAATCGCAATTGGTCGAGGGCTTAAATAATGTAGCCACAATTAAAAGATTTGGCCTTGAAAGGTTTACCAACGAAAAAACAGAAACTCATTTTATTGGTCTGCTCAGAACAATTTATAAATCAGGATTAAATTCAGTTTTTTCCGGAACCTCTACCGAGGTAATTGCCCGTATGCTCACTATCATTTTGCTTTGGGTGGGTGCAGGTTATGTTTTAGATGGCGAAATCACCCCTGGGGAATTATTTTCTTTCTATACGCTTATTGGTTACTTTACTGGTCCGGCTACTTCCTTAATTGGAGCAAATAAATCTATCCAGGATGCCATGATCGCCTCCGATCGTTTATTCGAAATTATGGACCTGGAGATTGAACAAAATTCGTCGGGCATTTTCCTTACGAAAGAATTAATGGGGGAAATCAGGTTTGAACATGTAGCCTTTAGATATGGCAGTCGTGTAAATGTGTTTGAAGATCTAAACCTAAAAATTAAGGCTGGAAGTTTTACCGCAATTGTAGGAGAGAGCGGATCTGGGAAGTCTACCTTAATGTCGTTACTTCAAAATATTTATCCGATACAATCGGGCAATATTTTTATCGGTAATCATGCGCTTAAGTATTTGAACAATGCCTCTTTAAGAAATTTACTAAGCGTTGTGCCGCAAAAAATTGACCTTTTTGCAGGAAATGTAATCGAAAACATTGCCATTGGCGATTATGAACCAAACATGCAACAGATTATTAGTATTTGTACACAACTGGGGATTATCGATTTTATTGAAGCTCTGCCAGAAGGTTTTCAGACTTATTTAGGTGAAAACGGCGCCTCTTTATCGGGCGGACAAAAACAAAGGATTGCAATAGCAAGGGCATTGTACCGCAATCCTGAAATTTTAATTCTGGATGAAGCCACTTCCTCTTTAGATTCGGCTTCTGAGCAGTATGTGCAGCGAACAATAGATTTGTTGAGGATGCAAAAGAAAACAATCATCATCATTGCGCATCGGTTACCTACGATTAGAAAAGCTGATCAGATTATTGTATTAGATAAAGGAAAGGTTGTAGAAGAGGGGAGCCATACTGAAATGATGATTGCAAATGGCCACTACGCCAATTTATGGAAACAGCAATTTGGTGATGATGAGCTGACAAGTTTGATAACACCCACACTAGAGTTTGTAAGAGATAGCATTTAATTATCATCAGTTTACTATGAAACTATTAGAATACATCGATCGCATTAAGATTATCCATAAACTGGTAAAAGAAGGACGTACAGGTGCTCCTGAAAATTTAGCAAGAAGGTTATCAATTTCAACCTCGAGATTATACGTAGTATTAGATGAGCTGAAACTAATGGGCGCTCCAATAGAATATTCGAGACAGTTACAAACATATTATTATACCCAGGCATTCGAAGTAAATATTAGCGCCGATTTTACGATTTTAAAGTCTCAGGAGTTAATGAATATAAATGCTGGTTTTTTTTATCAGCAAAATTATCCACTCCTTTTTTTATAGAGTGGGCAAAAGTAATTTAGTACTGTTGCAACAAAAAGGCGTATACCGAAAAGCCTTTAACGAGTAGGTGAACTAAATAAAATCTAAATTGTGAAAAAATTAAATCTAGAGAATTTCAATGTTCAAGAGATGAGCCGCTCAGAAATATCTCTTATTGAAGGAGGCAGCTGGATTGGCAGGGCGTGGAATTCGATAAAAGAGTTTGTTTTAGATGTGGTGCACGAAATCGTTACCGATGTGGTAGGTGCCGATCCCACCTCAAACCTTTAAGTCACTAAAATATAAACCCATTGGTCTAAATGGCAGACCTAACACTAATTAAAAATTACAATATGAAAAATCTAAAAAAATACGAGGTTGAAGAATTATCTTTAACAGAAATGAAATCAATTGATGGCGGAAGCTGGTTTAGCAGAGCATTCGAAGCAGTTGGTAATGCTTTGGATGACGCTTATCATTGGTTACAGGATAATATTGGACTTACCTTAGGCTCAGACGGAGCACATGGAAAATAATTAAACGAAAAGAGCAGGTATTTGTCCTGCTCTTTTTATTTCCTCTTACAAACCATCTTATGTTTAACTATATATTTAACGTTAAAAATATTTTTTTAGCGACTTTGTTTTTTATATTCTCTGGTAATGTTGATGCGCAATCATTTTACCTTACAGGGCATGTTTTTGATGGTAAAGAACCTTTAATAGGCGCTTCAATAATAATTTCTGGCAAACATGTTGGCAATAGTGATGCAGCTGGTTATTTTGAAGTCAGTACAAAATTGGGTGATACATTGAAGGTAACCTTTCCTTTTTATGAAGCTTCCACTTTTGTTTTAACTGATTCACTTCAGAAAAATATAATTTTAACTGCAAAGACATTTCAGTTAGATGATGTTCAAATAAGTTTTAACAAACGAAAAACAATTGATTCATTATTGAACGCATCTTTTCTACAATTAAATCCAAATGCTTTTAACGCGAAGGTTTTTTTGAGGCAGTCTGTTGTTAGAAATAACGAAAAGGTTATCTTGTTAAATGAAGGATTATTAAACCTGAATTGTCCTGATTTAAAAGATCTTATTGTAGCTGGTAGCAGTAAAAAAGTAAAATTAAATGTTGATTATGCTTGTAATCCAATTAACTCAAATAGCCGTCCGAAGGTAACTTATGGGAGTAATCCTCAAATTAAATTACGTTTGGGATTATTGCCAAATCATTTCTACGAGTTAGTGAAGTTGAATATTACAGAAGAAAGTATTAAATCTGATAGTGTTAATATCGTTATTAATGTTAAAGGAAATCTTTCTGCAAATGAAAAGCTTGTGGTTTCTTATCTATGGATTTTGGATAAAAAAACTAATTCATTAAAACAAGCCCGGTATTACGAGCAATATGTAAATAAAAAGCATTTTTTATTTTATGATTATGCTTATCTAAATAATGAACTCTTTTCTGGATCTATAAGTGCAAAGCAAGTGATTGGAAGAAATTCCTATTCAACAAATGATGAAATATTTGTATTCCGTCAAATGGGTGCAGATATAGATAAATGGAATTTTGATGTTAATAAGTGTGGATTAGAAAAATACCTCGAAAAAACTGGGAATTGTGATGAAATGAGCAAATTTAAAACTAAACATGAAATACCAGTTCATAGATTCTTTTAGTTTATCAGATCTGCCTTCTTAACCTTTTAAGCATAAGCTTAATTAATACACCAAAGCCAAATATTGTCCATGGTGACTCAGACAACCTGGTTTAGTGCATTTATAGTCACTTGGATGATTTGGTGATTCGTAAATGGTTACTATAATTTCTTCTAGCGCACCACAAACAGGGGCAGCAATGGTATGAATATATTGTGGCTGGATATCACTTTTAGTGAAATATGTATGGTTGTCAATACTTACTATGCCTTTTATCTGATCGATGTTTGGATAAATAGTGCAGTTTAAACTTTTAGGGGCAAAATTTCTGATTCCGGTTTTACGGTTATAAATTTTATAAGCCGATTCTTTCATACTCCATAACAGCCATACCATTTCATCAGGTCTTTTTGCTGATGAAATCAGTAACTGTTCTTCGGCAGTGAAAATTTTATCGAGATAATTTTTACGCCTCCAGTTACTTTGGATTTTAGCTAGATCCAGATCAACGATATCGTTACCCAGCATGCGCTTCCAGTTTTTGAGCTATAATTTCGGTGGTCGCTTTTACAGTAAGCATTTTAGCCATCGAATCGTTGTCTATTTCGATGTTGAATTTCTCTTCAATATCTAAAACAATATCAACCAGGTTGGCCGAATTTATTTTTAAATCGTTTATAAAATCAGTGTTTTCGTCAATATGTGCCAGGGCTGATACCTCCTCGCTATAAGGTTCTACTATTGTTTTTAAGGCTTCAATGATCTCTTCTTTATTCATGGGTATATTTTTTAAAAATAATGCAGGCGTTAATATCACCAAAACCAAAACTGGCTTTAGCTAAGATATTAATTGGTTGTTGAATTAAAGTTTGCGGAATGCATTTTGCATCAATTAAAGCGGTAATCTCACGGCTTAGGTCTTCACAATTAATATTGGGAAAAATAAATCCTTCTGAAAGCTCAAGCATTGAGGCTACACATTCTATGCTCCCTGATGCTGCAATACAATGGCCAATCATACCTTTTACAGAATTGATATACGGAAAATCATCAGTAGGTAGCTGTAGTGCTGCTTTCCAGTTTTCTATTTCCAGTGCATCTTTCGTGGTTGCGGTAAGATGGCCATTAATCACATCGATTTCCTGGGCTTCAATACCCGCATTTTTTAATGCTGTTTGGATACATCGCTGTACAGCGGTAGGATTTGGTGCAGTCATCGTACCTAAGCCCCGCTGACCGCCAGAATTGATATGGCCTCCGAGTACTTCGCCATATATTTTGGCTTTTCTAGCCATTGCACTTTCGAGCGATTCTAATACCAAAGCACCCGCGCCGCTTCCAGGTACAAAGCCACTTGCCGTTTCACTCATAGGGCGGCTACCTTTTTCCGGTTCATCATTGTGTTTAAAGGTGCAAACTTTCATGGCATCAAAACCGCCCCAGATATAAGGGCCGCTATCGCTTGTACTTCCTGCTAACATTCTTGTAGCCTGACCTGTTTTAATTCTTTCGTAAGCCAGCAATATGCTTTCTGCTCCTGTTGCGCAGGCAGATGAGTTGGTGCTTACCTGATTACCTAAGCCGAGCTTGCCGCTGATAAATGCACTTACGCCGCTGGCCATGGTTTGTATCACTACAGAGCTTCCCAGTTTTTTGATTTCAAGCGCATCTATTTTATTAATTGCCCATCTAAATTTATCTATACCAGAAGTGCCTGCTCCGAAAATAGTACCGCTGTCCCAGTCGGGTTCTTCATTATTTTCGATGGTTAAGCCCGCATCCTTCCAGGCATCCAATCCAGCAATAACACCATATATAATTCCTGTACTGTTTAGGTTTCGTAATTCAAGCGGTGTAAAATATTGGCTGATCCGCTCTTCGCTAAGTACTGGTTTGCCCGCTATCTGGCAAGAGAAGTTTAAGGCTTCCAGATCGGGCTGATGGCGGATGCCTGAAAGCCCTTTTTTTATGGCATCCGAAAACTCATCAATGGTAGTGCCATTGGGTGCGCATACGCCTAAACCGGTAATTACGACTCTGTTACCCATTTTCTTTTGAAATTAACATGCCCGAAATGCTGCCTTTGCAAATCATTTCGCCTGCTGCATTTTCCATTTTTACTTTGCAACTTAGTTTATTAAACCTAAAATACACTTTCTCACTCGTTACTGTAACCTGCTCACCAGGATAAACCGGTTTTAAAAAGTCAATAGCGTTTGACGTCATGGCGATGGATATATTTTGATCAATATCTTTTAACAGGTAAATGCCTAAACAGACCAATCCAATCTGCGCCATGGTTTCAGTAAGGATCACCGCGGGCGTTATCGGATGGTCTTTAAAATGACCCTCGTAAAATGGAAGGTTTTCAGGATAGGTATATGTCCCGATTACGCCGTTTTCGTCAACATGCAGCAACTCATCAACAAATAGAAAAGATTTGCCGTAAGGGAGTTTAGCTAAGATCTCTTTTTTCATTTGTGATTAGTTGAATGATTACCATTGTAAAAGTATGCGCTGTGCCGAAAATCCAGGACCAAAACTTAACATTAGTCCTTTTTCTCCAGGCATTGGCTTTTTATCCATAATCCGTTCTAAAACATAGAGAACTGTTGCGCTGCTCATGTTTCCATAAAGCCTTAAAACTTCTTTCGTTTCGTCTATATTTTTGCCCAGCTTGCCAAATAATTCTTCAACAATCTGGATAATTTTTTTTCCGCCCGGATGGAAGATTAAATGCTTTATATTATTAATGTCGAGGCCGTTTTTGGAAAGAAAAGGATGAATAATAGCTGGAAAATGATTGGCAATGGTTTCTGGAACTGCCACATCCAGTACCATTTGCAATCCGGTATTGGTAAGTTTAAATCCCATCATCTCTTCAGCATCATAAAAATGGTACATTTCTTCAGCCAAAATCTCTGGCCCACTATCTTCTTCATTCGAACTTAACAGTACACAGGCGGCACCATCGCCAAATATTGCTGCACTTACAATGTTGGCCATCGAAAAATCCTTTAATTGAAAAGTTGCCGTTGGCGATTCTACCGCAACAACTGCGGCCCGTTTACCAGGATTTGCTTTCAGAAAATTCTTGGCATAAATCATGCCTGATACACCAGCGGCACAGCCCATTTCAGTAACGGGCAGGCGCACAATATCCTGGCGGAGTTTAAGTAAGTTGATCAGATAAGCATCTAAAGAAGGGATCATGATACCGGTGCAGCTCACCGTAATGATGTAGTCCAAATCCTGAGCTTGCCAGTTGGCTTTTTCGAGTGCGGTTTCCAAACATTTGGCACCCAGTTTTATTCCTTCTCTTACATAAATATTGTTTCGCTCCTCAAAGCTTAAATGACTAAAAACCTCTTCTGGCGACATGATCGAGTATCTTTTATCTACCGCGGCGCTTTCAAAAATCTTTTTTACCTTTCGGATAAAGCGATCATCCTGATCTTTGAGCCAAATATCTAGAAATGGCAAAATCTCATCGGTTGACCTCCAGAATTCGGGCAAGGCTTTACTTACTGCTTTTACGGTTACACTCATATTGTTTTAATTATCCATTGGTAGCGGAAAGCCCATTTCCATTTTATTGAACTCGATTTTAGCTTTAATTGTTTGCTGTATTTAAGCAAATCTGCCCTTTTAAACCCACGTAAAATTGATACCAGGCCATCCTCTCTGGACATATCATTTAAACGGAACACATAACACAATGCTTTAAACAGGTAATACGCCACTGCACTTCTTTGCAGGTCGTTTATTACAATGCCCATAGCTGCCGAGTTTTTAAAATTCTCAAGCAGATCGATAATTTCTTCATCTTTAAAATGATGCAGGGTTAAAGTACAAAGCATAATGTCGCAAGGTTCTGTTTTACTTAAATCATCAAAAATATCGCTACAGGCGTAGGTTATATTGGGATAGTTTTTGGATAAACTTTGCGCATGATTTATAGTGAACCTATTGGCATCTATCCCTTTTAAAATAAAATGTAAACCTTGTTTATTTGCATAATCTGCCAAAGTGCGCAACATATCTCCATTTCCACAACCAATATCAGTAATACGAATAACCTCGTCCTTTGGTTTGCTGGTGATTAAGCTTTTAACTCCTTCGAGTGTAACTTTATTACCACCAAGGAGCTGATTAATGCTTGCTATTTTATCCAGTGCATCGCGTAATATCTCGCCTTCCATGGCAAAATCATCCATAATCTCCGGTGCTGTACTTCTATATGTGGTATTTACTGACATTTATTATGAAATCTTGATCGGTTTACCATGTGTCTGTTTAATTATTTTATGGAGAAGAAAGGGCATTTTAGTCAACGCACTCATGGCCAAACTTTCGAATTTATTGTTCCTCAGCAAAGAAGATAATACGCTGCCCGCTTTTAAGCGGCTTTTAAATTCTTTATTCCAGTATAAAGTATAAGTTCTTTCCAATGCTGTACGCGAACTAATTTTTTCCTCCATTCTTTGATGCAAAAGTTCTGAAACAATTTTGGCACTGTGGATGGCCATGGCCATACCATTTCCACAAAGTGGATGAATTAATCCGGCAGTATCGCCAATCATTAAAATATGGTTATACACAGGTTCTTTAGTTTCGAAAGAAATCTGACTGATGGTTAATGGTGCATCGAATAAACAGGTAGCATTCTCGAAAATAGCTTTCAAATGCCTGTTTTTATAGAGTGCGTTTTCCTGGAAAGCAAGCAGGTTTTTGTGTTTTTTGAAACGCTCATAGTTAGCCAGGTAACAGATATTCAATCGGTCATTTTCAACCTTCGAAACGCCACAATAGCCACCTTCAAAATTATGAAGGCTTACCAGATTATTGGGAAAATCGGCTTTGTAATGTGCTTTAACTGCCAGATAGGGCGATTGTTTATTGATGAAATTCCGGTTTAACTTAACATCAATTGCTGATCTTTTTCCATAAGCACCAATAACGTAAGCTGCAACAAAAGCGTGGTTTGTAGTTGTTACCGTAAATTGATTGTTGGCAAAGTTAATCTGTACTACACGATCATGAATTACATTTATTTTTCTCCTGATCAGTTTGGTATAGAGATAATGATCGATGATGTATCTGCTTAAACCAAAGCCGCCAAGGGGTAACTTAGTTTTGATGCTTTTGCCAGAAAGCGAAGTAAAAAGCAGGTCGCTTATTAATGTGGGTGCAAGATTTTCAATATCCAGACCGAGCCATTTAAAATAAGGGAGCACCTCATTCGAAATATATTCGCCGCAAACTTTATGGTGGGGATAGGTATCTTTTTCGATCAACGTAACATTTAAACCCACCTTATTCAGGTGAAGCGCAGCTGTTAAGCCTGCCAATCCACCACCAATAATTAAAATTTCTGTTTCGGCCTGCATATGATAAGATGGAACTCCAATATAACATTTAAAACTCGGGTTTGTTCCATTTAAGCTTCTTTAACCACAGAGGTCATGGAGAGAAAAACACAAAGTGCACTGAGTTGGGTGTGTAATGTACTAACGTGCTGTCAGATGTTACCATCTGACAGTTTCATTTGTGCTCGTTCCCAAACCAGTGCACAAACAGCTTTACGATTTTGTCGTTTGTGACGATTGATTGTCTTTTCTGGGAGGTTCAAAAAACTTAAATAGTAGCACTACTGTTCCTGATTTAAACGGGATTGTAGCGGTATCCTTTTGTTTTCCTTCAAAACAAAAGATTTAGCGGAAAGCCCGACTAACGTTGATAATATTTGCAGGTATTGCTTTCCTAATAACCCGATGAAATATAATCCAATCTGCTTTGATTTTCAAATGAAAGCCAGCTTATCTGTCACTTCTTTCTTCCATATTCAAGTCGGTATCAAACGGACTTTTTGTAAATGGATAAATGGTTTGTTTAACAAAACCTTTCGGATACGAAGCTTCGTGTACACCTGTTCCGGCGGGCCATTCGTTGCCAGGTAAATAATAGGTGCCAAACAGCATATCAATAAAGGGAAATATTGAGGCGAAGTTATGTCCATAATATTTAGGGTCTTCGCAATGGTGCCAATGGTGATATTGTGGTGTAGTGAAAATGTATTTTAACGGACCAAAATTAATCCTGGTGTTGGCATGGATGAGTACCGCATGTATCGCAATAAATATAATGTACACATTGAAAACGGTAGATGAAAAGCCCAAAATATAAAGCGGGATAAAAGTCATTGCCCTGGTGAAAAATATATCAATAAAATGGGTACGGCTTCCAGCCAGCCAATCCATGTTTTGTGTAGAATGGTGTATGGAATGGAAACGCCATAAGGATACCCGGGTATGGAAAAAACGATGTGCCCAGTATTGAAACAAATCGGTACTGAAAAAAGCCAAAAACAAGGCCACTATAAATGGGAGACCCTGTACCCAGGTGTGCAATTTATCTAAACCTATCCAACCGAAAAATAATACGGCAGGTTTTTGGGTTACAATTCCAAAAAACTGAATAAATAGGTGACTGATTACAAAATAGGTTAAATCGGTACGCCATTCTTCGTGGAATTTGGTTTGCTCATTATTTTTTGGGAAAAACAATTCTAAAGGGACAAAAATGGCAACCATTAATAGGAGATCTAAAATCATCCAATCAAGGCCAAAATGCCAGCCCGATTTGGCTACATCTCTACCTTCTACACTCAAAGCACCCAATATTACAGCTAAAGCACCGAGTGCAAAGCCTGGCCAGGCCCATTTTAGTTTTTTACTAAGGATTAGGCTTAACAATGAAAAGAAAAATGCTGCAATAACGCCTCCAAGCATTAGGGCTTCCATACTGGTTTTTGTGTAAATTTCGCGGAATTCAGGCGTGGTTAACTTCTCTGGATAATGAAAACAGAGAATGCCAAATAAGGCCAATACGGCTAAAAAAATAGAAATATACCCACTAATCTGGCCTTGGCCCACTACTAATCTTTTGTTCGGAGACATTAAAATATGTTTTGGTAGAGAACAATGATAATAAAAAAAGATAAAATATGGTCGAATAACTTTTGTTCGTTCATTGTTTAATACTTAACTGACCCCAAACGCCCTGCGCCGAATACCCAACTTAATCCAGTATATTTTTGTTATTTAAAGAGAATAATTATTTTACACCTAAATAACCAAATATTAGCTAAATAAAGCCTCAAATCTACCTATGTCATATCACTCAAAAATCATATTCTCAATCGTATTAGGCTGCTTTTTCATCTCCCCGCGCGCCTTGGCGCAACAGCTTATTAAAGGGCAAGTGGTTAACGAAGCCAATAAAGGTATCGCATCCGTATCGATTTATAATAAGCAGAAATTAATTGCCCTGAGCGATCCTGAAGGAAACTTCAGCTTTAAAATAGATTCCTTAAATAAGGGTCAATCGCTTTCTTTCAGTTCGGTGGGTTACGAAAGCCATTCGGTTAAAGTTGATGAGCGAAGCAGTACAAGTGACCTCATGGTTAAGCTAAAAGACAAATACACTAAATTGGACGATGTGCATATTTATGCTGCCAATTTTGCTTCTGCCTTAATTATAAATGCGGTCGCGCACCTTGCCGATACGGGTGTGGTAAGCGAAAAATTGTTGTGTAGGCAGTATATGGTAAAGGATGGCAAATATTATAGTTATGCCGAAGGATTATTTAACCTTCATACCGATGAATATAAAAACGATATCAGGTTACAGCTAGAGGGACTAAGAAGGCTTAAGGAGCTCAAAAAAACAGGAGGTGTGAAGATTAATTACGCTGTTGATTTAAGAATTGAGCTCAAATCTTATTTTGTAAGTAATCTTAACGATAGTATGCTCAGCGGGGATAATGATTACGAAATTGAAGGACAGGTTGAATATGAAGGGACAAAATGTTACAAGATCTCTTTCACAAGGGCAAGAAATGTATTGTACAAACGCAAGAATGGCTGGATTTATATCACGGTAGATAAACACTTGATTAAAGGAATGGAAAGTAATATCGCTACGATAAACAAAAGCATGATCTGGATAAACAGGCAAAACTACACCATCGATAATGGTTTGTCGAAGTTATCTTCTACGTATTTAAAGTGTAATGTAGTGGCCGGTTTATTTTCGGAAGGAGAACCTTCGGCAGAGATGGAACTGATTTTTCTGGAAAATATTGATCCGGAATTAAAAAACAGCGACAACTATTCTACCCTAAAACTTAGACAGGATTTTTATCAATATCCTAAAAAGAACAATGCCGAATTTTGGGCAGTACTTTATCAAAAGCATAACTTAAAGATTCCGGAGATAATTGTCGAAACCTACAAATCGGATAAAGATATTTTGGAACAATTTTAAATCTATCTGTTCATTCGTTCATCGGGTTATTGTTTAAACCGGTTAATTGACTCCAAACGCCAAACTCTCAACTCTAGATTAAATCATCTTCCTACAAACCATTTCATTGATTAAGGGTTGCTTTATTGGGGATCGGCTTAGCCATGCCTTTCTTTTTTAAATAATCAGTATTTTTGAAACCACGATATGCTACTGAATTATCTACGCCTTTTACTGCTTCCTTTTTCGGTCATTTATGGAATGGCTATTCTATTCCGTAAAAAACTTTATGATTGGGGATTGATGCGATCTGTAAAGTTCGATATCCCGGTAATCTGTGTAGGCAATTTAGCCGTTGGCGGATCGGGCAAAACACCAACAACAGAATATTTAGTGAAGTTGCTGGCCGGTTATAAAATAGCCATACTCAGTAGGGGATATGGCCGGAAAACGAAAGGTTTTATTGTTGCCGATGGCGCTGCGACAGCCGAAACGATAGGAGATGAGCCATTACAGTACCATCAAAAATTTGCAGGTGTTACCGTTGCTGTTTGCGAAGACCGTGTAAATGGGATTAAGCAATTGGAAGAGAATCACGATTTAGTTATTCTTGATGATGCCTTTCAACACCGCGCGGTAAGGGCAGGTTTTAATATTCTGCTTTTCGAATTTAGAAAGCTGGGTACTTTGCAGTTTTTATTGCCAGCAGGAAACTTAAGGGATGTTTTCTCCTCGCGTAAAAGGGCCGATGTATTATTGGTTACAAAATCGCCGGTTCCCCTGTTACATGTTGCCCAGCAGGCCGCTATAAATGAACTGCAGCCAAATGCCAATCAACCTGTATTACATTCTTATCTCAAGTATGGCGATCTTATTCACTTATACCATAACGAAAGCCTTACGCTCGAGTCGATCAGAGATTTCGAAATTTTCCTGCTCACCGGAATTGCAAATCCTGCTCCGTTAATAGAAGAGCTTGAAAAATATACCAAAACCATTAAACATGAAGAATTTCGGGATCATTATGCTTTTAAAAATGATGATATTAAGAAGTTTAAATCGGTTTTTTTGGCAGGGACTAAAAAAGATAAAATCATTATCACAACAGAAAAGGATAGCAAGCGTTTAAGAGCTACCGGATTTGAAGATTTACTGGTAGATTTACCTGTATATTATTTACCCATAGAGGTTGAATTATTTGAAGAAGATAAGATTACCTTTGACG
>Ga0308160_10000575_pt1 | contig 67419 bp, 50 predicted proteins | sample PhyFR1_FD_201036 | JGI IMG/M metagenome (GOLD analysis project Ga0308160, IMG submission 201036) | Phyllosphere microbial communities from UC Gill Tract Community Farm, Albany, California, United States - DLSLF.R1 | ecosystem: Host-associated > Plants > Phyllosphere > Unclassified | place: USA... | reverse complement strand
TTACCAAGGCATCGCTGTCGACCGACTCGTTCATCTCGGCCGCATCGTTCCAGGAAACCACCCGCGTGCTGACCGAAGCGGCGATCATGGGCAAGCGCGACGGTCTGCGCGGCCTGAAGGAAAACGTGATCGTCGGTCGCCTGATCCCGGGCGGTACCGGCCTGGCGTTCCACCGCGCCCGCAAGGAGAAAGAGCAGTGGGAGGCGGAAGAGCGCGCCCAGCTGCTGCAGCAGGAAAAGGCCAACATGGCCGCCGAGCTGCAAGCGATGGAAGACCAGCAGCAGGCTGCGGCTTCGCTGGAGCAGCATCATGGGGATGAGGAGTGATTCTCTCTCCCTTAGCTTAATTAGCTAATGAAAACGGCACCTCGAGGGGTGCCGTTTTTTTTCGTCCTTCGCCGAGCTCAGTCAGCCCGCACGAGTGTTTGTCGTTCAGCGCGGCCGTCGTCACGCACTGGCGTTTTACGCAGGGGAGGATATCTGCAAGGTGCCGGTATCAGGCCGGGTGACCGTGAAGAATGGGCCGGCTCTGCGCATGGCTGCTCTGCATGGCTTAGTTGTCGTGCTGCAGCCGGCGATCCTGATGGACGCCGACGTGTGCGCCGGGCGGCTGGTGCAGCTGTTTCCCGAATACGAATTGCCCAGCCGGCCGATGCACGTGGTGTTTTTGCCGGACCGCTATCGCTCGCCCAAGCTGCGCAGTTTTATCGACTTCGTAACGGCGCGTTTCGCCGATAGCTGATCTTCTTATTTATGAAGCTTCGCAAACAGGACCGCGAAGACGATGAATCCGACCAGGAAAGCCCAGCCAAACCGCGTCATGAAGGGAATCGGATTCTTGCCCAGATTCGCTTCCACCGGACCGGCCGGCATTTCCGACCCGCGGCGGCAAACCTCGCAGGCGAGGTGGTAAGTTTTCTTGGTGACCCAGCGCAGGTAGTACAGGTGGGCATATTTGTATTGCAAGAAGATGTTGAATGGACGTTTACGTTCACAGGTCGCGCAGTGCTGTGTCTGTGCTGTGCCCAGGTCGGCGCCGCCGCTTCCAGAACCCCAGATGATCATGTTTTTCTCTAGTAATGAATATTTAATATAAAAGTGTTGCAATAGGGAATGAATAACTTCGGCAGCGAGCGTCAACGGATGCCTCTGGTTTGTCTCGCTCGTACGACGCCACAGTCGATTCTTATCGAATACACTATCCCCGCAGCACTCTTCCCCAATTCAAGGAGACGCCATGCCTTTCCGCTCGACCCGCACCCTGATCGCGTGCGCCCTGGTATCCGCATTCACCACTCTCGGCAGCGCCCACGCCGCCGACCAGTTGCAAGCTTCGATGACCCTGGTGGACGGCAACGGCACCGGCAAGAACATCGGTAACGTGACCGTGGCGGAATCGAAGGGCGGCCTGGTGTTCATGCCGAACCTGACCGACCTGCCGCCGGGCACGCACGGCTTCCACGTGCACGAGGTCGGCGGCTGCGGCCCGACCGAGAAGGATGGCAAACCGGTGGCGGCGGGCGCGGCCGGTGGCCACCTGGATCCGACCTCGTCCAAGCACCATGCCGGCCCGAGCGGTGACGGCCACCTCGGCGACCTGCCGCCGCTGGTCGTCAGCGCCAACGGCGGGGCCAGCACGGCCGTGACCGCGCCGCGCCTGACCAAGCTGTCGGACGTGAAGGGCAAGGCACTGATGGTGCATGCGGGCGGCGACAACTATGCGGACCAGCCGGCGCCGCTGGGCGGTGGCGGCGCGCGCATCGCCTGCGGCGTGATCCAGTAAGACGGCCGGCATCCGTCGCCAATGCGGCGCCGATGGCGCGCCGTATTGATGTCGACCGCAATGCAACATTTGGATAGAAAAGCGTTACGGATCCTTAAGGTTGTATGCAGGCTTATTGTGATGCCTGCTATCATTACTCGTTGAGCCATTTTGGCTAATTTCCAACGATAACTATGCCTTGGCCTTTTGATCCCGCTTCGTCCGCTGACGCTGCCCCGGCGCCGGGCGACATGGAGCTGCGCATGCAGCGCCATTCGTGGGAGACGACGCCGGTCGGTCCAGTGGCGCAATGGCCATTCAGCCTCAAGCTGGCGGTGCGCACCTTGCTCGACTGCCAGCTGCCGATGTACCTGGCCTGGGGCGACCACTACACGCAATTCTTCAACGATGCCTACGCGCCCATCCTCGGCGCCAAGCGCGACGCCGCGCTCGGCGGCGACATGCGCGCCACCTGGCCCGAGGCCTGGCCGGTCACCCGCCCGATGTGGGAGAGCGTCAAGCGCGGCGAGCCGGTCGGTGGCCACGACCTGTGCATCACGATCAACCGCTCCGGTTATCCCGAACCCTGCTGGTTCAAGCATTCGCACAGCCCGGTCTACGCGGAAAGCGGCAAGGTCGAGGGCGTGCTGATCGCCTTCGTCGAGACCACCGAGCACGTGCTGGCCGAGCGCCGCCGCACCTTCCAGCTCGACCTGGCCGACATCCTGCGCCGCGAGACCGATGCCGGCGCGCTGCTGCAGGCGGTCGGCTGCCACCTGAGCGCGTACTTCGACGGCGCCACCGTGATCTATGCCGAGACCGAGCCTGACAACCACGCCGCGCTGATCCTCGAGCAATGGTGTGCCGATGCGCCCGCGCACGACGGCGGCGATGCTGAAACGCCGATGCGCACGGTGCCGCTGGCGATGCTCGCCTTCGGCCTGGGCGACCTGCTGGCCGCCGGCGAGACCGTACACAGCGACGACGTCGCGCGCGATACGCGCATCGCCGGCCGTGGCGCCTACGTGGCCGAGGGGATCGGCGCCGGCGTCGCCGTGCCGCTGCTGGACGGCGGGCGCGTAAAGGCGGCGCTGGTGCTGCACCATCCGGCCCCGCAGCGCTGGCGCTCCGAAGACGTGCGCCAGATGGAAGACGTGGCGCGCCGCACCTGGGAAGCGCTGCGCCGCATCCGCGCCGAACAGGCGCTGCGCGACGAAACGCGCGTGCTGGAACTGATGCGCAGCGCCAGCGAGACGCTGGCCACGACCATCGACCTGGAACTGCTGATGCAGGCGATCACCGACGCCGCCACCCAGCTGACCGGGGCCGAATTCGGCGCCTTCTTCTACAACCGCACGGGCCAGGACGGCGACGACTACCTGCTGTACACGCTGACCGGCGCGCCGCGCGAAGCCTTTGCCCGCTTCGGCAATCCGCGCGCGACCGCGGTGTTCGCGCCGACCTTCCTCAATCAGGGATCGGTGCGCAGCGACGACATCACCCGCGACCCGCGCTACGGTTCGATGGGACCGCACCACGGCATGCCGCCGGGTCACCTGCCGGTGTGCAGCTATCTTGCCGTGTCGGTGGTTTCGCGCGCGGGCGAGGTGATCGGCGGGCTGTTCTTCGGCCACTCGCAGCCGGGCATGTTCAGCGCGCGCAGCGAGGAGCTGATCACCGCGTTTGCCACGCAGGCCGCGATCGCAATCGACAATGCGCGCCTGTACGAGATGTCGCAGCGCTCGGCCGAGGAGCGCGAAGGCCTGCTGGCCAGCGAACGCGCCGCGCGCGCCGAGGCCGAGCGCCACAACAAGATGAAGGACGAGTTCCTGGCGATGCTGGCGCACGAGCTGCGCAATCCGCTGGCGCCGATCACCAGCGCGGCCCAGCTGTTGCGCCTGCCCGAGGTGAACGAAGCCCTGCGCCTGAAAGCGTCGAACATCATCTCGCGCCAGGTGCGCCACATGACCGAGCTGGTCGACGACCTGCTCGACGTCTCGCGCGTGACGCGCGGCCTGGTCAAGCTGGAAAACGAGATCCTCGACCTGAACAAGATCGCCATCGCCGCGGTCGAGCAGGCGCGCCCGCACATCGAAGAGCGCCAGCACACGCTGGCCGTCGAGCTGCCGCCCGAGCCGGTGCCGGTCGAGGGCGACCGTACGCGCCTGGTGCAGGTGCTGGTCAACCTGCTCAACAACTCGGCCAAGTACACGCCGCAGGGCGGCAAGATCGCGCTCGCCGTGGTCAACGACGGCGCTTCGGCCGAGGTGACGGTGGCAGATAACGGCAGCGGCATCGACGCCCAGCTGCTGCCGCACGTGTTCGACCTGTTCACCCAGGCCGACCGCGCGCCCGACCGCTCGCAGGGCGGCCTCGGGATCGGGCTGGCGCTGGTCAAGAGCATCGTACGCATGCACAACGGGCAGGTGGCGGCGCGCAGCGCGGGCCTGCAGCGCGGCACGCAGATGACGGTGACGCTGCCGCTGGCGCACGCCGAGGTCGGCCAGGTGATCCGCTCGGGCGAGGGCAGCGGCGAGGCGGGTCCGCTGACGGTGACTGTGGTCGACGACAACCTCGACGCCGGCCACTCGCTGGCGGTGCTGCTGCGCGCCCACGGCCACACGGTACAGGTGCACGAAGACGGCGCCAGCACGCTGGCCGCGCGCGAGGCCGCGCCCCAGGTCTTCATCCTCGACATCGGCCTGCCCGACATGACCGGCTACGAGCTGGTGCGCCGCCTGCGCCGCCAGCCGCAGCACGCCGGCGCCGTGTTCGTGGCGCTGACCGGCTACGGCCAGCAGCGCGACCGCGAGCTGTCGCGCCAGGCCGGCTTCGACCATCACCTGGTCAAGCCGGTCGAAATCGGCAAGCTGACCCAGATCCTGTCCCAGGTCGCGGGCGACGCGCGCGCCTGACGCGCGGGCGTGCGCGCGCAGGCACACGCCCGCGTGCGAGGCTTGGTTTGCCGTTTATTTCGCTGCTTATTTCGCTGATGCTGTGCGCGCCTTGGCGAACGGGTCGCCGGCTTTCCAGGTCGGCAGCGCCGCGGCGTCGGCGATCGCGCGGCCCAGGTTCAGCGTGTACTGTGCCTGCTGCACCATGCCCGACAAATCCCAGTTCGGATCGTATTCGTCGTCGACCTGGTGGTAGCGCTTGCCGTAGGCCTTGGCCTTGGCGTCGTTGGCCTCCTTGTCCTTCAGCCAGGCGTGGCCGCCCTCGATCGAGAACGCCGGCACGCCGGCCTTGGCGAAGCTGAAATGGTCGCTGCGGAAGTAGCCGCCGCCCAGGTCCGGGTGCATCGGCGCGATCGCCAGGCCCATCGCCTTGGCGGTGCTCGCGGCCGCCGCGCCCAGGCTGCTGCGCTCGCTGCCCTGCACGCCGATGTCGCGTGTCGCCGCGACGAAATTCAGGCTGTCCAGGTTGAGCGCCGCGGCGGTTTTATCCAGCGGCCAGAGCGGATGCGCCGCGTAGGCCGCGCTGCCGAGCAGGCCCTGTTCTTCGGCCGCCACCCACAGGAACATCTGGCTGCGTTTGGCCGGATGGCGCACCGCTTCCTGCGCCATCGCCAGCAGGCCGGCGCTGCCCGAGGCATTGTCGACGGCGCCGTTGAAGATGGTGTCCTTGCCATCGCTGCCGTCGCCCTGCTTGCCGAGGTGGTCCCAATGCGCACTGTAGATCACCAGCTCGTCCTTCAGCTTCGGATCGGTACCCGGCACGATGCCGGCCACGTTGAACTGCTCCAGCGTGCGCACCTTGGCATGCGTCTGGCCGCTCACGCGCGCGTTCAGCACGACCGGCTTGAACGATTTATCCTCGGCCGCGGCGCGCAGCTGATCGAGGTCCTGGCCGGCGGCGCTGAACAGGGCGCGCGCGGAGGCGTCGGTGATCCAGCCCTGCATGCCGGTGCCGAGGTCGGCGTCGGCCAGCTGGAAGCGCTCCGCGGTCCAGCTGTTGTGCACCACGCTCCAGCCGTAGGAGGCCGAGGCGTCGGTGTGGATCAGCAGGACGCCGGCGGCGCCACGGCGCGCGGCTTCCTCGAATTTATAAGTCCAGCGGCCATAGTAGGTCAGGCCTTTACCGTTGAAGCGGTTCGGCTCGGCCGCGGTCGGCGCCGGGTCGTTGACCAGCATGACCAGCAGTTTGCCTTTCACGTCGACGCCCTTGTAGTCGTCCCAGTTGCCTTGTACGGGCGCGGCGATGCCGTAGCCGACGAACACCAGCTGCGCATCCATGTCGTGCACCGGCTTGACGTCGCCCGGCGCCCACACCCAGTCCTTGCCGAAGACCAGCGGCAGCGCCTGGCCGTTCGCGGTCAGCGCCACCGAGCTATCCTGCGGCAGCGCGCTCACGCCGGCGATCTTGACGCTCTGGCGGTAGCTGGCGCCATTCGCAGGCTTGAGGCCCACGGCCAGCGCCTGCGTCTCGAGATAGGTGACGGTCAGCTCGCCGCCGCGCTGGCCGGTGCCGCGGCCTTCCATCGCATCGGACGACAGGAAAGCCAGGTGGGCGCGCAGCGGCGCTTCCTGGACCACGGCGGGGGCGGCGGCCCTACCGTCCGCGGCCTGCGTTGCGACGGGTGCGGCTGCGCCGGCGAAGGCCAGCGCCAGGGCGATGGCGCCGGCGGCGGGACGGAGACGATGTCGGCGATGGGGCGGGCGCGCCAGGTGAACGGTCTTGTGCATGGAATCCTGCTGGGTTGGTGGGTGGCGCAGGCATTGTAGGCCTGGCCACTCATCAGTGGAAGACCTCAGCGGAAGACCAGGATGTCCGACGAGACCGTGGTGCCGGTCCCAGGCATCAGCGCGGGCATGCCGGCCGGGCGCGGCGGCAGCACGTCCTCGGGCAGGCCGGGGATGCGCTCCTGGATGAATACGTTGAAACCGCCGTCGCCCTGCAGGTCGAAGGCGAACAGCAGGTCCTGGTCGCCCATGCCGTTCAGGTCGAGCTTCCAGCCGCGGTACAGGCGGTCGGTCAGCACGCGCCCATTGACGCTGGCGCGCAGCGGCTGGGCGCCGTCCAGGCGCAGCATCAGCGACGGCGCGCGGTTCTTCGAGCGCAGCCGGATTTCGACGTGGCGCACCGGGCCGGGCCGCTCGTCCTTCTCGATCATCAGGTCCGGATAGGCGATCGCATCGAGGCGCGGCGCCGCCGCGAACCACACCGGCATGCTGGTCACGCCGAACAGGTAGGGCAGCAGGTAAGGGTGCATCGTGTGCGGGAACACGCGGCGCGTCCAGTCGTCGAGCGGCTGCGCCGGGTACAGCCAGTAGGCGCGCCAGCTCGGCGTGTCCTTGAAGTAGACCAGGTGATTTGGCTGCGGTAACTGCTGCAGCTGCAGGGCGGGCGCGGTGGGCTGGCCCGCCCACGCTGTCGCCAGGCAGCCGGCGCAGCCGAGCAGCAGGGCGCGCGCGACGAAGCGCCGGGCCAGCTGCGCCAGCGCCATGCCACATAGCCCAAGGGCGGCGCACACCAGGCTCGATGGCAGCAGCAGCCACTGCGGACTGACCCAGGCGATGCTGGCGTGCGCGGCAGGCAGCATCAGGAACAGTGCCGGCAGCGCGGCTGCCACCAGCACGGCACCGCGCCGACGCTCGCTCCATCGCGCCGCAGCTTGCGACGACAGCGCCAGCCAGGCCGCCTGCGCCGCCAGCAACGGCAAGGCCAGCACGTAGCTGGCGCCTGGCGCGCCTGCGCTGGTCGCGAGCAGCGCGATGGTCAAGGCCAGCATCGCGCCCAGCATCGTCGTCGGCACGCCGAGTTTGGTTTGCAGGTGGCGCTGCAGGACGATGAACCCGGCCGCCGGCAGCAGCAGGAAGGCGAGCAGCTGCCAGTCGGCGCCGGCATCGACGGCCAGCAGACTGGCGTCGTAACGCTCTTCCAGGCCGGGGATCGAATCGCGGCACACATACGCGATGAAGGTCGCCAACGCCGTGATGAAGCCAAAGCCGAAGGTGGCTTGCACGATGTCGGTGCCGTCCACGCGCTGGCGCCAGGTGCGCCAGCAGGCCAGGACCGACAGCGCGCAGGCCAGCGCGGCCAGCGCCCAGACCCAGGCTTGGGCGTAATGCAGACTGCCCAGGCCGGGCAGCGTGAAGAAGACCTGGCCGCGCACCAGCCTGGAGGCCGGCGCGGGCAGCGGCGCGTTGCCGAAGCGGCGCAGCAGGGCCAGCATGGTGTCGCCTTCGTGCTGCAGGCTGGCCAGCGCCAGGCGCTGCGGGACGTCGGCCAGGCCGTCCGGGCCGAGCGTGCCGCGCAGCGTCGCGAACTGCAGCACCGCGGGGCTTGCCGAGTTGGCGCCACCCGCCAGCAGAGCGGCGGCGGCACGCTGCGGCCGGTCGCGCGTCAGCTCGGCCATGAAGGACGAGCCGCGCGTGGCGGGGGCGGCGGCGGCCCAGGCGTCGACGGCAAAATCGTCGGCGAAGCTGGCGTCGACCAGTTCCAGCGGCCCGCGGTTGCCCAGGTTGTCGAAGCGCAGGGCGATGCGCGCGCGCCGCGCCCACGGATGCGATTCGGTGAAAGCGCGCGTGCCGAGTGCCTTGCCCTCGTCGCCGTCGGTAAACACGAACAACAGGTCGTTGTCGAGCGGCGGCCCGGCCTGCAGCACGCGCAGCGCCTCGAGCAGGGCGGCGCTGGACATCGCGCTGGCGGCCGCGCCCAGGCTGTCACCGTTCGAGTCGTAGCGGGCGCTGGCCAGCACCGCCGGGCGACCGCGCGGCCCGCTGCCGGGCTTGCGCACTAGGATGTTGTGGACCGTGGCCAGCGTCACGTGGACGTTCCCCATCAGGTCGACCGACGACGCCTGCGCGGTCTCGAGCTCGACCTCCGGCCCCAGGCCGAGGCCGCGCAACTGTTCGAGTAGATAAGTGCGCGCCCCCTCGTTGGCCGCGCTTGCGACCGGGCGCGGGGCTCGCGCGAGCGCGCGCACGTGGGCGAGGGCGCGCGCGGCGACGAAGCTGCCGTCCGGGGCGGCGGGCGGCGCCGTGTCGATGCCGGGGCGCAGCGCCAGCCAGGCGCACAGCAGTAACAGCAGTCCCAGGGCGCAGGCGGCGGCAAGCAGGCGCGGCGCGAGTGCGCGCAGCAGGGCGGAGTGGTGGCGCATGGTGCGCTCCTTCGGATAAAAAAACCCGCCGAGGGGGCTGGCGGGCAAAAAACCAGGATCGTCGCAGCGGGTGCGCGCTATTCAGTCGAGCGTCCAGACATAGGCCAGCTGGGCCCAGCCGGCTTCCGGCACGCCGTTGCTGGTCGCCGGCTTGAACTTGCACAGGCTGAGCGCCTGCAGCGCAGCCCGGTCCAGCTCGCGCGAGCCGCTGCTGTGCTGTACGCGCGCCGAGCTCACGCGGCCATCGGCGCCGACCAGCAGCGCCAGCATCGTGGTGCCGCTCTCGCCATCGCGCGCGGCCTTGGCCGGGTAGCTGGGCAGCGCGCAGCCCTTGGCGTCGGCGAAGACGGCGCTGCGCATCTGGCCGGGGTTGGCGTTGTGCGGCGTGGCCGGTGGTCCAGGGTCCGCCGCCTGGGCCGGTTGGGCGGGTTGCGCGGGTTGCGGTTCCGCGGCGGTGGCCGTGAGCGTCGGCGCCGGCTCGGGCGGGGCCGCGACCGCGACCTCGGGCGGCGGCACGAACAGTGTCGGCGGGGGCGCCAGCTGCTGCGTCGGCGTGGGCGGATCGATCGGCGTCGGCGGCGGCGCGGGCGGGTCGGCCTGCAGCACCACGGTCACCGGATCGGGCAGGAAAGGCAGCGAGAGATGGCGTGTGCTCAGGCTGTGCACGAATAGCGCGCCGACCGCCACGTGCAGACCTGCGACCAGGGCGAACTTGCCGGTGTTGCCTCGCTTGCCATTGCCTATATCAGAGAAATGCATGGTCATCCTCCTCATATGTTCTCTTAAATAGAAATAATATATGCCATCAAATAGCAGTTCGCAAAGCGTTTTTATGGCAAAGTATCCATCTTTCGCAAAGAAAGAAAACCTGTGCTGCATTCACTTGAAGCGGTGGAAAGGGCGCTCGCCTCGTCGCCGGATGTATGAAATAATCACATCGTGAATATTCTTGCTTCACTGGGATGGCAGCCAGCGCTGCCAGCCTGGTGTAGCCTCCGGAGAAAACAGACGTGCAAAAAGATTCCAAAGCGCCCCCGGCGATCCGCGTGATGCTGGCGGACGACCATCCGATCGTGATGACCGGCTTTGCCATGTCGCTGGCCGGGCAGGGGATGGACGTGGTCGGCCAGGCCAAGACGCCCGACGAGGCGGTCGCGATGTACGAGGCGCACAAGCCCGACGTGGCCGTGCTCGACATCCGCTTCGGCACCGGCCTGACCGGCCTGGATGCGGCCCAGACCATCCTGAAAAACGATCCGCAGGCGAAGATCGTGTTCCTCAGCCAGTTCGACCAGGACAGCCTGATCAAGGAAACCTACCGCCTCGGCGCGCACGCCTTCGTCACCAAGGATTGCGACCCGAACGACCTGGGCGAGGCCGTGCGCCACGCACACCAGGGCAAGCTGTACTTCCCGCCGCAGATCGCCGAGCGCCTGGCCAGCATCGCCGTGCGTGGCGACGTCTCGCCGCAGTCGCAGCTGGACGAGCGCAGCCTCGAAATCTTCAAGCTGATGGCCGAGGGACTCACCAACACCGAGATCGCCGAGCGCCTGAACCTGTCGACCAAGACCATCAGCAACATCAGCCAGTCGGTCAAGGAAAAGCTGGGCGTGCATCGCCAGGCTTACATCACCAAGCTGGCGGTGAAGCACGGCTTGATCGAACCCTGACGCCGCCTCCGTGCCGATGCGCCACCTGATCCGTGGTCTCTCGGCGCTGGCGCTCGCCGCCGGCGCTGCCTGCACGGTGCAAGCCGCGCATGCGGGCGGCGTGCGCCAGGAGCACGTCGACGGCTACCGCTTCCAGATCGTCACCGCCGACGACAGCGAACTGACGCGGCGCATCGCCGACGACCTGGGACGGCGCCTGGTGCCGGTGTTCGCCGGTTTTCGCACCGAGCTGGCGCAGCAGCGCCGCATGCTGTACGTGGCGATCGGCCCGGCCGCGCTGCGCGAAGTGGCGGCGCGCCGCTGCGACTGCGTGGCGATCGCCGCGTTCACCTCGAGCCAGGTGTTCCGCGCCATCGTCGACAAGCTGCCGCCGGCGCGCGCGGGCGCGATCACCGCCGTCTACGCCGAGCCGGCGCCCGCCGACCAGCTGCGCCTGGCTGCCATGCTGTACCGCCGCTCGACGCTGCACGTGGCGGCGATCCTCGGTCCCGACACCGCCTTCCTCAAATCCATGCTGGCGCTCGACGGCGTCGACGTGCTCGATGCCGCGCCAGGCGACGACATCAACCGCCTGCTCGGCCGCATCGACCGCGCCGACGTGCTGCTGGCGCTGCCCGACAGCGCGATCTACAACACCGAGAATTTTCGCAACATCCTGCTCTCGACCTACCGCCGCAAGCAGGGCGTGATCGGCTTTTCGAGCGACATGGTGAAGGCCGGCGCACTGGCCACGACCTATTCCGACATCGAAGACATCGACGCCCAGGTGGCCGAGATCGCGGCCAGCTACGTGGCCGGCGGCGAACTGGCCGCGCCGCAGTTCCCGCGTTACTTCCGCACCGCCGTCAACGAGGGCGTGGCGGGTTCGCTCGAGGTGAACGTGTCGGACACGGTGCGGCGCTTCGCGCGGCCTGCGCCCGCTTCCTTGCCCACAGCGGCGGCGCGGCCATGAGACTGCCGTTCTGGCGCGGCTGGAGCATCGGCCTGCGCATGGCCTTCATCACCATGCTGCCGGTGGCGCTGCTGTTCTCGTCCTTCGTCTGGTACTCGTGGTACGCCCACCGCGCGCAAGTCGACGAGGAGCTGGCCGAACGCGGCCGCATCCTGGCGCGTGCGCTGGCCGAGACCAGCGAGTACAACGTCATCTCCGGCAACCTGTCCGACCTGCGCCTGACCATCGACGGCCTGGTGCAGTCCGACAGCAGCATCTACCGCGTCGACATCGTCGACACCAACGGCCGCAATGCAGTGTCGGTGGTGTCCAAGCATCCGATCCAGGCCGAACCACGCTGGTACGAGGCCACGATCCGCAAGCAGGTGGTGTGGATCAACCTGTTCTCGGACAACGGCACGCCGCACGTCTCGGCCTCCAGCGGCACGCGCCCGCCCACGCTCATCAACGAGGTGGTCGGGCGGGTGCGCGTGACGATGTCGCCGACCAACATGCTGGCCAAGCAGCTGCATCGCTTTCGCATCGAGCTGGCGATGGCGGCGCTGGCATTGGCCGCCAGCGGCGCCGTAGCCTACGTGCTGGCGCGCAGCTTGACCGTGCCGCTGCAGGAAGCGATCGGCAAGCTGCGCCAGATCCGCGGCGGCAATTACCGCGTGCAGCTGCCGGTCACCACCGGCGGCGAGGTCGGCGAATTGCAGGCCTCGATCGGCGAGATGTCGGTGGCGCTGGAACGCTCCAAGCAGGACCTGGAGAACAAGGTGGCCGAGCGCACGCGCGACTACCGCAAGCTGATCCAGAAGGTCAACAGCATCGTCGAGGATGAGAGAAAGACTATCGCAATCGAGATCCACGACGAGCTGAACGCCTCGCTGATCGCCGTGCGACTGGGCGCGCAGACCATCGGCCAGCTGGCGACCCGGGCGCCGCAGGGGCCCGAGGTCGAGCAGATCCGCGACAACGCGCAGGCGATCACCAAGCTGGCGCTCGACCTGTACGCCAACGGCCGGCGCCTGGTGCGCAGGCTGCGCCCGGAAGTGCTGGACATGCTCGGCCTGCACGGCGCGGTCGAGGAGATGGTCAACCACTACCGCAGCTCGGGCGTGCATTTCGAGTTCGACTCGAAAGGCGATTTTTCCCGGATCGGCAACGAGCTGGCGATATCGGCCTACCGCATCGTGCAGGAAGCGCTGTCGAACATCATGAAGCACTCGCAGGCCGGCTTCGCGCGCGTGAGCCTGACGCTGTCCGATGCGGCGCACGCGCTGCAGATCGAGGTGCGGGACGATGGCGAAGGCTTCGATCCGGCGCTGGCCTCGGCGGGCATCGGCATCATCGGCATGCGCGAGCGCGTGTTCGCGCTGGGCGGCACGATCCAGGTGCAGTCGCACCCGGGCGAGGGCACGCTGGTCGCGATTTCGCTGCCGCTGGATGGCACACGCGCTGCATAACGCGTTACAGTAGCGATCCTGGCAATACCATCATCGCACTCATCATGTCGAACGAACTGAAAACCCCCGAAGTGCAGACTCCTTTTGAAAAAGGCAACCAGAACCAGACCACCACCTGGGCCGAGTGCGTCGCCTGGTACGAGGACCTGACCCGGCGCTACCCGCGCGTGCTGCGCTTTTCCGTGATCGGCACCTCGGATGCGGGCGTGCCGATCCACGCCGGCGTGATCACCGCGGACGGCGAGTTCGACCGCGCCCAGATCAAGCGCGAGGGCCGCCCGGTGTTCTTCAACAATAACGGCATCCACCCGGGCGAGCCGGAAGGCGTCGACGCCTGCATGGCGCTGGTGCGCGACTTTTGCGAGCAGCCCGAGCGGCTGGCTGCGCTGGGCAAAACCGTTTTCCTGTTCATCCCTCTGTACAACGTCGACGGCGCCTACAACCGCGCCGACACCTCGCGCGTGAACCAGGACGGCCCGGAGCAGTTCGGCTTTCGCGGCAACAGCCGCCACCTCGACCTGAACCGCGACTTCGTCAAGTGCGACTCGCTGACGGCGAAAGTCTTCAACCGTTTCTTCAGCGAGTGGGACCCGGACGTGATGGTCGACACCCACACTTCGAACGGCGCCGACTACAGCTACACGATGACCCTGATCCACACCCAGGCCGACAAGCTGGGCGGGAACCTGGGCGGCTTCCTGCGCGACGTCATGCTGCCGCGGATGTACGTGGAGATGGAGCGGCGCGGCTGGCCGACCTGCCCGTACGTGAACCCGGTCAAGGACAGTCCGGACCAGGGCATCGCCGAATTCCTCGAGACCGCGCGCTTCTCGACCGGCTACGCGGCGCTGCACCACACGATCGGCTTCATGCCCGAGACGCACATGCTCAAAACCTTCGCCGACCGCTATCACTCGATGCGCGCGCTGGTCGAGACGGCGCTCGATTTCACCGTTAACTACGGCGACCGTATCCTGGAACTGCGTCGCGCCGCCAAGGACGAGGGACGGGTGCGCCGCAACTGGCCGATCCACTGGGCGATGGATGAGGCGAATCCGTCGACGGTGCGCTTCAAGGGTTATGAGGCCAAATACAAGCCGAGCGTGCTGGGCGGCTACCAGCGCCTGTGGTACGACCGCAGCGCGCCGTACGAGCGCGACATCCCATACTACAACCGCTTCCCGGCCGATATCGAGGTGCCGGCGCCGCGCGCCTACGTCGTGCCGCAGCAGTGGCGCGAGGTGATCGAGCGCCTGAAGTGGAACGGCGTGCGCCTGCAGGAGATCGAGCACGATCGCGAAGAAGAGGTCAGCTATTACCACCTCGCGGACGTGTCCGCGCGCGCGCACCCGTACGAGGGCCACATGTTCCACGACGACGTGCGCGTCGAGCGCCGCCGCGTGGTGGCCAAGCTGCGCCGCGGCGACTTCCTGGTGATGCTGGACCAGGACAATGCGCGCTACGCGGTCGAGACGCTCGAGCCGCAAGCCCACGACAGCTTCTTCCGCTGGGGCTTCTTCAACAGCGTGCTGGAAAAGAAGGAAGCGTATTCGGATTACGTGTTCGAGGACGAGGCCGAGCGCCTGCTCGCCGCCGAGCCGGAACTGGCGGCCAGCTTCGCGGCCTGGAAGGCGGCCAATCCGCAACTGGCCAATGACCAGGCGGCGGTGCTGGACTTCATCTTCCACAGCTGCACGCGCTACCACGAGCCGGAGTGGCGCCGCTACCCGGTCTTCATGATCGACTGACGAGAAACAACGAGGGGGGAGAACAATGAACAAGAACATCATCGCCGCCGCAGGCCTGCTGGCGCTGAGCGGCGCGGCTGCTGCTGCGGCGCCATCGGCCGGCCAGGTCTACTTCGAGCGCAACTGCGCCAGCTGCCACACGGTGGACGCCGCCATGGGTGCGCGCTCGGGTCCGGGGCTGTTCAACGTGGTCGGCCGCAAGGCCGGATCGGCGCCCGGCTACAACTACACCGACGCCATGAGCAAGGCCGGTGCGGCAGGCAAAACCTGGACGCGCGAGGAACTCGACGTCTTCCTGGCCAACCCGAGCAAGGACGTGCCGGGCACCGCGATGCCGGTCGCCGTGGCCGACGCCAAGGCGCGCGCGCTGGTGATCGATTATCTCGCCACGCAAAGCGGCAAGGCCGCGGCGCCGGCAGCATCGGCAGCGGCCGCGAACGGCAATGCGAGCGGCGCGGGCGACAAGGCCGGCGCCTGGACCGAGGACAAGCCGGGCGACATGCACCATGTGCGCGTCGACCAGCTGGTCGCACCCTACGCCAGCCAGAGCGCCGGCAACGGACCGAAGCTGGCGCCGCGCCCGAACGGCGCGATGCCGCAGGTGCCGAAGGGTTTTAAAGTGGGCGAGTTCGCCAGCGACAGCGGCAAGGCGAGACTCGCCGTGCGCGCGCCCAACGGCGACATCTTCCTGTCCGAAGCCGGCAAGGACGAGATCCGTGTGCTGCGCCAGAACGGAGAAAAAGCGCAGACTATCGGCGTGTTTGCCAGCGGCCTGTCGCGCCCGTACGGCATGGTGTTCTGGCCTTCGGGCGCGAACCCGAAATACCTGTACGTGGCCAACGTGAATTCGATCGTGCGCATCCCGTACAGCGTCGGCGACGTCAAGGCCAAGGGCGCGCCCGAGACCATCGTGGAAAAACTCGCCGACACCACCGGCGGCCACACCACGCGCACGCTGGCCTTTTCGAAAGACGACAAGACCTTGTACGTGTCGGTCGGCTCGGCCACCAACTACGCCTCCGACATCGGCAACAAGCCGCCCGAGCCGCTGGCGCAGTGGGAAGCCAAGCACGGCATGGGCGCCGCCTGGGCCGAGGAAGCCAGCCGCGCCGACGTGCTGGCCTTCGATGCCGACGGCAAGAACCGCCGCACCTTCGCCACCGGCCTGCGCAACTGCGTCGGCCTGTTCGTCCATCCGGATACCGGCGATGTGTTCTGCAGCGTCAACGAGCGCGACGAACTGGGCGACAACCTGCCGCCGGACTACGTCACGCGCGTCAAGCAGGGCGGTTTCTACGGCTGGCCGTGGTACTACCTCGGCGCCCACGAAGACCCGCGCCTGAAGGGCATCCGCCCCGACCTGAAGGACAAGATCACCGTGCCCGACACGCTGATCCAGGCCCACTCGGCGCCGCTGGGCATGACGGTCTACCACGCGCCAAGCGGCGCCAAGCACGCCTTCCCGAAAGAGTACGACGGCGACGTCTTCCTGGCGCTGCACGGCTCCTGGAACCGCGGCACCCGCACCGGCTACAAGGTGATCCGCGTGTTCATGAAAAACGGCGTGCCGACCGGCCAGTACCAGGACTTCATGACCGGCATGGTGCTGTCCGACCGCGACGTCTGGGGCCGTCCGGCCGCGGTGACGGTAGCGGCCGACGGCGCGCTGCTGGTGGTCGACGATGGCGGTGGCGTCGTCTGGCGCATCACGCCGCAATAAAGCTCGACGTAAAAAACCGGGGCGCGCCCCGGTTTTTTACGTCCTCAAGAAACGGCTCACTTACCGGACTTCGTCGCCGCAATCCACCGATTGACCTTGCTCTCCAGCAGCTCAAGCGGCAGCGTGCCTTCGCCCAGCACCACCGCGTGGAAGGCCGGCAGGTTGAACTTCGGTCCGAGCGCCTGCTCCGCGCGGGCGCGCAGCGCCTGGATCTTCAGTGCGCCGATCTTGTAGCCCAGCGCCTGGCCCGGCCAGGCCATGTAGCGCTCGGTCTCGCTCCTGGCCAGGGCCTCGGTGTAACCCAGCGTCTCGCGCATGTACTTGATCGACTGCTCGCGGGTCCAGCCTTTCGAGTGCATGCCGGTGTCGACCACCAGGCGCACCGCGCGCAGCATCTCGTCGTTCAGGTGGCCGAACCAGTCTTCCGGCTTCTCGTACAGGCCCATCTCGCTGCCCAGTGTCTCGGCGTACAGCGCCCAGCCTTCGGTGAAAGCATTGTTCATGTCGAACTTGCGCAGTGTCGGCAGGCCGAGTTCCTGGCTCAGCGCGATGTGGAAGTGGTGGCCCGGCTGGCCTTCGTGCAGGAACAGCGTGACCATGCCGGGGCCGCTGTACTGGGTCGGGTCGTTGACCACGGTGTAGAACACGCCCGGACGCGAACCGTCGGCGGCCGGCGGCGTGTAATGGTCGGACGCGGTGGCGCGCGTCAGCTCGGGCTCGAGGCGGATGTCGAGCGGCGTCTTCGGGCGCAGCGAGAACAGCGCCGGCAGCTTGGTGTTGAGCGTCGCGTTCAGCTTGCGGTAGACGGCGATGATCTCGCCTTCGGTCTTGAACGGCTTGTACTTGGCTTGCTCGCCGACCCAGGTCGGCAGGTCGGTCGCCGGGCCGGTGTAGCCCATCTGCGGGCCGATGCGTGCGTACTCTTTCTGGATGCGCGCGACTTCCTGCAAGCCGGTGACGTGGATGTCTTCCGGGTTCAGGCTGGTCGTGGTCTGGCTGGCCACGCGCGCCAGGTACCACGCCTTCCCGTTCGGCAGGGCGTCGTAGCCGGTGCTGGTGCGGCAGGCCGGCAGGTAGTCGTGCTCCAGGAAGTCAGCCAGGCGCTTGACGGCCGGGTTGACCTTGGCGTCGATGGTGCTCCGGTAGGCTTGCGTCAGCCGGTCCTTATCGGCGTTCGAGAAGCCGGCCGGGAAGTTCTTTACCGGCGTGTAGTAGATGCTGGCTTGCGCACTGGCGGCCACCAGGTGCTGGAACTGCGGCAGGGCCGAGGTCATCACTGCCTTTTGCAGCGTGACGCCGCGTTTGACCCCTTCGCGCATGTTGGCGATGGCCTGGTCGATCCACGGGCCGAGCTGCTCCAGGCGGCTCAGGTAAGCCTGGTAATCCTTGACGGTGGCCAGCGGCTGCGCACCCTGGCCGCTGGCGTAGTTGGCCAGGTCGACCGGGACGCTGTCCATCTGGTCCAGCGGCAGCAGGTGCTCGGGGAAGGCTTCGAAGCGCAGCGCGGTCTTGAGGTCGTAGTCGAGGATGTCGTAGGTGGTCTGGTCGCGCGCCGACAGGGCGGCGCGGCGCACCGCGTGCAGGCGCGATTGCATGCTCTTGTAAAGCGCGAACTGCTGCGCGCGCACCTTGGGCGAGATCGCCATGCCGATCTGGTCGTTGAAACGGCTGTCGCCGGCTTCGCCCGCGGCGATCGGATTGAAGCGCGCTTCGGCGTCCCAGTAGGCGTCAGCCAGGTCGTTGAGGCGCTTGCTGTCGGCGTTTGCAGGGGCAGTGGCGGTCGCGGCGGCGGCCGGCTTGGCGGCGCTCGCCTGCGCGCCCGCGCACGCGAGCAGGGCGGCGGTGGCGAGCGCGCCCAGGGTCAGGATGTGTTTCATGGTCTTCTTTAGGGATGAGACAAAATCAATAGCTGGCCAGCGGCAGCAGCAGCCCGCCCTTGAAGGTGTAGACCGTCACCGCGGTCTTTTTCAGGTTGCCGTTGGCATCGTAGGCGTAGCTGCCGGCCACGCCCTGGTAGGTCATGGTGTGCAGCTGCTGGTTGACGGCGGTCGGATCGACCGAGTTGGCAGTCTTCATGGCCTGGGCGATGAACATCGTCTGGTCGTAGAAGAAGGGTGCGTACACGTCGGCGTCGCGCTGGAAACGCTGCTTGTAGCGCGCCTTGAAGGCCGGGCCGCCGGCCTGCTTGTCGAGCATCGCGCCGGCCTGGGCGCACATCACGTTGGCGCCGACCGCGTCGCCGCCCAGCTTGGCCATCTCCGGGCTGCACAGCGTGTCGCCGCCGAGCAGGCGCACATTGGCCATGCCGAGCTGCTTCATCTGGCGCGCCATCGGGGCGCCTTGCGGCGCATAGCCGCCAAAGAAAATGGCGTCGACCTTCTTGGCGCGAAAGCTCGTGAGGATGGTGGCGAAGTCGCTCGCCTTGTCGGTGGTGAACTCGCGTCCGGCGACCGTGAGGCCCGAGGCGCGCGCCTGCTTGGCGAATTCATCGGCGATGCCGGTGCCGAAGGCGGTGCGGTCGTCGATTACGCCGACCGTCTTGATCTTGAGTTCCTTGGCCGCGTAGGTCGCCATCGAGCCGCCGACCTGGTTGTCGCTGGCGACGATGCGGAACACGGTGGGATAGCGCGCCTGCGTGATCTTCGGATTGGTGCCGACCGTCGACATCAGGATGCCGGCATCGTTGTACACGCGCGAGGCAGGGATTGCGACGCCCGAGTTGTACGGGCCGAGCACGAACTTGACGCCGGCGTCGACGAATTTCTGGGCGACGTTGACGCCGGCCTTCGGATCGCCCTGGTCGTCCTCGGACAGCAGCTCGAAGCGAATCACCTTGCCGCCGACCTTGATCTTCTGCGCGTTGAGTTCGTCGACCGCGAGGCGCACGCCGTTCTCGTCATCCTTGCCGGCGAAGGCATTGGCGCCCGACAGCGGGCCGCTCACGCCGATGCGCACGACCTGGTCCTGGGCCAGCGCGTCGGCGCTCGGTGCGCTCGAGGCGAGCAAGGCGGCCAATAGAGGGGCCAACCGCGCGATCTTCATTTTCGATGGCATTGCTACGATCTCCGTATGAGTAACGGTCGCCATCATCGCATGAGAAGCGCGCTCGGAGAATAGCTCAGGCAGGCAGCCCGTGCGAAATCAGGTCGAGCGGCAGCGCGGTGGTGGACTTGATCTGTTCCATCGAGAAGGCCGAGGACACGCCGGTCAGCTGCGCCGTCTTGATCAGCTTCTTGTAGAAGCGGTCATAGCCGCCGATGTCGGTAGTGACCACCTTCAGCAGGTAATCCACGTCGCCGCTCATGCGGTGGAATTCGAGCACCTCTGGCAGCGCCATGACCGATGCGGCGAAGCGCTCCAGCCACTTCTCGTCGTGAGTGGTGGTGCGCACGCTGACGAACACCGTCACCGGCAGGCCGACCTTTTGCCGGTTGACGATGCTGACCCGGCTCTCGATATAGCCTTCTTCTTCCAGGCGCTTGACCCGTTTCCAGCAGGGCGTGCTGGACAAGCCCACCTTTTCGCTCAACCCGGAGATCGACAGGGTCGCGTCGGCCTGGAGTGCGGCCAAAATCGCACAATCGTATTTGTCGAGTGAATTCATCTTCCTATCCTGCCACATTAAAAATGTTTGTTCTGCAAAACTGGAAAATCGGGGGAAATTAAGGACGACTGATTCCGCACGACTACGTAACATATATTACTCAACAATGCATGTTGCGCGTACATATTTTTTTGCTTTTTGTTCATTTCATGAATCACGACATCTATCTCGACGCAAACGCCACATCTCCCGTTCTTCCTGGCGCGCTCGCCGCCGCGGTCGAGGCGATGGGAGCAAATTACGGCAATCCCAGCAGCAGCCACGCGGCCGGCCTGCGCGCCAAGGCGATTCTCGATGCCACCCGCGCCCGCGCGCGGCGCGTGCTTGGCGCCGGACCGGGCCGCCTGCTGTTCACCAGCGGCGCGACCGAAGGCATTCATACCGCGGTGCTGTCGGCGCTGTGCGCTGTGCGCGACCGCCGTGCGGCCGGCGACGTCTGCGGCGACCTGCTGCTGTACGGCGCCACCGAACACAAGGCCGTGCCGGAAAGCCTGGCGCACTGGAACCGCCTGCTCGGCACCGGCTTGACGCTGCGCGCCTTGCCGGTCGACGCCGACGGCCGCCATCGCATGGACGTGCTGCGCGAACTGGCGCCGCGCGCCGCGATGATCTGCACGATGGCCGCCAACAACGAGACCGGCGTCATCTCCGACCTGGACGCCATCGCGCGCGTGCTGAAGGACCTGGGCAGCCGCGCCTACTGGCTGGTCGACTGCGTGCAGGCGCTCGGCAAGCTGCCCTTGAACCTGGCCGACACGCGCATCGACTACGCGCCGTTCTCGGGCCACAAGCTGTACGCGCCCAAGGGCATCGGCATGCTGTACGTGCGCGATGGCGCGCCGTACACGCCCTTGATCACCGGCGGCGGCCAGGAAGGCGGCCAGCGTTCGGGCACCGAGAACATGGCCGGCATCGCGGCGCTCGGCGCCGTATTGAAAGCACTGGAAGATGGCGAGACTTTCCGCAACCACGACCAATTAAGCGCCATGCGCGCGCGCGTGACGCACGCGTTGCGCGAGGCCTTCCCCGGCATCGTGTTCAACGCGCCGTTCAAACACGCGCTGCCCACCACGATCAACTTCGCCGTGCCCGGGCTGCCGGCGCGCGAGCTGCTCGATTTGTTCGATGCGGCCGGCGTGCGCGTCAGCGCGGGCTCGGCCTGCTCGGCGGCCAAGGCCGCGCCCAGCTACGTGCTGGAGGCGATGGGCGTACCGGACTGGCAGGCCAGCGGCGCGGTGCGCCTGTCGTTCGGGCCGCTCGCCGACGAGGCGTTCATCGACGCCGCCTGCGCGCGCATCCGCCGCTGCGGCCAGGTGGTGCGCAGCGCGCCGTTCGCCTCGAGCGCGACGCTGGCCGGCCAGGCCGGCGTCGCCCGCTTCAGCAGCGATGGACGGCATGGCTGGCTGGTGTTCGACCAGGAAGCCGGGGAGTGCGTGGCGATCGACCCGCCCTTGGCGCTGGCCGACCGGATCGCCGATGCGATCCGCAGGCAGGGCTTGCGCCTGACGGCGGCGCTCGCTACCGTTGACGACGCCGAGGGCGCCGCAGCACGCGTGGCGTTACGCGCCGCGCTCGGGATGGACGGCGCCGTTCCGGGACCGTTCGGCTGGCCGGCGCAGGCGACTGACGATGCGGACGATGCGCTCGAGGTTGGCCACCAGTGCCTGCGCCGCCTGCCCGGCAGCGATGCAAACCGTGCGGCCTACCTGCTCGACGCACCGCGCCTGGCCTTCGTCGGCGACCTGGCCGGGTATTCGCTCGATACGAGCGGCGTGCCGGCCGATGCGATCCTGTGCCATCGCGCCGACGTCGACGGTTCGGCCTGGACCCGGCCCGGTGCCGCTGCGGTGGATGGAGAGCAGCAACTGCAGCCAGACGCGCTCGAGCGTTTCCTGCGCAACCATGGCGATGCGCTGTTGGTCGACGTGCGCGAAGCCTTCGAGGCCGACGCCGGCGCGCTGCACCTGTTCGGCCGCGAGGCGCGCAATCTGCCGCTGTCGCGCCTGGCCGAGCACCTCGGGGACTTGCTGGCGGCGCCGGCGCGGCCGCTGGTCTTCATCTGCCGCAGCGGCAACCGCAGCGCGCGCGCGGCCCTGTGCCTGCAGCGCCTCGGCCACCCGCAAGCCTGGACCGTCGTTGGCGGCATCGCGCTCGCCGGCTGAGCCGTCGTCAGTCGGCGAAGCCTTGGCGCGCACGCGACAGCGTGTCGTGTGCGCTTTGCCGACGGTGCCACCGCCTCGCTACACTGGCCAACAGGCCCATCGAGCGAGGTGGCGAGCATGTGGACGAGACGAACCGGAATAGCAGCAGGCGCACTGGCTGTGCTACTGGCGTGCATGGCCGGCGCCCAAGCGGCCGACTTCAGCGACACCGCGATCAGCTGGCGCTATGGCCAGCGTTTCCGCGAACCCTACATCGCGGCCGACATACAGAAGAACGTCATCGCGCTGACCCACATCAGCACGTACGCGTATGGGTCGAACTACTTCAACGTCGATCTGCTCCAATCCGACAAGAACGATCCGGCCTCGCTCACGCAAGACGCGGGTGCGCAGGAAGCCTACATCGTTTATCGCCACACGATCGACATCGGCGCCGTGCTCGGGCGCGAGCTGCGCTTCGGTGCGGTCAAGGACGTCGGCGCAGTGGTCGGGTTCGATTGGAATACCAAGAACGACGTCGGCTACAGCTCGCGCAAGCGCATGCTGGTGGTCGGGCCCACGCTGATCTGGGACGTGAAGGTCAGCGGCGTACCGGGCGTGCTCAACACCGGTATCTTCCTGCTACGCGAAAGCAATGCGCCGAGCGGTCCGTTTCCGCCCATTTCGCAGGTGCGCGGCCGCTTTACCTACGACCTGCACCCGATGCTCGCGGCCAGCTGGAGCATCCCGCTGCCTGCCGAATGGGGGCCCGGCTGGGCGTTTGACGGCTATGTCGAATTCATCGCCGGCAAGGGGCGCGACGAGACCGGGCGGCATACCGGCCCCGAAACCAATTTCGACGGCCAGGTAATGTACGACATCGGCAGCCGCTTCGGCCAGAAGCCGCGGCGGTTTCGCATCGGCTTCGAGTACCAGCTGTGGAACAACAAGTTCGGCAACACGTCGGCCAGCACCGGCAACCGCGGGCAGCGCGCGTCGACGCCGATGGTGCGGGCGGAATATCACTTTTGAGGCAGTGCACGGCCGCATACCCGAACACCGCGTTGGTGTGCGCTTGCCGACTCAGTGGTCAACTCAGTGGCCAACTCAGTGGCCAGCTCAGTGGCCAAGCTTCGCGGCCAGCCGCGGCAGCAGCGCCGGCAGCTCATCTTCGTCCCATTCGCGGCCTTCGGGCGCAGTGAGCTCGTCGGAAAAGTCGCGCTCGAGTTCCTTATCGGTGTGCTCGGCATAGGCTTCCAGCGCCGCATAGCCGAAGGATTCGAGTTCGGCATCGTCGCGGACCGGGACGTCGGCCAGGCTGTCCGGATCGGCGAGGGCGCGCTGATAGACGTCGCAGCCTTCCGAGATCAGCCAGTCGCGGAAATAGCGGAAACCATCGTCGCTGCAGCCGCCATTCATCAAATAAGCCGCGCCCCACAAGTCCCAGCGCTTGGCGTGCGCAATCGCCTGGTCGTAGATGCGCTGGAACGCCTGGATCTCGATGGCCGGCAGCGCGGCCAGGGCCGTGCGCAGGATCGAGGGACGCGCGCCTTCGTTGTCGCCAGCTTGCGATTTGACGGCGTCGATCAGCTTCCAGAAGCGGGACTCATCCATGGCGGTCTCCTTGGCGTTTCCTGTGCGATGCGCCAATTATGCCCGAGCGGCCGGCTGTGGGAACGGGACGTCTGCACGCCACAGATCAAGGATATTGCCGCTCATCATATGCGCATAAGAAATTATAAATTCGGCATCGAGATTGTATCAATAACAATATTTTCATGATTGTGACAATGACAATCATGAAAACCTACCTCGCCCCCATTCTTTCCCTCGCTCTGCTGACCGGCGCGTCTGGTGCAGGAGCGGTTCCCAGCGACCATCGCGAATTCGAGGCCACCTTGAACGCGCCTTACCACGGCGACGGCGGCGTCCAACCCGACGCGCGTACCTTCATGCTGTCGTTCGATTTTCCCGGCCTGCAGCGCCCGCAGCCTGCTGCCTGGCGGCTCGAGCTGCTGGCCCCGGGCGGACGCAGCGTCGCCCGCTGGCAGGGAAAGACCACGCTGGCGGGCCGTCCGGCCGCCGTCCCGGTGCACTGGTCGGGCCTGCTCGCAGGCCACGCGCTTGCACCCGGCGTCTACCGCGTGCGCCTGCATGCGGCGATCCAGGGCGAAGCCATCGAGCAGGGCTGGGAGATCGCCGTCGGCAAGCCACGCCCGCCCGCCATGCCGGCGTTCGCACCGCTGCCCAACGGGCACATGCAGAAGCGCGCGCAACCGACGGCCGCGCCGGCCCTCGGCACGCTGCCTTACACGGTCTACTACGGCAACCTGCACAGCCAATCGAACCACAGCGACGGCGGTGGCGCCCTCGACACTTGCCACGGCGCCCAGGACCCGCAGAGCGCGCCGTTCGGCCCCGAAGCTGCCTTCGACTACGCGCGCACGCACGGGCTGGACCTGCTGATGGTCTCGGAGCACAACCATATGTACGACGGCTCGGACGGGACCAACGCCGATGCCGACCCGCTCAAATCGAAAGCCTTGTATCAAGCCGGCCTGCAGGCCGCGCGCGACGCCAACGCCGCGCATCCGGAGTTCCTGGCGCTGTACGGCATGGAGTGGGGCGTGATCAGCAACGGCGGCCACCTGAACATCTTCAACAGCGACGAGCTGCTCGGCTGGGAGAGCAATGCCGAGGGCGAGCTGCTGGCCGACACGCGCACCGCGCGCAGCGAGTACGCCGCCTTGTACACGCTGATGGCGCAGCGTGGCTGGGTCGGCCAGTTCAACCATCCATCGATCGGCGGCCAGTTCGTCGTAAACGGCAAGGCGCTCGGCTACAGCGCCGACGGTGACCAGGCGATGGTCCTGTGTGAAGTGCTGAACAGCTCGGCCTTCTCGACCAAGGGCGACGAATCCGAAACCCGGCGCAGCAATTACGAGCAGGCCTGCAACGCGCTGCTCGAAGCCGGCTACCACGTCGCCTTCAGCAGCGACCAGGACAACCACTGCGCCAACTGGGGCATGTCGTACACCAACCGCACCTCGGTGCTGATCCCGAACGGCGTGCCGCTCACGCGCGCCAGCTTCGTCGAGGCGCTGCGCGCGCGCCGCGTGTTCGCCTCCATGGACCGCGACGCGCAGCTGGTCTTGACCGCCAACGGCCACCTGATGGGCGAACGCTTCGACAATGCCGGCGCACTGGCGCTGAAGGTGCTGTACGTCGGCGCGCCGGGGCGCAGCGCCGCGTCGGTGACGATCGTGGAAGGCGTCCCGGGGCGCAACGGCACGGTGAGCGTGCTGTCGACGCAGGCCGAGACCAGCGTCACGCCGGCGCCCGGCGCGCATTTTTACTACGCGAAGGTGACGCAGGACGATGGCCGCGTGCTGTGGTCCGCGCCGCTGTGGGTGACGCAGGCGGCGCAGTAAGATTAATGTCGCCCCGGGCCTCGGCGGCCCCCTTGGCCGGGGCCCATGCAAGGGGGTGCTTTTCGCTGTGCCGGCGCGCATGCTATGCTGCTTGCGCCCACGGCCCGCCGGGCCGTCCCGAACGACAGCGATGACGATTTCACACCTGCTGCGCGCCGCCCTCGGCCTCGCGCTCGCCCAGTACGGCGCCGCCGCACTGGCCCTCGATCCCCTCAGCTACGCCCACCCGGAACAAGTCAAGACCAGCGCGCTGCACCTCGACCTGAAGGCCGACTTCGCGCACAAGACGCTCTCCGGCTATGCGGAACTGAGCCTGAACTGGATCGATCATGACGCCCACGTCCTCGACCTCGACACGCGCGATCTGACCATCGCAAAGATCGAGGGGCAGGGGCCTGACGGCCGTTGGACCAAACTGGCCTACACGCTCGATCCGCTCGACCGCGAAAAGGGCCAGGCGCTGCACGTCACGGCTGAAACGCAGCCGGCCAAGGTACGCATCTGGTACCACACCGCGTCGACGGCCCCCGCGCTGCAGTGGTTGACGCCGGCCCAGACGATGTCAGGCAAGCGGCCGTTCATGTTCAGCCAGAGCGAGACCATCGACGCGCGTTCCTGGGTGCCGCTGCAGGACACACCGGGCGTGCGCTTCACCTACAGCGCGCGCATCGACGCGCCGCGCGGCCTGCGCGTGGTGATGAGCGCCGCCGGCGACCCGAAAGCCACCGGCAAGGGTGGCTGGCGTTTCAGTATGCCGCAGCCGATTCCGTCCTACCTGCTGGCGATCGGCATCGGCGAGCTGGATGTGCGCACCTTGGGCACGCGCACCGGCGTCTATGCCGAGCCGCAGCGCATCAAGGCCGCCGCCTGGGAGTTCGCCGACACCGAGAAGATGGTCGAAGCGGCCGAGCACCTGTACGGCCCGTATCGCTGGGGGCGCTACGACATGCTGGTGCTGCCGCCGTCGTTCCCGATCGGCGGCATGGAAAATCCGCGCATGACCTTCGTCACGCCGACCATGATCGCCGGCGACCGCAGCCTGGTCGACCTGATCGCGCACGAACTGGCGCACAGCTGGTCGGGCAACCTGGTCACCAACGCCACCTGGAAGCACTGGTGGCTGAACGAAGGCTTTACCACTTACGTCACCACCCGCATCGTCGAGGCGATCTACGGCGAACAGGCCGCGCTGGAAAACCTGCAGCTCGAGCAGGAAGAAGCGCTGGCTTCTCTCGCCACCATTCCGCAGGAAAAGCAGGCGCTGCTCACGCGCGACCCGGACACCTCGTCCGAGCACTACACCGACCAGGAGCTGGCCTATCCGAAGGGCGCTTGGTTCCTGCGCACGCTCGAGCAGCGCGCCGGCCGCGCCGTGTTCGACCCGTTCCTGCGCGGCTGGTTCGACAGCCACGCCTTCCAGAGCGTGACCACGGCCGACTTCGTGCGCTACCTGCGCGCCAGCCTGCTCGACCAGCATCCGGAGATGATGACCGACGCCGAACTCGACGACTGGCTGTACGGCCCAGGCATCCCGGCCAGCGCCCGGCGCGCGGTGTCGCCGCGCCTGGCTGCGCTGGACGCCAAGCGCGAGGCCTGGCTCAAGGGCGAACTGAAAACCGCGGACCTCGGCATGGACTGGAACGCGGCCGAGTGGATGAAATTCCTGAACGACGTCGACAAGCAGGCCAGCCGCGCGCAGCTGCAGGAACTCGACCGCGCTTTCAAACTGTCCAGTACCGGCAACGCCGAAGTCGCCTTCCGCTTCTACCGCGCCGCGGTGCATGCGGGCGACCAGGACGTGCGTCCGCAACTGGAAGCCTTCCTGCTGCGCGTCGGCCGCCAGAAGTTCGTGGTGCCGCTGTACGCCGCGCTGCATGCGCAGCTTGACGACAAAGCCTGGGCCGACGCGCTCTACCGCAAGGCGCGCGCGCACTACCACCAGAGACGCAGGCCAGCGTCGACCGCGAGCTGGCCAAGTAAGCGCACCACAACGATAGAAAGCCAATGACCATGCAATCGAAGACCACCATGAAGCGCATCGCCGCATCCCTGCTGTTCGCCTTTGCCGGTGCGGCCTGCATCGGCGCCGTCCATGCGCAAGACGCAAGCAACGCCGCCGCTACCGCTGCTGCGCAAAACGGTACGCACGTCTACAACCCGGAAGCCGACGTCACCCGCGTCATGAAACTGTTCGACGTGCCCGGCATCGCGATCGCCGTGGTCAAGGACGGCAAGGTGCTGGTGGCCGAGGGCTATGGCGTGCGCGAGCTGGGCCAGCCGGCCAAGGTCGACGGCAAGACGCTGTTCGAAGTCGCGTCCAATTCGAAAGCCTTCACCGCCGCGGCGCTGGCGATGCTGGTCGACGAGGGCAAGGTGGCGTGGGACGATCCGGTCACCAAGCACCTGCCCGACTTCCAGATGTACGACGCCTACGTCACCCACGAGATGACGGTGCGCGACCTGCTGACCCACCGCAGCGGCCTGGGCCTGGGCGCCGGCGACCTGCTGTGGTGGCCGACCACCAACTTCAGCACCGACGAGATCATCCACAAGCTGCGTTACATCGCACCGAGCACGAGCTTCCGCAGCAGCTACGCCTACGACAACCTGCTGTACATCGTGGCCGGCAAGATCGTCGCATCGAAATCCGGCAAGACCTGGGGCGAGACCATCCGCGAGCGCATCCTGACGCCGGTCGGCATGGCGTCGACCGTCACCAGCGTCGCCGAGGAAGCGGGCAACCCGGACGTGGCGCACGCGCACAGCAAGATCAACGACCGAATCGCGGCGGTCAAGGCGATGCCGGTGCCGAACGCGGTCGGCGCGGTCGGCATCAACACCAATGCCGAAGACATGGCGCGCTGGATGCGCGTGCTGCTCGACGGCGGCCGCGTGGGCACGGATGCCAACGGCAAGGAAACGCGCCTGTTCAGCGCCAAGCAGGCGCGCGAGTTGTGGACCGCGCAAACGCCGATCGGCATCGGCGAGCCGGATAAACGCCTGGCCGACACCAAGCCGAACTTCTCGGCCTACGGCCTGGGCTTCCAGCTGCGCGACTACGACGGCAAGCTGGTCGCCATGCACAGCGGCGCGCTGCAGGGCTTTTATTCGAAGGTGATCCTGGTGCCGGACGCGAAGTTGGGCATCGCGATCCTGACGAACGCCGAAAGCGGCGGCTCGCTCAACGCGCTGCAATATCGCCTGCTCGACCAGTACCTGGGCAGCCACGTCGCCGGTCCCGACCCGATCGGCGCGGTGGCGGCGGTGGAGCAGGACAACCACGCCAAGGAACTGGCGCGCCTGAGCAAGACCAGCGCGGCGCGCGTCGGGAAATCGATGCCTTCGCTGGCGCCGGCGGCCTACGACGGCGACTACCAGGACCCGTGGTACGGCCTGGCCACCATCAAGCACGTCGGCGCCAAGCAGATCCTGATCTTCGCGCGCACGCCCGACCTGAGCGGCGAGCTGACGCACTACCAGCACGACACCTTCATCGTGCGCTGGAAGGAGCGCAACTTCAACGCCGACGCCTACGTCACCTTCTCGCTGAACCCGGACGGCAGCATCGAGCGCATGAAGATGCAGCCGATCTCCACCGAGACCGATTTCAGCTACGACTTCCAGGACCTGAACTTCAAGCCGGTCAAGGCCGACGCTTCGAAGTCCTGATGCGATGCAGTCCTGAGGCTGTGCCGGCGCGCGGCCTCAGATCGGCGGCACCGGATCGAAGCCGGACACCGCCCGGTACCTGCCGCCGCCGTAGCGCAGCACCTGGCGCTGGTCGATCGCGACCGGCGGCGCGGCATGGGCGCCGGCGCGGCTCATCGCGCCCTGGTAGTGCAGCACCAGGTCGCCGCGGCCGTCGTGCGTATCCTGCGCGGCTTCGATCGCCCAGCTGCCCTCGATCGCATAGCAGTCGTGGCTCTCCGGCCGGGCGCCGTCGTCGTGCGCGGCGCTGTCCTGCTCGTGCGGCTTGATCAGTGGTTGCAGGCGGCGGCTGCAGTCGAGCGCCGCGTCCTCGTTGTGGCCGGACAGCGTCAACTCTACCGCCGGACGGGTGCGCATCGCCGCGCCGTCCGCCTCGTACAGCGACAGCCAGGTGCCGCAATAGCCTCCCCAGCAACTGCCGTATTCGAGCGCCACGCCCTGGCGTCCGTTCGATAGCGCGACCGCGCGCACCGCCGCTTCGCCGAAAAAGCCGCGCAGCGCGAACACGCCCTGGCGCCGCGCCAGCGACCAGGCCGCGCCGCGCAGTTCGAACTGGTAGGCCGCCAGGCCCAGCGGCGTGTTGTGCGCGGTGACCCGCTGACCGTCTTCGTTGGCCGGGGCCAGCCCGGCGATCAGCGTCAGGTGGGTGGCGTCGAGGCGCAGCACCAGCTTCGGCTCGACCCGCACCCGGCTCGCGTTCACGATCCAGCGGGCGAAGCTGCCTTCGGCGACGTCGCCCTCGGCCGCGCTGACGGTCTGGTAGCGCGCTGCCTGGCCCTCGCTCCAGCCGGGGAAGGCGAGGGCCGCCAGTTGGGCCGGGGCGGGCGCCACCGCCACGGTGGCGGCCGGCGCACCGGCCAGCGGGACGGCGGCGCGCGCCAGGCTTGCGCACAGGCCGACACAGGCCAGGGCGGTACGGATAAGCGTCATCGATGTTTTCAAGCGGTGCGAAGGTGACAGGGAAGCCGCCAGAATATACACGGCCGATCCCCAAAAAAATGCGCGCTTTATCACCGCGGTGCATGCCCCACACGCGCCACGCACCGCGGACGGGCGCACGCCTCGTGTGCGTCCGAGGCATACAGATGCCCGGCTGTCCGCCCGGTGCGCGCGGACACCTTCGTGGACACCGCGCGGACACCGATTCGGACACTGTGCGGACGCCTTTGACGCCTCTGGCGGCGCGCACCCGCATGCACACGCCATCCCAGGACGAACCCGTGCATATGGCATAAAGATTGCCTATTCAAAACGTCAACTTGCTGCTAATGTGCATCGCGCACTGCAGTAATAACAACGAGGTCCGGCTGCCGGACCACAGGCCAAATCAGCGATTCAGGAGATAGTATGGAACGGCGTACCTTCCTCAACCTCAGCGGTCTGGCCTTCGGGTCGATGCTGGTCCCCGTGTTCGGACGCGCGATCGCGGCCGAGGAGATGCAGTCCTCGATGCCGGTCGCGGCCAAGAAGATGCTGGCCGACACGGCGCTGAATGCCGCCACCAAGGCCGGCGCCAGCTACTGCGACGTGCGCATCGGCCGCTACCTGAACCAGTACGTCATCACGCGCGACCTGAACGTCGAGAACGTGGTCAACACCGAATCGGCCGGCATCGGCGTGCGCGTGCTGTGCAACGGCGCCTACGGCTTCGCCGCTACCAACGACATCAGCCCGGACGGCGTCGCCGGCGCGGCGCGTCAGGCGGTGGCGATCGCCAAGGCCAACGCCAAGCTGCAGACCGAACCGGTGCAGCTGGCGCCGGTCAAGGGCGTCGGCGAGGTGTCGTGGTCGACGCCGGTGATCAAGGACTGGCGCTCGGTGCCGATCAAGGACAAGGCCGACATGCTGATCACGGCCAACAAGGCCGGCATGGACGGCGGCGCCAACTTCATGACCTCGATGCTGTTCCAGGTGCACCAGTCAAAGTATTTTGCTTCGACCGACGGCTCCTACATCGACCAGGATGTCCAGCGCCTGTGGGCGCCCGTCACCGCGACCGCGATCGACAAGGCCAGCGGCAAATTCCGTTCGCGCAGCGGCCTGTCGGCGCCGGTCGGCATGGGCTACGAATACTTCGACGCGCGTCCCGAGCACAAGATCAAGGCCGCCGGCGGCGTCGCCACGCTGTACACCAAATCGTATGACATCGTCGAGGACGCGCGCGCCGCGGGCCGCGACGCCAAGCACAAGCTGACGGCGAAATCGGTCACGCCGGGCAAGTACGACCTGATGCTCTCGCCGGAAAACATTTGGCTGACGATCCACGAATCGGTGGGCCACCCGACCGAGCTGGATCGTGTGCTCGGCTACGAAGCCAACTACGCCGGCACCAGCTTCGCCACGCTGGACAAGTGGCAGAGCAAGAAATTCAACTACGGCTCGCCGCTGGTGAACATCGTCGCCGACAAGACCACGCCGGGCTCGCTCGGCTACGTCGGCTACGACGACGAAGGCGTGAAAACCAAACGCTGGGACATCATCAAGGACGGCATCCTGGTCAGCTACCAGGCCACGCGCGACCAGGCTCACATCATCGGCAAGACCGAGTCGGACGGCTGCTCGTACGCCGACAGCTGGAGCAATGTGCAGTTCCAGCGCATGCCGAACGTGTCGCTCCAGGCCGGCCAGAAGAAGCTGACTCCGGACGAGATGGTCAAGGACATCAAGAAGGGCATCTACATCGTCGGCGACGGCTCGTTCTCGATCGATCAGCAGCGCTACAACTTCCAGTTCGGCGGCCAGCTGTTCTACGAGATCAACAACGGCAAGATCGGCCAGATGCTGGAAGACGTGGCTTACCAGTCGAACACCCAGGACTTCTGGAATGCCTGCAGCGCGCTGTGCGACGACCGCGACTGGCGCATGGGTGGCTCCTTCTTCGACGGCAAGGGCCAGCCGAGCCAGGTCAGTATCGTGTCGCACGGCGCCTCGACGGCGCGCTTCAACGGCATCAACGTCATCAACACCGCCCGCAAGATCGGCTAAGGCAGGGAGAACGAGAACATGACCATCCTGACCCAGGAACAAACCAGGCATATCTGCGACACGGTGCTCAAGGCGAGCAAGGCCGACGAATGCACCGTCAGCGTGAGCGGCACCCGCGACGGCAACATCCGCTTCGCGCGCAACGCAGTATCGACCGCCGGCCTAGCCGACAACGTCGACATCGCCGTGCAGGTCGCCTTCGGCAAGCGCGTCGGCACCGCCACCATCAACGAGTTCGACGACAAGTCTCTGCAAAAAGCCGTGCACCGCGCCGAGGAACTGGCGCGCCTGGCGCCGGAAAATCCGGAGTTCATGCCGGCCGTGAGCAAGCAGGAATACAAGGCCACCAACACCTTCAACGCCAAGACCGCGGCGATCGATCCGGAGTACCGCGCGCAAGCCGCTGCCTACGCGATCGAGGCCTGCAAGAAGAAGGACCTGGTCGCGGCCGGCTTCTTTTCCGACAGCACCTCGTTTTCCACGGTCGCCAACTCGAACGGCGTGTTCGGCCACCAGAACCAGACCGGCCTCGATTTCACCTGCACCGTGCGCACCGCCGATGGCCGCGGCTCCGGCTGGGTCAAGCGCTCGGCCACCGAGGCCGCCCGTTTCGATCCGCGCGAAGCGGCCGACGTGGCGATCGAGAAGGCCCTGAAATCGGTCGATGCGAAAGCGCTCGAACCGGGCCGCTACACCGTGATCCTGGAGCCGGCCGCGACCTCCGAACTGCTGGGTAACATGCTGTTCGGCTTCGACGCGCGCCAGACCGACGAAGGGCGCAGCTTCCTGTCCAAAAAGGGCGGTGCCTCGCGCCTGGGCGACAAGCTGTTCGACGAGAAGGTCAACATCTGGGCCGACCCGTGGAATCCGGACGTGCCGGTGCTGCCGTGGGACGACCGCAGCCTGATCGCGCGCGGGCGCATGGACCTGGTCAAGAACGGCAAGGTCAACGCGCTGCAGTATTCGCAGTACTGGGCCAAGAAGAAGGGCGTGGCGCCGACCGCGATGCCGGGCAATATCATCATGGCCGGCACCGACAAAAGCACGCAGGACCTGATTGCCAGCACCAAGAAAGGCATCCTGGTCACGCGCACCTGGTACATCCGCATGGTCGACCCGCAGACGGTGCTGCTGACCGGCCTGACGCGCGACGGCACTTTCTATATCGAGAACGGCCAGATCAAGTACCCGGTCAAGAACTTCCGCTTCAACGAGAGCCCGGTCACGATGCTCAACAACATCGAGGAAATCGGCAAGCCGGTGGTGATCGGCGGCGACGAAGTGCCGTTCCAGATGCTGATCCCGCCGATGAAGGTCAGGGACTTCAACTTCACGTCGCTGTCGGACGCGGTGTAAAAAACGCCGCAACAATATGCTGTCGCCCCGGCGCAGGCCGGGGCCCATGCTGAGCTAGCGTATGGGTCCCGGCCTGCGCCGGGAGTCGTTTCCGGCAGTGCCGGGAACGACGGTAACTTTGGAGATCCACTTGGAACGCCGCACCTTCCTCAACCTATGCGCCGGCACCGCCGGCAGCCTGCTGGTCCCGGTCTTCGGCAATGCGATCGCCGCCGAAGAACTGCTCGGCACGATGCCGGCCAGCGCCAAGAAAGCCATCGCCGACACTGCGCTGAACGCCGCCACCAAAGCCGGCGCCAGCTACTGCGACGTGCGCATCGGCCGCTACCTGAACCAGTACATCAACACGCGCGACCTGACGGTGCAGGGCGTGACGAATACCGAGTCGAGCGGCGTCGGCGTGCGCGTGATCGCCAATGGCGCCTATGGCTTCGCCGCCACCAACCAGATGACGCCGGACGCGGTCGCGGGTGCGGCGCGCCAGGCGGTGGCGATCGCCAAGGCCAACGCCAAGCTGCAGGACCGGCCGCTCGAACTGGCGCCGGTTAAGGGCGTGGGCGAAGTCGCCTGGGCCACGCCGATGAAGAAGGACTGGCGCACGGTGGCGGTCAAGGACAAGGCCGAGATGCTGATCGCCGCCAACAAGGCCGGCCTCGACGCGGGCGCCAGTTTCATGACGGCCAACCTGTTCCAGATAAACCAGCAAAAGTATTTCGCCTCGACCGACGGCTCCTACATCGACCAGGACATCCACCGCTTGTGGGCGCCGATCACCGCCACCGCGGTCGACAAGGCGACCGGTAAATTCCGCTCGCGCGCCGGCCTGGCGCCGCCAGTGGGTATGGGCTACGAATGGTTCGACGCGCGCGCCGAGCACAAAGTCCGTGCGGCCGGCGGCGTCACCACGCTGTACCACGGCAGCTATGACATCGTCGAGGAAGCGACCAATGCCGGCCGCCAGGCGCGCCAAAAGCTCAGCGCCAAGAGCGTCGACCCAGGCAAGTACGACCTGGTGCTGGCGCCGGAAAATTTGTTTTTGACGATCCACGAATCCGTTGGACACCCGACCGAGCTGGATCGCGTGCTCGGCTACGAAGCCAATTACGCCGGCACCAGCTTCTGCACGCTGGACAAATGGGAATCGAAGAAATTCAACTTCGGCTCGCCGCTGGTGAACATCGTCGCCGACAAGGACACGCCGGGTTCGCTAGGCGCGGTCGGCTACGACGACGAAGGCGTGAAACCGAAGCGCTGGGACATCATCAAGGACGGCATCCTGGTCAACTACCAGGTCACGCGCGACCAGGCCCATATCATCGGCGAAAAGGAATCGCAGGGCTGCTCGTACGCGGACAGCTGGAGCAACGTGCAATTCCAGCGCATGCCGAACGTGTCGCTCGCGGCCGGCAAGAAGCGCTTGACGCCCGACGAGATGGTCAAGGACGTCAAGCGCGGCATCTATATTCTCGGCCGCGGCTCGTACTCGATCGACCAGCAGCGCTACAACTTCCAGTTCGGCGGCCAGCTGTACTTCGAGATCAAGGACGGCAAGATCGGCCAGATGCTGGAAGACGTGGCCTACCAGTCGAACACCCAGGACTTCTGGAATGCCTGCAGCGCACTGTGCGACGAGCGCGACTGGCGCATGAGCGGCTCCTTCTTCGACGGCAAAGGGCAGCCGAGCCAGGTCAGCGCGGTCTCGCACGGCGCGCCGACCACGCGTTTCAACGGCATCAACGTGATCAACACCGGCCGTAAAATAGGTTAAGGAACAGACGCATGAAACAGCTGACCCAAGACGAAGCCCAGCGCATCTGCGAGCGCGTCCTCAAGTATTCGACCGCCGACGACTGCAGCGTCTCGATCGCCGGCAACCGCAGCGGCAATATCCGCTTCGCGCGCAATGCCGTCTCGACCGCCGGCCTGAACGACAACCGCACGCTGAACGTGACGGTCGCCTTCGGCAAGCGCCAGGGCACCGCCAGCGTCAACGAGTTCGACGACGCCTCGCTCGAACGCGCGGTGCGCCGCGCCGAAGACGTCGCGCGCCTGGCGCCGGAAAACCCGGAGTACGTCGGCATCGTCGGCAAGCAGGACTTCAAGCCGAGCGAAGAGTATTTCGCTTCGACGGCCGCGATCGACCCCGACTTCCGCGCCGAGGTCGCCGCACGCGCGATCGAGGCGGGGCGCAAGAACAAGCTGGTCACTGCCGGCTTCTTCACCGATTCGACCGGCTTCGAGACCATCGCCAATTCGAAAGGCGTGTTCGGCCACCGCCAGTTCACCGGCCTGCAATTTACCTGCACCGCGCGCACCGAAGACGGCCGCGGCTCGGGCTGGGTGACGCGCGGCGCCAGCGATGCCAAGCGCTTCGATGCGCGCGAGGCGATCGAGGTCGCGATCGAAAAGGCGATGCACTCGGTCGATGCGAAAGCCATCGAGCCGGGCCGCTACACTGTGATCCTGGAGCCGGCCGCGACCTCGGAGCTGCTGGGCCGCATGTTCGGCGCATTCGACGCGCGCAATGCCGACGAAGGCCGCAGCTTCCTGGCCAAGAAGGGCGGCGGCAACCGCCTGGGCGAGCAGCTGTTCGACCCGCAGGTCAACGTCTGGGCGGACCCGTGGAACCCGGACGTGCCGGTCAGCCCGTGGGACACGCAATCGATGCTGGCGCGCACGCGCAAGGACCTGATCAAGGACGGCAAGGTCGCCTCACTCGACTATTCGCGCTTCTGGGCGCAGAAGAAGGGCGTGCAGCCGAGCGCGCGGCCGGGCAACATCATCATGGCCGGCGGCGGCAAGTCGCTCGAGGAGCTGATTCAGGGGACCAAGAAGGGCGTGCTGGTCACGCGCACCTGGTACATCCGCTCGGTCGATCCGCAATCGCTGCTGCTGACCGGCCTGACGCGCGACGGCACTTTCTATATCGAGAACGGCAAGATCAAGTACCCGGTCAAGAACTTCCGCTTCAACGAAAGCCCGGTCACGATGCTTAACAACGTCGAGGAACTCGGCAAGCCGGTGGTGGTGGCGCCGGACGAGGTGCGCTTCCAGATGGTGATCCCGCCGATGCGCCTGCGCGACTTCAACTTCACGTCGCTGTCGGACGCGGTGTAAAGGACGGCGGTTTTCCAGCATGGCCAACTTCGACTTTTATTTCACGCGCCTGATGTACGAATCGGGCGATTGGGACGTCGACCAGCGCATGCCCAGCAACGTGCTCAATTCGCTGGTCGAATACACGACCCTGCGCGTCGACACGGCCGAGCGCCTGGTCAACCTATCCGACCCGAAGATGCTGGAAGCGCCGTTCTGCTACCTGGCCGGGCACAAGCTGGTGCAGTTCACGCCCGCCGAGCGCAAGAACTTCGAGCGCTACGTGAAGGGCGGCGGCTTCGTCTTCGTGGACGATTGCAACCACGACGTCGACGGCTTGTTCGCGAAATCGTTCGAGGCCGAGATGGCGAAGATCTTCGGGACATCCGCCATGAAGAAGATCCCCAACAACCACCGCGTCTATTCCAGCTTCTTCCACTTCGACGGCCCGCCCAATACGGCGGTCGAGCTGAACGGCTGGGGCGACGATCTGGTGCACGAGTACCTGCGCGCGATCGAGATCAACGGGCGCATCGCGGTCCTGTATTCGAACAAGGACTACGGCTGCGAGTGGGACTACGACTTCCGCAACAAGCGCTGGCTGGCCGTGGACAACACCCGCTTTGCGGTCAACATCATTCAATACGCACTGGGAGCATAAGCAAGTGGCGCAAGCATGGACTGAAGTCGAAATCGCCGACCTGGCGTCGAAAGTGGACCAGCTCAAGGCGAGCATGGGCCAGGTGATCATCGGCCAGAAAGACGTGATCGAGCTGCTCGTCACCTGCCTGCTGGGCGGCGGCCATGCGCTGGTCGAGGGCGTGCCGGGTCTGGGTAAAACGCTGCTGGTGAAATCGCTGGCGCAGGCCACCGACATGCAGTTCCGCCGCGTGCAGTTCACGCCCGACCTGATGCCCTCGGATATCGTCGGCACCGAGATCCTGGAAGAAGACCAGGCCACGCGCCAGCGCGTGTTCCGCTTCCAGCCCGGCCCGGTGTTCACCCAGGTGCTGCTGGCCGACGAGATCAACCGCGCGCCGCCCAAGACCCAGTCGGCGCTGCTGGAGGCGATGCAGGAACGCTCGGTCACCTTCGCCGGCCAGACCCACCAACTGCCGCACCCCTTCTTCGTGCTGGCCACGCAAAACCCGATCGAGCAGGCCGGCACCTACCCGCTGCCCGAGGCCCAGCTCGACCGCTTCCTGCTGCGCATCGACGTCGGCTACCCGACCGAGGATGAAGAAATCGCGATGGTCGGCGCCACCACCCATGCCGGATTGCGCGACGCCTCGCCGGCGATGGACGTGCAGACCTTGTTGCGCCTGCAGCAGCTGGTGCGCGACATCGAGATCGCCGAGCCGATGCTGCGCTACGCGACGCGGCTGGTGCGCGCCACCCGCCCCGCCGACTCGCCGGTCGAGGCGATCCGCAAGCACATCGGCTGGGGCGCCGGACCGCGCGCCGGCCAGGCGCTGGTGCTGGCCTCCAAGGCGCGCGCGCTGATGCACGGCCGCCTGGCGGTCACGCGCGACGACATCGCCGCGATGCTGATGCCGGTGCTGGCGCACCGCGTGCTGCGCAATTTCGAGGCCGAAGCCGACGGCGTCGCCATCGCCGACATCCTGGCCGCGCTGCGCGCCGGCGTGCGCGTCGACTGACATGCCGATGCTGGACAGCGCCGCGCTGGTTGCGCATACGGGCAAGCTCGACCTCGTGATCCGCCACGTGCTGGCCGGGCTTGGGCAGGGCATCCACGCCGGGCGCGAACGCGGCGCCGGCGTCGAATTTTCCGAGTACCGCGCCTACGCCCCCGGCGACGAGTGGCGCCGCGTCGACTGGAAGCTGGCCGGGCGCACCGACCGATACTATGTGCGCGAGGCCGAGCGCGACAGCCACGTCGCCGTCTGGCTGGTGCTGGATGCGACCGCGTCGATGATCGAGCCGAGCCGCAGCATCGACGGCCTCACCAAGCTGCATTACGCGCGTGTGCTGCTGGCCTGCGTGGCCGCGCTCGCGCAGCGACAAGGCGACGCCTTCGGCCTGGTGGTCTGCAACGGCGAGCGCGCCCACTTCACGCCGGCCGCGCGCGGACCACGCCAGCTGCAGCGCGTGCTCGCGCGCCTGAACGCGACTGAACCGGGTGGCCAGCTGCCCGGCGCCGACGTGCTGCGCGCCAGCCTGCATTTTGCCCAGGCGCCCAGCGTCGTGTGCGTGGCCAGCGATTTCCTCGACTGGCCCTCGGCCTTGTCCGAATCGATGCTGCGCCTGCGCACCATGCGTCACGACGTGCGTGCGCTGTGCCTGCACACGGCGGCCGAGGATGAAGCCAGCTTCGACCCCAGCTTTGCCTACCGCGATCCCGAGCAGGCCAATACCGTATTTCGCTTCGGGCGCGACGTGCGTGACGCCTACGTGCGCACGCGCGTGGCCCACTTCGAGACCGTGCTGCGCGACTGCCGCGCGCACGACGTGCCGTGGCTGGCGGCGCGCATCGAGCAGGCGCCCGGCGAGGTGCTGCGCGCCTGGATGCGGCGCCACATGGCAGGAGCACGCGCCGCATGATGAACTTCAGTTTGTGGTGGCTGGCGCTGCCGGTCCTGGTGCTGCCGATCCTGTGGCATCGCCAGAAGCGCGAGCAGACCAGGGCGGCGCCGCTGGCCTCGGCGCGGTTTTTACCGAAGGCCGAACCGAAGCAGCTGCGCGTGTGGCGTTGGAATGACGTAGTGCTCCTGCTGCTGCGCTGCCTGTTGCTGCTGGCGCTGATCGCTTTGCTGGCCGACCCGGTGCTGCCGTGGCGTGGCGACAGCGTGCTGGTGTTGCCGGGCACGCCGCAAGCCGTCGTCGGGCGCCTGCAGCGCGAAGCCGGCTTCACGGGCGCACAGCGCATCATGCTGCCGGGCGTGGATGCCATCGCCTGGCTGCACGCGCACGAACGCGAATTCAAGCCCGAGTCTCGACTGCTGGTACTCGGCGACGCCGCCATGCCATCCACGCCGCCGCGTTTCCGGCATGCGGTCCAGTGGCGTGCCGATACGGCGCAGCCGGCGCCGGTCGAGCATCACGTCGCCGTGTTCAGCGCGCGCGCGGACGACTGGCGCCGCCTGTTCGCCGCGGCCAGTCCGGCCTGGCGCATCGTCGTCGATGCCCAGCCGGGACCGCGAACCGAGCTGGTGGTGTGGGACCGGCTCGAGGCGCCGCCAGGCACGCTGCGTGCACCGCTGTGGTGGGCCAGCGATGCGCGCGTCTTCCCCGAATTGACGCAAGCTGCGCAAGTCGACGGCTTGCGCGTGGCCGCGCGCGCGCGCGGGCGCGTGTGGGCCCCAGCGCAGGCGCAAGACGCCTCGCCCTTGCACGACGCCGATGCCGCGCGCGTCCTGTTCGCCGCTTGGCAGCGCTTGCAGCTCGGTCCGCAGGCGTATCCGATGCCGGTGCATGCCACCGCAGCGGACCCGAACGCACCGGCCGGCCCGGCCAGCGGCGCCCTGCATGCGTTTCTCGCGACCCTGCTCGCCGTGTTGTTTGCATTAGAGAGGATGTTGACCCATGCCCGGCGACGCTGACAGCGCCCATCGAGTCGACCACGACCTTGCTGGCCAGCTGGCCCGCCGCGTCCTGCGCGCCGCGCAACTGCGCCGTGCCGGACTGTGGGTCGCTGGCGCCGTGCCCTGGCTGGTCTTGCGCAATGCGCCGGGCCTGCTGGCCTGGTCGGCGTTTTGCGCCTGGGACGGCCTGCGCCTGCAGCGCCAGGTCGCGCATGGCTGGGCCGCGTGGATCGACGAGGCCGTGCCCGAGATGGAAGACAGCAGCGCGCTGCTGCTAGAAGACCCGAGCACGCAAGCGCCGGTCGCGCGCCTGCAGCGCAAGCGCCTGCTCGAGCGTTTGCAGGCCAGCCTGGACCGTCCGCGCCTGCGTGCGATCGTGCGCGCGCACGTGAAGCCCGGCTGGCCGTGGCTGGCCGCCGACGTGGTGCTCGCCGGCCTGGCCTGGGCCACGGCCATGCAGCATCCGCATGCTGCCCAAGCGGCGGCTGCCGCGCGCGCGCCGGCGCACAAGACAGCGGCAACGCCAGCCCCCGCCGAATTGATCGTGAAACTCACGCCGCCGGGATACACCGGCGTGGCCGCATCGACCTCGAATCCGCGCGACCTGCAAGCGCCCGAACAGACCGTGGTCGAGTGGTGCCTGCGTACGCCGTCCGAGATGCCCGAGCGCATCGAACTGAGCGACGGCCAGGCGCTGCAGGCCGGCCAGGCATGCGCGCGCTGGCTCGCCACCGAATCGATGTTCTGGCGCTGGCGCGGCAACCGCTACACGCTGAAAGTCATTCCCGACCAGCCGCCCGAGATCACCATCACCCAGCCGAACGAGATGACGCACGACCTGTCGCGCGACGCCACCAGCGCGAAGATCGCCGTGAGCGTGCGCGACGACTACCGCATCCAGCAGGCCACCATGCACCTGACGCTGGCGCGCGGCAGCGGCGAAAATATCAAGTTCAGCGACCGCGAGCTGCCGCTGCCCGTCTCGACCGACCCGCGCAAGCGCGACTGGGCCAAGGACTGGTCGCTGGCGGAGCTCGGCATGCAGCCGGGCGACGAGCTGTACTTTTTTATTCGCGCCAGCGACAACGCCACGAAACCGCACACGGTGCAATCGGCCACCTGCACGCTGCGCCTGCCGGCGCCACCGTCCGACAAGGACGAGGACAGCGCCGCGCTGCCGATGATGGTCAAGCCGGAGAGCCTGCGCAGCCAGCGCCAGATCATCATCGACACCGAGCAGCTGATCGCCGACATGCGCAACAAGAAGCTACCGGAGGCGGACGTCCGCGAGCGCAGCGAACGCATCGCCGACGACGAGGCCGTGCTGCGCCGCCGCTACGGCCAGTTCCTGGGCGAGGAGTCGACCTTGTTCGGCAAGGACGACGACCACGACGACCATGGCCACGGTGGCAAGGACAAGGACGACGTACTGCACCAGTTCGGCCACGCCCACGACCAGCCCGAGAACGCGACCTTGTTCGACGACGCCACCAAGAAGGTGCTGCGCCGCGCGCTGGCCGCGATGTGGGACGCCGAAAAATCGCTGCGCGCGATCCAGCCGAAACCCGCGCTGCCGCCCGAGAACACGGCGCTGGTGGCGATCAAGGAGTTGCAGCAGTCTGAGCGCATCTACCTGCACAAGACCTCGTCCGAGATCCCGGCGATCAAGGAAGACAAGCGCCTGAGCGGCGACATGGCCGGCAGCGCCAGCTTCAAGCGCGCCCAGGGCGATGCCAACGATCCGGTGCCGTCCGACCTGCGCGCGCTGGTGCAGGCGCTCGGCACCGACGGTCCGCTGCCGGCGCTGTGGACGCGCACTGCGCACGACTGGGTGCGCGAGCGCGTCAAGGACGACGAGCAGCGCCTGAATGCCCAGCGCGCGATCCAGGACGTGGCCGACGGCTGCCTGGCGTGCCGTCCGGTGCTGCGCGCCTGGCTGCGCGGCGGCGTCGACGATGCGCCGGTGCTGCTGCAGGCGCGTCCGACGGTCGCCACGCCGCTGACGCGCGCGCTCGCGGGAGGACCACGATGAACTTCGCGATGAACGGGTTCGATGCGAAATGGCTGATCCTGATTGCGGCGACCGCGGGCGTGGTCAGCGCGCTGCTCTACCTGCGCCGCCGGCGCTGGATCGAGGCGCTGCTGGTGCTGGTGGCCGGCGCCGCGCTGGCCGGCGCTACCGGCGGCTTGAGCTTGCCGGGCGAGGCGGGCGGCGCCTTGACGGTGTCGGCTGCGCACCCGCCGGCCAATCTCGACGGCGTGCGCAGCCTGCTCGTGAAAGACGACGGCCTGCGCCAGGCCGACTGGGACGATCTACCGGCGCGCGCGCTCACTTGGACCGTACCGGCCACGCCGACCATCCGCCTCGACTTCCCGCGTGAGCTGGCGCTGGGCCGCATCTTCGCGCTCACCGTGCACCGCTCGTGGAAGGCGCCCGGCCGCCTGCAGCTGCTGGCCGAGAATGGCCAGGTGCTGGCGGAAGCAAAGGGCGGGGGCGACCTGACCGCGCAGTGGCTGCCGCCGCTGGCCGAAGACCTGGTCTTGAAAGCGCGCCTGCTCGATGCAAACGGCAAGCTGGTTGATGGGGGACCGGTGCCGCTGCGCGTGCGCGCGCCGCTGCCGCTGCAGGTGCGCGGCCGTTTCAATGCGCCTTCGTTCGATTTGCGCACGCTGGATGACCTGCTTGCCAACAGCAACGCGGCGATCGACTGGCAGGTGGAACTGGGCAAGAACCTGCAGCGCGCCGAGACCGCGCGCGACAAGATCCAAATGCCCGATCTGGAGATCGTCGACGCGGCCTGGTTCGAGCACGCGCCGGCGGGCGAGCGTACCGCTTTGCTGGCGCGCGTGGCCGCGGGCGGACGCCTGCTGGTGCTGGGCGCGAACGCGCAGGATGCCGGCGCCTGGAGCCGCAGCGTCGCGCTGGCGCTGGCGCCGCAGCCGGCCAACAAGACGCTGGACGGTGCGCTGCCGATGACGGTGGCGGCCCTGGCCCCGAACACGTCACACGTGGGCGAGTGGCAGGGCGAAATGGGCCTGTGGACGCGCAACTGGCAGCAGGGCCGCATCGGCTGGTTGGCCGTGGGCGACTGGCACCGCCACGCAATCGAGCAGCCGCGCGCGCTGGCGCTCTGGTGGCAGGGCGTGCTCGACCGCCTGCAGGTGCAGCGCAGCCGAGAGATCGCCTGGCTCGATCCCGACGAGATGCCGCTGCCCGGGCAGCGCTTGGCCGTGTGTGCGCGCGGCGATGCGTTGGCGGCGTCGACCGGCCTGGTGATCCCGGCCTTGAACCGGACCCTGGCCTGGCAGCGCCGTGCCGACCGCGTCGACGCCGCCTGCGCCGCCGTCTGGCCGCAGCGCAGCGGTTGGCTGAGAGTGCAGGCGCAAGGCGCGAAACCGCTGGAAGGCGCCGTGTACGTGTACGCCGATGGCGACTGGCCGCTGTGGCAGCGCGCCGAGCGCCGCGCCGCGACCGCCCGCTACGCCGCCCGTGCGCCGATCGCGCCGGAAACCGGCACGCGGCCGCTGCCAACTTGGCCGTTCGGCATGGCGTTCGCGCTGGCCATGCTCGGCCTGTGGTGGCGCGAACGACGCTGAGGCAAGCAGATCATCGGCAGCGAAGCCCGGAACGTGAGATGATCGGCGTCATTCCATTGCACGCGCCCCTGCCATGAACCAGCCGACCACAGCGCCTGAAGTTTCCTCCGCACCGACCGGGGCCCTGCGCCGCCCCGACGGGCGCTTTCGCAACGTGATCCCGCGCCAGCCCATCGGCTTCAAGAAGACGCTCGGCTTCATGTGGCGCATGTTCACGGACAAGCCCAAGACCACGGTGCCGGACCGTCCGCTGCCGCTGCATGCGCTGACCCGGGCCGAGCTCGACGCGGCGCCGGAGGCCAGCCTGTGGCGCCTGGGTCACTCGACCATGCTGCTCAAGCTGGACGGCGGCTTCTGGCTGACCGACCCGGTGTTCTCCCGGTACGCATCGCCGTTCCAGTTCGTCGGGCCGAAGCGCTTTCATGCGCCGCCGATCGCCATCGAGGACTTGCCGCCGCTGGCCGGCGTGATCCTGTCGCACGACCATTACGACCACCTCGACCACGCCAGCATCCTGCGCTTGAAGGACAAGACGGGCGTGTTCGTCACGCCGCTCGGCGTCGGCGACCGCTTGGTGCGGTGGGGCGTCGATGCGCGTAAAGTGCGCCAGCTCGATTGGTGGCAGTCGACCGAGGTCGGCGGCCTGCGCCTCACCGCCGGACCGGCGCGCCACTTCTCGGGCCGCACGCCGCGCGATGAAGACACGACGCTGTGGGTGTCGTGGATCATCGAAGCGAACGATTTAAAAATTTTCTTCAGCGGCGACACCGGCTACCACGCCGGCTTCAAGGAAGTCGGCGAACGTTACGGTCCGTTCGACGTCACGCTGATCGAGAACGGCGCCTACAACACCGATTGGCCCGAGGTCCACATGCAGCCCGAGGAAACGTTGCAGGCCCACCTCGACGTGCGCGGCCGCTGGCTGGTCCCGATCCACAACGGCACCTTCGACCTGGCGTTTCATCCCTGGTTCGAGCCGTTCGAGCGCATCTCGGCCCTGGCCCGCACCAAGGGCGTCGAGCTGGCCACGCCGATGATGGGCGAACGCCTGTCGCTGGCGCAGCCGCAGGCCGGCGGCGCGTGGTGGCGCCAGGCGATGCCGGCGCAAGCGGGCGCCTGAGCCTGCGCATCACGCGCTCAAGGCGCTGACCACCAGGCGCCGCTTGCCGTTCGGCGCCAGTGGGATGTCGCTTTCCTCCTGCAGCGAGATGTCGAAGAAGCCGCCCCAGCGGCGCTGCTGGGCGTCGAGCAGGAAGGCGCGCTGCTCCGGCGACAAGCGGCCGTGGCGCCCGACCACCGCCAGCGTGATCTCGCCGGGCCGCCGCTGGCGCACCTGGTACAGGCGCACGAAGTCCCAGGTGGCTTCGTCGATGTTGATCGCCAGGCCGGGGATGCGGCGGCCGTTGCGGTCGACCAGGAATTCGTGGCCGCGCCCGTCGATCGCGGCGCAGCGGCCGTGGACGCCGATGCGGCCATAGTCGCCGGTGCGGTAGCGGATCAGCGGCATCACGTCGTTCCACAGCGAGGTGCCGACGATCTCGAGGCGCTCGCCATCGATGCGGTTTTCGCTCCAGCCGTACAGCGGCTGGAAGCGGTAGTCCATGGTGCCGTGCCCGTTGTGGTCGGCGAAGGCCAGGTTGGTGCGCTCGGACAGGCCGTAGTTGAGCGAGATCGGGCAGCCGAACAGGCGCTCGATCGCCGCCAGCTGGTCGGGCGAGGCCGGTTCCGACGCCAGCAGCACGGCGCGTATGCCCATCGTCGGCGGATCGGCGGCCAGCAGCTCGGCCAGGGCCGCGGCCGAACTCGGGTAGGCGTGCACGTAGCGCGGCCGGAAGCGCTCGATCGCCGCCGCGATCGCGGCCCGGTGGCCGGTGCCGATGTGGTAGGGCGACAGCATCAGGCGGTTGCCCATCACCCAGGCCGGGCTTTCATGCGCGAGGCGGCGCGCGTCGGCGCCGATGCGCAGGATGCGCGCCTTGTCGAACGAGAAGCCGAAGCGGCCCCACTCGTGGGCGAAGAAAGCCTTTTCGATGTCGGCCAGGCGCTTGCTGCGCCAGACGCCGATGCCGTGGCCGGTCGAACCGCCGCTGGTCGCGTACAGCAGGCGGCGCGGGTCGAGCCGGCAGTCGAGGAAGCTGCGCTGGCGCGCCATCACCTCGTCCTTGGTGAGATAGGGAAAGCGCGCCAGCACTTCGTCGAGCGGCTCGTGCAGCGCTTCGGCCGCGCTCAGGCGCACGCTGTCGCGGTAGTGCGGCACGTGCGTCAACGCGTGCGCCAGCGTGGCGCGCAGGCGCGAGCGCGCGCGCGCGAGGCCGCCGTCGCCGTCGTGGGCCAGCCAGGTGCGGATGCGGAAGTAGTCGGGATGGTACAGGGCGCGCGCCGGCAGCCAGGGCCGCCAGGCATAGTAGCGGCGCGCCATCCAGTCGTGCAGGGATCCGGGCGTGGTCATGGTTCGCTCGCGTTGCGTGTGTCGGGTTCAGTGGTTGAGGGCATGGCGCAGCTCGTCCGCCGACAAGTCGCCCAGGCCGAGGCTGGACAGCGTGCGCGCCTCGAGCGCGAAGTCGCGCTCGAGCAGGCCGCCGGCCAGCACGATCAGCGCGTCGGCGACCGGCGTCGGCACCTCTACCTTGCGCCCGATCGAGGCCAGCAGCGCCAGCCCCATCGGCACGTCCTCGGTGACGAAGCGCGAGTCGATGCTGCCTGGCCCCTTCGGCCCGCCCTCGCGCGCATAGCGGCGGAACACCGCGATGCCCGGTTGGCTCAGGTCTTCCTCGTTGCGGAAGCGGCATTCATCGAAGTAGGGCGAAGGGACGCCACCGGTGGCCGCGATCACCGCGTTCTTCTCGCGGTCGAGCCGCTCGAGCAGACGCAGCACCGAGGGCGTAAAGGCTTCGCGGTACATCCAGAATTCGCCCCGGGCGTACTCGATGCGGCTGGCCGAGAGCAGCGTGCCGATCGTGTGCACGATCAGGTTCGGATTGTGCAGCGCCGATTCGACGATGTTGCTGCGCGTCGCGACATAGGTCGGGAACAGGCGCGCCGCACGCGCCAGCCCTTCCTCGCTGCGCGCGCGCGGCACGAAGGCCAGCGCGTTGCGCACGTTCTTGAACAGGACGTCGACCACGCCCGGCCGGGCCAGGCGCGCATCGTAGGGCAGGCTTTCGCCTTCGGCCAGCAGGAAGCCGGCCGCGCGCTGCCAGCGCAGGAAATGGCAGGAGCCCATGTAGCCCGGCGCCAGCAGCACCAGTTCGCGCCCGTCCAGGCGCGGGCCGATCAGGGCCGCCACCTGCGGGTGGAACTGGGTCTGGGTGGTGACGATGACGGCGTCCGGCGCCATCTCGAAGGCCGCGTCGGCGTCGCGCGTGGCGAACGCCAGGCGGGCGGTGCGGGGCAAGGTGTCGCGCGGGCCGCGCAGCGTGATCGCCCGCGTCTCGCGCACCTTGTCGAAGTTGTCGTCGTGCAGGGCGCGCGAGGTCTTCAACAAGCCGACGCGGTGCCCATCCAGGGCCAGGATGGCTCCCAGTGCACAACCGGCGTTACCAGCGCCGACCATAAGTACGTTCATCCTTGTGCTCCGTCAGAAAGTCCGATGACGAAGCTTGACGATGCCAGTGGCTCAATCAGCTGGGTTGCGATAGCTCAGTTATGTGTGGCTGACACTGGGGAACTTTTGGGGCGATGCCGCCTGAACAGGGATCGGCATCAATCCTGGTGATCGCGCATCCATTCCTTCATACCATTGACCCAGGCCTTGGCGGACAGGTTGGTGCGGCGCTTGATTTCGGCGGCGCGTTCGTACAGCACGGCGAAGTCGATTTGCGGCGCATCCTTGAACGCGATCACGACGATGTTGGCGTCGTGCACCTCGGGCAGCCAGACCACGGCGTCGAAAGCCCCTTCCATCGCCTGCAGGTTCTTGTCGTAGTTGCTGAAGTCGCCAAACACGTTGGCGGTCATGATGCCGCCCGGCGCCAGGCAGTCGGCGCAGGCCTGGTAGAACTCGGGCGTGTCGAGCACCGGGCCGCGCGCTTGTTCGTCATACAGATCGACCTGCAGCACGTCGAGCGTGCCGTGGCGGCGCGCATCCATCACGAAGTCGAGCGCGTCCATCTCGCGCACGTCCAGGCGCGCGTCGTTGGGCGGCAGGCCGAAGTATTCGTGGCAGATCGCGATCACGTTCGGGTTCAGCTCGGCGACCTCGACCCGCGCCTCGGGAAAGCGCTGCCAGCAGAACTTGGTGAGCGCCGCGCTGCCCAGGCCGAGCTGGGCGATGCGGCGCGGCCGTTCGATGAACAGCATCCACATCATCATCATCTGCACGTATTCGAGCTCGATCGCATCCGGCCGGGCCAGGCGCATCGCGCCCTGCACCCAGGAGGTGCCCAGGTGCAGCGAGCGCACGCCTTCGAATTCGGTGATGGTGGCGGGCGGATGGCCGGGTTGCGAGAAGCGGGGATCGAGCGGCATGCTGGGCGGGAGACGAGATGAAGCGCCGATTGTAGCAAGCGGGCCGGCGGCCTGTCGCCCTGTCGCCGCTCACCTCTCAGCTCATCTGAACCGGGTGCGGTAACGGCCGGGGCTTTCGCCCACGATGCGCTTGAACGCGAGGCCGAACGCGGTCTCGGATTCGTAGCCGATGGCGCGTCCGATGCGCGCCAGGGTATCGTCGTTCGATTTCAGGGCGTGGCGCGCGAGGGTCATGCGCCAGCGCGCCAGGTAGTCGAGCGGCGGCAGGCCGACCCGGGAGCGAAAACGCTCGGCGAAACTGGTGCGCGACATCGCGACCGCCGCCGCCAGTTCGGCCACCGTCCACGGCCGTTCCACCTCGCCGTGCATCAGGGCCAGCGCGCGGCCGATCCTGGCGTCGGCGAGCGCACCCAGCCAGCCGGCGCGCGCGCCGCCGGCCAGGTGGGCGCGCAGGATCTGGATCAGCACCATCGCGGCGAGCTGGCCGGCCAGCGCCGAGGCGCCGGGCTGCGCCGCCCGGGTCTCGAGCTGGATCAGTTCGAGCAGCGGGCCGAGCGCCTGCGCCTGCGGCGCGGCGGCGCGCACCACGATCGACGGCGGCAGCAACTGCAGCAGCCAGCCACCGAGTTCCTCGTCGAGCGTGAAGCGCCCGCCGGCGCCGACCGTCTTGAGCTCACCCGCGCCGAAGCGGACGATGCCGTCGGCGCCCAGGCCCTCGGCCATGACCTGCGTACCGTCGCCCAGCGCCGCACCCGGGTCGCTGGCGAAGCGGTAGGGCCGGCCATCGCTCAGCAAATAGAAGTCGCCGGGAGCCAGCTCGGTCCATGCGCCGTCCTGTTCGGTCCACAGCCAGCGCGCGCCCTCGATCACGCCGCCGAACTTGATGTGGCGGTAGGCCGGGAACGCCAGCGCCCAGGGGCCGGCCGCTTCCACGCGTGCGGACAGCATGCCTTCGACATTCAGAAGGCGGAACACGTCGGAGAGAGGATCCATGAAAACCGTACGATCGAATAGGAAAAGCGAACGAACGATTATGGATCGTCTGGGCTGGCTCGGCAACAATGATCGCATACCCGCATTGTCGAGAAAGGACATGATGACTACACCTCAGCAACCGCTTCACTCGGGCTTCGGCCGCCACAGCAGCGCCTCCGACGTCATTGGCGACGCCGACCTGGCCGGCAAGATCGCGATCGTCACCGGCGGCGCGTCCGGCATCGGCCTGGAGACCACACGCGCGCTCGCGAGCGCGGGCGCGACCGTGATCGTCGCGGCGCGCGACGTCGAGGCCGCGCGCGCCGCGCTGGAGGGCATCGACGGCGTCGAGACCGGCCGCATCGACCTGATGGACCCGGCTTCGATCGACGCCTTCGCCCAAGCCTTCCTGGCCAGCGGACGTCCGCTGCACCTCCTGATCAACAACGCCGGCATCATGGCCGCGCCCTTGATGCGCGATGCGCGCGGCCACGAATCGCATCTGTCGGCCAACCACCTGGGCCACTTCCAGTTGAGCGCGCGATTATGGCCGGCCCTGCGCCGCGCCGGCGGCGCCCGCGTGGTGACCTTGTCGTCGGGCGCGCACCGCCAGGCCGCCTTCGACTTCGACGATCCCGACTTCGAGCGGCGCCCCTACGAAAAATGGCAAGCCTATGCCCAGTCCAAGACCGCCAACGTGCTGTTCACGGTGGCGCTGGATCGCAGGGGCGAGGCCGACGGCATCCGCGCCTTCGCCGTGCATCCGGGGCGCATCGACAGCAATCTGCAGCGCTTCATCCCGCTCGATGAATTGCAGGCGCTTGGCGCGCGCGACGACAAGGGCGAGATCCCGGCCGCGCAGCGCGACTTGTACAAGACGCCGGCGCAGGGCGCCGCCACCACGGTCTGGTGCGCGACCAGTCCGGCGCTCGCGGGCCTGGGCGGCGTGTACTGCGAAAACGCCGACATCGCCCGCGCGGTGCCGGCCGACCACAAGCCGTTCGACGGCGTGCTGCCGTGGGCGATCGATGCCGAGGCGGCCGAGCGCCTGTGGGCGATCAGCGTGCAGATGACGGGCGTCGACTTATAAACCGGCCGCGGCCGGGCCGAGCGGCAGGATCATCGTCACCATCAGACCGCCGCCTTCGCGGTTGGCCAGCAGGATGCGTCCGCCGTGCGCCTCGGCGATCTCGCGCGCGAGCGCCAGGCCGAGACCCGTGCCGCTGCGCTTGGTCGAATAGAAGGGCACCAGCGCGTTGGTCAGCACCGCGTCGCTCATGCCGGCGCCGCGGTCAAACACGTCGATGCGCACCACGTCGCGCAGCGTGTCGCGCGTCGGGTCATTCACACGCCGGATCTGCAGTTCGACCTGGGTCGGATGCGAGCCCGATTCGTGGGCGTTCTTGAGCAGGTTGATCAGCGCCTGCTCCATCTGCGCGCGGTCGATCTGGGCCGGCTCCTCAGGCAGCGTGCCGACCAGGCGGAACGCCACGTGCGCGGCCAGGGCCGCCACGAAATCGCGCCAGGCGATCGGCTCGATGCGCGGCGTCGGCAGCTTGGCGAAGCGCGCGTAGCCGAGGATGAAGCTCTCCAGGTGACGGGTGCGCTCGCCGATGGTCTCCAGGATCTCCGGCAGGCGCTCGACCTGGCCGCGCCGCACCAGCGCCGCACCGGAGTGCGCGAGCGACGCCAGCGGCGCCAGCGAATTGTTCAACTCGTGGCTGATCACGCGGATCACCTTTTTCCAGGTCTGCACTTCCTGGCGGCGCAGCTCGACCGTCAGCTGGCGCAGCAGCAGCAGCTCGTGGCGCCGGCCGTTCAGACTGAAGTCGCGCCGCGCCAGGTGATACACCTCTTCGTCCTCGCCGTCGCCGGCGGTGAACAGGCCGTCGCCGCCGCGTGCCAGCGCGTCGATCAGCGCCGGCGCGGCCTTGGCCAGTATTTCGTCCAAGGCGTGGCCCTCGAGCTTGCGGCCTTCGAACAGCAGCTGGCGCGCCGCCAGGTTGGCGTAGACGATGGTGCGCTGGCCCCTGGCTTGCCCGGTCACCAGCAGCATTGCCACCGGCGTGTTCTGCACCATGGTGTCGAGCAGCAGCTCGCGCTGGACCAGGTCGAGGCGCTGCTGGCGCAGCACTTCGCCGAGCGCGTTGTGGGCCTGGACCAGGTCGGACAGCTCGTCGTTCTGCGGCCAGTGCAGGCTGAAGGAAAAGTCGCCGTCGCGGTAGCTGGTCACGGTGCCTTCCAGCGCGCGGAACAACGACAGGATCGGCTGGATCTGCGAGCGGATCGTGATGATCGCGATCGGCACCACGCACAGCAGGCAGATGGCGAGCACCGCCAGCGGCTGGCCCGGCATCAGGTGATCCAGCGCCAGCGCGATCAGGATGCCGACCGCGAGCAGCGTGCCGACCAGGGCCGACCAGCGCGTGACCAGGGAAAAGCGCCAGCCTTTACGGTTGCCCGGTCGCGGCGGGTTCATGCCGCGCGCGCGATGCCGAGGCGCTCCATGCGGCGATACAGCGCCTGGCGCGACAGCCCGAGTTCGGCCGCCGCCTGGGCGATCACGCCGCCCGCACGCGCGAGCGCCTGCACGATGGCTTCGCGGTCCGGCTCGGCCTCCTGCGCGCCGCCGGCCGGCGCCGGCAGGCCGAGGTCGGCCGGCTTGATGACTTCGCCCTGGGCCAGCAGGTTGGCGCGCGCCATCACGTTTTTCAGCTCGCGCACGTTGCCGGGCCAGGCATGCGCCTGCAGCGCGGCTTCGGCATGCGGGTGCAGCGCCTTGCCGGGCGCGAGGAAGCTGCGCGCCAGCGGCAGGATGTCGGCGGGGCGCGCGGCCAGCGGCGGCAGCTTCAGCTCGATCACGTTGAGGCGGTAGAACAGGTCTTCGCGGAAGGTCCCGGCGCGGATCATCGCCTGCAGGTCCGCATTCGTGGCGCTGATCACGCGTACTTTCACTTGCCGCTCGCGGTTCGAGCCGAGCCGCTCGAAGCGCCCGGTCTCGAGCACGCGCAGCAGCTTCATCTGCCCGGCCAGCGGCAGGTTGCCGATCTCGTCCAGGAACAGCGTCCCGCCGTCGGCCGCCTCGAACTTGCCCTCGCGCGCTTTCGAGGCGCCGGTGTAGGCGCCGGCATCGGCGCCGAACAGCTCGGCCTCGATCAGTTCGGCGGGCAGGGCGCCGCAATTGAGCACGACGAAGGGGCCGTCGCGCACGCTGGAGTTGGCCTGGATGATCTCGGCGATGCGTTCCTTGCCGGTGCCGTTCGGGCCAGTGATCAGAATCGGCACGTCGGCGCGCGCGACCTGGCAGGCCAGGCTCAGCACGCGCTCGGTGGCCGGGTCGGACCAGACCAGGCCGCGCAGGTCGTACTGCCGTTCCAGCTCGTTCCGCGCGCGGCGTTCGCGTTGCAGTCGTTGGTTCAAAGCCCGGTTGGCCTGGCCCAGTTCGATCAGGTTGGTGACCGTGGCCAGCAGGCGGTCGTCGTTCCAGGGCTTGGACAGGTAGTCGGCGGCGCCGGCCTTGACCAGGTCGACCGCCGCATCGAGGTGGGTCCAGGCCGTCAGCAGGATCACCGGCAGGTCGGGATGGCGCTTGCGGATCTCCTTGAACAGCGCCACGCCTTCCTCGCCGGAGGTGGTGTCCGCGGTGAAGTTCATGTCCTGGATGACCAGGTCGACCGGCTCGCGCGCCAGGATGGCGAGGCCTTCTTCGGGCGAGGCGGCGCGCAGCGCGCCGATGTCGTGCAAGGAAAACAGCACGTCGAGCGCGATGCCGACGGCGGCGTTGTCATCGATGATCAATACGGTAGGCATATTGGCAAGGATAGCAGAGCTCAGACGCTGCGGGTGGCGGTGGCCGGCGAGATGCTGGCCGCTTTCCAGGCCGGACCGTAGGCCGCCAGCACGCCCAGCAGCCAGAAGCCGAGCGCGCCGAATACCAGGTAGCCGGCCGGCAGGCGCGCCATTTCGAGCTGGCTGACCAGCAGCTGATTCAGCGCCAGGCCGAGCGCCACGCCGCCGAACACGCCGGCGCTGGTGATCATGAGGTTCTCGAGCAGGAAGTAGCGCAGCACGTCGATCCGGCGCGCCCCCAGCGCGCGCCGCACGCCGATCTGCTTGCGGCGCTGCGTGACCCACAGGCTGGCCATGCCGACGATGCCGCAGCAGGTGATCAGGAGCAGCAGCGCGCTGACGGCGACCAGCATCCATTGCAGTGTGACGTCGCTGCGGTAGCGTTCCTTGCGATGCGTGTCCATGGTCGTCATCTCGAGGATCAGCGGCGTGGCGGAGGTCTTGCGCAGCGCGGTTTCGGCTTCCTTCATCACGCGGTCGCGCTGGCCCGGCTCGGTGCGCACCACGAACAGGTTGCCGCGGCCCTGGGCATAGACGCGCTGCGGGATCAGGATGCCGAACTGGCCGCGCTCGCCGATCTCGGCCGACGGGCTGATCAGGGTCTCGACCACGCCCAGGATGCGGGTCGGGTAGCCCTTTCCGCCACCGCCGAAGTACATGGTCTTGCCGACCGCGCTGGCGCCCGGCCACAGTTTCTCGGCCAGCGCCTTGGTGATGATCACGCCTGGGGGATAGGCGCTTTCCACGCTGGCGTTGACGTCGACCAGTTCCTGCGGCAGGAAGTCGCGCCCTTCGACCAGCTTCAGGCCGAAGGCGGTGACCAGCGAATCGCCGGACAGGTAGACCCAGGCGCCGGCGCTGGGACGGTCCTGGCGCGGGTCGAGCGAGACGCTGGTATTGCTGCCGCTGCGCGACATCGGGATCTGGCTGACCTGGGCGGCCGCGGCCACGCCGCCGACGTGGCGCAGCGCTTCGGTCTGGCGCTTGATGTCGGCCAGTTCCTGCTCCGGCGTCTCGTCGATGGCGGGGCGCAGGGCGACGTCGAATACCGCGTGTTCGTCGGACAGGCCGGATGGGCGGGCGGCGACCGTGCGCCGTTCGTTCACGATGTGGACCGCGTTGGCCAGGATGGCCAGGCTGAGCGCGACCTGCAGCGCGACCAGGAGCGGACCGGTCTTGTTGCGCAGCAGGGCCGACAGGATGGGACGGATTTCCATGAGGTTTCTCCCGAGTGTCCGTTATTGCGATTTGAGCTGGATGGCTGGCGTGACCTGGCAGGCGCGCCAGGTCGGCAGCAGGCCGGCCAAGATGGCGGCGCCGATCGACAGCACGAAGGTCAGGCCCAGCATCTGCCAGTCCATGTGGGCGACGGCAGCCATGGTCTTGCCCGACATGCGGATCAGGCCCAGGGCGCCGAAGGCCAGCAGCAGGCCGAGCGCGCCGCCGACCAGTCCCACCACGCCGGTCTCGATCAGGAACTGGCGGAAGATCTCGTTGCGCGAAGCGCCCAGCGCACGGCGCACGCCGATCTCGGACGCACGCGCCGAGAACTTGGCCAGCAGCAGGCCGATCGTGTTCACCAGGCACAGCGCCAGGAAACCGAAGGACAGCCAGGTCTGCAGCTTGCTGTCCTTGCCGACGACCTTGGTGTACTCCATCCATTCGGGCACGTTGTAGAGGTGGTTGGCGGCCTTGCGCTTCATGCGGCCCAGCTTGCGCTGGTCCTCGGCGTAGTTGTCGAGCCAGGTCTGCAGGTCGGCGCGGTCGCGGCTGGATGCCGTCTCGAACCAGGCCGTGACCCAGGTGCACTCGGACGGCAGGCGTGCGGAAAAGCCCGGACCGATGTCTTGCGAGCAGCTCATGCCGCCATTGTGTTCGGTCTCGTGGCGGATCGCGCTCGACAGCGGCACGAAGAACTCCTCGTCCTGGCCGTAGCTCGAGCCGCCGGCCAGCTGGTAGACGCGCGGCAGCATCTTCCAGGTGTCGGCCACGCCGACCACGGTGTACGGCACGCCTTTCAGCGTCAGGCGCTGCCCGACCGGATTGACGTTGCCGAACATTTTTTCGGCGGTCTTGCGGCTCAGGACCACGACGTCGGCGGCGCGCGTGTCGTCCTGCTCGCTCCAAGCCTGGCCGTACAGGAAGGGCACCTCGAACATCGCGAAGAAGTCGCGCGTGGGGGCCAGGCCGGACAGCATCTCGGGCGGGATCTCGCGCCGCGGTGGTTCGGCCGACATGGCGATGTTGTACAGCACGGTGCGGTGCACGCCCTGGCCGCTCTTGAGCATGTTCTGCGCATCCGGGTAGGTCATCTGGATATCGTCCGGCTTTTCGCCCGGCGTATAGCCCTCGAGCTGGCCGGCGTCGAGCAGCGGCACGAACAGGCGGTCGCTCTTGTTCGGCAGCGGGTCGCTCGACATCATGTGCAGGATGGTCAGCGTCGACACGCTGGCCGCCACGCCGACCGCCAGCGTGATCACCATCAGCGCGGTCAGCACCGGATTGCGGCGCAGGCTGCGCACGCCGAGTTTGAAGTAGTAGCTGAACATGGCGCTTCCTTATGCGGTGGCGGCGCTGTCGACCAGCGTCGGGCCGCGCCGCACCAGGTCCGACACCTGGCCGTCGACGATGTGCACGTTGCGGCTGGTGCGTACCGCCAGCTCGGGATCGTGGGTGACCATCAGGATCGTGGTGCCGGCCGCGTTGATCTCTTCCAGCAGCTCCATCACGCCGCGCGCCATCTGCGTATCCAGGTTACCGGTCGGTTCGTCGGCCAGCAGCAGCTTGGGCGAGCCCGCGAGCGCGCGCGCGATCGCCACCCGCTGCTGCTGGCCGCCGGACAGCTCGGCCGGGTAGTGCTTCATGCGCGAGGCCAGGCCGACCTTGCTCAACGCGTCTTCGATGCGTTTTTTACGTTCGGCCGCGTTGAAGCCGCGGTAGCGCAGCGGGACGTCGACGTTGTCGAACAGGTTCAAATCCGGGATCAGATTGAAACCCTGGAAGATGAAGCCGAGCTTCTCGTTGCGCAGCCGCGAGCGCGCATTGTCGTCCAGTCCCTTGACGTTGACGCCGTCGAGCACGTACTCGCCCGAGCTGAATTCTTCGAGCAGGCCGGCGATGTTCAGGAAGCTGGTCTTGCCCGAGCCGGACGGGCCGGTCACGGTGACGAATTCGCCTTCCTTGACGTCGATCTCGAAGCCGCGCAGCGCGTGCGTCTCGATCATGTGGGTGCGGTACACCTTGGAGAGGTTGGTCATGCGCAGCATGGTGTTGTCCTTTCAGGTTCGTTATTGATTGATCGAGACGGTTTTTGCATTATTAAAAGCGTCGGTGCCGGACACCACCACTTTGTCGCCGGGCTTCAGGCCGGACAGGATCTCGACCGCCGAGATGCTGGTCGCACCCATCTGGATCGGCGTGCGGGTGGCGATCCCGTCGCGCACGACATAGGCGTAGCGTCCGCCCTCGCTTTCGACGAAGGAGCCGCGCGCCACCATCATCACGTTCGGCTTCTCTTCGATCAGCAGGCGCGCCGTCACGCGCTGGCTCTGGCGCAAGCCCTTCGGCTGCTCGCCATCGAAGCGCACGCGCGCCAGCACCATGTTCTTGACCACTTCCGGCGACAGCGCCGACAGCTTGCCGGTCGCGGTGCCCGAGGGCAGCGTAATTTCGGCGTGCATGCCGATACCGAGGTCGTTCACGTAAGTCTCCGGCACTTCGATCTCGACTTCGAGCTTGGACAGGTCGACCAGCGTCATCAGCGGCGCGTTGGCGGCGACCACCATGCGGTTCTGCACGTTGAGCGTGCCGATGAAACCGTCGACCGGCGCGCGCACGGTCAATTCGTCGACGCGGCGCTGCGCCTCTTCCATCGACAGGCGCGCGCGTTCCAGCTCGTTGGTCTTGGTCTTGATCGACAGCGCGACGTCGTCGCCTTCGAGCGCCGCCGCTTCGCCCGCGTGCTTGGCGCGGATCTGCGCCGACTGCACCGCGTCCTTGGCCTTTTGAAAATCGATCTTGGCGATGACGCCGAGCTCGCCCACGCTCTGGTAGCGCTCCAGCGTGCGCTGGGCCGACAGGCGGTCGATCTCGGCGGTGTCGGCTTCCTTCTGCGCCAGCAGCTTCTGCTTGCGCGCCAAAATCTTCTGGCGCTCGACCTCGGCCTTCAATTGCTCGTAGGTCGAGACTTCTTTCTTGAGCGCGTCGGCCAGGTCGGGCGACTCCAGCACGGCCAGCACCTGGCCTTTGGCGACGGTGTCGCCGGCCGCGACCTTCAAGTTGACGGTGGCGGGTGCCTTGGCGTACAGCGTCGGGCTGACGGCGGCGACGACGCGGCCGTTGACCGAGGCGTCGCGCACCAGCGTGCCGCGCGTGACTTCGGCGATGCGCAGGCGCGACGCGCTGACCGAGGCTTCGCTGCTGCGCCAGGTCGACAGCAGGGCGATGAACAAGACCACGATGCCGATCGCGCCGCCGATCCACAGCGTGCGGCGTTTCAGCGTGTGGCCGGCGCGCGGGGCGATGACGGCGTCTTGGTGGGAGGTATCGCGGATCATGATGGCATCTCGTGTTGTGGACATCCCACTCTTTGCAGGAAGCGTGCCAACATCTAAGTCCTTGATTAAATAGAAAACCCTTGCTGCATAGGGCGTCCGGACGTGTCCGCGCGGCGCCAGCGACGGACAGCGCGGACGGTGCTCGACTTGATATTTTGGAAAGCGTCCGCAATTTCCTGGCAACAAAATGCCGGCCCGGCCGTGGAAAGCGCTTCATGACTCCGTTCCTGTTTCAGCTGTTGCGCGCCTGGCGTCCGCTCGGCAGGCGAATCGCCTCCCTGTTCAAGCCGGCCGAACCCGTGCCGCAAGACCATCGGTTCGCGCCCAGCGACCTGGCCCAGCTGCTGCGCGTGCGCGGCGTCGATCGCACGGCCGACCGCGCAGGTGAGCTGGACGATCCCACCTGGCGCGACCTGCTGCTCGAGCGCTACCTGGACACGCTCAGTCCCGAGGTCAGCATCTTCGGACGCCAGGTGCTGTACCGGCGCCTGCGCGCGGGGGCGGGCGCAGACGTGTCCGCGCAGCGTGCGCGCGTGAGCACGCTGCTGGACGATCCGGCCCAGCTCGATGCGCTGCATGGCAAGCTGGCTTGCGTGCGCGCGGCCGACATCGAGGTGGCCACGCTGCTGTTCGAAGACGAGCCGCCGCTGCGCCCGGGCTGGATCGGTCATCTGCTGTGGCTGCCGCTGCTGCTGGTGGCCTCGATCGCGGCGGCGCTGCTGGTGTCGGCCTGGGGCTGGGTCGGCGCCGGCGTCGCGATGTATTTCCTGGTGACGACGCGCATGCGCTACCAGGACCGCATCGGCCCGTGGCGGCGCTCGCTGCGCGCGCTGCAGATGCTGCTGCGCGCCTGTTCGCTGTTGGACGCCAGCGGCTTGCCCTTGACCGGGCCGTTCGCCGGCCGCGCGGACGTCGGCGGACGCCTGAGCCGGGCGTTGTCGCGCTCGCCGGTGGCAGAGGCGGCTCCGGACATGGCCGAATACGCGAACTGGTTCCTGGCGGCCGAGCTGCGCCATTATTTTCACAGCGCCGGCCTGGTGTTCGGCCAGCGCGCGTTCCTGCGCGAATGCTTCTGGCTGTGCGCCGAGCTGGAAGCCGACGTCGCCCTCGCGCGTCACCTGCGCGCCCGCGCGCACGAGGGCGCCGCCTGGTGCTGGGCGGACAGCGCCGGACAGCGGACGCTGCAGCTGATGGGTGGCGTGCATCCGCTGCTCGAGGATGGCGGCGCGCGGTCGAGCGCACTGTCGATTGCGCTGGAAGGCAAGGGCGCCTTTTTGTCCGGCCAGAACGGCGTCGGCAAGAGCACCTTCCTGCGCACCGTCGGCCTGAACCTGACGGCGGCGCGCGCCTTCGGCTTTTGCTATGCGCGCCGCGCCACGCTGCCGGCACTGCCGGTCGTGGCCAGCATGCAGAACGAGGACTCGCTGCTGGGCGGCCAGAGTTTATATATCGCCGAGCTTGCGCGTGCGCGCGAGCTGCTCGAGTCTGCATCGGCGCGTCCGGTCGTGTGCCTGATCGACGAGGTGTTCCGCGGAACCAATCACGAGGAGGCGGTGTCCGCGGCGGCGGCGGTGGTCGATGCGCTGGCGCAGGATGCGCTGGTACTGGTGTCCTCGCACAACCTGGTGCTCGGGACGCTGCTGGCGCACCGGCTGGATCCATGGCGCATCGTGCGCGCTGCCGGTTCCGATGGCGCTCTGCAGGTAGAGGCCGGCGTGCTGGGGCGGACCAATGGCGTGGCGCTGTTGGCCGAGCACGGGTTCGATGGCGGCATCCAGCAGCAGGCCGAGCGGGTGGCGGCCTGGCTGGCCGGGCAGCGGCGCAGCGAGGACGGGGCCGGCATCACGCTCGCTCAGCCGGCCCTGCCTTCCTGCTGAAGCGCTTATTTCATCGGCTTCTGCTTCTGCGCATAGGTGCCGAGCAATTCACCCTTGGCCAGCACGTGACCCTGCATTGCAGCCAGCAGGTCGTCGCGCTCGGCGCCCCAGGGCACGTCCAGCATGCGGTCCAGCGCATACACCTGGAAATGATAGTGGTGGGCCGGGTCGCCGACCGGTGGGTGCGGACCATACCAGCCCAGCGAACCGTGCGTGGTGCGTCCTTGCAGCACACCGTCCGGTTCGGTCAGGCGCGCCTGTTCCTGCAAGCCTTCGGGCAGGCTGGTGGTCGCGGCCGGGATGTTCCAGGCCAGCCAGTGCACGATCGGCGTGACCGGCTTGGCGTCGGGGTCTTCCATGATCACGACGTACGATTTGGCGTTCGGCACGGCGCTCCACGACAGCGCCGGCGCGACGCCATCGGCGTATTCGGTGTAACGCGCGGGGATCGCGCCGCCGCTGGGGAAGCTGGACGAGCTGACCGTCAGCTTGCCCTTGGCCTGCGTCTGTGCGCGCGCGTACGCGACCGGCACGCCGCTGCCTTTCATGGCGGCCTGGCGCATCGGGCCGTCCGGCGCATGCAGTTCGCTAGAGGGCCGTGCCGCAGTGCCACTGTAGGCGACGCGATAGATCACGCCGTTGGCGTCGTCCGCCATCAGCAGCGAGCCATCCTTGGCCACCGCCAGCCCGACCGGACGCGCGATGTGGGTGCGGCCGCCGTCGGTCAGGAAGCCGGTGACGAAGGGTTCGATCGACACCGCCTGGCCGTTCTTGAAATGCACGCGCACGATTTCGTAGCCGGAAGCGACCTTGCGGTTCCAGGAGCCGCGCATGGTGGCGAAGGCGTCGCCCTGGTACTCGGCGGGGAAGGCGGTGGCGCGGTAGAACAGCAGCTGCATCGGCGCCGCATGGGCGGCATAGCCGAGCACCATCGGCGTGCTGTGGGTCTTCCAGTCCGGCTTGCTGATGTCGCCGATCGGCGTGCTTTGCGGGTAGATCGTGTTGGCGCCGTACACGTGCGGCCAGCCGTACATCTTGCCGGACTCGATCTTGTTGAGTTCTTCCGGCTGGTCTTCGTCGCCGAGGAAGTCGATGCCGTGATCGAAGCCCCAGATCTCGCCGGTCTGCGGCTGCCAGTCGAAGCCGATGGTGTTGCGCAAGCCGCTGGCGAAGATCGTGCGGCTGGTGAAGTCGGGCGAGAAGCGCAGGATGGTGGCGTTTTCCTGGTTGTTCTCGTTGCAGTCATTGCAGGTGCTGCCGACGCTCATGTACAGCATGTTGTCGGGACCAAAAGCGATGACGCGGTTGGCGTGCTGGCCGGCGTCCGGCAGGTCGCCGGCCAGCAGCTTGAATTCGCCCAGGCGGCCGTCGGGCTGGATGTCGGCCACGAACAGTTCGCGCACCGTGACCAGGTAAAGCTTGTTGTCGTGGATCGCCAGTCCGTGCGCACCGGCGCGGCTGGCGACGATTTCCGGCGCGCCGTCGGCGCGGCCGTCGCCGTTGGCGTCGCGCAGCAGCAAGACATCGCCCTGGTCGCGCCGGCTGACGTAGACGTTGCCGTTGGGCGCCACGGCGATGATGCGCGCGTTCTTGAGGCCGGTGGCGAACGGTGTCACCGTGAACCCGGCTGGCGCCTTGATGTTGGCCATGCGCGCCGCCGTCGGCTCGACCTTGTCGGGCTTGAAGATGTGGATCTGGGCGCCGGTGTCGGTGCCGTCTCCTTGCTGGGCCCAGACGCTGCTGGCGGCCAGGCACAGGATTGCCGTGCTGATGGTGCGGTTCATCGCATGCTCGCTTTCGGAAAATGGACAGGAAGACAACCGGTCCAGCATTCCAGACCGACTCGGCGGCTGTCCGTGTGCGATTTCACCTAGACGGCAATTTACTCAAATTTTGCTTCAGTCCCTCGGCAGCGGCTTGCCGCGCGCGATCACCTCGCGGCAATCGCCCTTCATGACCGCATCGTCGTAATCGGTCCAGCCATAGCTGTCGACGTAGCGCTTGTGCTGCTTGAAACGCGCATTCACGAAGCTCCATTCGAGATGCTCGTCCGGATAACGCAGGTCGGCCATGTCGAGCAGCGTATGGAACATGTTTTCCGTGGTGAGCCGGGCTTTCCGATGGCGCAGCAGTTGCGCGACCTTGTCCGGATAACGCGCCAGATACGCATCCGAATACCAGGCCAGGGCCGGTACGTGGAATTCGTATTGCGTGTTGTGGCCGTGGAAGGCCAGGCGGCAGCTGTTGTCATACAGCGTCTGGCCGTGGTCGGCCACGTACAGCAGCGAGGCCGGTTGTTCGGTCTCTTTCAGCGTCCCGATGACGTGGTCGAGGAACCAGTCGGTGTACAGGATCGAACCGTCGTAGCTGTTGCTCATCGGCGTCTTGATGCGCAGGTCGGTGTAGACCGGCTTGTCGACGCCGTACAGCGAGGGCTGCCATTGGTCGAATTGCTTCGGATAGCGGCGGCTGTAATTCCAGTGGCTGCCGAGCGTGTGCAGCACGATCAGCTTTTTTGGCGCCGGGTCGTGCACGGCGTGCTGCAGGGGCGTGAACAGGACTTCGTCGTAATTCGAATTGTCGCTGTAGCCGCCCAGATTCAGGAAATCGACCACGTCGGCTTCCTTGGCGAATACCGAGACCGGCGTATCGAATTCGCCGAACGAGATCTGGTTCGACAGCCAGAAGGTTTTATAGCCGGCTTCCTTGAACGCCGTGATGAAGGATTTCTCAGAGAAGCCGTCTTTCAGGCTTTGCGTGGCCGGCTTGCGCGACAGGATCACCGGCACCGACAGGCGCGTCGCCGACACTGCCGTGATCACATCCGGCAGCGTCACCAGGTTCGGCTCCTGCGACAGCAGCGGGTTGGTCGCGCGCGCGTAGCCGTTCAGGCTCCAGCGGTCGTAGCGCGAGGATTCGCCGATCACCATCACGACCAGCTGCGGCGCCGTGTCCGGATTGGCCTGGCGCGCATGGAAGCGGAAGGCGGCGCTGCGCCGGTTGAGGTCGGCCAGGTAAGCGCGCTCTTTGTAAAAGTCGACGCCGCGCGCCATCAGGCCGAATGGCCAGGCGTGGGCGAAGGCGTCGAGGTCGAACGGCAGCCTGGCCCAGTGCGCCAGCGGGGGCAGGGCGCGGCGCGGCGGCGCGCTGGCGGGATTCGGCGCGGCGGTCGCTTCGCCGGCGCCGGCATCGGCCGATGCGCCGGCAGTGGCGCGGGCGTCGGCCTTGACCAGGTGGATCGCTGCCGCCGCCGCCCTGCTTGGCCGCACGGCGATCGTCAGGCTGGGCGGGGCCACGCCGAATTCCAGCCCATAGCCGAATACCAGCGCGGCCACTGCCAGCACGCCCAGCACGATCGGGCGCGAGACGTCGTTCCAGTCGAGCTCGCGCGTGGTCCAGGCGGCGCGCCAGCTGGCGCCGAACCAGGCCAGCACGCCGACGAACACGCCGATCAGCAGCCAGACTTTGTTGCCCAGGAATTCCATCGCCTCGGCCGGGCTGGTCTCGAACAGGATGCCGAGGTGGTGGGTCGAGATGCCCTGGCCGTAGAACGCATATAAATAGAGCTCGACCGGCAGACACAGGAACGCCGGCAGCAACAGCCAGTGGAAGTAGGCCGGGCGCTTGAACAAGGCCCAGGCGCCGGCCCAGCACATCAGCTCGATGCCGGCGACAGCGCCCGGATGCTTCAGCGGCTGGCCGAACAGGCCGGCGGCCATCGGCGTGCAGGACAGCAGCAGATAGGTCAGGACGACGAACAGGTTGCGCGGACGCAGCAGGGCAGACATGGAAGCGGAGCAGGGACGATCGGCGATGGGTCCGGCATTATCGCCTTTTTGCCACACAGAAATCTGCCCCTGCACGACAACGAAAAAGCCGCGTACACTGCTTGTGTCGCGCCTGCGACAGTCTCCGGCGTTTACCGATTCTTTCACCGATCCCACTGCGGTTCGGCCCGCAAGTTGGTTGACCGCGTCCTGCTTCAGGTCTATACTCGCGAGTTCTCGTTAATCTGCACATCGTATACGCATCTCAGCCGCTCCCTTTGGTGAGTGGCTTTCGTCGCCTGTGCCATGCAGTGTCGGGACTCGGTTTCAGTCCCCGGGCAGGAAAATTCCCCCGGGTCATTAACGTAGTAACTTTGTTGGATTAAGAACGATGCCAACCATCAATCAACTGATTCGCAAGCCGCGTGAAGCCGCGGTTGTGAAGAGCAAGTCGCCGGCACTGGAAAACTGCCCGCAAAAGCGCGGTGTTTGCACCCGTGTCTACACGACGACCCCGAAGAAGCCGAACTCGGCACTGCGTAAGGTCGCCAAAGTTCGCCTGACCAACGGTTTCGAAGTCATTTCGTACATCGGCGGTGAAGGCCACAACCTGCAGGAACACTCGGTCGTGCTGATCCGCGGCGGCCGTGTCAAGGACTTGCCGGGTGTGCGTTACCACATGGTCCGCGGTGCACTGGATACCCAGGGCGTGAAAGACCGTAAGCAAGCTCGCTCGAAGTACGGTGCGAAGCGTGCCAAGGCCGGCGCCAAGAAGTAATAAATGCGCGATCTCGTCATATCGAGGTCACATTGAATAGTTAAGTTGAGGCGGCCGGAAGGCCGAGTAAGTGAAAAGTCATGATGGCTTTTCGCGAGTGCGCAAGCACTCAACTGAAGACAGGAAGGAATTGAAATGCCACGTCGTCGTGAAGTACCTAAGCGCGAGATTCTGCCGGATCCAAAATTCGGCAACACCGATGTCGCCAAGTTCGTCAACGTTCTGATGCTGTCCGGCAAGAAGTCGGTCGCAGAGCAGATCATCTACGGTGCGTTCGAACACATCTCGTCCAAGTCGGGCAAAGACCCGCTGGAAGTGTTCGCAGCCGCGATCAACAACTGCAAGCCGATGGTCGAGGTGAAATCCCGCCGCGTCGGTGGCGCCAACTACCAGGTGCCAGTGGAAGTTCGTCCGGTTCGCCGCATGGCGCTGTCTATGCGTTGGTTGCGCGAAGCCGCAAACAAGCGTAGCGAAAAGTCCATGCCGCAACGTCTGGGTGGTGAGCTGATGGAAGCGGCAGAAGGCCGCGGCGGCGCGATGAAGCGTCGTGACGAAGTCCACCGTATGGCTGAAGCGAACAAGGCGTTCTCGCACTTCCGCTTCTAATAAAAGGGCCGACCGCTTGAGAAATCGTTCTCGGCGGTCATATAGGTCCCCCGCAGTATCCGTTGTTCAGGCCGAGCTCATTTTGATAACCAGAATGCTGCTCGGTTTTGTCCATTCAAAGATTTAGGAAAAATTATGGCACGCAAGACCCCCATTGAGCGCTACCGCAATATCGGTATTTCCGCTCACATTGATGCCGGTAAGACCACCACCACCGAGCGCGTCCTGTACTACACCGGTGTGAACCACAAGATCGGTGAAGTGCACGACGGCGCGGCAACGATGGACTGGATGGAGCAGGAGCAGGAACGCGGCATTACCATTACCTCGGCAGCGACGACCTGCTTCTGGAGTGGTATGGCCAACAACTTCGAGCCGCACCACATCAACATCATCGACACCCCGGGCCACGTCGACTTCACCATCGAGGTGGAGCGTTCGATGCGCGTCCTGGACGGCGCCTGCATGGTCTACTGTGCAGTCGGCGGCGTGCAGCCGCAGTCGGAAACCGTGTGGCGTCAGGCTAACAAGTACAAAGTCCCGCGTCTGGCCTTCGTCAACAAGATGGACCGTACCGGTGCGAACTTCTTCAAGGTCTATGACCAGATGCGCGCGCGCCTGAAGGCCAACCCGATTCCGCTGCAGATCCCGATCGGTGCCGAAGACAACTTCCAGGGTGTGGTCGACCTGGTCAAGATGAAGGCGATCTACTGGGACGACGCGTCGCAGGGCATGAAGTTCGACTACCGCGACATCCCGGCCGAGCTGGTTGATCAAGCCAACGAATGGCGCGAGAAGCTGGTCGAGACCGCTGCTGAAGCGTCGGAAGAGCTGATGAACAAGTATCTCGAAGAAGGCGAGCTGACCGAAGCCGAGATCAAGGGCGCCCTGCGCCAGCGTACCATCGCGTCGGAAATCGTCCCGATGATGTGCGGCACCGCGTTCAAGAACAAGGGCGTGCAAGCCATGCTCGACGGCGTCATCGAATATCTGCCGTCGCCGGTCGACATTCCGCCGGTCGCGGGTACCGACGAAGACGACCAGCCGACCAGCCGCAAGGCATCGGACGATGAGAAGTTCGCCGCGCTGGCATTCAAGATCATGACCGACCCGTTCGTCGGCCAGCTGATCTTCTTCCGCGTGTACTCGGGCGTCATCAATTCGGGCGACACCGTCTACAACCCGGTCAAGGGCAAGAAGGAACGTCTCGGCCGTATTCTGCAGATGCACGCCAACCAGCGTGAAGAGATCAAGGAAGTCCGTGCAGGCGACATCGCCGCCGCGGTCGGCCTGAAAGACGCGACCACCGGCGAAACCCTGTGCGACCCGTCGGCGATCATCACCCTGGAAAAGATGGTGTTCCCGGAGCCGGTGATCCAGCAGGCCGTCGAGCCGAAGACCAAGGCCGACCAGGAAAAGATGGGCCTGGCCCTGAACCGTCTGGCTCAGGAAGACCCGTCGTTCCGCGTGCGTACCGACGAAGAGTCGGGCCAGACCATTATCGGTGGTATGGGCGAGCTGCACCTGGAAATTATCGTCGACCGTATGAAGCGTGAATTCGGCGTGGAAGCGACCGTCGGCAAGCCGCAGGTGGCTTACCGCGAGACCATCCGCAAGAACGTCACCGACGTCGAAGGCAAGTTCGTCAAGCAGTCGGGCGGCCGCGGTCAGTACGGCCACGCTGTCCTGAACGTCGAACCGCAAGAGCCGGGCAAAGGCTTCGAGTTCGTCGACGCGATCAAGGGTGGTGTGATTCCGCGTGAATACATCCCGGCGGTCGAGAAGGGTGTTCGCGAAACCCTGACGTCGGGCGTGCTGGCCGGTTACCCGGTCGTCGACGTCAAGGTCACCGTCGTGTTCGGTTCGTACCACGACGTGGACTCGAACGAAAACGCGTTCCGCATGGCCGGTTCGATGGCATTCAAGGAAGCTTGCCGTCGCGCCAGCCCGGTCATCCTCGAGCCGATGATGGCCGTGGAAGTGGAAACGCCGGAAGACTACGCCGGTACCGTGATGGGCGACCTGTCGTCCCGCCGCGGTATGGTGCAGGGCATGGACGAAATCCCGGGCGGTGGTGGCAAGATCATCAAGGCCGAAGTTCCGCTGTCGGAAATGTTTGGTTACTCGACCACGCTGCGTTCGGCAACCCAGGGCCGTGCGACCTACACGATGGAATTCAAGCACTATGCTGAAGCTCCGAAGCACGTCATCGACGCAATCGTGACCGCGAAGTCCAAGTAATACGTAATCCGGGAGCAGGGCATTGGCTCTGCTCCCAACAAAAAACACTATAAATTGTTCTTTTAAAGGAAGATCAAAATGGCTAAGGAAAAATTCGAACGGACCAAGCCGCACGTCAACGTCGGCACCATCGGTCACGTTGACCACGGCAAAACCACCCTGACGGCTGCAATCGCAACCGTTCTGTCGAAGAAATTCGGCGGTGAAGCCAAGGCCTACGACCAGATCGACGCGGCTCCGGAAGAAAAAGCACGCGGCATCACCATCAACACCGCACACGTCGAGTACGAGACCGCAAACCGTCACTACGCGCACGTTGACTGCCCAGGCCACGCCGACTACATCAAGAACATGATCACCGGTGCTGCCCAGATGGACGGCGCGATCCTGGTGTGCTCGGCCGCTGACGGCCCGATGCCGCAGACCCGCGAGCACATCCTGCTGG
>Ga0308160_10000574_pt1 | contig 67454 bp, 123 predicted proteins | sample PhyFR1_FD_201036 | JGI IMG/M metagenome (GOLD analysis project Ga0308160, IMG submission 201036) | Phyllosphere microbial communities from UC Gill Tract Community Farm, Albany, California, United States - DLSLF.R1 | ecosystem: Host-associated > Plants > Phyllosphere > Unclassified | place... | reverse complement strand
TGCGACTGAGACACGTCGAACTGGGTCGACGGCTCTGCCTGGACGTAGAACGAAGGCTGGTGCTGCTGCTGCTGCTGTTGCTGTCGTTGCTGCTGCTGAAGGTGCTGGAGGTGGGCCTGCTGGCCGTGAACGCCCTGCGACTGGAAGCTCTGCATGTACGACTGCTGGTGGTGACCGTGCGGGCCGAGCAAGTGCTGGTCCAGCATGCCCGGCTGCGGTGCTGCTGGTAGGGCAGGGTCGACCAGGCCGCTGCCGGTGTGCGAGCCGCCTGTGAGCGAGCCCGGGTGCTGGCCGAGGCTCGCGAGGGCCGCCATCAGGTCGGCATCTGTTGGAGAGCCATCCCAGCGCGAGCAAGGTCAGCTTGGAAGCGGCGCTGCACGAGTATGAGGACGCACTTGAGTCTATAAGCTCAGACATGGCTGGCTGGGCCGAGGTGAGGGGGGAGAAGGGGGATCTGGTCGGAGGGGACTACTCATCAAGGAGGATCTCGTCGAGCTCGAGGGCGCGCGCGCGCCGCCCGCCGCCGCCGCCGCGGGAGACCAAGGACGCGCCGGCTGGCGCAGAGCGCGCGAGCTGGCGAGATGGCCGGGCAAGGCAGCAGTCGACCCTAACCGACCTACACCTCTCTCACAAGAGCCAGCTCGCAAGTCCAGCCGAGACGATGGAGGACCCTGCTGGCGCCGGCGCCGCGGCCGTCACCTGCACCTACTCGGCCTCGCCTGCTTTCCTGACCTCGCCCGAGTGGGCCAACATCCGGTCGGCCTTCCGGACGGCGCACCTCCCCCTGCGCAACCTCCACTGGAAGCCCGTCTCGCGGCCGTCGGTCCGGACGATCCAGAAGGTCGACGTCGAGCTCGTCCCGCTCGACGTCCAGACGCTCGCCGCCCGGGCGAGCACCGACACCCTCGCCCCAGGCGGCAGCGGTGGTGGTGGCAGCGGCTCGCGCCCGGCGAGCACGCGCTTCAGTTCGAGCGGCGTCGACGGCGGCGACGGCTCGCGGAGCATGGTCCCGAGGAGCCTGCTCGAGCGGCCGGTGCTCAACCTCTACTTTGCCGTCTGCGATGTTCGTCCCTCCGGTGTCTGCGTTCTTTCACTGCACGTGCTGACCTGCTTGTCCGGTGTCTCTTCTCGACCCGCAAGGACAACGAGGCGTACAAGACGACGACCCGCGCCCAGCTCAAGGCCTGGCACTCGCTCGTCGCCAACCGCAAGGGCCAGGAGTGGCTGCTCGTCCATGTCGTCAAAGCAGATCTCGCCCGGGGTGCTGGCAGCGGCGCCGGTCGCTTCTTTGGCGTCGGCGGCAGCGTCATCGACAAGATGCGGAGCGACTTTAACCTTGGCAAGCGCGACCGGTGCGTCCAGCGCAGCTGCTTAAGTCGAGAGGCGCACGAGCCCTCCTGATACTGACAGTCTCCTACTCGGCTCCTTCTGTCGGCACAGCTGCGTCCAACTGTCGCGCCCGACCTTCCCTGCGCCAGACGACCCAGCTCTGTGGACGGACCTGACCTCCAAGCTCAAGGACGGCATCCTCTCAGCCTTTGACGCCCGCGTCGTCCAGCGCGAGGACGAGAGCAAGACGATGGAGGCGATGCGGACGCTGCCGGGCTGGAACTTCTGCACCTTCTTCCTGCTCAAGGTTTGTCCGTCGTGTCAAAGGAGTACAGGGGCGGCACCGCGACTGACACACTTGCTCTGGTTGCGCCAACCCCCCGTCAGGAATCGCTCGCGCACTCGTTCGAGGGCATGGGCCTCTTCGAGGATGCGCTGATGCAGTACAATGAGCTGGAAGCGTCCTTCTTCCAGGTCCTCAAGGGTGCGTTATTGTGACCCCCGGCATGCCTTCCGATCGGCACCAGGCCGCTGACCTGTCGCGCTCGTCCGTCGCCGTTGCAGAGGGCAACCTCAAGTTTTTCACGCAGCTCTTCCCGTCGCCCTTGACCAACGAGGACTCGCTCTCGGTCCTCTCGCCGACGGCAAAGCCTTATCACGAGCTCATCCTCTCGAACCGGATCTCGACTTTCGATTTCCGCGTCTACGTCTTTGCCCGCCAGGCGCGGCTGCTCGGCCGGCTCGGTCGCAAGGCCGAGGGCATGCGCAAGGGCGCCGAGTTCATCCGCAGCTTTGGCCGATGGCTCGAGGAAAGCTCTGTACGTCCGCCCCTTCTCTTCCTCCAGAAGCGGTCACACCATGCTAACGCCACTCTCGGCGCGGCCACTCGTCAGGCCCAGCTTCCGCTTACCTTTGTCTGCAGCTGGATCTTTTCGGCCTGTCTGAACGTCGTCGAGACGGTCGCTGGTTGGCCATCAGTCACGGCCGATGAGGCAGCGACCGAGCGCGTTATTACGGCCGCAAAAGCCGAGCTCTTCACTCTGGCCAGGCTTCAGGTCCGTCGACTGTCGCTGGTCTCGCCTTGACGACTGCAGAGAGGGCTCACCGCAGGGTCGCCTCTCCGTCTTCTTCAGCTCGACAAGATTGGCCGGCAAAGCGGTCATCTCCCTCCCTCGTATCCTTTCAACGCCCTCCAAGTGGCCTCGACGCTCGTGTCGGCCGGCAGCGGCGAGCACTCGATCACGCGGCGCGACTTGCTTGCAGCCATCGGTAGCCGAGAGGCCTTCGACGTCCTCTTCTACGAGCTCACGCAGAAGGCTGTCGACGCCTTCTCGCAGACCGGCAAGGAGCGGTGTACGCTCGTCCTGATCGGCAGTCTCGGCACCGTCGACTTGTGGGTCCCGCGTGCCTGCTCATCTCGACAGACAAACGCTGACCGGCCGACCTCGATGCGACGCATGCGCCCAGTCACCGTGAGCGGTACGAGTCGGCCTATGCTCGCTTTGCTTCGCTCGCCTCGCGCTTCTCGGCATACAACTGGACGGCACTCGAGGCCTTCTACCTGATCAAGACGCTCGAGACGCACACCCTGCTAGGCAAGGCCAGAGACGCCGACTGGGTCGCCAAGGTCCTCGCTCTCTTGCGCTGCCTCGTCCGAGTGGGCCCGGCCTCGGAGGCGAGCGTCTGGGAGGGCGCTGCAGGCGGGCTCGCGACCTTTGTCGGAGCTCTGATCGCAGACATGCGCGAGGCAGGCAAGACCTTGGAGAAGGGTCCGTCTCTCGTCAGCACTCTACGTTTCATCGCGGTCACTGACGCGCTCCTTTTCATCTCGAGACAGAGCTGGCCGCGCACGGACACGCGGCCTTTGCCATCAAGGTCCAAGGCAAGTCGGCGACGCGACCCTCGCCAGACGACGGCGACGGCTGCGTGATCCGGGTTAAGGTTACAAACCACCTGGCAAGCGTGCGTCCATCGCTTCGCCATGCGCCCACCGTTAGGAGGACTCGAGCTGACCCACTTGATGCAACTCGGCACAGGACGTGCTGGCGGACGACGTGCGCGCCTGCCTCTCTGGCAAAGACATTGAGCAGCTCTGGTTCACCTCGGGCCAGGTCACCCTCAAGCCTGGCGAGAACCGCGTCGAGCTCTACTGCCCGATGCCCGTCTCAGGCCTGTGGACGGTCGAGTCGACCCAGGTCCGCTTCGCCATAGTCGCTTTCCACTACCTTTGGATCCCGTCGCGCATCACCGACTCGGACAACCGCGTGCTCGTCCGCATCCCGCGCGATCCGCTATCGGTCGATGCCGAGGTCGTCCTGCCGCTCGACCTCAAGCTCGACTCGCAGCCGGTCGTCCATCTCCAGTTCAGGACCGGTCGCAACGTCGTCTCCAAAGCGGTCGTCGGCCTTCGCGTCCCAGACGACGAGCTCATGCTCGGCTTGCGCGACGCGAAGCTCGTCTCTGGCGGTCCGTACTATGGCGCTGTCGGCGCTCCCTCTTGTTAACCCTTTGCTGAGCTGACGGCGCGCTTGACCTCGTCCTTCGCAGAGATCAAGAGCCTGACGGCGTCGGCCGACATGCTGACACTCGAGGGCATCGCCCCAGACACGCTCATCGTGCTCGCCGTCCCTTACCGCGGCACGCCACGCGGCACCTCGGTCACGGTCCGTATCAGCGTCGACTACTGGACGGAGAAGCGGGCGAGCCTCAAACGCGCACTGCGCAAGGCGACGCCGCTGGTGCTCGCGCTGCCGCTCTCGGTCAACGTGCAAGACATCTTCCGCGACTCCTGGTACGCTTCGTTCCCCACCCCCCCTCGGCCTCTTCGCTGCCGGGAGCTAACGACTCACTTTCCTCCGCAGCCTGATCTCCCGCTTTAGCATCTCATCGGACGGTCGGCATCACCTCCGCGTCGCAGGCGCGACCCTCCGCGGCTCAGACGAGACGCTCGACATCGAGCCATGCCGATCCGCCAGCAGCCCTGTCCTCGTGCGTCGCCTTGCCTGCATCCGACTTTGACTATGTTCTGCGACTGACCACCGAGGTGACCGATCGATTGAGCGTGCGCAGAACGTCTCGCCCTTCTGTCCGGCCACTTGCCTGTTCCGGATGACCGAGAAACAGCAGTCTCATCAGGGTCGGTGTCCCGACTCACTTTCCTTTGCTCTGGCAGCCTCCTGACCGAGCGCCTGCGTGATTTTCTCCTCGCAGCGCACGGAACGCTCCGTCTGACGATCCGCTACCGGACGCTCGTCGAGGAGCTCCGGCACAACCTGTCGGTGCTCGCCCGGCCGACGCTCGAGTCGCGCGGGCTTGCCGCGCTCGAGCCCTGGTTCGTCGACACCCTCTCTGCCTGTATCGACAGCGATCCGGCCTGGTCGGACATCTTTTTCGCGCACGGGACGGTCGACGTGCCAGAGGTCGAGCTCACAGACCTTCGGCGCTGGAGTGGGAGCCTCGGTCTCGACGCCGAGGCCTTCGGTCCGGTCGTCGAAGCCTGGGAGGAGGTGGTCGATGTGAGACTCGCTCGCGCTCGCTACGCTGTCGTAGTCCGTCGTCTGACCCTGACCTTACCGACACAGGCGCTCGACGACTTTGTCGCTCCAATGGAGGGCCCCTCTGATCTGCCCTGGCGGACGCTCCAGATCCCCGTCGACGTCCCAGTCCGCCAGGTACGCCCTTCTCGGTCTGCGTCCTGCACTCTAGCGTCCTCTGACTGCGATCCCTGCCTCTGATCCGTCTGCCAGATCGTCTCTGCCGTCGACCTGTCAATCACGACGCAAGGCCAAGTGTCGGTCGGCCAGCCCCTCTCGTGCGCAATGTCGATCGCCTGCTCGTCCCGCTGGGCAGGCGGCGACCGGACGCTCGACGGCGTCTGGATGGGCTACGAGATTCTCGTCGACGTCGGTGACTGGCTCGTCTCGGGTCGCAAGAAGGGCTCGTTCCTCGTCTCGGTGAGTGCCAGCCAGCGGACGGCTCAATCTGTCGACGGCCTTCGACTGACACTTTGTCGTTGCGACCGCAGGAGGGCAAACCGCACCGGATGACCTTCACGCTCATCGGCCTCCACGCCGGGCTCCTCTCGCTCCCGCGGGTCAAGCTCGCGCCCTTGCCGCCCAATGCCGACCTCTCGAGCGAGACGTACCTCGTCAACGCGGCCGAGCAGGTGGAGATCCTGCCCGTCAGCGGCCGGGCGACTTTTGTCATCGGCGTCGGCCGGCCAGCAAGCTCCCTGGCGCAGGTCGAGGGTGCAGCTCAGCAGCAGCGCCGGCAGTTGACGATCGAGACGTGAGCTCCTAGAGGGGCGCGCGCCCCACTATGCATGTCTCGTCTCCAACCCTGTGTCGTCCGTCGGCTGCTGGAGAAGCCTGGCCGCAGGCATCGCCTCGCAACCGGGCCTAGCCCCCCATCGGGGTCGAGTAAAACCCCCTAGGCGCCCAGGCGGGGGGGCTCACGTTGTTGGGCGCGCAGGAGGTCGCTCTCGACCGCCAACGCCGACCGACCCGACTCTCTCCCCCATCGCTCCCTCAACCCCCCTCCTTGCCTGTCGCCCCTCGCCTACCGCGTCAGCAGCAGCAGCAGCAGCAGCCTGCCGCTTCTCATGCCCCGCCAGTCTCGCTCGCCTCCGCCCCGCTCCTCGGGCGGCTACCGGCGCTCGCCCCCGCCGCACCAAGCCGGTGGCTACCGGGCATCGGCGAGCCGCGAGTACACCGCCGAGGACCGCGAGCGCGAGCGCGAGCGCGACCGGGCCCGCTACGAGGAGCGCAGTGGCGCTCGCGGCGGCGACCGGGGCTATGGCGGACGTGGCGGAGGCGACCGGCGCGACGAGCGTCGGCGGAGCAGGAGCAGGAGTCCACACGGCCAGGGAGCGGTCAGTCGCCTGCCTGCCTGCGCAGCGTCGCCCCATTCGACGCAGAGCTGACTATCGCAGCACCCTTGTCTGCGCTCTGCTACCTCAGGGCGGACCCGTATTGGAGGACCGACCGCCGCCGCCGAAGCCTGTAGAGCCTAACTTCCAGGCTTCTGGGTGCGTGTAGCATCCTCTGGGCTCGAGCTCGAGCTTGTGGCGCGCGTCTCTCTTGCCCTTCTGGTCTGACCTCAGCGATATCCTTGCTCCAGTGCGCTCGCAGCAGAGACCAACATGACGGCCTCGGGTGCGGTCCTCAAGTACAATGAGCCGCCCGAGGCACGCAAGCCGACGCTCAACTGGCGGCTTTACGTCTTCAAGGGCAAGGAGCAGGTCGGTGCGTGAACGAGTTCCGATCCGCAGCTCCGTGACCCCCCTTGGCGCTCGCCCCTGACTGACCGAAGGCCGGCGGACCCTATCACCCAACAGAGCTGTTCCAGCTGCATCGTCAATCGGCCTACCTTGCGGGTCGTGACAGCGCTGTGCGTGTTTCTGGTCGCCCTCCCTCCGCCTCAGCCTCGTAGCTGACGCCCGACCTGGGCCTTTCCCCCTGCAGATCGTCGACGTCCCGCTCGCCCACCCTTCGTGCTCCAAACAGCATGCCGTCCTCCAGTTCAGACTGATCAAGACGCGCAACGAGTATGGCGACGAGACATCGGGCGTCAAGCCCTTTCTGATCGACCTCGAGTCGACCAACGGCTCGTTTGTCAATGGCGTCGAGATCCCGCCCTCGCGCTACTACGAGCTCAAGGCGTCGGATGGTGCGCCCTCTGCACGTTTGCGCCGCATCTTCGCATCGTGCTAACCCCCCGGTCCGCTGCCTCATCTCCTCGTCCCAGTGCTCAAGTTTGGCCAGTCGTCAAGAGAGTACGTCCTTCTGCACGAGGAGGCGGCATGAGTCGCATCCTTCCGGCAAGGATCTTCACGCGTGTCCGATGACTTTTCGTAAGCTTTCGTCGAGACAACTGGCGGCGACTGGCAGACGCGCCCTTGTCGGCTTGCCGGCGGCAGAGCGAGTTATGGCGAGGAGTGAGAGAGAGAGTCTATGCGTCGAGAGGGGGGGGACGGAGGGTGGGAGAGCGCGGGTAGATGTAGTCCAGGTAAAGTGCAGATCGGGAGGAAAGATGGGCAGAGGGAGGACGAGTCCTTGATGGAGAAGCGGGCGGGCAAGCCAACAGAACCCAGGGTGGGGCAGTGAAGAGGGTTGGGGAGAGAGCTGTGACGAGAGAACGGAAGCTGCGCTCAGCGCTTGTGGTTGGGGTTGGCCGGGACGGGCCGTTTCATCCTGAGGGTGAGCAAGTTGCAGGGTCAGCGAAAGCGCGCGATCAGGACCAAGGGACGCCTAGGAGAAAAGCGCACTTGGGCGGGATGATGCTTGCACCGGCGCCCGTCACCAGACGCTTCAGCTCGGCGGAATGCCAGAGACTGCGGGGCGGTGACAGGCAGCGTAGCCAGGTCGTCAGCTCTGATGGATGAAGGTGGAGGCAAGAGGGCTGATGCTGACCTCGGGTTGACTTGACGACCTCCGATCAGCAGAACCGGAAAGTCGTCGAGCGGGGTGCCGGTCAGGCGCTCGAGCACTGGAACGATCTGATCGGCGTCGGCTGGGCAGTGGTACCACAGTCGAGGGGCGTCAGCGACAGAGACACTTAGAAATTCACTGCAGTAGAGCCAGGGCGTACCACGGGTGTCGATCAGAAGGACCGACGGTGCCGGCCGGGTGCGCAGACCAAGCAGCGTGTTCCTGACGTCCCTCGTTTTCCTGAGAAAGGTCGGGCAAGCAAGCCGTCAGCGTGCGAAAGGGTATGAGTGCTAGGCGACGCGACGGCACTTACGGGTCGCCATGGCCTCGACCGAGGAGGACGATCGGCCGCTCTTGCCAGACGTGCGACTTCATCTCGAGCATGTCGCTCGCGAGGTTGGCCGAGTGCAGTGGATCAAAGTCGAGGACGAGCTCTTCAGGCGGCGTCTTTCAGCGACTGGGAGATGAGGATATCGTGAGTCCAAGTGACGCGCGCCGTACCTGGGTCAATCTTGCTGCCGTCGGCCATAGGAGGGATTGAATGCGTGTCCTCGCTTGTGAGGAACTGAGCAAGAGGGCGCGGAAAGGTGATCAGCCCAGGTTGTACAGCAAAGCGCAGGGTTGACGCACGCCGATCAGCGCTGCTAGCTCCTCCCCCTCGTGCCACGTCCAGTCGAGCAACGTCTCGGGGCCGGCGCGCGATGCCGAGGTTGCCGATGACGAGAGCGCGGTAACACCCTGGCGGTCTTGAAGAGCAGCGGGAGTTGGCGCCTTGCGGAGGCGCTGTAGCGGCGCAGGACGGAGGACGTCAGCAGACGGTTGACCTGGAATGGACGGTGCACCTTTGGCGGACCTTGCTCGCGACGGTCACTGTCGACTCGCCTCCGGTCCACGAAAGCTTGACGAGAATGCTGCGTGCAGGAGGACAGGTCAACTTGAGGCTCACAGAGAGCACGCATTAGAGGACGAGGAGGCGCACAGAGCGAGGACGATCAGGCACGTGAGCGCGAGCAGTCGCTTGACTCTGCGCGACACGGTAGAAAGAAGCGCTCGCCGGTGCGACCAAGGTGCGGCATCGCTTTCGCCGACGAAACTCTTGCGCCGCTTGCCGCCGCCAAGGTCGACAAGGCCACTCAGGCCGAGAAGCGACTCGGAGGGCGAGTGCGTCCGCCAGCCGGTGCCACTGCTTTCGGCGCTTTTGCGGAGGGCCGCAGTGGATGTAGACCGGCCATGGGAGGCCGTGCGCCCGTGTGTACCGGCTGCAAAGGAGGGGCGCGACGACTTGGTCGCCGGGAGGAAGGCCTGCCGAAAGACGCCCTTGCGACCGGCCGCGGCAGAAGCGGCCGGCTGCGAGCTCGGCGGGAGGGTTGACTCGTCGGCGACGCTAGCATCGCCGGCTCCCGGGTGCTCGACACTCGAGCTCGAGCTGGTTGCAGCGAGATGGCCATCAGGGACCGGGAAGCGGAACGGCTGCTCTTCTCCTGCGTGCAGCGAGCCGATGAAGGCAGCATTGAATTCGGTCGACGAGGCACCGGGCGTTGATGGGAAGGCGTGAGTCGTCCGTGGGCCGAAGGACGGGTGGGCAAAGGCGGGCGGAGAGGGCGGCAGCGACTGGGGTGGAGACATTGGAAGGTCCTCTGGCCGGAAGAAAGGCGGCGACATGGCGGGGTGAAGAGGAGGTCGAGTTCAGGGAGGATCGGCGACCGGGGCGGATAAACGGGAGGGCTATGTGCAAGTCAGGCGTTGATCGTCGTCGTCAGGAGGGTGATGGTGCTGGCAGCCGCGCTCTTTTCCGTCTGTGAGGACGCTCAGCCTCCCCTGACGGCACGCTCGGCCTGGCTCGTCAGAGGCTCGCACATGAAGGCGGTCGGGCCCTTGGACCGCCGCCCTCGCCGCCACCGAGCGACCAACCGAAGGCGAGGGCCGAAGTCGAGGCCCGGCCTGCGCTGCCCGATGGTCCGGGTCGCCGTGCGAGACATGCGTGCCCGCCTCGCGCGTTGCTGATGGAGGCACTCACCTAGCCAGGCGGTCGTTCGTGGGTGGGTGATGAGGGTCGAGCGGTCGAGCGAAGGCGGGAGCGAGCGCCGGCCGTTTGTGAAAGGGAGGGAGAGGGGCGCGCAGCAGCCCTCCAGCTAAAAGGGGGCTCGGCCTTTCACGCGCTTCTCTCCGCCACCCCCGTTTCAAAGCGTCGGCCAACATGGCTCGTCGCCGTCGGCATCGGTTGTGGCCCGGCCGAGTACGCGCGTGTCAATCATGAGAATCGTAGAGGAGATCGTGTGTGGGGGCATGCAGATAGCTAGAGTGGTCACCTTGTCGTCGTCGTCGTCGTCGTCATCACTGGGTCGCCGCCGCCGTCGCCAGCTGCGCGCGCTCCTCAGCCGAGCAGGTGAAAGGGCGGCAGGCCGCCAGGTGCGGGACGGAGGGTGATCGTCTTGGTCTGGGTGAAGGACTCGAGTGCGTAGGAGCCGTTGAAGCGGCCAAAGCCCGAGCTCTTGTGGCCGCCGTGCTGCAAGGCGGGTGAGAGGGTCAAAGGGAGGTCGCAGACGGTCAGCGTCTACGGATGAGGCGATCATGGCGACGAGAGGCGGACCGGGAGCGCAGCCTCGTCATGGACAGTCGTCGAGTTGATGTGGACGGCGCCCGATTCGAGCTCGCGCGCGACGGCGAGCGCTGCCATGACGTCGGTCGCCCAGACGCTGGCCGAAAGGCCGAAGCGCGAGCCGTTCGCGAGCTCGACCGCGTGAGCGGCGTCGCGCGCGCGGATGATCGAGAGGACGGGGCCGAAGCTCTCCTCGGAGAAGAGGGCCATCTGCGGGCGCGGTACGGGCGAAAGGTGAGCTCCAGCGCCTGGCGAGGCCTCTCGTCTAAACAGCAGACCGTACCGAGGAGTCGACGTTCTCGAGCACGACGTGGGGGACCGCCGACAAGGTCGCGGCCTCGGGCGCGACCTCCATGAGCGGCCTCGCGCCCTGACGTGACGGCGATGATGGCGGAGATATCAGCTCAATCTGTGCGGATCGAAGGCCCACTCTGGCACTAGCAGGCACGACCGACCTTCTGCATCGCGTCGTCGACAAGCTTCGAGACCTTTTCGACGGCGCCCTTCGCCGAGAGCTCCATCGTTGGCGGGAGCGCCGCCGTGAGCAGCTCGTTCTTGTCGCGGAGGGCGGCGACAAACTTGTCGTAGACGGCGTCGACGACGATGGCCCGCTCGGTCGCCTGGAACCAGCACGGATGGAAGGATGAGTTCTCAAGCCCGATTCAGGATAGGATTTGCATGAGGGAGAACGGACCATGCACGTCTGGCCGCTGTGGAGGTGCGAGCCGAAAAGGATCTGCAGCAAAGATTGGCGGGAGCGCACCTGGTTTAGCCGAGCGAGGACGCGCAAAAGCTAGGCAAGACGGACGTACAGTGTGCGCGGCCGCGTCGACATCGGCTGACTCGAGGACGACTGCAGCGGCCTTGCCGCCGAGCTCAAGCAGGGCGGGCCTGAGACGCGTTTCGACGGTCAGAATCAGCACTCGAGCCGTCGAGGAGAGGCAAAGTTGAGTGGACGTACTTGCAGTGCCGGCCGGCGAGCTCGCCGATCCGCTTGCCGACCGTCTCGGACCCGGTAAAGTTGACCATCCGGACACGATCGTCTCCGATGACGCGCTCGACGTCGGCCGCGACCGTCGACTCGTCGAGCTGGATGACGTTGAGGACGCCGTCGGGCAGGCCAGCGTCCTTGAAGAGCCGGCCGAGGATGTAGTGCGTCCGGGGGATGAGCGGCGAGGCTGTCGAGCGCGGGTCCGGTCGAGTGGCGCACACAGCCGTCGCGGTCAGCGAGACAGTCTCGACGGTCGGATGGGTGTCGCGTCGACCCACCCTTGAGGATGACCGTGTTGCCGGTGCTGAGTGGGTAGACGATGGTCCTGATTGCGAGCGTGTAGCCAAAGTTGAAAGGCGAGATTGAGAAGACCTGCGGGGCGACCGATGTCAGCTCGTGGCTCCTGGAACGGAGTCGTTATCGATGGTTGAAACGCACCGGACCATAGGGCTCGCGGAGGACGAGCGCGAGCGAGCCATCGACCGTCGGCGGAATGTCGCCCTTGACCTGCGAGCAGAGCGCGGCTGCTTCGGCGACGTGGCCGGCGACGAAGGCCATGTCGACCTCGCGGATGAGGGGGCCGACGGTCGTCTCGCGCTGGTAAGCGGCCTGGAGCTCGACCTTGCGCTCAGCAAGGAGCTCGCCGACCCGGTTGAGGATCGCCCGCCGCTCGTGGGCCGGCGTCGCTCGCCACGTCCGCGAGGCCGCCCAGGACGAGGCGATCGTCGACTCAAGCTCGGCCGGCGTGCAGGCCGAGACCTTGCTGACGACCGAGCCCGTCTGCGGGTGCCGGACGTCGAAGGTCGAGCTCGAGTCGACGTTCCTGCCGTTGATCCAGAGCGGGACGTCGAGCACCTGGCGCAGGCCAGATGAGGCAGAGAGGGACCGGCGCGATGACATGCGAGTGACGGCTGCGAGTGAGGTTGACCGGAGCAGTAACATACTCGGGAGGGGAGGAGAAGGACGAGAGGGGGGGTCGCGAACGATGTAAGGGTGTGAGGGTCAAGGGCAGGAGGAAGATGCTCGATCGCGTTCGACCGGGGCGGGCAGAGCCGACGGGCGGCGGCGGCGGCCCTGCCAGGATTCCTGGACCGTCTGCCGTCTTCGCCCTGCAGACGACGACGCGCTCCTTCTTACATTCTTGACGGGCGCATGGCCGTCGAGTATAAGAGGGAGGGGGGAGAGGGAGACGCTCACCACTCGCTCGACCGATCAGACACTACCTTCACACCTTGCACGTCTCGCCCATCCCGCAGCACGTCGACCCTCAGCCCGTCAGGACCCCCCCATCTTCCCTCCCAGCCATGCTCTCCTCTCTGCCGAAGCACATCCTCCAACGCTCAGCCGTCGGTCTCTCGACTGGCTTCCTCCTCGGCTTCGATCTGACGCGCTCGACACATCACGCCCTGACTGAGTCGGTACGTAGCTCAACTCCTTCCCTCCCCGCGCTCGCCTCGGAAGCACTGGCCAACGCTCATTTCGTCCGGCTGCCAGTCACGCCCAGGACCCGGGCCTTCCTTCGATCGCCCACTCAGCGTGCCACCATTCGGACGCTTCCCCTAGCTTATGGACGCCTGTCGCCGCCGTGCCGGTATCAGGGCTTTCGCCGCATGCAAGGACCGTCGAGGCGCTGCCCCCCCTTGCGGCGGCCAAGGAGGGGAGAGAAGGAGACGACCGCGTTGTACCGCTCCGAGACTTTGACGACCTGATTCATGACCACGTCTTACGACCTTGGCGCGACCCCGTACTCGAGGGAGAGGCCAGGAGAGGGGCTGCACTCGAGCCGGGCTGCTGCTGCTGCGGACGACCAGGCCGTCATCGCTTCGTGAGCTCTGGCAGCTTGGCCGTCTGACCACGACCACGACGTTCGGCCAGCGACCGGCCTTCCCTCGCCTCACAAAGCGATAGACCTCGCGGCCTCGGCGCTCATCTCCCAACCGACCGCCCAAGCTCGCCCCGATGGTCGTCGTCGAGGTGCTTCTCCGGGCGTTCGGCGCCTGCCGTCGGGCCTGCCTGCGCGCGCCCCGCTCGGCCCTGCTCTCGCTGCTGGCCATCACGCTCCTCCTCGTCCTCCTCGGCTCGCCCGACAGCCCATCCCGACCGGTCTGGGACGAGGATCAGGACGGCGATGGCGAAATCATACCGGCCGTCCAGACACAACCGGGTGATTGGGACGGCGTCATCCCCGATTTCGCGGCCCTCATGCCGCCTTCGACCCCGGCTCCGGGCTCGCTCGCTCATGGCGCCGGTCGCTGGCCTCGGCTCGCCCTACCGCTCGATTCGCGTGCGCCAGTCGAGGAGCCCTTCTCTGAGGCGCACCGGTCCAGGCTCTATCCGACCAGCCACGTCCCTCACATCGCGCCGACGGCGGCCGGCGTGCCGAGCTCGACCTTTGCGCGCGACTGGCAGCCGCTCGCGGACGGGATGGGCGACGCCTGGCTCCGGCCGTCGAATCGACCCGTCCAGCACGACTTCTCCGGCTGGAAGGACAGCGACGTCGAGCGCGAGCGGAGGGAGGCCGTCCGGAACGGCTTCATCTGGGCTTGGGAGGCCTACAAGCGTCATGCCTGGGGCCACGACGAGATCAAACCGGTCTCGGCCCTGCCGTCGGACCCGTTCAACGGTTGGGGCGCGACTATCATCGAGTCTGTCCCTCGGCTTTCTGCGCGTCGCGCCTCGGGAGATCTCTCATGTGGCGCGCACTGACTCTTGAGGTCGTCTGCGCGGCAGCTCGCTCGACACCCTCCTCCTTCTCGATCTGCCGGCCGAGTTCTCGCTCGCCCGCGAACACGTCCGCCAGCTGTCGTTTGGCATCATCAACGGCGCCTCCTGGACCGATGGTCAGATCCCGCATGGCGACAAAACGCCTAGGGATCCGCAGCTCGGTGTCTTCGAGACGACGATCCGGTGCGTGCGCAGACGCGCGTCTGTTGGCTCTCACTGGGCTGGAGGGGGCCTGACACTGGCGCGAGTCGCTCGTTCTCAGATATCTCGGAGGCCTCCTGGGTGGCTACGAGTTGAGCGGCGACCATCTCCTGCTCGAGAGGGCCGAGGAGCTCGCGGCTATCCTCCTGCCTGCGTTCGACACCCCGACGGGCCTGCCGTATCCGACGATCCGACCGGGCCGACCCGACATCTTTGGGACGGAATATCGAGTGTCTCTTGCCGAGGGTGCGTCCGGCCTGGTTGGTGTTGGTCTGCGGGATCTCGTCCAGAAGACCAAGAGATGCGTTGAGGTCGAGATTGACATAGAGGGCTGTCCTCCACGCAGTCGGCTCCATGACGCTCGAGATGACGCGGCTCTCACAACTGACCGGCAACCAGACTTTCTACGACCGGGTGCGTCGCAGTACTTCTCATGCGTCTATGAATTTCAGCTGACGGCCATCTTGCTTGGGACTGGCGATCTGTAGGTTCAGCGAGTCACCGACTTCCTTGACCAGAAGCTCTCGCAAAAGAGCCTCTATCCGCCCCTCTTCCCGACGACCTTTGCGCCCGACTCGCAGGACGACCTTGACGGCGTCTACTCGCTCGGCGGTCAGAGCGACTCGTGGTACGAGTACCTCGTCAAGCAGGCGCAGCTGCTCGGGGGCCGCGGTGCCCAGGCCGACCAGTACAAGCGACTGGTACATCTCGACACTCTGAACGGCTCAGAGGTTGTCCATCATGCTGAAGCCTGCCTTCTTTCACACCCCATCGCAGTATGAGCAGTCTGTCGATCGGGCTTACAAGACGCTTGTCAAGGAGATTGACGTCGTCCCCGGTCAAAGTCTTTTGGTTAGTCCTTTTGCTTATCCGGCAACCGCCTCTCCAAGGTGAACTGACCCTCGACCTCCGGCCAGATCTTTGGCGAGATCAACTTCGGTCGCTTCCTGCCGCGTCTCGAGCACCTGACGTGCTTCGTCGGGGCGATGCTCGGCTTGGGAGCGCGCCTCTTCGACCGCACGGCCGATCTCGAGACCGCCGAGCGGATCACGCAAACTTGCTACTACGCGGTGCGGCCAGCTTGCAGACGCCTCTCCTCGATCAAATAACTGACCCTTCCGCTTCTGGCGCCCCTAACAGGGTGCGATGACAGAGTCGGGCCTGCAAGCCGAGGCCGTCACCTTCTTTGGCCCGGACGATCTCGACCGCTTCGTGCTCGTCAAGGACTCAGCCCAACAGCTCCTGTACAAGAAGCCGGCGGGCAAGCCGATGGGCGTGCGTGAGACGGATGGCAAGTACATCAACAGGCCCGAAACGATCGAGTACGTCAAGTCAGCATGCTCAGCTCGTTTACCCACCGTAGCTGACCCGGTCGCCGCCTTCGGCAGGAGCGTCTTCTACATGTACCGCTTGACGGGCGACAAGAGCTGGCAGGAGAAAGGCTGGCGGATGTTTACCGCTTGGATGGACAACTCGCTCGTCGACAACGGCATCGCGAGCATCGCCGACGTGCGGCGGAGATCGGGCGTGAAGATCGACAACATGGAGAGGTGCGCCGCCTCTCCGCCGCCGCGCGCTCGCGTCCAACTTCTGACGCCCTTTCCGCCCTTTATCATCGAACCATCATCGAACCAGTTTTGCCCTGGCAGAAACCTTCAAGTACGCATACCTCTTGCACGCAGATCCGTCCGTACTCAGTCTCGACGACTACGTGCTCAACACCGGTCAGCTCTACACGCTGCACTTTCGCTCCCCGTTTCACCGGCTGACGAACGCCTTGGACTCGAGCAGAAGCGCACCCTTTCGGCGTCAACCCGACCATCCGACCCGGGTCGCAAGAACTGTGGTCGTGCGTCGCTTGTCTGGCTTTCATCCATTCGGGACGCTGACTCGAGGCTGACCTTGACTTATTTCTTGCAGGCCCTCGGTCGCGCCCTCTCATCCAGTGTCTGCCGAGTCGGCCGCGTACCCTTCCAGGCAGGGTACCCCAGCCCAGCTCTGGGCTATCTACAAGCGGCTGCCGAAGCCTGACGAGGGCAAGGATGGCCCCGCGAAGGCTCACGTCGGCTCGCCAACGCGGCCCGACAGCATGCGCGGCGGAGGTGGGCGCGGCATGGGCGGCGGCGGCGGAGGGGCAGGGCGGGGCATGCTCGGCGCCGGCCTGCCTTGGGGGAAGACACCCGAGCCCATCGCCGAGGGCAAGGCCAGGGACGGTCTACGGCAGCTACCTTAGAGCGCTCCACAGCACGATCGATGTATCCGTAGGCCGCGAGTAGGCTCGGAGCCGACGACCTGGGCGGAAAGATTCTCAATCATCGTCCCCCCCTTCGGCCCCGCTGCCCTCGCCAGCACCGCCTTCGGCGCCGGCCTTGCCCGTCCGTCTCCTGCGCTTCTTGCGCTTCCGGCCCTCGCCCTCGCCGGCAGCACCGGCGCCGACGACGTCAGGCATCAGCTCGGTAGTCGGAGCCGCTGACGGCGTCGTGTCGTCCTCGGCCGAGCGCTTGCGCTTCGAGCCCGCCGCACCCCCGTCCTTCTTCACTCCTCCAGCCGCAGCGGCGCCCTTGCCCTTCGCTGCCGGCGCCGCCTTGTCCGTCTTCTTCTTCTTCTGCGAGAGCGGGTTCGGTCCCTTGGGCCCCTTCTTCTTGGGCTTGGGCGCCTCTGCCGGCTTTGGCGTAGCCTCGTCGTCGTCGTCATCCGAAGCGCCGACAATATCGACGGCGAGCGACGTCGGTGGGGCAGGCAGGGCCGCCGCCTTGGCCTCCTGAAGGGCCGACTGCTCGAGCTGACGGGGGAAAGCGTACGATGACCACGTCAGGTCGTTTCTGACAGCGGAGCACAGCGATGGCCCTCGAGCTTCAGAAGAGCAGACGTACCTGGGCCTTGCGACGGACGCTGACGTCGCTCATCGGCTCGAGGACGGTGACGCCCCGCTTGATGTGCATCACGGGCAGGGCGGGGACCGAGCTGCGCATGTGATTCCGCAGCGGCACCGACTGGGTTGCGAGAACGTAGCGGTGCTTGTTGTCGGGGCCTGCGAAGGGGGCGCAGGACGGTCAGATCTCAGGCTAAGGCGTTGATGCAGGTCGCGAAGAGACGTACCGATGACATCCGTCAGGCAGGCGTCGTTCGGGATGGGCTCGCGGTGGTTGCACTTCCGGCGCTCGAAGCGCTTGGCGAGGTCGACGACCTCCTGGGCCTCACGGCCGAGGTCGTAGAGAACCTGCATCGAGCATTGAGTGATCACTAGCGAGAGAAGGTAGACACAGGCTGATCAGCTCGCCTGCTGGACGCTCGAGGCGGGCGAGGGGGAGGGACGACGCACTCGGCTTGCACTTGCCCTGGCAGACGGTCTCGAGCATCTTCTCGACGTCGACCTGCGCCTTGGTGATCGTCTGGCAGAACTCGGCGTCGACTGATTGGAGTAGGTTGGCCGAAGCAAGAGGCTCGTCAGTTTTCTGGGGGTGACCCAGCAGGGGAGCGACACGAGACGGACCGAGCACCTGGTACGGCTGCCGGAAGCCGAACGTCAGGGAGTAGGTCTGCATCAGGCGCTTGTACGCCTTGGCCCGCTTCTGACGCATGCTGGCGAGCTACAGGAGGAGGAGGGCGAGTGGAGAGAGAGGCTGGTAGGGAATGTGTGAGAGCGAGCTGCTGAGAGTGTGGGCGAGAGTGGAGGAGAGGTTTCAATATGGGGTCGAGGAAGCAGCAGCTCGAAGTAGCCTCGAGCGTCGAGAGCTTCGACGGGGCGTCGCTGCGCCCGGCCGACGAACTTCCCAAACGGTCGGCGGTCGAAATTTTCAGGAACCCCGCCGACGGCCCAAGCTGGGAAAACACGACTCGAGCGAGCACATGCGACGACGGCGACTTCGCTCTAGGAACTGTACATCTCAGAGCACCTCGATGACGCCGACGTCGTCATCTGAGTCGTCGTCCTCGCCCTCCATCTTGATGTCGAGGTCGCCGCCGCCGACCTCCTCGATCTTGGTCTCGTCTCCTTCCTCGCGCTGGAGGAGGCCGACGAGCCGGGTGATCTGGTCCTTGATCTGCGAGCGCGGAGCAGAAGGGGTGGATCCGATGTCAATGTCGGTACGCGTGGGGTGTGACTCGTGCGCGCGCGCACGTACCTTCTGGTCGGCCTCGGCGAGGTGCGCAAACTTGACGACGGTGTAGGCACCGTTATCGCGCAAGTGCTGCCGGCCCGAGAGGGCTGGGCGAGGTCGGAAAGAAGCTCGTCAGTACCGGAGCGAACCGAGCAGTGCAAGCAACTTGGACGCGAGGTCTGGACGCACTCGTGCAGAGCAACAGCAGAATCTCGATGCACGTCAGTCGCAGGACCGGGTCGGTCTCGCGCTGCTTCTCTGGTGGCTGGAACTGAAGGATAACCGGCAGCTTCTCCATCTCCTGGAGGGGAGGGCAAGGAAGGTTTTCAAGAGGTCAGGAGGGTAGTCGCGGCTACTAGGCGGCTCTCTCAGCCCAAGCCAGGGAGACGCACGTCGATGTCGATGTCCTCGCCGCCCATGAGCGGGCCGAGGATCTTCGGCAGGACGTCGACGCCGCGGACCTTGACGTCTGTCAACGGGCCCGACCGCGTATGGGGGTTGTCGAGCAGATGAGGGACGTTGACTGTCTCCTCCTCGGGCGTGATGAGCAACGAGTGCGTCTGGGCCGACATTGCCACGTGCTTGAGCGTCGAGAGGACACCGCCCCGGCGGATCGTATCCTTGTGCTCGGTGAAGATGAGGAGCTTCGAGAGGACCGATTCGGTCGCGATTTGGGCGTCGACCGGCGGGGGCGAGTAGTCTGCATGGATCGGGTACTGCGGCGCTGGCGAAAGGAGTGCTTGCCGAATGGGTGGCAGCTGGAGTGGGCGCGGCGGCGAAGGGGAGGGCGTACCAAGTGAGGGCTTCAGCGTTGCGTCGCAGACAGACGTGACAGGGCGGCAAGTCCGACGCACCGTCGACAGGTTTGAGAAGACGGTCGCGAGGAAGTGGCAGTCGCCCTTGCGAGCGAGCACATTCTTCTTCATCTCCTCCTCGGTGTCGCCGACATAGGCGCCCTGGCAGAAAGCCTCGACCAGCAGGCCGAGGCAGGCGACATACTCGATCGTCACCTCGACCTGGCCGGTCGGCATGTTGGCCGGCGGGGTCGCGCTCGCGCAGCGCGAGCTTGGCAGGTAGTAGGTTGCCAGCTGCGGCGGGCTGGCCGTCGGCTTGGGGACGAGCGGGACAAAGGGAATGACGAGCGTCGAGAGCGACGAGATGATGAGCGGTGACGACGTCAGGTTCGACAGGACCATCGCCGCCAGCGACGACAGGACTGAGGTCGGGTTCTAGGTCGAGGGCAGGACGGCGGTTGGTCAGCTGCGGGTCGCCAGAGGCAGGTCGGCTCGCCCCGGGCACACAGCGCCCGGCAAGCTCGCAAAGGGTCTGGCAGAGAGCTGAGACGAACGACGATGTACGAGACGAGGAAGACGAGGAACTCGTCGTCGGAGCACTCCTTCTTCACGAGCGTCGCGTCCGAGAGGTTGACGAGCGCCTTGAAGGCGTCGTGGGCGATCATCGGCTGGTCGCGGCAGAGGAGCTTGAGCGTCCAGATCGGACCCTTGCCGGCGCCGCCGGTCGTCGAGACGGGCGCGAGGAAGAGGGCCGAGCGGTAGATGGACGACGGGAGCGTGTGGCCGAGCAGGTTGGACAGCGCCAGCTGCCGCACCTGCGGGTTGGCGTTGCTGAGAAAGGGCACTGCGGGCGACGAGCGGGGGTAAGCACGGGCGGGGACTGGCGGTCAGCCTCTCCTCCGGCTTCAGGAGCGACCGGGCAAAGGGACCGACCGAGCTCATTGAGCTGCTCAAGTTCCGACATGGCTGCAAAGGGGGGAGGTAAATGTCGTCTTGGTCGTCGTCTTCGACCGAGCGACCCAAAACGAAACCTCGTCGAGCCGGCGCCGGGAGCGCGGGAACCCTTTCGGCCAGGCCGAGATGACGACGGGCGGCGACGACGACCGAGCCTGCGCCGCCGTCCGAACAGCATCCTCCCCATCAACTGACTCGGTAGCAGCAAACAGCATGTCGTCGTCCCAAGCCCATGCGACACGCCAGCGCGCACGCCGTTCGACGACGACATTCGAGCCGCCCGACGCTTCGCGGCTCTCGTCCCTCCTCTACTGGAGCCTGCTCCTGCCGATCGGTCCGTCCTCCCTGGCCGCCTCGCAGCACCACCCCGAGTGCTGACGATCCCAGTGGCGGGCCTCTCCACACCCTGCAGCTGTCTGGCTCTTTGTTCCTTCAAACGGTAACGGTGACTCGTCCGGCACTCAGACGGCGGTGACCTCGAGCGGATCGTCATCCTCGGCTCCGCCAGCACTCACGGACCCTGCCATCGCGACGCCGCTCGCCGCTGCCGTGCTTCCCGGCCAGCAGCAAGCCGCCGCGGCCCCACTTGCGCCAGCGCTCGAAGAGATTCTTCGCTCACTCGACGACCGGGCGTACCAGGCCTCGCTGGCGAGCAATCTCGAGGATGACGACGACGACGAGGACGATGACAACGACAACGACGCGCGCGACGTAGAGCGGCCGCTCCTGCGTCGGTCGCGGGCGGCGAGGGCCAAGGAGCGCATCAACAAGCAGCGGCGTGTCATCAAGCAGAAGCTGGCCGGTCTCCGGCGGGCCGAGAAGGAGCTCAATCCTACCGGTCCGTCTCCCCTGTCGTCCCGTCATCTGCGCGTCGCTGCCCGTGACGTTGGCTGACGAGCGGGCCTCCTCTGCACGTGATGACCCGTCCGACGCCTGCAGGCGGCCCACTCCTTCCGGCCCTCCGCGCAATCTACGGCTTCCTCTCGCCCGTCGTCCTCGCCGCCCTCTACTATCTCCTCCTCCCGATCACGCTCCCGCTCTCCCTCCTCTGGCTGCCGTTCCGACTCGCCTACAGCCTGCTCGCAATCCTTGCCCCGCTCGCCGTCCTCCTCGTCGGTTTTGCCTTCGTCGGCGGCGCTTGGGGTCTTGCCGGCGCGGGCGTCATCCGCCTCTGGCGAGCCGCAGCGGGTAACACTGTCGAGGAGGACGCATCGGATGGTCAGCAGCCTGCTGTTGCTCACGGTAAAGGCCGCGAGACGGACGGCGAGACGTTCGTCAGGGCGGCGCCGGGCGACGGGCGGTGGTCCACGCCGTCGGCCAAGGACCGCTCAAGACATAGCAGGGCTCAGCGACCCTAGATTCTCTTTCCTAGTCGTACGCGCGTCGTTCCTCTAGCATGCCCCCTCTTGTAATCCTGTTATCGCCCGTCTAGCGTTGCGCGGGCGGGTGGGCGTCGAGTGCAGGTCGAGCATCGATTACAACGGGGCTGTTGGAGCAGAGTCGTGTGGTGCGGATTTGTGTCTACAAGGGAGCATGGTCGTCGGGCTTTGTGGAGCTCGCCCTGGGGAGGCGAGTTGATCGTGCGCGGAGAGGTTTCATACAACTTGGCTCGGAAAGGGGGATCCTGGACGGTCGAGCGGCGGCGGCGGTGGACGCCAGATTACTTCTTGAACTCGTCCTTGGTCTCGACGCCGGCATCGGCGAGCGGGCCTTTAACACTGAAGAGGAGAGCGCCAGACGAGAGGTCGGTCAGCGAGAGGCGCGTCGAAGGAGGCGAGGGGATGGCAGGAGGCGTGATTGCGAACCCGCCTGGTGGAGCGGAAGCAAGCCGATACGGGGCCTAGATCGAGCGACCTCGGCCCGCGCGCCGGGCCAGGCAAAGGAGATGGGGAGGGGGGCACCCCTTGCCACGAGATGAGGAGGGCAGGGTGTACGTACGTCTCACGTGCCTCGGACGACTCTGCGCCCTCCTTCAGGGCGTGCTGCGAGCCGTCGGCGTTGCTGAACGAGTTGTCGGCGCCACCCGAGCCGGGCATCGAGTCCATCCCGCTCGGCTGCGCGTCGGCCTGCGATGGGGAGACGGGACGGGAGCGCCGGTCGAGGGCGTCAGCGAGAACGCAACAGGTAAGCTGAGGCCATGACGAGGTGCGCACCGTCTCGGACTGGGGCCGCGAGGGCGTCTTGTTGGCCGAGTCGGCCGACTGAGTCGTTGCCGTCGAGGGCTGCTTGCCGCCAAGGGAGGCGTAGGCGGCCTGCTGGCGGGCAAGGACCGCCGTAGGCTGGCGGCGAGCGACCGCGCGGGCGAGAAGCGAGGTGCGGAACATGGTTGTCGTCGGCTGGCTGGGCTGGTCTGAGCTGAGGTGCGTGGACGCGGTTCTGCGTGTGGGTGGATGGGTGATGGTTTGGAGGATCAGAGAGGGAGCGGGTCAAGGTGCGGGTTCGGAGTCTGTCGGCCCAGCAGAGAGCTTCGACGGGCGCCGGCCGTCCCGTCCGTCGTCATCGACCCTTCTGCTCCCTTTCGCCCGACGAGGCCGTCCTCTCCTGCTGTCAACAACGGAGCGGCTGATGTCCGTTCGCGTAGCTGCAGTAGTCAAGCAGCAGGGCGACATGCTTGCTGACGCCGACGTCGCGCCAGGGCGGAGAGAGCTGGAGGGTCGACCGACAGGCGCCAGCGGCGCGCACGCTCGCAGCAACTCCTCGCTCCGAGCCCGTCGTCTGCCCTGAGGTCGAGAGAGGACAGGCTCAGCACGCCCCTCGGAGCAGATACAAGAGAGGGGGCCTATCGCCGACTGTTGTCGCCATCGTGGTCGCAAAACGATCTCCGAATCGTCGGTCCCGACAGTCGGCGTGCGGCCCGGCGAGAGCGTCGGATGCTCTGGCTTGGCCGCGGGCGAATCTAGCAGCGCCCACGTCGTCGCCGGCGACTTCTCGTGCTAGTGGCTGACCGCCGCCCAACGAGGCCTCTGACCCCGGACCCACCTCGACGCGGGCAGAGATGAGAGCCTAGAGATGGAGGGGACACGAGTCTGAAGCTGACGGCGAACGATCTGCTGGCTAAACCCCTCAGCCCGGCGCCTGCTTATAGACCGCCGAGCTGCTGACGAGCTGACCGACGCTTCTCCCCGCCATCGCTCACCCTCGCTCCTTTCACCCTTGAGCCGACACGACCAGCTCCTCCTATCAACCAGTTCCTGCTGCCCCCCATGGACGACAAGACGGACCGGCTGTCCGACAAGGGCAAGAACGAGTTCCTCGAGAACGTCGTCGTCGCCGAGGCCGACCACATCCCGGGCGAGGAGAACATCGACGAAGCCAAGGCACGCCCTGCCCATTCCAGCTCGTATCGCTGCGCCCTCCAAGCACACACTGACTTCTACCCTTGCCGCCCTGCCACCCTACAGCTGATCCGCCGGGTCGACTTCGTGCTCATCCCTTGGCTCTCGGTCCTCTACTTGCTGAGCTTCCTCGACCGGACGGTACGTCCCAAGGCCTGGCTGTGCACATGCTCGAGCCGACCGTTTATCGCTGACCATGCCGGGCGCGCCCTTGTCAACAGGCCATCGGCAATGCCCAGACCTTTGGCCTCTCGGTCAACCTCAAACTGACCGACCAGTCAGTGACGCTCGTCGACCTCTCTTAACCCGACGCTAGTCATCCTGACAGGCTTCATCCGCTCTGGCCCCTTCGACACGATCAGGCAGTACCTCCTCTGCCTGACCATCTTCTGTGCGCAGCTGCGATCGCTCTTCTGCCCGACGCTGAGCAAGGACTGACGATAGAGCTTTCGACCTCCCAGTCATCCCGTATGCTCTGGTGCGCCCCCCTCTCGCTGTCTGCTGTCGCACGAGACATCGTATCCCCACTGACCCTTGCTCGTACCGATTGGCCCCGACAGCTGGAGGTGCGCTTATCGGTGTCATCTCGGCCACGCGCCCGGCGCGAAGCAGGTGCTGACCGCGTCGCTTGCCTCTCAGCCCCTCACCAACATCTGCGTCAAGCTCTTCTCGCCCCGCATCTTTCTCTCGTCCATCATGGTGAGTGCCGACGGCATCTCTCATCACCGTCTGCGACACCTTCTCACCGCGCATCTTCCAAAAGTGCCTCTGGGGCGTGTGCATGCTTGCCCAGGGATTCTGCACTGGCTTTAAGTCGCTCATGGCCGTGCGCTTCCTGCTCGGCGCTGCCGAGGCCGGTCTTTGTGAGCAATCGTCCTCCCCTTTTGCGCCGTGCCGTCCCTGGCTGACTGAGCCTCCTCCTGAAAAATCCACTTAGTCCCCGGCGTCAACTTCTACCTGTCGTGCTGTGCGTCTGGATCCTCTGGCGCTCTCGATCCTTGCGCTCAATCTGAACCCTGCTGTGCGCGACGGACAGGGTACAAGCGCTCCGAGTTTGGCGTCCGTGCCGCCGTCTTCTTTTCGGCCGCCACCGCCGCCGGCGCATTCGGCGGTCTGCTCGCTGCGGCCATCAGCAAGATGGACGGCGTGGGTGGCCTGCACGATTGGGCGTGGATCTTCGTTTTGGAAGGTTTTACTATCCCCACTCCTCGGTCGCACCTTTGATCGCCCGACTGATGCCCCTCCGCCAATCGTTGCGCAGGCCTGATCACCATCGTTGCCGGCGTCATGTCGTTCTGGCTCATCCAGAACTTCCCTGACACGGCCGACTTCCTGAGTGTGCCCGAGCGGGCGTTCATCATCCGCCGGCTCAAGCGCGACAACCAGACCTCGGCCGCGGGCGAGAAATTTGCGGGCTCGGCCCTCAAGCAATCGGTCAAAGACTGGAAAATGTACCTCTTTGCCCTGCTCTACGCCGGCTCGGACGCGCCCCTTTACGCCTTCTCTCTCTTCACGCCGTCCATCATCAAGGTGCGCACCGCCTGCCCGCTTCTGCGAGGGCGGGCATCGCTCATCGCCTAGCTCGCCTCTTACTCCGCCATCCGCAGGAGCTCGGCTACTCTGCCATCCGTGCCAACCTGATCTCGGTGCCGATCTACGTCGTCGCGTGCATCGTCACAGTCGGCCTCGGCTTCTATGCTTCCAAAACAAAGAAGCGCGGAATCTACAACCTGATCCTCATGAGCGTCGGTGAGCACGAACGGCCTCTTCTGACCGGCCCTTAGCTCGACCGCTGACGCAGCTTCTTGTGTGTACTCGAAGGCTGCATCGGCTACATCATCCTCTTGGCTGCTCCCCGGTCGCTACCTGGGCTGAGCTACGCGGCCATCTACCTGGCCGCATGTGGCATCTATCCCCTCATCCCGAACACCGTGACTTGGGCGAGCGGCAGCTTCGAGGGATCGTACAAGCGCGGTTTTGGTCAGTCCACTCCGTCCACCCTCGACTGCCCACGTTCCGGCTAACGCAAGCACCTGGCCATCCTGCCAACACAGCCGTGGGCGCCGTCATAGGTTTCGGAAATCTGAACGGGGCTGTCTCGTCGAACAGTATGTCCAGGCGTGGATGCGTTCGAACCATGTTGGCCGAAACGGCAGCGGCTGACCACGTGGTTTGTTGTCGATCCGCGCAGTCTATCGCAAGCGGGACTCGCCTCGATTCGTGCTCGGGCACGCCATCGTTCTTGGCTACATCGGCATCGGCATCGCCTGCACTCTGCTCCTCATGTTCCTGCTCAGGCGCGAGAACCATGCCCGTGAGCGCGGAGAGGTGCGTCGCTTCCACGCCTCTGACCACATGACCTCCAATCCGAGCTGACCCCTCAACTGACTCTCGGCTCGCCTCAGCGCGACGAGCTGATTGACCCGAACGGCTCGGAGAATGGCAGCGAGCCTTTCCTCAACACCGATGGCGTCATGACGTACACGAGCGTCGAGCAGGCCCGCGCTGTGCTGGGCGACAAGCACTCGTCGTACCGGTGCGTCTGCCGACCAAGAGGCAGTAATGAGTCGCCTCGAAGCTGACATACCGTGCTCTGCCTACCCAGGTACCTCATCTAAGGCCGCGTTCGGAACGACCTTCTTGTCTCGCTACACGTCGCGCCCTGTTCAGACCTGCCTCTCCTGTACCTCTTGGCTCCCCCCTTCTTGACCTCGTGCGGGTCGAGGCTCCCCGACTTAATTTCACTGTACCTATGATCTCTCCTCGCCAGACGAGCGTTGGCCGCCAGAAAGGTCGCCTTGAGTCAAGTGCACGCCGAGTTAAGCGGCCGTACGCATGTCAGAGAAGTCGGAGGCAAGTCGGGCTTCGGAGGCGATGTCGCTCGCCGCCACCAACGGTCGCATGGGGGCAGCAAGGCTCCTGCTGACGCCGACCCTGCACCCTTCCCTTCTTCTGTCCGACCGACTACAAGGCTGGCAGAGCTGCACTGACGACCGCTTCCGGACCTGCTGCTGAGAGGGAGGCTTGTGGCCGAACTTGAGGGGTGCCCGGAGGCCGAGGTCGGCGGCAGAGGCCGGGCGCCGCTTGAGGCCTCCACCGAGCTCAACCCAGCCTGCAGCTGAGAGATGTCGTTCGAAGACCGGGCAATCGTACGTCCCCCTCGTCCAAGCTATTCCGTCTCCGTCTGCTGCTGGCGATGCTTGATCTGCTCGCCGGCTCTGCGAGCTGTCGACAGCTAGCCGTGTCGGCCGCAGCTCGGCTCGCCGCAGCCCTCCCCCCCTCCCCCGCTCGTCGTGCCGCCCACCCGTCGTCCCTCCTTTTTGGAGCTTCCTCAACGACGTCCGTGTGGGGACCGTCAGCTCCTCTCAGCGAGAGCTGAACGAAGCCAGATGAAGTGCGCTCTGAAACCAAGGGCTTCGCCGCCAATAGACACGGGTGACGGAGCAGTATAAGACGAGCACATTTTTGTAGAAGCTACGCCAACACGATCTCGTCCTCCAAGGCGCCAGCGACGAAGGCTAGACGACGGGGACTACTTGGGCGGAGCGGCCGGTGCCCCGGTGCCGCGCATCGCGCCGGGCGCGACCTTCCACACCCGCCGTTTTGGCTGGGCCTGCGGCGGTGCCGAGGGTGGGCTCGCGCTCTCGGCCGGCCTTGCGACCGGTGGAGGTGGCGAGGCCGGGAGTACCGGTGACTGGGACGGCCTCCTCCGCGATGGAGGGGGCCCTGGCGACGGTGCGCGAGGGAACATGTCGGCCGCGGTCGGCCGTGAGATGCGTCGGACGTCTTGCTCGCCGACGCGCAAGGTCCAACCCTTTGCGGGCGACGCCCGAGGCGGCGGCGGCAGACGAGGTTCTGCCCTCTGCGGCCGGATCGACTGAGGCGTTTCCGAAGGCGTCGCACGCCGCTGCGGCTGGTCGCGCGCCGTCGACCGACGGTTCGGCATGTCTGCTGGCGGCGCCCGAGCATGACGGGGTGCCTGCGAGCTGTGCCGTGACGGGGCAGGTGCCGGTGATTGGCGAAGCGAAGGTATCCGACTCGGCTGTCGTCGGGCCGGCGGCGGTGACGGGCGGTACGGCGCCGGCCGATGGAGCGGAGGGGTTGGCGGTGAGACCGGACCGACAGCGAGATGCAGCAGCTCCGAGAGCGGACGCGTCTCATCGGACGCCATCTCTTCGAGCACGCGGGAGCAGTCCTCGCCCAGCGTCTCGAGTACGCGTGCCGGGAGATCCGGCGTGAGATTCTGACCGAGCGCAAAGGCAGACAATGTCAGCGAGGGCAGCTAGTCCCTCGACAACGGCTGGAACCGCACGCACCCAGCCTGGCTGGATCGTGTCTTCAATGACAACCTCGTCATCGAAGGAGCCGGCAGCCGCCTTGGCCCTCGCCATGCCTTGTAGCTGGTCGCGCTTCCACTCGGCCCGGGTCGAGTCGCGTCCGAGCTGGACACGAACCGGCTGCGACTTCGGGTCAAAAGACTGCAGGAAGAAGAGCAGCGATAAGAGCTCTTCCTCGAGCCGCGCTGCTGGTTCGACAAGGTCGGGCACCTCGGACGATGGAGGTGGTGCAGCGCTGGGTGCGGCCATTGTTATGGGCTGCGGCGGTGGCGACGGCACCGTCTGCTCGATAGACGGAAGATGCGTCTCTGGCGACGAGGGGCCCGGCGGAGCTGGCGAGTGGACCATGCGACCCTTGCCCTTCACGTGGGAGGGAATGTTAGCCGGCAAGTCATCGTGCTGCGCCGACTGGCGCGCGGAGCGTCGCTCGCCATCCGTAGCGGCCTCGAGGGCCTGGATGGGATCCTCGGCATCGAGCTGCTCGTCCTTGTCGGCCGGGCCTACGACCGGCCCAGATAGCAAGGGCGTCGGCTGCCGGCGCTCGACCTCGGTGAAGGTCAGACCTCGGCGGACGACGGTTTCCTCGATGTCCGAGTCGTAGTCCTCGCTGTCGCTCTCGCCAGAGCTCCGCTCGGCCGAGACCGACGGGCAGCGAGGCCGCATGGAGACAACGTCGTCGTCCGAGTCGTCCGACTCGCTCTGCAGCACCGAGGCCGGGTAGCTCGACGCCCGGTCGCCGCCAAAGAGACGCCGCATCTTCTGCGCATTCTTGCCGTTGAACTGGTCGAGCTCGACCTTGCGCTTCCGACGAACCTCAGCCTCGCGCTGGACCTTGGCCTCGGCCTTCTCGCGGCGCCGGGTGACGCGCTCGGCCGCCTCTTTCTTGTCCTCGGCGACCTTGGCGAGCTTGTCGGCCAAACTCCAGCCGGCCGGTATCGGCCAGCAGTAGCTGACCTGGCCAACCCAGGTGTCGCGCGTCGCCTCGCGTGGGATGCGCAGGTCCTCCTTCCAGACGAAGCCGCCGCGCGTCTGCTGGATCACCTCGGGCGAGTGGAGGATCGGGAACGGCCAGTCGGGCGTCGCGCTCGTCTGCAGGTGGAAGAGGACGAGCAGGTTGGCCGCATGATGGCCGAGCGAGTTCGAGTTGTCTGGATCGCCGCGGCCGTGGCGGTACTGGGCGCTGCGCCGCTCGTCCAGCAGCCGATGGAGGAAGTGGCAGAGGGGCAGAAACGTGAGCGGCCGCATGAGCGCGTACTGCCGGATGAGCAGCGTCGAGTACATCAGGTGCAGCGCGTTCAGAGTGATGTTGAGGTAGACCTGAGTCTCGCGGTCAACCATGTGGACTGAGCGCGCACCCGGGCAGCGACAAGGTCAGCACCGCAGACCAATCGCTCCAGAACGAAGCGAGGCGCACGCACTGGCCGAGCCGGTGAACGAGAGGGTCTCGAGGCCCCTCTTGCCGTCAAAGATGTCGTGGATGGAGACGAGGTTGTGCAGCGCCTCTGGCTCGGCCGCAAAGTCGATCGGCCACGCGCCGTCGGTGTACTTGCGGTCCTGCAGAGGCGGCAGACGGACGTTTGCTTCGGTCAGCGTCGACAGTTCCCCTGCCCTGTGATCACAAGCGTTCCACGGACCATGATGACGACGTCGAGGTCGGAGCCGTCGTCGTCGAGGTTGAGGATGATGGACCCGTGCAGGCCGAGGACATAGCGCGGGCCGCCGTCCCACCACTCGGTGTTGCCCGTGTAGCGGGTGGAGCCGTCGCGGTGTCGAGTCACCTTTGGCTCGAGGATCGTCTCGAGCTTGCGGAGCGTATTGAACCGTGCTCCCTGCGCTCTCGTCGACGGGATCGAGCACTGGGCGAGGCGAGGGAGGGAGGGTTCAGCCTACGCGCTCAGAGGGGATCTGGCCCAGGGCGGGACGGGCCGCCGACACGCGCCGACGCACCTTGTACGACTGGAGAAGCTGCTCGCCATACGAAAGCTCGGGCCCGGCCTCCAGCTTTGAGCGCGCGGTGATGTAGATGCTCCTCGGATCCTGCTCGCTCGCGCCCATAACGATCGCGTTGCGCATGGCCGGCTTGACCTCGTCAAAGTGCTCGTGCCAGGTCGGGAATAGCCGGTGGTTGCGCCCCGACTCGTCGTTGATGCCGACCATGACGGCGGGAGCGGTGAGCGATCACTGCGGAGGGTCAAAGGGCGAGCACAGGCGGGTGAGCCCTGGCCGCAGGATGAAGAGCGATGTTGAGCCGAGCAGCAGCTTGCAGCCGCTTTGGTCGAGACCATCAGGCGAGCGAAGGCGCGACAGGAGGCCGGCGGACGAGGAGCTGGCCGTGCAGCAGCGCGTCGAGGGGCGGACGCACCGTTCGGGCCGCGCCGTCCCCCTCACGCAGGGACACGTCCGTCCTGCTGAGCGTCGTGTGTAATGGCGAGAGGTTGTGGTCCCGGCTGGCTCGTCGTTTGGGCAGCTCTGGCGGACCAGGATGCGGTCGAGGGTCCTCGTCGTTTGGCTGCCCGCTGCTGCTGCTGCGCCCAGCCCACGCTGGACTCCCCCCCCCCTTTCTGCCGGCCAACAACGACCTCGTCCCCTCCTCCTCCCTTGCCGCTCGTCGCCATCCTACTCGTACTTGGCTCGGAGAGGGGAATCTTTCAGCTCCCGCCCATGGCCGCGTCTAGCCTGGTCGAAGCCGACCCGAACGCTCTCAGCAGCTGGGTGACCCGGACGCGGGGCGACGTCCCGCCGCCGCTCGTCGTGAGTTTCGCTCGTCCTCTCGGCCTCTATGCAGGCCAGCTCGCAGAGCGCGCTCGGAAGGCTCGCGCCCGGGGGACGGCCAAGTAGACCTCCATCCTGCCCCCTGTCCCCATCCCTGTATGGGCTCGTGCGAGCTCATCCAGGCTGGCTTGAACGACCCGGATGCTGCCGCCGTCGAGCGGGACCAGACACGCGAGCTTCCCTTGCGAGCACGCTACCGGCTCCGGGCAGAGGGCTGACCTTGCTCGCCCGGCCGACGGCATCTCCCGCCTCAGGGCGCATCCCTCACGTCGTACAGGCCATCTGACGACTCGCCAACATGCCAAATCTGGCTTTTTGGAGGCCGTTGTGCGTACCCGTCCCTTCTCCTGGGCATCGTCGCAAGGGGGACGCTGTCGCGCGCGCGTAGGCCATGCAGGCTGACCCCCCTCCCGTCCGTGATCTCTTCGTCCTCCGTCTGCAGTGATAGAGACCAGGGCCATGTGCGACGACACCTACGTCCTCAATGGCCGGACCTGGTCGCGGATCGAGCGGCAAGCGGACGACGAGGCGCCGTCGCCCCGCTACTTTCACACGGCCCAGGTCTGGCGCGACAACCTCGTCGTTCACGGTGCGTCCTCTGTTGACGCTCGACTGCCCGGCCCAACCTAACGCCGCTTACTCCTCATGTGGCCAGGCGGCATGGGTGTCATTGCCGATCCTGACGGCGGCTACACGGCCGAGCTCGAGGTCACCAACAGCACCTACCTCTTTAACTTCCCCTCGCGCGCCTGGCGGGCCTTGCCGCCGCAAGGGCCGACAAATGCGCTCGAGCCGACGTTTAGATACGCCCACGTTGCGGCCGTGACGGGCGACCGGCTCGTTGTCGTCGGCGGGCAGGACGTACGTCAATGCCCTCTCCAGCATGGCCGGCGGTTCGAGTCGCTGACCGCTCGACCTGCGCCTCTCGTCTGCTGAGCAGAAGGACGTCGAGTATATCCAGGAGCTCGAGGTGCTGGATCTCACGAGCGGCGTCTGGGTCGCAAAGGAGAGCATGGCGACCAACCGCGAGCAGCGCGGTAGTTACCGAACGACGGCCTGCACCGACGCCGCCGGCAACGTTCTGCTCTACAGCAACTTCAACGTCAGTCCGAGAGCTTCCCAGCGGCGCGATCGCGCCATCTGTACTGACGACAGCCCGTGCTTGCTCTCACTTTAGTTCACCGATGTCCGGCGCGTTTTCGAGGTCCTCGAGCGCACGTCCGACTCGACGCCCGAGTTCCACCTGGCGGCCAAGTCGAGCGAGATGATGGTCGCCGAGACGATCGCTGCCCCTGCGCCGCAGGGCTTGCGCTTCCCTTCGGCCTCGGTCGTCGGGGATTGGCTCGTCTGGGGTGGGACCTACATCGCGTCGACGGTCCGTTGCCTCCTCGAGTCTGGCAGTGCTTACTCTCCTTGCTGACCTCGAAGTTCTCAACCCGCAGCTGCAAGAGTACTGCGTCTGGGCGCTTAACCTAAAGACGCTCCAGTGGGCGTCGCTCGACTTGGGTCTCGCTCAGACGCTCAAGGTCGGTAGCTGGAACCGCGGCGTGCTCGACTCGGCCGCCAACGCCTTCAAGATCTTCGGCTCGCTCGACTCTGACCTTCTCGAAGACTACCAAAAGCGGTCGACCAACTTCTCGCACTTTGTCACGCTCGACCTCGAGGCCTTTGGGGTCTACCCGACACCGCGACCGGAGCACAGCGCCCATGCGACCAAGCTCGCGCTCCGCACGTTCGAGACCGGCCTCGGCGTCGACTTCCAGATCATCTGCGAGGACGGTCGCCGAGTCGCCTGCTCGCGCTCGGTGCTCGAGCAGCGTTGGCCCTGGCTGGCCGCTCAGCTCAAGGAGTTTAGCGAGCTCGCCCGCTCGCGAAGCTTCGAGCCGACCGCCGGCCAGGACGTGTCGGCCGGCGGCGGCGGCGGATCGAACTTGCCGACTGCACTGCTCCGCAACGCCCAGCTCCACTTCCAGACCGAGCCTTACCCCGTCGTCGTCGCCCTCGTCCAGTACCTCTACATCCTTGATTTGGTCACGCCGGTCCAGCTTGCACCGCCGGTGTTGAGTTCGCTGCTCCTCCTGTCCAAGGCGTACGGTTTGCCTGACCTGGAGCATCGGGTCGTGCACGTCATGCATCAGAAGCTGTCGGCACAAACCGCCGACGGCATCATCTCGGTCGCCGGCATCTCGGGCGCCAAGTCGCTCATGGTCCGCGCGATGCGCTTGAAGGCTGCTGCTGCCGTCGCCGCTCTGGAGGCTGCGAGCAGCCTTCCTTCGCCCGGTACGGGAGGGCCAGGTGGACCGCGCATCAACGGCGGCGGCGCGCAAGACGACCGGCCTGACGGCGACAACGGCGACGTCTCCCGCCTCGGCAAGTCGAAATCGAGCCAGGGCGAAACCCGGCCTCGGGCGTCGTCCAACATGGATCGCCAGCCCACTTATGCGCGCGACTTTGTCTTCCCTGCGCCCCCGCTCTCGTCGCCGTCGCCTCGGTCTAGTCGGATCGCCTTCGACCGGAGCCGGAGCATGCCGTCCTCGCGCGACGGTACCAGCTCGCCTACGCCTTCGGGCTACTCAGACGTCGACTCGCCGCTTGGTGCGGCGCTCACTCGCGGCGGCGTCCGTCAGCGGACGATCAGCGAGGGCACCAACAACTTCCCGCTCCCGCCGCATCTCGTCCCTGGTCGAACTCGCGCCGCATCGCTGACGTCCTCGGTCCGGTCGTCAACACTCGGGCCTCTCACGAGCCACGCGATGGATCGCTCTGGCGCCAGCCGGTCCAGTCAGGGCAGCACCCCCGACCTGTCGATGCCCGAGACGCCGAGCGACGCCGGTTCGCCTCGCGGAGGTGGGCGCTGGTCGTCCGCGTTCCCCGGCAAGTCGCAGACCCGGCATCGGTCCAACCTGTCCATCTCGTCATCGGTCTCCGGTGGAGAGGGGGAAGGCGGGCCCTCGTCTCGGTCGGCCGCCGCTCAGTACGTCTACGACGACTCGCTCGCCCGACACGCGATCCCCGAGATGCCTTCGCCCTGTCTCGTCTCGCCAACGCGGAGCGAGCACTCAGCTCGCCAGCAACCGCCCCTCGGCCTGGCCATCTCGACGCCGACGACGCTCGAAGACTCGTTCGCCGCGGCCGATCTCTTTGGCTCGGACCGGCATCTCTCGCTTTCGCTCGGCGCCGGCCTCTCGCGCGAGCAGCTCGAACAGCGGCTCGTTCGCGAGAACGCCTCGATCGACCCGGCTGGCCTACCACAGAGTCGGCGGGCTAGCCATCAGCCGCAGCGGTACGGCCCGCTGAGCGTTACGGCGCTCGCGACCGGTCAGCCTTTATCCTCGTTCAATCGGATCTCGCCAAGCGTCAGCGCCTCGTCGTCGATGTACTCGCTCGCTCGCTCCGAGGAGTACGAGGGACGGACAGATAAGCCAAAGGTCTACAGGTGCGCAGACTCGTCGCTTCGAGTCGCAAAGCGGCCGTCGACGTGCAAGCTAAATTGATGCCTCTTTTCTGGCAGGTATGGCCGCGGCGCCGGCAGCATCCCTCCGCCGGCGACCAGCAGACCTACTCTCGTGTCTAATGCGTCCAAGGGCTCGAGCAACGCTTCCACCGGCTCATCCAACCTCGAGGACCTCGCCGCCGTCTACGGCAAGTACGGCTTTGGCGGCGGCCCCGCTTTCTCGCTACCGAAGTCGCCGGCATCAGCTATCAAGCCGGCAAAGACCAAGCCGCCTAAGGAAGGCCGCTCGTTCATGGGCATCCGCTTCAGGGGAAGCGGCAATAGCTCGAGCGCCGGGTCGAGTCGTCGGCCCTCAAACGCGGGTGGCCAGGCGCCTCCTCCACTAACGGCAGCGGCCGGACCGCCGCCTAAGGCATCACTGCCCTTCCTCCCACCCGTCTACCCAACCTAGATGTACGCTTTCACGCCTTCCCCTCTCGTCTCCCTCCCTCGGGCCTCTTTTGTGGCTGTGTGTAAAAGTCCTGCCTGTACAACATTACATCTCCCGGCCTGCAGCACGGCAGTCGCCTCTGACGTCGGTCGACGCTCCCGGGCGGGGCCAACTCGACGTCCCTCCTGTGTCCCTCTCTATTCTTTCCCCCTTTATTCATGACGTCGCTGGCCTCTTCACATCGACTGCGGCTGGCGGGCCGATCTCTGGCGACGTCCAGGCGGCCACGGTCGACTGCTCTACTGATCCCGACGCGAACCCGTGCCCTGCCGCATCGCCTGCCGGCCTCCTGCTCGCCTGCTGCCTGCTGCAGTGGGCCCCTCGACCAGCTCAACACCCGCCATCGCCCTCCCTCTTCCCGAACTTCGGCAAGACCGTCGTCCATGTCCTGCTTCCTCTCTTAAGAGGCCTCTTCTGTCCTCCTTCCTTCAACCTGTGAGTGCAGCTCGCCCCATATCGCCCCCTTCGTCCAGCCGGCCATGTCGGCCAACGACGCGGCGGCACGCGAAAGACGTTCTTACGGCCAGCCGGCCTGGCCGACAGCCTAGCAAGACATGAGCTCATGACGGACGGGAGCGACGCTGGCATGTCTGCTGGGAAGGACGGACACCTCGATGCCTGAGCCCGACCGTCACCGGGTCGAGGAGCGGCAGACGAGCTGCGAGCTGACCCGAACCCCCGCCCCCCCCCCCCACGGACGGCAGAGCTCCAAGCACCTGGATCTGCCTGTACCCTCTCTCTCCTCGGCCCGACCTACTTTCAGGTCCGTGCGCTCTGGGCTCGTTCCTTTGGCCACCTGTACGAAAGGCCAGCTGACCGTGGGCCCTCGCCCTCCCAAGAGATTTGACCCGCCGCTAGTGCGCTGCCAGCCAACCCCGCGCGTGCCTCCTCCCTCCTCCCGGAGTAGGAGCAGCCGTCGCCGACTCCATCCTCAGCTGCGTCTCTCTCGCTTCTCAGCTCGACCTAGCCCCCGATGGCGTCGACTCTTCAGCCGCTGCCGAACCGGTCGATCTCGTCCTCGAGCCAGCGGAGCCTGAAGCGGCCGTCGTTGAACCCGAACGCGCTCAATGTCTCGACCCACTCGCTCACGCCGCTCGGGAGCTCCGACTCGTCGTCGTCGTCGCTGCCGCAGCGCAACTCGAGCACGTCGTCCCAGTCGTCGACAGCCTCCATCCCTGCCCGGCCGATTCGGCCCCCGCCAATCGAGACGCGGACCAAGACCAGTCAGCCAGAGCAGGTCTGGGGCGCGACCAGCCTGCGGAATGCGCTCTCGCCGCCGCCGACGTCGCGCTACGACTACAATGACTCGTCGCCGTCGTCTGGCCGAAGCTCTCCCGGCCTACCCGAGCGGACGCCAACCCAGGCGCGGTCGAGCAACACCGGCTTTGTCGTCACCGCTGGTCGCCGGGGGAGCGCCGGCATGACGCCCAACATGAGCAGCACGGGCACGAGCGCCAACGGCAGCAGCACGACGTCGACCGATGCCGCTGCGACCGCTCCAACGGTCTCGAGCCCATCAGCTCCTAGGCGCAACTCGTCCGGTGCGCCGGCCGGTGCGGCCATCGGGCCCAACTGCTTCCGCTTCGGTGCTGAGCTTGGCCGCGGCAGCTTCAGCGTCGTCCGGCAGGCGACCCTCATCTCCAACTCGACCTCGTACGCCATCAAGATCCTCGATAAGCATCACCTCCGGCAGCACAAAAAAGAACGTTACGCGACAGTCGAGGTTGAGGCGCTCAAGCGGCTGTCGGCGCCGGCCGCCGGGTCGTCGCCCAAGTCGCCCATCCTCGGCAGCGGCCGGCCGCCGATGCCACGCAAGAAGAGCGGGCAGCCGATGCTGCCCAACTCGCCGAGCGACAGGACGATTCGCGCATCGGCCTCGCCGAGCCGGGCTTCGCTCGAGGGGGCCGGTCTCATGGAGCGCCAGCAGGACGCGGCTCCTCGACCTCGGCCGAAGCCGAAGGCTGGCCATCCGGGCGTCATCAAGCTCACCTGGGCCTTCCAGGACATAAGCAGTCTCTGTGCGTTCCAACTATTTGTTCTAACCACGAGTCCTAGCTGACTCTCGTACTGTAGACTTTGTCCTCGACCTCGCTCCCAATGGCGAGATCCTCTCGCTCATCCGGAAGGTTGGATCCTTCTCGCTCATTTGCGCCCGGCACTACGCGGCCGAACTCGTCGACATCGTCGGCTGGGTCCACAGCCGCGGAGTGCTGCACCGCGACCTCAAGCCGGAGAACATCCTACTCGACTCGGACTTCCACCTGCGCCTCACCGACTTTGGCAGCGCCAAGGTGCTCCCCATCGTCGACGGCAAGGTTGTCCGCGAGCCGGCGACCCCGTCGGCGCCTGGCGCAACGCCGGACGTCTTGCCGGGCTCGCACGCCCCGAGAATCCTGCCCAAGCGGTCCTTCGTTGGCACGGCCGAGTACGTCAGCCCCGAGGTGCTGCTCAGTGAGCCCGCGGCCGAGCCGGCCGACTTCTGGGCCCTCGGCTGCATCCTCTACCAGTTCATCGCCGGCTCGCCACCATTCCGGGGCAAGACCGAGTACCTCACCTTCCAGAAGATCAAGTCGCTCGAGTACAGCTTCCCGGACGGCTTCGACTCACAGGCGCGAGACCTCGTCGAGCGGCTCCTCGTTCTCGACCCTTCGAAGCGGCTCGGCGCAGGACCAACCGGCATCGAGGAAATTCGATCGCACGCCTTCTTTGCCGGCATCGACTTTGCCCGGCTTTTCACGCGGCCGCCGCCTAAGCTCGAGTCGGGACTCGTCGGTCCGCCTGCGCCAGCCGTCCAGCGCGACCTGTTCGCCGAGCTCGGCCTCGACGACGTCAACGAGTCGTCCGAGGGCGAGATCGATGACGGCATGACGCCTGCCGCACCCGCCGCCGCCCCTTTGCCGGACGAGCCGTTCCCCTCGGACGAGGAGGACTTTGAGCCACCCAAGGGTCGGTGGGCGCACAAGAGCAAGCACGGCGGCGGCAAAGGCGGCAGCGTCTCGAGCGGTACGGCGAGCATCGGCACGATCGGCACGCTCGACCCGACTTCGGCCGTCGCTCAGGCTATCGTCGGCCTCGGCAAGGGCCGGCCGTCGTCGATCAACACGAGCATCAGCAGCGGTCAGACGGGCGAGCCTTACTCGCCGATCCAGGCCCAGCAATCCCCGGGCGCGGGTGGCCAGGCCGAGCAGGATCGGCATGTCAGCGCGCCATGGTCGAGTCCAACGGGCAAGTCGAACCGGCGGTCGCTTCCGCTGCTGCCAGACGAAAAGGTCCTCTACAGCACGGCCATCCTCGTCCCCTCGTCGCCGTCGATCGTCAAGACGCTCAACCCGCTCTCGCGGCCGGCCCGCGAGCGCTTCCTCATCCTCACCGACTTCCCGCGCCTGCTGTGCGTCAAGCAGGACCCAAAGGGCGACGGCAGCTTCAAGCTCAAGTACGAGTGCCTCATCGTCCGTCGCGGGACGGGCAGCGGCATCGGCGGCAGTGCGGCCGGAGGCGGCAACGTCCTCAAGACGGTCAAGGAAAAGGGCGCCAAGGGCCTTTCTGTTCACACTGTGCGTTTCCGCCTGCTGCCGCTCAGCGTGTCGTGCAGACGTTTGCTGATATCGCGGCGTCATCCTGCCATCCCAGTCCGCTTCGACCAACATCTTTGTCTGCGAGGATGAGGCGACGCGCAAGCGGTGGGTCGACGAGTTGCTCGCCATTCAGGAGTAGCCGACGCCCGATCGCTGCCGCTTTCCGTCCTTTTGACCTCGGGCACTTTACTCTGCCCCCTCGGCCCTTTTGCTCGCACATCCATTTGCATTCTCTACCCCCGCTCACCCCCGCACGCTCCGACCTCCCCACACACGTTCCATCCTGGCGTCTGCCTGCATCGCCTTCTCCCCTCATCACGGTTGTATGACTACTTGCGCCCGACAGCCGGCGAAGAGAAAAGGTGCAACGGCATGGAGAGGGCATCTCGCACAAGCGGGCCAAAGCAAAGGCCGAGACGACGACGATGAGGAAAGGAAGGCATAGGCGAGGTGTGATCGAAGTCTCGCGGCTCGTCTGCACAGCTCGATGTCTTGCAACAACAGACGCGCGATTAGATCACCGTACCGCCGAATGGACTCGATGCCGCCAGTTGCGCCTTACCGCGATCGGACGAGGGACATGGGCGACCTCAAGCCGGGCAAACTTTCAGGGTCTGGGTGGGCGGGCTCAGGCCGGGGGCGAGACGACCTTGATCCCCTCGGCGACCTCCGTCTCGGTCGCGCCGGTGAAGGTCTTGGCCGCGTGTTCGCGAGCCGACGAAGACGAGGACGAGGTTGGAGCCCCTCGGTCGACCGAGACCGGCTCGAACGAGATGCCCTGAAAGAGGGCGAACGGCAAGGGGGAAGGAATGGAAGCCACAGAGTCAGCGATGTTTGGAGCTGCCCGTCGTCGAGAGTGAGCCGAGACTTTGCGCACCTTGCCGGTCCGGATGCTCTGGTCAGCCTGCTCGTCCGGTTTGAAGTCGGGATCAAGGTAAGTCGCCCGGCTTTCGGCCTTGGCCGCGGTCGAGATGCCGTACTTGGCGTCCCGCTCGGCAATCATCGCCTGCGGGAGCTCCATCGGCGACGTGTACGACATCATGAGCATTGGCGGACCGAGCGGCATGTCGGGGTGGATGTCGTACTGCCAGGTCTGTGAGGGGCAGAGGTCGGAGAAGGGGTGAGCGGCACGTCAGTTTGTGCGCGCATTGTTCCCAGCTGGCTGACCACTTGGGTCAGAGGAAGAGCCGGGCGTACGTGGATCGTCTCTGGCGGTGGGTAAGATTGAGAGAGTGTCAGGAGGCGAAATTCCGGCGGTTCGCTCAGAGGAGCTAACAGAACCCGCTCAGGAAAGGACGCACTGCCGTACGTCTTGTGGAGCTCGGTCATGATGGGTCGCTCGGCCGCCTCGGTCACTTTGCCGGTCGGGACGCCCTTGAGCTTGACGAGCTGCAGCAGGCCGCAGCCGACCTCGGTCGCATGCGAGTGGTAGTACTTCTTTTCGTCGGCCGGGAGCTCGAGGAAGAGGCGCTCCGAGATGATGTACTGTCGGTCGTGGAGGGCGCAAGCCATGGTCAGTCCGGGAAAGTCGAGGAGGGAAGCCTACGGCAGGGACCCACCTCGATGCCGATCAGGCGCCGGCCGTCGCCGTCGAAGATGAGGCATCTGAGCAGCGCAGCGTGGTCAGCCAAAGCGTCAGCTTCCAGCTCCGCGACGGCTGAGCTGCTAGGCCGCACTGGTGCATCTCGGGGCCGAGGTGGGTGCAGACATGCACGGCAGAGACGTGCCGGCTGGCATCTGCACTATAAGAGTGGAACGCCTGGAGCTCCTGGTGGAAGGCTGCAGAAGGGGCAAGGCAGCCATGGTGAGTGGGACGGACGGCGGCGCGCGGGCTGGCGCCCTGGCGGTTGGACGCACGCTTGAGCGGCTGGAAGGGCTCGGTCGGGAGGACCGAGGCGATGGCGGCGTGGGCCTGGGTGGCGGCTTGGAGGACGGGCTCCATCGTAAGGTCGACGAGAAGGTGTGAGAGAGGTCGAGGTGGCAGGGGGGGCGTGTGATGGTCGAGGTCGAGCGGTAACGGACGACGGCGGCAGGCGGAGCCGGGCAGGCGCGTCAGAGCGAGAGGCGGCGGCGCGCAGTCGTCCGACGTCGACCGGAAAAGGCTCCCGCCTACTCGTACTGGCTCTGTCGCAGGGGCACATGCATGCAAGAGTGAGGTCTTCACGCCGGCTCGAACCCGTCCATCTCCTTCCAGACGAAGCCTGCCCGCTGCCACTGCTCAAGCTGGAGACCGAGCCTAGCGACGCCCGGCCGGTTCTTGCCGCCGCCGAGCGTCGGAGGCTGCCCTTCGGCGCCCCCGAGGACGTCTCGCCCGATCGCCATGAGCACCTTGCGGGCCTGCTGACCGTAGGCGGCGAGCAGCCGCGGCGCGGCCACGTCGAGCAGGGCGCCGATGAGCGTCGGCGTCGGCTCAAAGTGGGCGAGCGGCGGCCGGAGGATGGCCGCAAGCCACGACCAGCCGGCGCCGAGCCGGAAGGGAGCGGGGACGAGCGCTGGCGCGAAGGCCGGGTAGGGCGGGTGACCGGCCGGCGGCGGAGGGAGGAGCGAGGGCGAGGGCAGGATGCTGATGATCGCGGCATAGAGGGTGAGGATACCGGCCTGCCGGTTCGTGTACTCGGGCGTCGACTCCTGCGTGCTGGCCAGGTGACCGAGCAGCTTGCGGTGCTCCGCCTCGGACTGGTCCTGTGTGGCGGCGCAGAGAATGGCGGGCAAGAAGAGGTCAGCGACACAATGCCGTAAGAGGTTGGCAAGCTGAAGGCGCGGGGACGGACCGGTTGCTTGGCCGGCGAGAACGGCACGACCCAAGGGCATTTCTTGACGAGCCGGGCCATGAGGACGTCACCGAGCGCGTCAGCGTGGCCCATGAGGAAGAGACCGCCGACGAGTCGGGCGAGCGGCCAGGCTGCGGCCGGGTTGGCCGTCACCTCGGCCTCAGCCTGGCGGATAAGCGTCTTGGCGAAGTGATTGAGGACCCAGATGGAGACCTCAGGTCCGGCCCGGGCAGCGCCGTGCAGGATCGTCGAGATCTCACCCGTCTGCCAAACGAGATGGCACGGCACGTTAGCTTTCCCGCTATCGCTTGGGAACAAATAGAGTGGCGGGAACGGACGATGCGCAGGATCTCGCGCCTGTCGTTTGTAAGCTGGCCGACCTTGGGCGTCAGCTGGCGCTTGACCGCGCCGCAGGCCTTCTTGAAGTCGGGGTTCCGGCCGACGACGGGGAGGATGTCTGATTTGATCGTCTGCGTTGCGGGGCGGGAGGAGTCAGCCGCCTGTGAGAGAGGGGCCGAGCGCCATTCGAATGGCCGGTTCAAATCACGAGACAACGCACCTTCATCCTTGCGACCCAGCGGCCAAACTCCTCACCCTTGACCTCGAGCCCGCCGCCGCCCTCCCTCAGTCGGGCAACCTCAGCCTTTCGGCGCTCGCGCTCCTCGCCTGCCCGCGCCTCCTCGGCCGCCCTTCGTACGCGCGTCGCCTCCTGCTCGCGCGCGGCCGCCTCGGCCTTGCGCTTATCGGCCTCGGCCGCTTCAGCCGCTTGACGGGCGGCGAGCGCCTTCTTGTCGGCCTCGGCCTGCTTCAACCGGGCGGCTTGCAAATGGGCCTGCTCGGACGACTCGATCGTCGCCTCGATCTCCTGCGAGACCAGCGGAGACATAACGAGCTGATCAGCGATGGCCCCTGACGATCGAACACAGCGCGGTCACCTACATCCCAAAGCGCTTTGTTGCGGCGCTCGAAAGCGCCGCGTTCCCGCCGCTCCTCCTCGGCCCGCTCGACTCGGAGGCCCTCGAGCAGCCGGCGGACCTCGCCTAGCTCGTCGTCGTCGTCTACATGCCTTGACGAGGCGCCAGCCTTGCCGAGTATCGCTGCTGGTGGTCTCGCTTGACGGCTTCTGCCGGGCACGGGAGGCGCGGTCGAGGCCGGCGAGAGCAGCGCAGCGAGCCGCGTCGAGTGGGCCAGAGCCGACTGGTGCGACTTGCGCTGTACGACGGAGAAGCGCCGACGGAAGATGCGAAGAATGGGGGCATGCGAGATGTCAGCGCTCAAGGTTCGGTTGGATCATGATCTTGTCGGCGGCCCGAGCGTACCCAGGCGAGCGAGCGCGCCCGCGCGTCGTAGGTCTCAATCTCATCGACAAACACGGGCGCTGGCGAGGGTTGTGACCAGGACGCCTCATCTGACCGGCTGCGAAATCAAGGAGCTCAACACTAGGTCAGCAAAGGGGCCGTCTTCGAGGGCCCTGAAAGGCAGGTCGGGATGTGCGACCGACCTCGCTCGTCGACGCCGTCGCTCGCTACGTTCGAGCCGGGTCAGGAGGCCGTCGTCGGCGCGCGCCCGGCCGTCGTCGTCGCTCGAGTCGCTCGCCCTCGCGTCGGCCGCCTCGTCGCTGCTGGCCTCGTCATCGTCGGACGAAGCGTCCCACTCGCGCTTGCGGAGGTCGAGCCCGAACCGGCCGCTCGGCCGAGGGCGCGTTGCTGGCGGCGGCGGCTTGCGGCGCTGCTTGGAACCGCTTGCCTCGGGTTGGACCGCGGCCGGCGCAGGCACAAAGGCGACCGACCGTTGACGGACGAGTGGCGCTGTGGGCGGCGGTGGCGAGGGCGAGGCGAAGCGCATCTGTGTCGAGGAAGGGCGATGCTGTTGGGGCAGACGGGGTCGGTCGTCGGCTGCTGCTGCTGCATGCTGCTGGCCTCGCGCGCGCGGGGCGGTTTCGATCGCGCCCTTCCCCCTGGCCGAACCTAGGGTTAGCCAGATTTCGAGGCCGAGAGGATTGCCCGGCGGTCGCTGCTGCCGCCCTGCGCGACCCTCCTTCCTGACCTGTCTCCTTGCTTCCTCCCTCACCCTTGCCCTTTGCGCTCCCTCCGACGTCCTCGTCCGACCACTCTCTATAAGCAGCCCGCGGCCTTGTCTACCTTTCCCGGCTCCGGAGTCCTCTTCTCTTCCCTCCTTCCAGCGCGCTCCCCTTCCGATGGCCAAGAAGAACACCAAGGCGGCGCCTGCCGCGTCGACGTCGACCGCCCCTGCGCCGTCGAGCCCGCCGGCCAAGAAGGCAAAGCAGCAGGCCGAGGACGCCGTCGTGAGTCCCGACTTCAGGACAGACGCAATCAGAGTAGAGCGTGCTGACCTTTTGCCGTTGCTGTTGACCTCAGTCGAAGCAGACGACCCGCTACCAGGAAGCGCCGAACGTGGCGACGGCGACGTCGGCACCCATGCTTGACCCGACGTCGGCCGCTGCAGCGACCGAGGGGCCTTCGTTTGGTGACCTGCTGGCCGACCAGGCGCCTTCGACGCTCGCACCGCTGCCTTCGACCTCGACGTCTTCGACCGGCAAACCGACACCGCTCTCGCTCTCGCGGCTCCTGACGCAGGCCCTCCACTCGGCCGACTCGCCCCTGCTCAACTCGTGCCTGTCGCACTCGGACCCGACCCTCGTCTCGCACACGGTCCGCCGACTTCAGCCCGAACTGACGGTCCCCCTGCTCGAGCGGTTGGCGGAGCGGCTCGCGCTCGGCGGCAAGGGCCGCCAGGGCGGCGCCTCGGCCCAGCGTGTCCGGGCCGTCTGCGTCTGGCTCAAGGTCACCCTGCGCGAGCGGCTCGCCTTCCTCGCGACGATCCCGGGCCTCGTGAGCCGGCTCGAACCGCTCCATCGGCTGATCGCCGACCGGCTCGCACTCACGGCCCCGCTCATGGGCCTCGCCGGCCGGCTCGAGCTTGCGCTCGCCCAGCTCGAGCTCCGGGCCGCGGCCGAGGGTGCCGAGGCGGCTGAGGGCGAGGCCCCGCGCTACGTTGAGGGCGAGAGCGATGACGAGAGCGAGTCGGATGATGACGATGAGGACGAGGTCGCGCTCGAGGAGGGCGAGGTCGAGGACGTTGGCCTCGGCGGCGAGTCGGATGACGAGGACGACGAGGACGCGTCGGAGGGCGAGGACGAGTACGTCCCTCTGTCGCCGCAATCCTCTCTCCGCAGATCGGCAGCGCAGGGCGATCCTGCTGACGAGCTGCTCTTCTGCTTTTTGCAGCGAGTCCGACGGCGGGTCGGATGCCTCCGCGGGCGAGATCGGGCCGAATGGTTTCGTCGACGACGATGTGTCCGAAGACGACGGCAGCGAGGCCGGCGACGAGGACGACCTCTCCGACTCAGAGTAGGCCCGATCTGGACCGGGCTGCTTATAGAAGACGCTTCATCACGGGTCGAAGCAGCGGAGCCACAAGCGGCCATAATCCGATTTCCATCACGCGTGCGCCGGATAGCAAACTCCTGGGAGCCGCTTCGATGCCACTGAGCTGCGGAGCGCTGGCCATGAATCAGGTCTTGCCGGCGAGGACGACTACGGCTGGCCACTCGACGTCGACAGTGGCGACCTCGTGCCCGGCCTCCCGCTCAACCGCCTCACGGAGCTTCCTGACATACGCGCCGACGACGTCGGTCTCCTCCGGATGAGCCTCCTCGTACTTGTGCAGGGCCGATGACGTGCGGAGGTAAGCGGCGAGCGCCAACCAGTCGAGCGTCTTGCGGATCGCGAGCTTGTCGCCCGAGCGTGAGACCGTCTTGAGCCGGATGAAGGACGCTGGGTCCCACTCGCCGTTGCCGTCGCTCGCGCTCATTGAGTCGGGCTGCGGGAGGTTGGGCTCGGCGAGCGGGAAGTCGGTCCAGCTGTCGCTCGTGCGAACTTCGGCTGGCGGCGAAGGGAACGGTATCGGGTCGAGTAGGGCCTCGACGATGGCTCGGCCAGGCTGTTGCCAGTACGGGCCGAGGCCTTCGGACGACCGCATGAAGGCCGTGATGAGCGGCGAGACCGAAGGGTAGGCCGGCAGGTGGTACTCTCCGTAGCCGAAGAAGGCGGCGGTCCCTCGCGGTCGGAGCACGCGCCCAAGCTCGGCCCAGGCGGCCGGGTACGTAAACCAGTGTGCGGCCTGGCCGGCGGTGATGAGGTCGACCGAGCCCGTCGCGAGCATCGCCAGGTCCTCGGCCGAGCCGACCTCGTACCTGATTGGAGGCCGGTCGGCGGCCTCGGGCTGAAGACCGACAGCGACCATCTTAGCCGATGGATCGATCGCCGTAACGCGCTCGAAGCGGTCGGCGAGCTGCTGAGCGATGAAGCCCGGACCGCAGCCAATGTCGAGCGCCTGACCCCACTGGCCACCGCGGTTGGCGTGGTATGCGTAGGCGAGTTGGTAGAATGGCGACGTCCGGGCTGAGCCGTACGTCGGCCGGCAGGCGAGGTAGGCGGCGGCGTCGAACGTTGCCTTGGAAAACTGTGACATGTTTCTGGAGGCTTCTTGAGAAGGTGGCTTGTGGAAGGGCACAAGACGGCTGCGAAGGGGGAGATGGTTGGAAGGCAAGACGTCGTCGGAAGCGAGGCCGATAGTCGCTCCAGCCCGGCCGAGCTTGAGGAGGCTCACCGGCCGACGTGGGCCCTGACGGCCGACGCTGCCGACCGAGGAAGGCAAGCCGACGCTGTCACACCTTCAGCGACGGCATCTGAAGCTTTTCTCCTCGCGACTGTAGACGTTCGCAGGCTGCATCTGCTGCCCTGGCTACCCATGGGCCTGACAGCGGGCAAGGCGTCGGAGCCGCAAGAACGCAAGCGCAGCAGGCGTCGCCGCCTTGAGCTGGAAGGAAGGCCGGCCCTCGTCCCTTCCCTTTGACTACGACTCACCTCTCCTAAATCTCCTAGCCCTCTCGACCATACCCATGCCGCCTCGTCCCAAACCGCTCAGGCTTCCGCTCTCTGCCTTCTCGCCACAGCCGCCTCCACCGGCGTCGCAGACGGCAGAGGCGAATCGGACGGTCGACAGCCACCTCAACGCGACGGTCGACGTGGCCCAGGTCCTCGACGGCTACAGCTCGTCGGGGCGTAAGATCATGGGCGCTGTGGGCATCACTCGGTAGGACCTCTTGTAGCTGCCGGGGACGAGGATTCCGCGCGCTGACTCCTGTGCTTGCCTCCAGCAACTCGTCCGGAGCGGGCTCTGATCAGCAGCAAGGGCAGCAGCCTGCCTTGCTTCGCATGGTCCCCGTCCACCCAATTCCTATTTCGTCCGCCTCGACGTCCGACCTCGCCCTTTCGTCCGACGTGCTCGACTTTGAGGTTGTCCTCTCGACCACCTCGGACGACACGCTTTGGGACAAGATCGATTGCGTGCTCGACAATGTCGCCCAGATCGCACGAGAGGTCCGGGCGAGCGAAGCCGGCGACATCGACGGCGTCAGCGCAGCCGGCTCCGCAGCGACCGGCAGTGTCAAGCAACCGACGGTCGTCATCTGTGCGTGATGGGCTGCTTCTCTGACCTGCAGCCTGACCTGACACTCGACCGCGCTTCCGTCCGTCAGCTGGCCTGCTGCCACCCCCCCTGCCGTCGAGCCTCTCGTCGACGATGCTCCCCCACCAAGCCTTCTACCAGACTTACGTCCGCCAGCTGTCGGCCCTTGCCCTCGTACCAGGGGTTTGCCTCAAGCTCTTGCCGCCCACAATCATCAACAGTGCAGGCGCCGGCGCCGGCTGGTGGGCCGACGAGGACGAACTCCTCAGGTGCGCCGCCTCCCTCGCCTGCCATCGCAGTCAGTGCGGTCTGAAAGCACCGACCACTGCTGACCGCTCTTCTTCGATCGCCTCCAGCGTCCTCAAGCACTTCATCATCCCGGCCCTCGACAGCTTTGGCTCCCACCGCCTGATGTTTGGCTCATCTAGTGTGCCGCTGGCGCTCACAACGGGCTCCTCGGAAACGCTCGTGCCAGCCGTGCCCGACGCCCAACGCGCATGGTACCCGCTCGTACTCAAGTTGATGCGGAGCCTCAAGCTCGACCGCGAGAGCGTCGGCGAGATCATGGCCGGCTCGGCCGGCCGCGTGTACGGCCTGGAGCAGAGCTGGCGCGGGTAGAACGCCATCGTCGGTAGTCTGCTCACGCTCACCCAATGCCATGTCTGACGAGGCCTTGCTCTCGAGACCGGTCGTACAACATGAGTTACACTGTGGGAGACGGCCAGGGCGCCTCTGCTTCCCTGCGAAGCCCTTGTCTTAGAGTCGAGTGACGTCTACGATCGTTGTCGCCAGCTCGACATCGAGCTCGTCCTCCCTTTCTTCGCCATCTGCGAACGCCTCACCGGTCTGCGGCGACGGCGGTCGTGGGGCCTTGATCTGGAGGGCCGTCGGAGGCGCGACGAGGACCGCAAGACGCACACGCTGGCCAGCAGATGGCAGAGCCAGCGGATCCGGTATACCGACCTGATCCGTGTCGGCCAAGCTCATGAGTGCGATGGGCTAGTGTTGTGCGACAGAAAAGGAAGCGCTGTTGAGACATCGTTCGGGATGGCTCAGGATGGAAAGGGTGCCGACGCACCTGCCACTGCTCGAGCTCGGATCGCAGCTCCTCCTTCAGCCGCTGCTGGACCTCCCACATGATCGGCTTGGGTCCTAGCTCGACCGCGCTCGGCTCGCCTCTTCGATAGCCGAGCATCGTCGCCCCGCCCCGCAGCAGGTAGGTCGAGGGGTAGAAGGACTGCGCGAACCGCAGGTTGCCGCTCAAGGTCTGGCCTTGGCGAAGGGCTTCCATGTTCGCCTGCTGCTCGGCCGTCGGAGGGTGAAGCTTGTTCCATACAAAGCCGCCGACGCAGAGGAGGACGAAGAGGCCGACGGCACATGCGATGGCTGATCGAGGTCGAGGAAGCCGGTCAGCTGCGGGGACTCCTCGGAAGCTGAGCTGATGCGAGGGGGACGAACCGATCTGGACCAGACGAGAAAGCATCGGGAGAAGAGTACTGGTCGATCAGCGGGGGACCCAAGGGAGCGCTACGTCCTCCAAAGACTCACAGAGAAGGTGCTGCTGCCGGTCTGCGGACAACGAGGAAGGCAAGGGAAAGGAAGGGTGGAGGATGGGTTCGGGACGTCAGCAACCGGCGAGTCCGAGCGCGTAGCTCCAGCTGCGAACTTCATCCGGACGAGCCGAAGCGACACGCACCGACATCCAATTGACTAGCGTTCTTGCTAAATGTATGAAGCCCCTCGCTGCGTAACGCTCTTGGCGATGTCGAGGTGACGTTGGGAGTGAGGAGCGCCCGAGGCGAGGTCGATGTCGGCCGACGCCGACGGCCGCGAGAAGAAGGGCCCGCTCGACCGGGTCGGGCATCGACGCCTGCCGGCAGAGTCGGCGGCCGACGAGGGCGACTGTCGCATCTGTGTCCTTGCCTACAAGGACAGACCAGCTTGCATGCTTCCCGGGCTAATCTCTGCGTCCAGACGTCGCTCGGCCGCCCACGACGCCTCTGCTGCTGCGCGGCAGGCCCTCGCCGCCGACGACCCCGCGCTGACATGCGCGTTCTGCGTGCGATCCGACTGCTCAATGACGGCACGATCTGTGCTTCACTCTCTAGCCCTGATGGTCTGCCGTTTCTACGAGAGCGACATGCTAGTCCATCGCCGCGATTCGCGCAATCTCCCGCCGGATCTCCTCCAGGCTCAGCTGAAGGCTCTGCGCGTCTTCAAACTTGCGGCGGGATTCGGCTTCCTTGATGAAGGACTCGAGCTGGGCCTCCTACCGAAGGTCAGGGCAGCACCAGACATCAGTCACGCGGGTCAAAGCTGGCAAGCGAGATAATTCGGCCCTCGCCAAACGCACCTGCTCGAGCAGAGGCTGGATCATCATCGCTAAGTCTGAGTCGGGTTTGTGGATGGACGAGCCGTCGTCTGACGGGGCGGCCGTCACGACGCTGGGCGAGAGCGAGGCGTTCTTTGTGTGCTTCTTCCTTTGGCGCGTCAAACTCTTCTGCTCGAGGAGGAACGAGCGACAGTAGGTCAGCCGTGGTCTGCCGTCGAAGGAAACGCTTGAGTCGAAGAGACGGACCTCGACCGCCGTCATCTCCTTGGCCAGCCAGCCGCCCGCTCGGACGCCGATCCCAATTTGAAGCCGCTCCTGTGAGCTACCTTTGGCGCAAGGCAGGCCGCGAATCCGCTTGGCGAGCGCATCGTACGTCGCAAAGGACTCAAGCAGCGTTCGGCGGAGCTCAACCATCGTCTTCTCGTCCTCGGTCGTCGCCTCATCGGCCCTAGCAAGACCACAACGAGACATCTGTCAGCGCTTCGCATCGCTAGGGTCGTGTGAAGTTCGAACCAGGACGCACTGGCAAGCCCGGACGAGCTCACGGTGCTCTGGGATAAGATCCTCGATCTCGGCCTGGATCGTCGACAATGCCTGTAGGTTCGTACAGTGAGCCGGCCTCCTTCTCATGATCTTTCGGCGCGATAGCGCACCTCGTACATCCGACTGAAGGCCGGGACCTTGGCCGCGTCGAGCATGTACTGCTTCTTCCTGCACGGGGGGACGAACCAATATATTGGTCAGTGCCGCTTTCAGGGACCGCGGTTGGAGGGACCTACTCGACGACGTTCCAGCAGCGCCGACATGCCCGCACGCCTTCGACCTGCATCTCCTCCTCCTGCTCCTCCGTCGCCCGGCCCGGTACACCGGCCATGGCGCCGACTTTGAGGAAGCCCTTAAAGCCTTCCTGCACGAGCTCGCACCGACCGTCGCGCCAGTCGGCGACAAAGAGGACCGAGCAGGCCTCCTGTCGGGGCTTGGCCGTTAGCGGTAGCAGGTGCGGCGGCGTCGGTGGGAGTGCACACGTCGTCAGGCCGCACAGCCGGCAGTGATGCCGGCGCATGAGGAAGGAGAAGGCGGTTCTGGGAGTTGCCGGACTGGCGTCAGCGACAGGGGTCGGCTTGTTTGGCGGAGCTCGAGAGCGACGCACTGGCAGATGGTACACTGCTTGGCGTCCGAGTCGTCCTCCCACTTGACAATCGACTGCTCGACAGCTGCGCGGGCAGGCCAACGACCTGGGTTAGCTTCTACGCTCACAGCAGGCAGTGCCTCGTCGATGGACACACCTCTCTTCTGATCTGGTGTCATCTTGGCGCTGCCCTTGTCACCGTCCAGGCCGGCGCCGACGTCCTGCTGCGGGCCAGAGAAGCTCCGCTCTTTGAACGACCGCCAGATGTCGCGCGGGCTCTTGCCCTCGACTAGGAGCTCTTCGACGAGCGAGCTCTCTCGCCGATGCGCACTCCCGCCGTCCTTGAGGCCGCCGGGACGTTTTACCTCGGCCGTCCGACCGCCAACCGAGACGTCCTCGAGCGCCCGGAGCTTCTGTGTTCGAGCTGCGACGGACGCCGGCGTGAAGTGCAGGGCGACGAGCTTCTCGAGCCGGCGGCCGAGCCGGCGCTCCTCGCCCCGCCGTCCCTCGCGACGCTCTTCGCGTCCGATCCGGGCCTGGAAGAAGACCTCGGTCTGTGAGCGAGACACGCCTTTTGGCTGGAAGCCAGGACGGTAGGGCGTCCGGCTTGGGCCGGCGACGGAGGAAGGGTCGGTCGGGCCAGCCGTCGAGGCGGCGACGAGCGAGTGTTGGTTGGAGCCGCTCCGCTCCCTGGTCGATCCAGGAGCCCAAGCATGCGAAGGTCAACAAACGATGAACGTCTCCCGCAGCGCGCGACCCAGCTGCTAGACGCACATGAGCAGGCTGGATGGATTTTTAGGTGAGGAAGAGGGACAGGCAGCGATGGACGAGATGGCCGTCGGCATCAAGTCGACGTCGCGCTCTTGACTGCGCTCATCAGCCCTGCCCAGCAGCAGCATCATCTAGCTCCCTCCCGACTAGCGTCGTCTCGCACGGACCTAAGCCTGCCTCCCCGCAAATCACCTCTCTGCCACAACTCCGAGCTCGTCGCCTGTGGACGGATCAATGCCTGGCCAGTGGAGGGCCGAAATGGCATCGCAGACGCCGGGCCCAGCCATCACAGACGCGCCGCCGATGGTCCGGCCGGCCCAGCTCGCGCCGCGCAACCCGGCCCAGCCGTCGTTCCCGTTCTTCAAGCTCTGCCTCGTCATGGAGGCGATCCGAGACGCCCAGGGCCACGAGAAGAAGCGCGAGAAGCTCGTCAAGTTCTTCGACCTGTATCGCGCCAAGATCGGGCTCGACCTCGTACGTCCCGCGCCGAGCGCCGCCGGGTGACGAGGCTCGAGCGCTTGCCGCCTGGCCGCTTTGGATCGCGCTCCTCTCGCTGAACTCGATGCTGCATTCTGAGCCGTCAGTACCCGGTGATTCGTCTGATGATACCTGAGGTGAGGCCGCTGCCCTTCCGAGCTTGGTGCGAGGATCAAGAGCTGATGCCGGTCCCCACACCGCCGACGACGCCGTCGCCGCGCAGCGCGACCGCGAGCGCACCGTATTCCAGCTCAAGGAGGGCAAGCTCGCCAGGACCTACAATGCCGTCCTCGGCATCGACAGCAAGACGAACGCCGACGCCCATCGACTCGAGAACTGGAAGACGCCGGCCGTCGGCAACAATGGCGCGCCGGTCGACCATGTGCGGCCTGAGAGCGGCAGCCCCTGCCTCTGCGCGCGCCGACCTCTACATCACGCTGACCCGCCGCATCGCGCCACACACTCGACAGGGCGGCACCGGAGACTTTCCCTCCGTCCTTTACAGTATCCTTCGAGTCAAGAGCACCGGCAGGGACAATTACACGATCGACCAGGTCAACGAGAAACTCGACGAGCTTGCGGCCGTCCGCGGCGAACAGTGCGTCACCCGCACTGCGCTCACCGACCTGCTTTGTCTCGAGTCACTGACTCCCTCATCGCTGGCCATGCTACTGCCCTGGGAACCGCAGGAAAGCCGCTGCTCGCGTCATGAAGGAATTCGAGCGCAACCTCAGCCCCGAGTCGCAACAGTGCGTCTCGAGCGCTCGCTCTGTGCCTGACAGACCGTTTGACCTGTCCGTCTCGTCTACTTGCCCTCTGTGCGCAGCTGGCTCGCTCGCATCATCCTGAAGGGTGCGTGCACCACAGAGAGCTCGTCAGCTATATCCTAGCTGCTGACGTACCTCGCCCGGCTCGACGGGGCGTAGACGTCAAGCTAACGCTCAAAGAAAAGTCGATCCTCGACATCTTCCATCCGGATGCAATGCGGCTCTTCATCGTCTGCTCAGACCTTAAGCGCGTCTGCTGGACGCTCTGGGATCAGCGCGTCCGGATCGACAAGGAGGACGAGGTTCGTACCTTAGCGCGCGACCTGCCCCAACCTTTACCGCCTTTGCTGAAGTCGACGTCTTCATCTTTCGCACCTACTAGGCCACGCAGATCAACATCTTTAGCCCCTTTCAGCCGATGTACGCGGCGCGTAACTCCGGAAAGTGGGACCGCTGCTCTTCCTTGCGAAGTGACCCAATCGACAGAGCAACTGACGCCCCTCGCCGCCCTTCTGCCGTAGCATTGCCGAGGCGGTGAAAAAGCTCGGCGGACCGTTCGCGCGTCCCCCCCCCCCCCTCATCTTGCCCCTGACAACGTCACTCCGTCTGACGCCCTTTCTGCCTCCGCTCAGATGATTGAAGAGAAGCTCGACGGCGAGCGCATCCAGCTCCATAAAAAGGGCGACAAGTTCCAGTACTGGTCGCGGTGCGTCGATCCGGAGCTTCATCCTTTGGATACGAGTTGCAGCGGACTGACTCCTAAGACAGGCAGGGCAAGGACTACACGTCGCTTTACGGCCGCGACCGGACCGAGGGTGCTCTGACGCCGTTCATCGCCGACGCGTTCCGGGACGATGTCGAAGAGTGCGACCACTTCTTTGCTCCCTCTTTGTGATCCAGATCTTCGAGCTGATCTTGACTACATCGTGCCAAATCAAGATGCGTCCTCGAGTGCGTCATTCCCTGGCTTTGTTCCGCTTTGTGCGATAGATTGCTGACGATTCGATCGGACGACCGCGCAGTGGCGAGCTGCTCGCCTGGGACCCTGGCCTCGAGCGCCACCTGCCTTTCGGCACGCTGAAGACGACGGCTCTCGGTGCGTGACTTGCGACGCGGCGCTTGCGGTGGCCGCAGGAGCTCATCAACATTTCTTACGCTTAGCCGAGAGGACCAACAATCCGGATGACCCGAACGTCATCTGTGCGTCTGTGAACTCGCACGACGTGAACCGCCCCTTCTTCTACTGATTCCCCCTCCTTTCCTCACCTCTCCTCGACCGATCAGACATGGTCTTTGACATCGTCTACCTCCGGCGCAAAGACGACGCCCGAGGCCGCTCCCTCGCGTCCGACCCAAGGATCCACCTCGTCCAGCGCAAGATGCTTCTCGAAGGCGCGACAAACCCCAAGACGGGCCAGTACATGCCTGGCGTCGTCAGAAAGGTGACGCACCGGCTCGAGTTCCCGTACCGGCGGGACGGCTGCACCAAGGCCGAGCAGATCAAGGAGGATCTCGACGCCATTCTGCGGCGGCGGTGCGTTCTCGTCGAGAGCTGACCGCCAATCGGAGGACGACTGACGAGACTGCGTCTGTCGGCTTGGCTCCTGCGGCAGGGGCGAGGGCCTGATCCTCAAGAAGAACACGGCCATGTACACGCCGTCCGGTCGCACCGATCTCTGGATCAAGATCAAGCCCGACTACTTCGACGAGCTCGGCGAGAATGCCGATTTGCTCGTCCTCGGGGGTGGGTCCGCGCCGGCCTGACCTCCCTCATTGCTGCCAGCTGACGCCCTTAGGCGCTCTGATGCAGCTTGGTACGGCGAGGGCAACCGCGGCGGCCGCATCGGCGGCTTCCTCATGGGCCTGAAGGTCCTCGACGAGTCCGACGACAAGGGCGATGACGTGTGAGTCCACGCGCGCCCGTCGACCCTCGGGCACGCCGATGCTGACAGCTGTCCTCACACTCGCAGTTACATGACCGTCTGTAAGGTTGGCACTGGCCTCAACCTGCGCGACTTTGACTGGGTCAAGTGAGTGCGTGTTTTCGCCCCAGCAACGGTCATCGGGCTGACGCATCTATCGTCGCAGGCACAACCATCAGGAGGACTTCCGTCCGTTCAACCGCTCGAACCCGGCGTCTTGGCCGTCTTGTATCCGCTTCGCGGTTGGCACCCGCGAGGACAAGCGTGCGTTGAGCAAACGGCGCAGGCAAAGGGCCGCAACTTGAGACTGACCTTCCATACTCAGCCGACCTCTGGATCCATCCGAGCAAGTCGTTCGTTCTCCAGGTCAAGGGCGCCGAGATCGTCGACTCGAGTGAGCGCTCTCTTTCAGTGCCCGAGCATCCTGCCTCGCGTCAGGCTGACACCCTCGCTGATCGTGACAGCCGAGTTTGCTATGGGCCAGACGGTGCGTCTTGAGCTGACAGCAGGCTGACCTCGACGAGGCTGACAGGCGCGCTTCCCTTCTTTATCCAGCTGCGCTTCCCGCGGGCCAAGTATCTCCGCTATGACCTCGCCACGCAGCAGAAGATGGCCTCGCGCGGCGCGACTAACCTGAGCATGGAGGAGCCGGCGCATTTCACAACTGAGGGTGGGTCGGCCGGTCATGCTCAATCTCCGCCTCTAAGCTGACGTGGAGTCTGTGCCGCATCCCAGACTGGTACAAGCTGCAGAGCAAGTCGCACGAGATCAAGGCTGAGGGCGGCGCAGGCCCGTCTGGCAAGAAGCGGGCGGGCGCCTCTCGCAAGCGTCAGAAGGTCCTGTCGGCCTTCGACGGCATCGACTCACAGGCCGTCGACGTCAAGGACGACATCTTCTCTGGCACGACCGCCAGTGCGTGGCGGCCATCGTTTGGGCTCCCGGATGGCCGTTTGCTGCCACTGACGAGCCGTGTTTCTGCTGAGCCCGGACAGACATCCTCACCGGATCCGACAAGATCGACCAGAAGAAGCTCATGGCGCTCTTTGTCGAGCACGGCGGTAAGGTCAAGAGCAACTACAAGCCGACGACGGACGGCACCATCCTCATCGTCATCTCTCGCAAGCTCAGTGCGTCGCCTCCTCGCGCAAACTAGCCTGACAGCTGACGCTGGCTGACCATTCGTCCCACCGGAAACAGTGGCGCAGACAAACACGCTCGTTCGAGCGGGTACCGTCTGTCGTCCGCCTTGCTCGATGCTTAGTGAGCAGACCGACACTGACGTGCTGCCCTGCCATCCTTCACAGGTCGACATGTTCGGCTCGTCGCGCGTCAACAGGCTTATCTCAGGCTCGAGCTGACCCAAACGGCGCTTCCCTTGCAGCCTCACCCCCGAATGGGTGCTCGACTCGATCAAGGCCAAGCGCGATCTTCCACACTTCAAAAAGTAGCGCCTTCCTCTCTGCGACGTGGGCCCGTGAGTCGAGCGCTAACCTTTGATGCTCCTCGCCGATCTGCAGGTATGTGCTCTTCGCGACCGAGGCCACCCAGTCGACCAAAGCGTACGAGGCCGAGCCAGAGGAGTACGACTCGGCCGACGAGAGCGCTAGTGACGACAACGATGACGACCTGCCGCGCAAAGTCGCCCAGACGGTCGACAATCCGACCCCGTCGGACGAAGGCGAGGACGCGCTCAGCGTCGCCTCGTCGCACACTGAGGCCGAGCACGAGAACGACATGGTGCGCTCAAGCGCTCCCACCAGCTCTGTCACGACTTTATCTGACCTCGCTGTGCGATTTGCTCAACTTTTTTGCAGGACGACGAGGTGCCTCTGAGGGAGCCAGAGTCGCCAGCCAGTCTCGCCGCGTCACCCATGCCCGAGCCAACGCTCACAGATGAAGGCAGCCTTGCGCATGATCAAGGCGAGGGCCTCTCCGCCTCCACGGCCGCCTCGTCGTCAGATCCAGCTATTGGCGACTTCTACCTGCAGCACATGTACGACTCGCTCGATCACGGCTCATCGCTCGAAGATGTGACTGATCGCCCCCTCTTTCTCATTTTCAGGGTCTTCTACTTTGACACGCTCGCGCTATGGGAGGAGAACGATCTCTCGGAGCTGGACGTCGAGCAGGATGTGTCGGACGAGCTGGCGGCCTTCGAGCCCCAAGGTGCGTCGTCGTCCCTGTTGCTGCGCAGGCGTCCCGTCGGCTGATCTCTTGCTCGGTCTCTCGGTTGGACGCCTAAGTCATCGAGCACGGCGGTCGAGTGACGACAAACCTGCGGGACCCATCGCTGACGCACATCGTGATGTGCGGCTCGAAGGACTACGACCGGTACGGCGAACTGCTCGAGGCGACCATGGTCGGGTGCGTCTTATTCGTTCGCTACTTCTCGCGCGCGGCGGCCGCACCCAGCTGATGCATGCCGGATGCGCGGGCCACCTTGACGGTCTTTCAGCCACAAGCTCCGCCGTGAGTGTTCTCAGTATCGCGCGCGCCATATTCGGGCACATGGCCAGGCGTTGAACCGACCCCCTCTCACTTGTCTTCGTCCCCGCTGCCCGGAATCGGCTTCCGATCTGCTCCCTCTCACCCACCGCTATCGTCCCTGGGCGGCCCCTTTACAGAGATCGTCGCCGTCAGCTGGCTCGTCCGCACGTTCGAGGAGGGCTCGCCCCAGCCCGAGTCGGGTGCGTCCCGCTCATCGCCAGTCCTTCCGGTCAGCCCGCGTGTCCTCTTTGCTGATCCGGCACGCGCTCTGCTGGTCCGACCTTGAGAGCACCGACCGGCCTGATGGGGATCTGACCGTTTGAGGTCGAAGGCGAGCCCTTGGCACCATCGCGCCGACGTGGCTGGCCAGAGTCACATGGCGGCCGGCGGCGCTCGACGCCTGCTCGGCTCGCGCGTTTGCTCGCGCGTCGCCGGCCTGCACCTCGCCTCCGCAGATCGCCCTCGGAGAAGTGCGACGACCGGCTGGATCAGCCACTACTGAACGCTTGGCCGTGAAGACGTGGACGGCTGGTGTTGGCCTCCTCCTGCCGGTCGCGGGCTGGCCAGCTGCTGCGTTGCTGCTCGCTTCTCGCAATCTGAGCTAGCCTCGGTGTCGCACTATCCTACGGCGGATTCTCACCCCGTACGACGGCTGCACCTCTCTACCCTGCGATCCTCGCCTTTGGTACGACGGCGGCCGAGACGGCGAGCCGCGCTTCGCTTTTGGATGGCTTTCCGTCCCGCTGCAGCCGGTCTGCTGAGTGTTGCGGCGCCCAGCCTGCGACAAGCGTGAGCCAGCCTGGCGATCCTCCCACGGCCGAGAGCCTGGACGCGACCGAAGCGCGCAAGGCGGCACGGAAGCAAAAAATCGCCTCATTAAAATAAGCTCAGCTGTGTTGCTCGGGGCGAGCGGGGAGCTGCGTGCCCTGCGAGCTGCAAGGTGGCAGCGCGGTCGCCCCTCGTTCAGCTCCAGGTGGCTGCAGTCTGTGGGCAGAGCAAAGAGCCTTCCCGCCCTCGCTTCGCTTCGCAGCGCACGCCATCGCATGCGACAGGAGTAGTGCGGGTGACCGGGGTGCTGTTGACCCGTCGGTCGTTGTCGTTGGAGGTTAATCGATGGCCGGAACCTCCAACCGACGCCCGCCCGCCCGCGCACGCCTGCTCGCCTCAGCAAACGGGCAGCAGCCAGCCAGCCAGCACGCCCACGGCCGCCGTTCCCGCCGTCTCCTGTCGTCCTGCCGCACTCGACGTCCACAGTTGTCGTGCCAGACTCTCGACACTGCGCAGACCGCCGAGCCGAGTTCGCCTCCCTTGCCGCCGCCGTCTCTGCCGCCCCCCACCCCCCCGTCGACAATCGAGCGACGCAACTGCGCGTCGAGCCAGCCCCTCTTCCCGCGTGCCGACCGACCCTCCGATCCGGTCACCGATACCCGTCAGCCTAAACGCCCGTGAGCGGGCCACACATCGCGCCCCCACGGCCTGGTTGGCCGGTCACGGTCGACTGACGCCTGCCCTGCCTTTTCGACTACCTCTCTCAGCTGGCGTCGTCGGACCGGTCCTCGCCTCTGCCAGCAGCCAGCCCCTCCGCTTCTTTGGCTGCCGGCCATTTCGGTCGTTTTGGAACGGCCCTCCTTTCCACGCTTCCGGCCGGCTCTTCTTCCTTCTCAGCCTGGGACGGACCCTTGCGAAGGCCGACTCCTCGAACAGCGGCGAGGTCTCTTCAGATCTCACGGCTCAGCGTCCACCTGACTTTCCTGTGAGTTCGCAGCCGACCGAGGAGCCGCGAGAGTGCCGCTGGCCGAGCTCAGCTGTCCCGGGCGCTGACTCGACCGACGTCTCCCCTCTCTCCCGTCTGCATCGATGCCAGGCCTGTCTAGAGCGCTCCGGCCACCATGGACCACGTCCCCGAGCTTTCGGGCTCGCCCGGCGCGTCGCCCGTCCGGGACGGAGCCTTCCCGCCATCGTCGTCGCAGCCACCCTTCTTCCTCGCCGCGCAGGCGACCGCCTCGCAGTCGCGCACGAGCTCGTCCTCGACGCTCGTCCCGATGCAACATATCTACCCTTCGCTGCCGAACGCTGGTCCGTCGGCAGGCTACCGCTTCCCTCGAACGAGCTCCGAACCGTTTCTGGACGACCCGCCGCGGGCGGTGTCGGCCGGGCTTCCGGCAGCTGTCTTCGACGGCCGCGGCGCAACCCCGGGCGATGGACGACCCTCGCTCGGTCGGCCCATCTCGTCCGCCTCGAGCCCGGGTCCCAGTCCAGAACGACGGCCATCGCTCCAGGACCGGCGGACGAATCTGCTCCAGAACGAAGGCGGCCCGCCGCAGGCCGTCTTGACGTGCTCGGTCGACGGGGGCATTGGCGGTCTCGTCCCGGCGACGACGCTCGACATGCGGTCGCTCTCACTCTCGACCAAGGCCGACTCACCATTAGCGGTCGAGACGCCATCAGCCTCGAAGCGGTCGTTTCTCCCGGCGAACACCGATCGCAACACGCCGCCTGCCCGCCAAGGGCCGGGCGTCGGCGTCGTTGATCGGACACCTCGGCTGTCGACTACGATCCCTGCCGGGCTTGGCCTCCCGACCCCGTCGACCTCCGACTCGAGCTCGGGCCATGCGTCGCACGAGGGGTCGGGCGCTGTCTCGGGCGTCGACCTCGCCTCTTCGGCCCGGAGCGACTCGTGGGACTCGGCTGCCGCAGAAGGCGGCTCTTCGCCTTGGTCGCGCTTCCAAGCCCAGTTCCAGAGCGCTCGCCAGCCATCGACGTTTTCCCAGTCAGCCTCAGCCGGCTCGACTTATGCGACGACGCCCGACTCGGAGGACCCCCATCACTACTCACACCTCCGTCCTCCGTCGGGTCTTCAGCACCAGCAGCCGTCGCAGCACGGCCAGCCGTCGAATCCGGGCTCGCGGACGACGTCGCAGATGTCGCTCCCGCTTCCCGGGCCATTTGCGACCGACGGCCTGCCCGTCTTCTCGCCCTCGCCTTACTTCAAAGAGATCGTCTCGGCCCACTCCATCGGCGATCGATCGGCGTCGGCTGGCCCGACGGCGTTGGCCCATTCGCCTCCGCACCGGCTCAACACGGCCGAGCTCATCGCTCATTACTCCTCGATGTCGAATCAGTCGCCAAAGACGACCCAGACCGAGGGCTTTTTCGACTTAGCCTCGCGGGCTCGCAACCAGCAAGCGCAGCCGCCTCCACCCCCAGCGCACGCCTCGACCTACTCGTACCGCAGTCCGGCCGGCGCGGGAGGCGCTGCTGTCGCCAAGCAGCGGACGTCCAATGTCGATGCGACGCTCGGCAGCAGCGCGTTCGCGCCCGGTTTGCGCGCCCGTGTCGTTGAGACGCTCGAGCGCGTCTCGGCCAGGCTTGACTGGAAGAGCGGCGGCGGAGAAGGCGTCGTCTCCATCGGTCTGTCCAACGCGCTCGCTCTGTCCGGTCCTACTTGCTTCCACATCGCTGATAATCTCGCCAATCTTGCCATCTCGTGCTCGTCAGTCGAATACAGCGCGACACAAGGCGCCTCCAAGGAGCTCGTTTGTCCGATCATCGCCAGGATCAACGCCCGCCAAGCCGGGTCCGAGGCGATCCAGTTTTCAGTCTATCACCAGTCACCGCAGGAAGACCTCCGGCAGCACACGGCCAGCCTCTACGCCGAGGGAAGCTACTTGAGCCCGGCCTTCCTTGACGGCCAGCATGCGACGCTCAAGGACCGCGTCTTCTCGTACTCGGTCGCCAAGGCCTTTGGGGCCGTCATGGCGCCGCCGAGGACGGTCCACGTCGGCTTCTCGGTCTTGGACCTGCAGTGGCTGTACGTCATGGGTGTGAGCTGGGCATGTCTGGCGGAGAGGTATCACGCTGACATCCTCTTCTCGCGCACAGGCACTCGCCGCGGCCGCCAGGGCTGAGCATGTCGGCCGCCGCCGACAGCGAGCTCCGCAACTTCCTGAACGCCCGGAGCCGCGAGTTTCGGCCCGAGGGCGTCCTCGTCCTCGCCCTGGTCATGAGCAACAGCCGGCAGCCGTACCGTCAAAGCTCGGAGTCATCGGCCGTGTCGTCGCCGTCCTCGTCGACCTTCCGCAGCAGCGCAAAGGTTCGGACGGACGACAACAGCAGCACGCCCTACCCGTCCAATGAGTCGGCCAGCCGGCAGCGCATCGGCTCGCTCTCCAAGTCGGCGACCGCGGCCGGGTCCGACGTCTGGCGCCAGATCAGCAGCGTGCTCTCGGTCTGCGTCACCCGGCTCGTCTCAATTGGCTCGATCCGCTCGGCCGTCGCGCCCTTGCTAACGACGAGCCTTCCGCTCTGGCCACGGTCGAGCGCCGAGCTACGACGGACGCTGGCCGACGCCAAAGTCGCGGCCGACTGGGAGGTCGTCCAGAGCCATGGCCTGACGGATGAAGACGACGCGAGCGTGCCGGAGGATCTTGGGCCCTTCTCAGTGCGTGGCCTAGCCGACGGTCCTCCTCGTGCGATCGTGTGCATTGTGACAAGCTGACGCGCCTGCCGTCCCTCTTCTTTTGCTCAGATGATCCACCCGGCCTACCGCGCCCTGCAAGCCGGAACGCTGTCGGTCAATAGCTATGCCGAGCACGTCGTCAGCTTTGTCAAGGTGTGTTGCGCACGTCGATCGTTCCTGCTCGGCGCTACCTCTGACTCTCATGCGCCGATCTGCCGTCCAGATCGTCTACGAAGCGCACCTCCGAGCCGTCATGATCGAGCGCGCCGGCATGAGCCGAGGCGCGACCGAAATGACTCTGCAGGCACTGGTGCGTCTCTCTCTACCGGACGCCCTTCGCAATCGTCCTCCACGCGCTAACCCCGCCTGTCTCTCTCCTGCGCAGTTTTCGATTCTCACTGAAAAGTGCGAGGAGGGTTGCCTTGACGGCCTGGCCCTTGACTTTGGCATCATCGCCCTGCGCCGTCGCCTCTAGATGGCGCTCTCCTGTTTCCTCACTCTCATCTATGCTTCCCCTACTACTCAACAAGCGCATCCGCTGGTCCGCACGCTTTGGCACTCTCACACCGCACCTTCTCTTTTCCTCGACCTTTGCCTTAGGACGGCTCGCCGCCTTGTAATCTGTACCGCTCGCTCTGCTTCACCTACACACGCCGAATCATCGCAAGCATCCCACTTATCTCCCTCCTACTTGGTTTCGCGCTTCCCTTTCCCTCCTGGGTCACCTAGTTGTCTCTGATGCCATCGTCTCTGGCCTCCGTGCATCACTTCCGCCGCGAGAGCACTGACGCAAGCCATCGCATCTAGTCTACTGGCCGCGAGGCGAGCGTGCGCTCTATCGGCTCGACGAGTAGCTTCTGGACCCAACCGCCGGCCGGGAAGCTCTTCTGCCACTGATTGTGGAGGTGCAGCGCAAAGACGCCGGTCTCGGCACCGAAATCGAGTACGTTCTGCAACGATGCGGAGGGTCAGCTGGGAAGGCCGGCGCTGACGGTCGCGGTCGGCCCGTACCTTGAGCGCGTCGCGTCCACCGGCAGCCCAGCGCTTGCCCATGAACCATGCGGGGTCAGCCTTGAACGGGTCCGGCACGCGCTTGTCGACGCGGCAATTGCGCGGGTCCGTCAGGCACCACGGCAGGACCTCGAATGGCCGCACGCCAGCGTGCAGGAGTCGGCGCAGCGTCCTTTGATAGAGGTGCGCCCCCCAGGCGGTCGTCCCCTTCTTTGGCAGCGGCGAGGCGGCCATCACGGAGAGGAGCGAGCACAGGTAGGGCGAGTGGCGTTGGAAGTGCATGAGCGCGCCGTTGAGAGCTTGGTACGGCTTGTCTGCAGAGTCCCGGCATAGCCGGTGTCAGCCGTTGGGCAGGCTCGTCGAGAGCAAACGAATAACGCACTGTAGCAATCCCACTGCTCGACCCACTCGCCGACAAGGAGCGGTGCAAGATCGCGGACGAGCAAGACGTCCATGTCGACCCAGATACCACCGTCGGACCAGAGCGCGAGCAGGCGGACGAGGTCGCCGTCGAGCCAAGCCTGGGTGTCTCGCATCGCCGGTCCAAGTAGGTCGGCCCGGCCCTCGAGCGCCGTTCCTTTGGCGAGCACGGCGTAGTCGACGATGCGGACCTCGACGTGACTCGGGTGGTCGCGTACGAGCTCATCGAGAAGCGGCGAGTTGAGCGGCCCCGTCGTCCAGAGGACGAGCCGGCTGTATTCGAGCGGCTGGGTCGCGAGGAACGATTTGACCATAAGCGCTTGGCGCTCGCCAAAGGCGGCAAGATCCGCCCGCCAGTACGTATGGAAGGTGGTCGGCGCCGCATCGGAAGCGTGCTGCGGGCCTTGACGGAGGAGCGAGGCGAACGCAAAGCAGTCGCCCGGGTGCGTCAAGGCGAGCGTCGACTGGAGGCCGGCCGCGCCGGTCGAGTAGGAGCGGCCTCCGACCGAGTGTGGAAAGCAGGCCCCAACGAGGTCGAGCTCGGGCTCGTTGAGGTCTAGCAGATCGGTCCGAACCCACTCTTTGCGGTAGAGGGCGAGCTCCAGTTGGAGCTCCCAGATGCGCGTGGCCAGCCAGCATGCTACACTGAGCGCAAGGATGACGAGGCCGATAGTCCTCTTCCTAGGAGGACCCGCCCGACCGCGCGTGAGCGCTCGGCCGCGCCGCTGGGAGGGCAAGATTGACCGGAGGACGCTGGACAGCAGCGACGGCGGCTGAGGACTCGCAAAGGCGTGAGGCAGCGAGTCGTGCGATGACGCGCCGGTCGAGATGGTCGGCGAGTAGGCGACTGTCCGAGGCAAGACAGCGGTCAAAGGATCGGTCAGCATGCCTGACGAGACGACGAGTACGCAGACCGTCAGCTGGCGAGGGCGTGCGAGTGGGACGAACAGGGCGACGAGCTCGACGGTGCTGCCGACCGCTGCGAGACGCGCGACGGGCCGGCAAAGCCGAACGTGTCCGACTTGGAGCCGAGGGAGGGCATGACCTAGCTCCTCGTTGGCGTGTAGACAGAACGTGCTGGTTCCGTTGGCTAGCTCGTCGACTTGAGATCGAGGGGGAGGAGCAGGATGGAGACGAGGATCGCCCACTGCTCGCTCCAGGTTGCGGCTGGCGGCGCTCGGCTCGAGCGCCGCTCGCCGCCGCGGCGCGTCCCTCCGCCAACGACAGTCGCGTCGCTACTGCCTTCCCGTCGAAGGAGTCACGAAAGACCGCTCATTCTTGTGGACAGCTTCTGAGATACCCTTGATATGTCTTGGTCAGCATTGTAATCAAATTGACATTGCAAGGGGGGATTCGGTGGAGGAGGCCTCAGCGTGGCTGCTGCCGCCTGCTGCGCCGCTCGAGCCCCATGACGCCCGACTTGCTTGCGTCTTCTGCTGGTCCGTCTCATCGCCCGTCCGCTGCCCTCCGACACCGACCCTCCTGCACATACCTTTTGGGCCAAGATGACGGCACTCAATGCAGTCCAGTGCGCGACGTCGCTCCTCTACCAGCTCTTCAGCTGGGTCTTCCTCCGCATCGTGCGTCTCCAACCCCGTCGTCGGTCTGAGGCGCCCTGTCGCGCCCACGCACCCCTTTCATCCATGGCCTGACCTCCCTCGCGCCCGGCATCGACCTCGCCTTAGATCCCCGCCCGGGCTGGTGCTAAGGTCCTCCCAACGCTTTACCTCGCCTACGTCGGACTGTGGGCAATGTCGGAGCTCGAGCGCACCCGGTCGGCTCGGCGGGCCAAGGCCGCTCGGACCCCGGGTCCGACCGCGAGCAGCACCCAGCGCAGCAACGGTGGCAAGGTGCGCTGTCGCATTCGCTCTCATGCCCGACGGCCGACAAACGCGCGTTCTACGACGCTGGATCTGATCTCATGTGTGTCTACGCTCCCCAGGTGCCCGTTTCGGTCGAAGGCATCAAGCGACAAGGCCCGGGCGTGCAGCTCGGGACAGCTAGCTTGACCAACTCCGACGCCGCTCTGACCTCGCCGGCTACAGCCAACGGCCACTCGAGCGCAAACCGCTCAAGCGCCAAGTCGTCGCTCTTCACGGTACGCCTCTGCTTGGCTTGTTCCTGCTCCGGCGAGGTCGGGCCGCTGTTGCTCCTCTGCCTACTATACGGTGCCTTTGCTCGTTCCGCAGTCGGCTCGTCCGCTCCTGCGCGCGCTCGTCTCGCTGCCGAGCCGCTCGGTTAAGCTCAACCTCATCCCGCTCCTCCTCAACACGCTCCTCCTCTGCTGGTCTCTCGACCTGCTCTACACGGTCCGCCCTGTCGGCTGCCTGTCTTTCTGCTGTGCTGAATGCAAGCTGACCCTCGCCCCTTCGCGGCCTGGCCTGCGCCTGTCCTCAGCCCTCGTACTTCTTTGCCTCCGAGGACCTGACCTTCGCGCGGTGGGTCGCATCCTGCGCTGCTGCACAAACCCCGGAGTACGAAAGTCTGACAAGCTCCCTGCCCGACCTGCCAGCGTCGGCGCCGTTGGGCCAGAGATGGTTAAACTGACGATCAGGGTGCCGTCAACAAAGCCGACGTCCGACCCGATCCAGGTCTCCTACCAGCCAATGTTGCTCGCCGAGGCCGACCCTACGTACTCGGCTTCATTCGTGACGACGGCGGTCGACGACTACGTCAAGACGATCACGCTCGACAACCTCTCGCCCGGCGTTGCTTACCGCTACGTCATCCCCGCCATCGGGGTCGGGGGCTCCTTCACGACGGCGCCCGACCCGGTGCTCGCGCGGTCGACCGGCTCGCACTTTGCATTCCTCTCGACAAGCTGCATAAAGCCGGTGTGCAGGTCCCTCCCAACACTCTTCTGGAGGGTCTGGACTGACCGTGGGCTGCTCGCGCTCGCAGAACTACCCGTACTCGCCCCCGCGCTCGCTCGCCGACTTTTCGAGCACGTCGCGCCTCGCGATCCCCGGCTTTGAGCAGCTCGAGAAGTGGCTCGCCAAGCAGAGCATGAAGCCTGCCTTTCTCGCACTGCTGGGAGACCAGATCTACGCAGGTCAGTGACGAGCGCTCTGTCGATTTCGCCAGTTGGAACCTGACGGTGCGCAACCTTGCAGACACGCCCGTCGGCGGCAAGACGGACGCCTGGTTCCGCCGACTGTACCGCCAGCTGTTCCAGAACGAGCACTTCCAGCGTGTCCTCTCCCAGCTCCGTTCGTCCCCACGCCCTCTCTCCTTGGCCAAACGCAAGCTCATGCGATGGGTACTGCGACCTTCCATCAGCCGTTGTCGGGGTTTGGGACGACCATGAGATATACAATAATGTACGTTCAACAGCGTACGGCTCTCGGGCACTTACTGCTCTTGACTGACGGCGTTGATTCGCCGTCTAGTTTGCCGGCGAAGGCCACGCCGAGGACTTCGAGGGCTTCAAGGAAGCCAGCAGCGCCTTTTCCATCTACGTCGGTGCCGGCAACCCTCACGACGGCCGCGACGGCAAGCTGTGGTGTGCGTCGCTGCTCGTCCAGATGGAGTTCAGCGGAAACTGATGCTGGCCTCCCGCTTTCTTGTTCCTGCCGCGCAGACGACTTTGAGTGCGTCGCCTGCCCCTGCAAAAGCCGACGTTCGCGCGATGCTGATATGGGCCGATCATCGCGCAGCTACGGAGACGTCAGCTCGTTCTACATGGACACGCGGCCGCACCGGACGAACGAGTGGCTCGCAGACGACGAGAACAAGACGATGTTGGGACTCGAGCAGAAGGCCGACCTGATCGCTTGGCTGCACAAGGTTGGTCGGCGGGGCCAATGGCTCGCACGCCTCTTAGAGCCTTTCAGCTGACCTTTCCATCGTCGCGTATAGGTCAATCAGACTGCCACGTTCAAGTTCATCGCGACCTCCGTCCCTTTTACCTCGCTCTGGGGCCCCCCCGACGGTCACCTCGACACATGGGCGTCGTACCTGCACGAGCGGGACGAAATCATGGCGATTATCGATCACGTGCCCAACGTCATCTTCCTCTCGGGTGACCGGCACGAGTTTGCCGCCGTCCAGCTCCGGGGCAAAGTCTACGAGTTTTCGACCTCGCCGCTGTCGCAGTACGTGCCCGACTTCTTTCCCCCTCTGTGTGCGCAGTCCTGATGGCCCTCCTTCGTCTTTCAGGTTCACCGTTCCGTACACGTTCACCCTCAAGGCCGACCGCACGCGCTACCTACCGCTCGTCTCTGGCGAGTCTGAGACGGGCGGCATCAATGTCGAGGACGGGCCTTCTGGCAAGCAGCAGGTCAATGGCGAGCCCGAAGAGGTCCTGCTCAAGGTTCGTTCTTGCGCTAAGGAAGGTGGGCGACGCTGTGACCCGCGAGGCTGACCGACAATCGAAACCTCGACAGTACATGCCCGACGGTAACGTCAAGTGGGGCCGGCTCGAGGTCGACACGCGCGATCCGGCAAAGCCCCGCGTCGACTTCCAGGTACAGCCGAGAGCATCAGTCAGGTCCAGTCGAGGGTGGTAAGCTAATGATCGCGATCTTCTTCTCGACAGCTCTGGATCGACTCGAAGCTGGCGTGGACGTGCGTTCCTTGCAGCTGAGAGAGCGACCCTTTCTCTTCACTGACCTGACCGCCTCGTCCGTCTGCAGGTACGAGATTATCGGCGAGCCGATCCGACGGCCAAGCGCTTCGACGGCCGGCGCCGGCGCACGCGTCAAGAGCCTGCTCGAGTAGGTCTTCGGCGGGCCACACACTTCGTTCATCTCCTTTCTCGGACACTCCTCTCACATCTCTTTCCCTCTCCCTCGTCTCGTCTGCTTTTTGTTCTCGTCCGCCCTCCTTCGAAGGGACCTGAGGTTCCACGCGCGCCGGCTCTTCTAGATCTCGCTTCCATCCTGCCTGCCTTTGCTGCACATCGTTGTCAATAAACCGTTGTCTCATACCGCTTTCGACCTTCCGCATCTCTGCCGACGACTGTCAACACTGCGCCTCTGCCGCCGTCGCGAGAGGCGCGATCACTTGCAGAGCAGCAGCACGGCTGTTTAGGGTCAGACCATCACGGCCGCCGGCTGGCCCGGCCCGCGGCCGGATCTGCTGCTGCTGCGCCGCCTTGGCCGGCCAACCGCCGGAGCGGGCGACGTCAGACGGCACCGGTGCTGTCCGCAAACGCCCACCATCGCACCCGCCTCGCCCCCCCCCCCTCCCGACCTGCCCCTCGGATCTCTTACATAAAGCTCCAACACATACAAGTCAGTCAAAGCACTCCCCGCTTGTCGTGCGCGCGACCTGAGGCGCGGTGATCGCTCGAGGCTGACCCTCGCCCGCATCCACCCACCCCTTCGACCCG